>WNGD01002477.1_pt1 | contig 29440 bp, 24 predicted proteins | sample 5400671 | NCBI WGS metagenome assembly WNGD01 (sample SAMN13153369, study PRJNA577476) | soil metagenome | isolation source: 40 cm soil or saprolite under grassland replicate 2 | place: USA:California | collected 2016-06-15
GATGAAATTTCTCGACGCGTTCGTAGGTACTGAAGCGACCTTTACAATGTTCGCATTCGCGTCGCCTATGAATGGCATCACCGATATCGCGGGAATCTTTGACGCGTGACTCGGTGCCGCCACAAAATGGGCATTTCATTGCCTTTCTCTGTGCTTTCTCGGAGACAGTATAGTTGGTCAATGCTGAACTGTCTATTTCTAAGTATCGAAACATGTTTCAACGAGCACGGTGTCCGAAGACTCCGTACTTTTAGGAACTAATAAAATTATCTTACCACATTGTTCAAAATAACCTGGAATGATCATATGTTTTAATATGTCCACTATACTCGGAATAGGGACATACGAAATGGATCCCTATTCCGGTTAAATGGTGACACTCCGCAAGGGCTCAAGCCACAGATGCCTAACCGCCAGGATTACAACCCTGAGCTTGCGGCAGGCTCAAGCCTTTTTCTGTCAACAACGTATTAGCGAACCACCGCCTCGCTATGTTAGAACGTGCCGCCTGAGTATACGTCCTATTCCACGAAAGAGCGGGGGGGACGGAGATAGCGGCTCAGGGCAGAGCGTGGGCCGCGACGAAATCTTTCAGGAGGATGCCCGCTGTTTCCTGTTGTTCTGTATGAGTAGAGCCAGTCTTACCAGGATCTACATAGGTTGGACCTGTACTGCCCGCAGATGATGTAGATTGCCCTTGTAGATGCGGGTGTACCTTTCCTATGTAGCCTGATCGTAAACGTGATCCTTCTCTCCAATATGCGTACCAGTAGGGACCATGTCCCTGACCATTGCGGCAGGTGCTGCATGACGCTTTACCGCATTTCCGGTATTGTAACTGATAGGTGATGTGCTGATCACTTGGTATATCTGTCATAAACCACTTACCCTTCCACAAATCAATAACTTGAACGTGTACGTAGACACCGATAGTATAATACCATCAGATCATGAACATTGTCTGAATTTGTAACTACAAAAGATGAACATTGTTTCATCTTTTGGCACACGCCCTCGCCAATGATCGTTTGCCAATAACATTTTATTAATATAGTGTATTGACATAAAATTATATAGTGTGAATAACGATGAGAACCTTGATTGTGTATAGATCTATGTATGTTCCTCCCTTCTGTAGAAGAAGTCGTTTCTTTTGGAGAAACGTGCATGTTATGATATTTACCCCATGTATGGGAAACTTTGCAGTATTCTAGACAAATGTCCCATAGTTTGATGTCCGGGTGGTATAATAGAGAACATACCCGTGTATTTTCCGCGAAGAGACATCTGTTCCATTCGTCAAGTTGTGTTGTTGGATCGGTAAAGAGGAAGTAAATTATGCAGATCATTATCAAAGGTAGACAGATGCAGGTAACACCAGAGTTACGTCAGCGTATTGAACGAAAAGTTCAGCGTCTTTCTCGTCTGGTAGATAAGGAAGCACGTGTTGAGGTAACGGTGTCCGAAGAGCAGACGCGTAGCGCGCGTGATCGCTATTCGGTACAGCTTGCACTTTCGGGTAGTGCACATCCTGTTCACAGTGAGGTCAGTGCGTTGAATGCAAGTACTGCGCTTGACCTGGTCCTTGATAAAGTTGTGACGCAGCTTGGTCGTCAGAAGCACCGGCAGACCGCCGTGCGCCGCCACCAGACGGCCAGGGTGCTTTCGCTCTCGCGTTCTGGTCGTCTGGGAGTCCTCGAAGAGGAAAAAGAGGAGCCAGAGGTAGCTTTCGATGGCGCTGTCAACGAGGAGCGTAATGAAGAGATATGGTCGAAGGTGATGGAGATTCGTCGTCTACCCACGAAGCCAATGGATGATCAAGAAGTGATTGCGGAGATGGAGAAGAGTGGGGCTGCCTTTTATCCCTTCTTTAACGTTGAGACAAACAGCGTCAATGTGATGTACAAGCTTGAAGATGGTGGATATGGGCTCCTGGTACCAACGTTAGAATAGACTCTGCAAGGCCAGGATACTCTGAATGGGTATCCTGGCTTCTATTACGGACGCATAATGAATTGTAACAAATTAATCAGAATGTGCATTACAGGGCGATGAATCGAGTCTCTATACTGGTTAAGCATATCCAAAGTATTTCGTTGCAAATCACAGTCGGGTTCCTACAATGTTATTTCAAACTCCCATGGATGTGGTACTTCCTCCTCGAACTGTCTGAGCGGGTCAATGGCACGGATGGTGAGCGTGCGTGCTTCCAGTGCGGGCAATGGACGAAACTTCGCATTGCCCTGGTAAACTGCATTATTTGGACCACTTGCCAGTTCTGGACGAGCCAGCAGCATCCCTCCGCGTTCCCCGGTCCATTGAGCACCGATATTATCCTTCAGAAAGAAAATGATGCGTGGTACGAATGCAAAACCTGTGCTAAATGGGGGTCTGATCCAGAGATAATGAAGCTCAAAGTAAGTTTGATAGTAGTGTAACTGGTGCAAAATCAAAGTCATGCCCTGCTGTTTCTGTTCCAGTTCCAGCGTTACGACCCGTGCCGGTTCAGAGCGTTTCGGGCTCGTCCCACGTTCCTGGGCCTGGAATTGAGGTGCCGCAACCACCACAGGTGGGCGTGAAGCAAGTTCCAGAGCCTGCGCAGAAAACGGCGTTGCGTCATGGAGGATCTCATTACACAATTGTAGACAATCATCACAGATGTATGCTGCCCCTGGCCCTGCTATCATGCGGTGGACTTCCGAAGAGTGGCGACCACAGAACGAGCAGCGAGCCAATGACCGATCAAAACTCATAACGCCTTCCTCATTAGTTGAACAATCGAATCAGCCCTTTTGTATGCGCAATGCAGCGACCGCCTCATTGTGCAATCCTAAACGTTCAAGCATAGAAGCATGCGCTTCCCACTCTAAGGTATCGTCCAACGGTGTAAGCAGTGTTGATGTCTCGAGTGCTGTCGTTGCTACCGACAGAGCAGTACTGGTAGAGATCTCTGTATGGACCTTGCCGTTGAGCGCTTCTAGTTCGCCCTCAGGGAGTAAATGATCCCCAGTGCCATACTTTCTGCGTAAGGCCAATTCTATCAAATGATCGGCAAAATGTGGATTTTTGGGTAAGAGCGAGCCGTGCAGGTACGTCCCATAGGTATTGCGGTAGACCGCGCCTTCGGCATGGTCTTCGGCATTATTGCCGTAGCCTTTCAAGACCTTGCCAAGAGGCTTAGCGGTACCCAGGTAGGTACGTCCGCCATGATTTTCAAAGCCAACCAGGGTAGAGCCATTCCAGGTGATCGCCACATTGCCGATACAACGAGGAATCTGTGGACCTTTGTGAACGGTCCATGCATCGAATACCCCGAGTCCGCGCATATCTGGTCCTTCCGCCGGTCGATAATAGTGTGCGAGCAACTGATAGCCACCGCAAACCGCCAGTACAGGCATATCATCTTCAATTGCTGCCCACAGCCCGATCCCTTTCATTTCATAGAGATCCTGGGCGACCGGAGCCTGCTCTTTATCCTGTCCACCGCCAATAAACAACATATCATATTCATCTGGTGCCAGGGCATCACCGATACCCAGGCCAACCACACGCAGCGTAATGCCGCGTAGCTGGCAACGACGCCGTAAAGTCACGATATTACCACGATCGCCATACAGATTCAATTGATCTGGATACAAATGTCCCAGGGTCAGCGTGAGAGGGGAGGTGAAATTAGTGCTCATGCATCTTTTCCTTCCCAGTAATGCGGCGTGAGTCCACGCTGCTCTAGCTCACGATGAACTTCTAGTAAGCCAGTATACGTTGGTACAATAAACAGAGTTTCACCTACAGGAGTTTGTTCAATCGCTACATCCAGTGCTTTCTTAAGGCCATATATATGGGTTATAACTGGTGGGGGCGGGCTTATAAATCGCGCCCCTACAATTGGTTGCGCCCCTACAATTGGTTGCGCCCCTACAATTGGTTGCGTCCCGGCTTCTGATCGGGATTCGTCAGTTGCTGGCTCTGGACGCCTTGTAGTATGGCGCGTGCTTCCTCTGGTAGTAGTCTCTCCTCGGGCTCTGCGTGGGGCCTGGGGGGGGACAATCTTCATATCTTCCTGGGTAATGCCTGCATATTTCAGGCGTAGTCCCAGATCAAAAGCACGGGTTCCGGCAGCCACCAGTGTATGCGTCAATCCGACTACTCTTTCAAAGTCTACGTCCCAGATCCAGGAAATATCTCGGCCATCGGCAATGTTATCATTTAAGACGAACAAAATGTGGCGTGGTGTACCCTCGCTGAACAATGTACGTAGTACCTCGTTGAGGCCGGTTGGATTTTTTGCCAGCAGTAAACGAAGCGTGCGACCTTCCGCCTGCACGCGTTCGCCGCGCCCAAAGACAGGTTTTGACTGTTCTATGCCACTAATAATTGGTGACCAGCCTACATCCAATGATTGGGCCACCGTAATGGCGGCGAGTGCGTTATATATATTATAAAGGCCCGGTAAGGGAATAACCACTTCGTGTGGTTGTGTCGTAGTAGTAAGCACTTTTATACTCTGGCGGTCAAAGGTATCCTGTTGTACATGTGTGGCGCGTATGTCTGGTTGCGGACGTTGCAGGCCACAGTTGGGGCAATGGTAATGGCCCATATGGCTATAGAAGCGAGCGTCATATACAAAATCGCTATCACAGCGTGGGCAGGTGCGTGTATCCATCACTTGATACCGTGTTGTATCCGCCTGTGCAAGCAGGTCAAGTGAGAGATCATCAATGCCGAAATAGACTATTTTCCCGGCAAATGACTCCCCCAGAAAGGCAATGCCTGGATCATCTGCGTTGAGCACCAGGGTCGTCGTATCTGGGAGCTGGCTGATAGCTTTACGCCAGAGGGTTGTAACGCTATCCACCTCGCCATAGCGGTCGAGTTGGTCACGAAAGAGATTTGTAAAGACAACTACGCGTGCGGGAAGAGACCGAACGAGTTGAGGCAGAGCCGCCTCATCGATCTCCAGCACGGAGATAGCGCGTCCTGAGCCGCGTAAGTGTCCATTGGGGAGAGCACGAATGACCAGAGAACTTGCCACTCCACGCATCAGGTTCGAGCCTTCCCGATTGCGCCAGACGCGCAATCCGTCGTCGCGCAAAATGGCAGCAATAAAGCTACTCGTCGTCGTTTTCCCGTTTGTGCCTGTAACGAGCACGCACCCATATTCGAGTTGGGTTGCCAGGTGCTCAACGATATCTGGATACACGCGTTGTGCGACAACGCCAACAATACTGGTCCCACCACCCAGGTGTAAACGGCGACTCAGAGCCCCCACAGTGCGCCCGGCGATGACAGCCATGCTCGCGTTCAGGGAGCCACGTCGACGTTTTGGTCTGAGTTGACTTTTTGTATGATCCAGCCGTTCGGCAGCAAGCGGTGTTTGATCCATCTTGTGCTCCTCTGGAGATGGCGTAGTCTCTTGCGAGACGGGACGAGATGGTCGTTCTTTGCGCATGCTTGCTATCCCTCCGAATCAGCGCTTCTGCATTATCTGTTATAGTAGATGAGTGCAGCATAGCATCTATGGGCATTGACGGTCAAGAGTTGACATCCTGCAAACAGGGCGATTCAAACGTCCCCGTAGTGGCAGGCCTTGCGTCTGCCGAGTGGCCGCGAGGCCCTCTGTCCACGCACTCGGCAGACGCAAGGCCTGCCACTACGGTCATGGGGCGACTTTTCAATCGCCCTGTTCTGCAAATGCATCGGGGAAGATGAGGCTATTGCATAGATGTGGTATGCTGCTTAAGAAATTTTTGTGTTCCTTTTTGGGTTTCATTGAGTGAAGAGATGTAAGAGGTAGAGAACAGGTCTTGTCAGGGTATGCTATTCTATGCCTGGAGTCATCTCATATGTATGCGGGTTATTGTTGAGCAGTGTAAGGGTCGAATTAACCGATGACAAAGAAGCTTGTAATAGTTGAATCGCCAGCGAAAGCCAAGACAATTGAAAAATTTCTGGGCCGTGACTTTACGGTCCTGGCATCGATGGGGCATATTATTGACCTGCCCAAGAAGGGTCTGGGTGTAAATACGCGCAAGGATTTCGCACCCCAGTACGAGGTGATTGAAAAGAAAGACAAACTGATAGATGAGCTGAAAGCTGCAACGAAGCGTGCCGATGAAGTATACCTGGCGCCTGACCCTGATCGTGAAGGTGAATTTATTGCCTGGTCTTTGAAAAATACTCTGGGGCTGCAGAATCCGCATCGGGCCGTTTTTCATGAGATTACCAGAAGTGCGGTGCAGGATGCAATCAAGAAGCCGCGCAAGATTAATGAAGATCTGTTCAATGCGCAGCAGGCGCGCCGTGTTCTGGACCGTCTTGTTGGCTATAAAATCAGTCCTTTGCTCTGGCGCCGTATTCAATCGGGGACCAGCGCCGGGCGTGTACAATCTGTGGCATTGCGTTTGATCTGTGACCGCGAGTCCGAGATTCAGGCGTTCGTGCCGGAAGAGTACTGGAGCATTACCGCGACGCTGAGTAAGTTGAAGCAGTCTGAGCGTTTTGACGCGCAGCTTATCACACGTCTCAAGGATATCGCGGTCTTTAATAGCGAGGATGCTGATGGTGAGGAACAGAGTACTGGACAGAACGGAGCAAATGGCAGTAATGGGACCAATGGAGCGAAAGCGGCAAAGGCTGAAAAGGGTCGTATAAAGATTAGCTCTAAAGAGGAAGCGGATGTGATTCTGGCCGACCTGCAGGATGCAACGTACAGTGTCCTGAAATATGATGAGCGAGAACAGCGTCGTCAGCCGTATCTGCCCTATACCACCAGTACAATGCAGCAGGATGCTTCCGTGCGGCTCTACTTTAAGCCGAAGAAAACGATGAGCCTGGCGCAGCAGTTGTATGAAGGCATTGAGCTAGGAGAGCGTGGGCACCAGGGTCTTATTACATATATGCGTACCGACTCGACGCGTATCTCGGATGAAGCACAGGTGAAGGTCAAAGCCTATATCGCCGACGAATTTGGGCAGCCTTATGTTGGAACGGGACGCACAGGTAAAGCGAAAGCGACAACGCAAGATGCGCACGAAGCGATTCGTCCTACTGATGTTACATTGACGCCGCAGAGTGTCAGGTCCCATCTCACCCCCGATCAGTTCAAACTCTACAACCTGGTCTGGCGTCGTTTTGTCGCGAGCTTTATGGCACCCGCCGTCTTTGATACCGTGCGTGTTGATATCGTCGCCAAACAGTACGTATTCCGAGCCACCGGTTCTAATTTGAAGTTTCCTGGCTTTTATGCAGTCTGGCCGCGTGAAGAAGATGAGAAATTATTGCCAAAGATGCAGGTAAGCGAAGTGCTTGATCTGCATGCACTCAAGCCTGAGCAGCATTTTACGCAGCCGCCACCCCGGTTTACGGAAGCAAGCCTGATCAAAGAGCTTGAGGAGCAAGGGATCGGACGTCCGAGCACGTATGTACCAATCCTCAGTACTATTCAAGATCGTGGTTATGTCGAGCAGGATCAGCGGCGCTTTGTACCAACGTGGCTGGGTGTGACCATCAACGAAGTCATGAACAAGCACTTCCCAGAGATCGTTGACACCAGTTTCACTGCTGAGATGGAGCGTGAACTGGATGATGTGGAGGAAGGACGGCGCTCCTGGACGGAGTTCTTGCACACCTTCTATGGCGACTTCAAGGAGACCATGAAGAAGGCAGAAGCCGAGATGGATCGTGTACAGAAGCCGCTAGAGGAGATGGATGAGACCTGTCCCGAATGCGGGCGCAACCTGGTTATCCGTACGGGGCGTTTCGGGCGTTTCATCTCGTGTTCTGGTTTCCCAGAGTGTAGTTATCGCCGCTCTTTTGTCAACAAGACAGGAGCTCTGTGTCCGATCTGTCATGGCGATCTTGTGGAGCGCAAGACGAAGCAGAAGAAACGGGTCTTTTATGGTTGCGCCAACTATCCAACATGCAATTTCGCCATCTGGGAGAAGCCTATCCCTGAGCCATGCCCTAAGTGTGGTGGCCTCATGGTTGTAACCAAACCTGGGCAGGATCCTGTGTGTTACGAGGAAGTAATTGTGCCTCAGCGCAATGCCGAGGCACGACCTCAAACGGGCAGTGAAAAGAAGGCGACGCGCAAGAAGGCAGCGGGCGTAGAAGGTGAAGATGCTGCGGGTACCACAAGGACAACGCGCCGTACCTCAACGCGCAAAAGAGTAGTGGCTGATGGAGAGAGTGAGGGTGGGATCGCGAAAGCAACTACAGCGAAGAAGGCGACAACCCGAAAGACAACGACCAGGCGCACGACAGCGCGCGCCAAAACTCCAGCCAGGACAACCAGGCGTGCTTCTGCAACAGCAGGAACAACGAAGCGGAAAACAAGTACTACAGCAAAAAAGACCACAGGGGGTAGAGGCAAAACAAAAGCTGCGCAGTAGTCGAAGAGAACAGAATAATCGAGATGATGTGATATAATTTCAAGATAATTTAATCACTCACCCGATGATGGAGGATTACATGCCGCATGCAGTGACGCTGATTCCTGGTGATGGGACGGGGCCAGAGATTACCGAAGCCACACGTCGTGTTCTGGAGGCAACGGGGGTGCAGTTCGAATGGGACATGCGCCAGGCAGGAGCGGAAATGCTGGAAAAGTATGGCATGGTTTTACCTGATGAGGTGATTGAGTCGATCAAGCATACCAGGGTAGCATTGAAAGGGCCTGTCACAACACCGGTTGGCAAGGGGCAACGGAGTGCAAATGTAACATTACGTAAGAAACTTGACCTCTATGCCAACCTTCGACCTGCGAAAACCTACCCTGGCTTACGTTCGCGCTACGAGAACATTGACTTAATTATCGTGCGCGAAAATACCGAGGATCTCTACGCGGGTATTGAGTTTCAGAGAGGCACTCCTGAGCACGAAGAGCTGGTTGAAACTATTGCTCGTACCACAGGGCATCATCTTGATCCTGACTCTGCAATAAGTATTAAGTATATCTCGGTGGCAGCCAGTCGTCGCATCGTTAAGTTTGCATTTGAATATGCGCGTGCCAATAATCGGCGTAAAGTCACCGCTGTCCACAAAGCCAATATTATGAGACTCTCTGATGGATTATTTCTGGCGACTGCACATGAAGTTGCGAAAGAGTATCATGATATCCAGTATGAAGACCGGATCGTGGATAACATGTGCATGCAGTTGGTGCAGAAGCCAGAATTATATGATGTGCTCGTGCTGCCAAATCTCTATGGTGATATCATCTCCGACCTGTCTGCTGGGCTGATTGGTGGGTTAGGGGTTGCCCCGGGAGCAAATATAGGGAGTCAATATGCAGTTTTCGAGCCAGTACATGGGAGTGCACCCAAATATGCGGGACAGAATAAAGTCAATCCGATGGCAATGATGTTTTCGGGCGTGATGATGCTGCGTCACCTGTGCGAGCGCGATGCTGCTCAGCGCCTGGAGAAGGCGTTGACGCAAGTTATTGCCGAGGGCAAAAATGTGACGTACGATCTGAAGCCACGCCCCGATGATCCCACAGCGGTTGGAACCTCGCAGGTAGCTGCCGCCGTGATTGAGAAGCTGCAAAAACCGTAGAGGCATGCCTTGCGTGTGCCGCGTTCCTCGGGAGGAATTCTCGAACCCCTCGACGACGTTCCTTCCCACAAACGCGGCACACGCAAGGCATGCCTCTACGGGTATAACGAGGCTCACATTGATTATCAGGCTGTAACGGTGATTGTGGCCTTCATATAAGTATGGATGCTACAGTGATAAGTAAAGGTACCCGATGTGGCAAAAACCATTTTGAAGGTATCATTCTGGTTGAGACTGCTGCTCGCGGTGAAGGCGTTGGTATCGCTGGTTACTGTATGGGGCGCATCAGAACTGTTAGTCCAGACAACCTGCCCTCCTTTAGGAACAGTGATGGTGGAAGGCTGGAAGGAATACTTATTATTATTCTCAACGATTTTGACCTGGACAACTTGCGTAGGCGTCGTTGTCGTGGCGGTTGGTTGAGTTGTGGGAGTAGTGCCCTGAGTTGCTGTTGCCGCAGGTGCTGATGTTGCCGCTGGACTGCTAGATTGTGTCGGGGTCGCTTCTCCACAGGCGGCCAGAAGAATTGTAGCGATTGTTGCCAGGGCCAGAGCGATCCAGAGTATTTTTGTACGCGTAACGGTGTGCAATGTTTTCATAGCAGGTAACCTCCTCTAATTTTGATTGCCACAGCTATTTCTTGTAGTTTCTGTGGGTAATAGTTCTGTAGAGGTATACGGTGACCGGTTACGCGTTTGTGTGGTGAGGAGAAAAAGTGGGATGGAAAGAGGGACCGGGCGAGGTGCGTGTCGACCCGGTCCGCTGGAAGATAGTGTAAAACGAGTTTAGATTCTGGGCATACCTACGCCGCCGATGCCGATGCGCCACTTATGACGAGCCTGGATATAGCGAACGGTACCAGAATGTGAGCGCATCATAACCGATGAGGTGCGAGCGCCCCAGCCAAAATATTGGACGCCGTCAAGCAACTCGCCACTGGTGATGCCGGTAGCCGCAAACGAGACATCATTTCCCTTCACAAGATCTTCGGTGCGGAAGACCTGTTTGAGATCGATACCATCGGCTTGAAACTTCTCGCGTTCTTTCTCGTCGCGTGGCCAGATCTTGCACTGAATTTCGCCACCTATGCATTTAAGCGCCGCTGCGGCCAGGACTGCCTCGGGAGCTCCACCGATGCCCATCATAACATCGACGCCCGTATAGTCTTCCATTGCGGCCTGAATTGCAGCGGCCACATCGCCATCAGTAATGAGGCGAATACGTGCGCCCACTGCGCGGATCTGTTTGATCATCTCCTGGTGGCGTGGACGGTCCAGAATAATGACGGTCAGATCGTCAATGCGGGCATCACGCACGCGAGCAACGCGGTCCAGGTTTACAGCGACAGGCGCATTAATATCGATCACATGCTTCATAGCGGGACCAACGGCGATCTTTTCCATATAAAACACGCCTGGAGGAGCTGCATACATTGTGCCTCGTTCAGCTGTTGCAACCACCGCGAGCGCTCCTGGGAGACCAAGAGAAAGCAAGCGTGTGCCATCAACTGGATCAACGGCGACATCGACCTCTGGCGCGTTGCCATTGCCCACGCGCTCGCCAATGTAGAGCATCGGTGCCTCGTCTTTTTCGCCCTCACCGATCACCACCACGCCATCCATGTCAACGCCATCCAGTGCTGGGCGCATAGCATCGACGGCTGCCTGGTCAACCAATTCTTTGTTGCCCTTACCCATCCAGCGACCCGCGCTTAACGTCGCGGCCTCGGTAACGCGTACCAGTTCCATTGCCAGGTTACGTTCCTTCGTCCCATATTGCTGCTGAAAACGTTCATCTTGCTGCTGCATAGCTCCTCCTTTGTGTTATCATATGCGTACATAATGAGGCCGAGTCCGACAATGTTCTGCTAATATAATAGCACGTAATCGTTCTACCGCATCTTGTAAATGTCCCTGTCGGTTCTCAACGACATAATCGTAGTGTTCTTGCTGCGCTAATTCGATGCGAGCGTCATTCAGGCGACGCTGCCGTTCTGCCTCCGTCTCAGTACCACGAGCGGTAAGACGCTCGACCAGCTCTTCTGCGGAGCCAGGGACCAGGAAGATAAATATGGCAGAAGGGAGTTTCTTGCGCACCGTGGCAGCTCCCTGTACATCAATCTTCAGTAGCACATCGCGCCCGGCTTGCAAATTATCTTTGATCTGTTGTAACGGTTGCCCGTACCAGTGTCCATGAACGTTCGCATACTCAAGTAACTCGTTGTGAGCAACCATGTGATCAAATGTCTCCTGGCTGACGAAGTGGTAGGGGTTGCCATCGCTTTCGCCAGGGCGAGGCGCTCGTGTGGTGACGGACGAAACCACATAAAAATCCGCGCCTTGTTGTTTAAGCGCGTTGATCACGGTGTCCTTCCCGGTTCCAGACGGTGCCGAAAGCACGAAGAGAAGACCCTGTCTGAGGGATTGCTGCGAAGTGCTATCCTTTTGGGGTACAGTTGACTGTGTCTCCAGTTGCATGTCCTTCTTCCTGGTATAGCTCAAAAAAAGAGAGGGTTGATGTACGAATAGAGAACAGTTTGTTATACTGTTTTTTAATGAGCAGACACAATCGGTAACGTCTCGCGAGAGGCGCTCACAGTCTTGTGTGAATAATTGCTCATAATCTATTGTACAACAAGACTTCCAGGCCTCCAAAGTTATTTGATCTCGCAAATTCTTTGCGAACTGTAATAGAGAGGATATATATATGCATGTTGATGCTATAACGCTTGCCGCTGTCGCTGATGAATGGGGTGTATTGCTGGCTGGTGCACGTATCGATACTATTATCCAGCCAACCGAGTATGCGCTTGCACTCCAGTGTTATGTCCCTGGTAGTCAGGGGCAGGGAGGGCAAAACCGCTGGCTCTACCTCTCCGCCCATCCGCAGCTAGCCAGAGCGCACCTGACCGCGCGCAAGCCGCCGAAGATTGCCAATGAGCCCCCAGCCTTCGTTATGCTACTGCGTAAGTACCTGGAAGGAGCAAGGATCGAAACGGTGGTACAGCCACGCTGGGAGCGCGTGCTGGAGATCATTGCTGGCTACCGTAGTGGACCAGAAGGAAACGATCGGGTACGTTTTCGTCTGATCGTCGAAATCATGGGACGCCTCAGCAATATTATCTTTTGCAACGAAGCTGGCCTGATTCTGGGAAGTCTCAAGCGCGTTGGCTCTGACGTAAACCGTTACAGGGTTATCGCGACCGGGATACCATATGTGCCGCCTCCCGCGCAGCATCGTACTGTTGCGGGTCAGGAGTTGCCACGCCTGGAACCCACCAGTGTTACTGCTTCTCAGCTAACTATCACGCTGGCAGACGAGCGTACTTCTGAGGAAGAGCCGTCTCCCTCGAAGAAGGGTAAGCGAACGTCAGAGCAGACAAAGTTGTGGCAATTTCTCAGTAGACAGATGCAGGGATTTAGTCCGTTGCTGGCACGTGAAGTTGTGTATCGTACCACCGAAGACAGTGAAACGCTGCTAGAGAAAGCAGACGAAGCTCTATGGGAAGAGCTGGCCTGGAATATACGCGACCTCACCGCTGTCTATGACAATCATCGCTGGCAGCCTCAACTGGTCGAGCGTCCGGTTGCAGGAGAAGAGGTGAACTCGGAACAGATGACTCCTGTTGCCTTTGCACCGTATGTCCTGGAGCAGTATGCACATATGCCAGGCATGCGTGTGCGGCGTTCGCCCTCCATCAACGTCTTGCTTGATGACTACTATGCGTGGACCGAGTGGCGCGATGCGATGGAAGGTGTGCGTGCGCCCATGCGCAGGGTCTTACAGACACAACGCGATCGCTGCAAAAGGAAAGGCGATCTTTTACAGCAGGAAATGGCGGCATCGGAAGAAGCAGCTCGTTATCGTCTGCAAGGCGAACTGCTCCTTGCGCACCAGCACGAGGTACAGCAAGGGCAAAGCAGCGTTATCTTGCAGAACTTCTTTACCGACGATGGAAATGAAACGGTGACAGTGGCACTGGATCCGCGTTTCGATGCAGTAGGGAACGCCAATCGCCTCTTCAATAAATACCATAAATTACGTCGTGCGCTTGAATTGGTTCCCGGCCAGATTGAACAAAATAACGCCGAACTGGCGACGATCGAGCAACTGCTGGCAGATCTTGCGCTGGCTGAGACTCCTGCGGAAGTCGTACTGGTCAAGGCTGAAGTACAGGCCGCGAGATATATACGAGGCAAGCAAGCACAGGACAAGAAGGCTCTGAAAACGGCTAAGAAAGGGAAGAGTGGGAAGCAGACCAGGGGCAAACCTGTGCCGCCAGGAGGAGGTATCCCATTGCATGTACAGAGCAGTGATGGCTTTACCATCTTAATCGGCAAGAACAGTCGCCAGAACGAGGACGTGACATTTCACCAGGCGACAGCGAATGATATCTGGCTGCATGCACGTGGAGTGCCCGGATCACACGTGATTATCAAAGCCGCTGGTCGTGATGTGGCGCGTCGTACGATTGAGCAGGCGGCGAGTCTCGCAGCGTATTACAGCCAGGCACGTGGAAGCACGAGTGTGGCTGTTGATTATACGCTGCAACGTCATGTCAGGCATATGAAAAATGGTGGTCCTGGTATGGTTATCTATGAGCGGGAACGTACAATCTACGCTGAACCAGACGCGGCCTTATCCTTACTCGGAAAATAGCTACTCACCCGTAGTGGCATGGCTTGCCTGTGCCGAGTCGTCCGTGGGGTATTCAGCGACTCGGCAGCAGGCGACTCGGCACAGGCAAGCCATGCCACTACGGAGATATAGATAGTGTGATTTGCGAAGAGGCGTATCAGGTTACTGCATCCCAGACGTGTACTACTCCTGGAATAGCAGACGACTCAGGAGGCCAGATCCGGCCTATTGAGGCAACATATGAGCTATCAGGAGACCAGATTAAGCTGCCAAGATGCGAAAAACGACCTTGATAACTCATAATAGTTTTTCCTGTTGTACTATCCCATATATGCATAGCAGTATCACTTGCAGAGGCAATCCTGGCCCCACCAGGTGACCATGCAATCTTTGTCACCGGTGCTATATGATCCTGGTAGACGAGGATATTCTCTCCGGTCCTGGCATTCCAGACCTGAACCGTCTTCTCAATACCTGTAGCAATAGAAGCACTATCAGGAGACCATCCACCAGGGATGGGCATAAAATCTGAATAGGAAAGACCATTTATCTTACTTACTCGGTGACGCCCGTCGAAATAAGTACGTGTATGAGTTAGCTTCTGTGAGTGTATATCCCACACATGCTCATATAAACAATTCAGTAACAGATGGTAAGGACTATGGTTTTCGTGAAAGGAAAGCTGTTTTCCATCAGGAGACCATGTTGTAGCAAAAAGTGCATGACTATTTGAGTACAGCCCTTTTATCTTCTTATGTAGTCCATAAGCACAGATGGTACTCCCTCTTGCAACATTCCATAGGTAGATCAACATCCTGTTTCCCTGCATAGCACTCAAGGTGATTGCTATATGGAGATTGTCTGGTGCCCAGGTAATTGCCTGCACGGTGTTAGCAGGTCCATCAGAACGATCGATGTAGGTAGTAACCAGTGCGCCAGTGGTTGTATTCCAGATATGAATAGTCGCAGATTCTATCTGCTCTTCACTGGAAGCTATATGTATTCCATCGGGGGACCATGCCGCTGTAGTTACGTCATGCGTATGACCACTGTAGGTAGCAATCTTCTGACCTGTAGATGTGTCCCAGACGTGGATCTCCTTCTCCTGGTATGCATAGGAAGCAATTCGTGTATCGTGAGGAGACCAGAGGATAGCTTTTATCTCGTGAGTATGACCCTGGAAAGTTGAGCGTAGAGAATTGGTTCTGCTATCCCATACTTGTATCTTCCCCTCTGCATCTCCAATCGCAACATAGCAACGACTGCTAATCCACGCTAATGAATATACTACTCCGTAAGGACAGCGATATGTGGAGAACTGCATTCCAGTGGACAAATTTTGGCTTTGTTTTGTCGGAGGAGCAGGTATTGGTGCAGGGGTATTGGGCAGGACGGATGGGGTGAAGGGAGCCAGTAATGAGGTTGGCTGCTTGTGTATAGAGCGTGATTGTCGGATGGTGCGAATGGCTTGTTCGAAGGTCAGGGCAAAGGCAAGAACAGAAGGAAAACGATCCTGGGGAGCTTTTGCCAGCGCCTTAAGGAGAATTGGATCAATCTCGCGAGGCAGGGCTGGATTAACACGACTTGGTGGGAGTGGCTGTGCAGAAAGCTGCTGATACATCAATTCATATTGGTTACCTCGAAATGGAGGTTGGCCTGCCAGGAGTTGATAGACCATAGCAGCTAATGCATACTGATCGGTAGCATAAGTAGGATGGCCGTGCCATTGTTCGGGAGCCATATAAAGGGGAGTTCCGCGTACCCCTTGACCGGTAAGGAGTGTGGCATCAGTGAGTTTGGCGATGCCAAAATCAGCAAGTTGTATATCAGGGAGCATTGCTCCTCGGCGACTACGCATCAGAAAGTTGGCGGGTTTCACATCGCGATGAATAATATGTGCATCATGTGCATGTTGTAAAGCATCCGCCGCTTGTAACAGAAACTGTGCGAGCTCTTCAAGAGAAAGAGGAGATGTTGCCCGGTACTGGCGCAGCCAGGTATGGAGTGAACCTTCTTTACGAAGAGGCATGACTAAATAAGGAACCGTCACGCCTTGTATTTGAGTAGTACCGCAATCGTAGATGGGCAAGATAAAAGGGTGGTCAAGCTGAGCAATAGTACGTGCTTCACGCTCAAAATGTGCAATCGCCAGTCGTGCCTCTTCTGGAACTGCTTCTAATAATGCATCGATAGGTATCACTTTGAAAGCCACCTGTCGTAAGAGGCGTTGGTCTTCGGCGATGTAAACTTCTCCCATGCCGCCGCGTGCTATCAAGGTGAGAAGGCGGTAAGAGTTTATCTGTTTTGTGCTGTAAACCATGCAATACATCCTTGCAGTCACAAAATAAAAATATTTGCCGTTTTGGATTGTATGAGGTAATTCATCCCTATTATCTCAACTTTTGTTGTAGTTGCTATAGAATCAAAGCTTGCTTAATACTATAGCACTTTAATAAAGTATAACATACTATTCCAATAGGATAGGCTTGTAAAAAGAAAACACTATGTATCATTTAATAATCAGGGTAGAATTTCACGGAGTCAGCGCTCGCGTGAGGAACCGATGCCCATTTCTTCGCGGTACTTGGTCACGGTGCGGCGGGCCATAGGGATACCCTGGCTGGTGAGCAAGCGTGCCAGTTCATCGTCACTCAGGCGATGCCTGGGATCTTCGGACTGGATCAGTTCGCGCAGGATATCTTTAATGCCGAGGGAGCCATCAAAGAAGTCTGAGAAGGGCATCAGGCGTCCGTTGGGGAGCAGGGCGTACTTGTTGGCTGTGGCGCGGCTGATGGTACCTTCGTCCAGATTGAGGCGGGTAGCGACTTCGGCGCGCGTAAGTGGACGTAGATAGCGGATGCCTTTTTCTAAAAATTGGCGCTGGTAGTCAACGACCAGCTCGGCGACGCGTTTGAGCGTACGCCAGCGACGTTGCACGCAATCGACAAAGAACCTGGCGCGGTCGCTGTTCTGATGCAGGTAGCGCTGGACTTCGTTGCTGGCTGATCCTGAGCTCTGCTGTCTGTCTGGAATGGTATAGTCAGTGCTGATGTGGAAGCGGTAGCGTTTCTCCTCGATAAGTTCGATCTCGAAGCCGGTCCCGCCTTTGCGGATAATGACATCGGGGCGTATGTAAGTGGTACCACTGGCTGGGGGCAGGTAGCCACTGTCATGCTGATAAATGAGAGCTGGAAATGGATGAAGCATGCTGCGGATGTACAGGCTGGCCTGGCGTATCTCTTGTTCCGGCTGTTTGAGCAGGCGTGCGATCTCGTGAAACTGGTTGCGTCCGAGCTGATCAAGATGGTGATTGATCAGGGTGTGAACCAGGGGATGTGGTGTGCTTTGTTCACTCAGAGCTTCCAGCTGAGTAAGCAGGCATTCGCGTAGATTGCGTGCGCCGATGCCCAACGGTTCCAGTGTATGTAACTGGCTCAGAACGTATTCGACGCGTTCTAGTGGAACCTGGAGATGGTCTGCGACCTCCTCGCAAGAGACTTCCAGGTAGCCACGCTCATTGAGGTTGCCCACCAGTTGTTCCGCGATGGGAGCATCATCGGGAGGGATAAGCGTTTCCAGTTGGAGCAGAAGTGTTTCCACCAGCGATTCATTGGTTGGGATACGTGCCATGGGATCGTATGCGTCATCGCCATCGATCTCAACAAAACCGTAGTTATCGATATCGTAAAGCGTTTGTTGCTGATACATCCATTGCACATCCCCTGCTTGCTCGTAGGGAGTATAAGATTCAGCGTTTTCGGCGACGAGTGGTTGCGTAAAATGATCCTGCTGTGCGAAGTGCCCGCAGGCAGTGCAAGTACTGCCATAGATACGTGTGCCACAAAAGAGACAGATACGCTGCTCCTTGACATCGAGAGCAGGATTCTCCATCTGCTCTTGATTGACAGCACGCTCTAATTCGTCTGAAGAGAGATGTAAAATTGTACTTGATGTAATAAGTCTTGCACTGACGCGCAAGGCCTGTTCAGGCCGTGGTGTTGGTTCTAACCTCATACCCATATCCCTCCCTGCCAAAGCGCTGCACCGTTAGATCCACCCGCGGCTGACCAGGGCGAAGTGTGCAGCTTCCTGTTCGGCGGTTTGCTTATTGCGACCCTGGCCTTTACCCACGACCTGGTCGCCCAACAAAACCTCTACAGTGAACTCGCGATTATGAGAAGGACCTTCTTGACCTGCCAGCCGATAAGAGGGAGTGATGCCTTCCCTCGCCTGCGCTAACTCTTGAAAGAGCGATTTATTATCTTTAAATAGCCGTCTGGTGATGATATTATGCGCAATCGGGGCCAGGCGTGGAGTCAAGAAGTTCTGGACAGCGGTCAGGCCCTGATCGAGATAGATCGCGCCCAGGACAGCTTCAAAGGCAGAAGCAAGCACGCGTTGACTGCCACCGCTATGCTGCTCTCCTTTGCCCATAAGCAGGAAGTTGCTCAGATTGATCTCACGTGCGAAGTTTGCCAATGTTTCTGTACGCACCAGGACAGCGCGCACATCAGTTAACTCCCCCTCCGTAAGATTGGGGAAGGTGCGATAGAGAAAATCCGCGCTGATCAGGGCCAGAATCGAATCGCCCAGGAACTCCAGGCGTTCGTTGGAAATATGTCCCTCGCCTGCTGTCTCATAAATGTAAGAGCGATGAGTAAGGGCCAGTTCCAGGAGCTTCTGGTCCTGAAAGTGTACACCCAGGATAGTTTCTAACTGCTCGTCCATTACTATACCTCTAACGACATATAAGCCTCATAATGACACGCTTAATAATTCTCTGGTTTTAGCGTTCAGTCGACATTGTAGCGCGTTTTGGGTAAGACCGCAACGCCAGCCTTCTTGTACTCAGGCAACTCAAAAGTCCCGTAGAGGCATGCCTTGCGTGTGCCTTGTGCGTGGGCCTCCTGGCTCAAGGGGGTTGCTCCCCACGCACAAGTGTATTGTTTACCTCCATCAGCACCTTTTGATTTACATCACATCGTACCCTCTTGAAATGAGGTCGATGCCCTCTACAAGCCGCACTGCCTTCTCTCAAACGGGTGCGATGTGATGTAAACAGAGCGGTCTTGATGTTGCCTGGGCAAGAGTGATCTAGTTGTGAATAGATAAAGCGTAGACGTGATGTGATTGTGAAGTTTTAAATTTAATATTTAATAAAGCTTTGATATGAAAAACATGTACATCAGGATCGTCAAGATGGATTACAAAGGAGAGTTCATCATGAGAACATCACGTCAGTTTGACTACTACAAACGTTTCGTAGGTGAGGAAATGATTTCCAGAATTTATAGGATGGCTGATGAGTTAGCAGGGTTGCATGTACTTCATCTCAATACAACGTATGAGGGTGGAGGGGTAGCAGAGATCCTCAAGGTACTTATACCACTCCTGGAAGAGCTTGGCATCAGGCATACCTGGAAGGTAGTACCATTGGATGAGGCATCTAACCACTTTACGGATCGTATTGTGGATCTACTACAAGGTGGTGGGACGGATGAGCTGCCCGTAAAAGACCAGCACTTGCTTCTGGAGAATTTGGGCCGGGTACCAGAACTTGCGCGGCCATCTCCTGCAGATATCTATTTTGTCCATGACTTCCAGCTTGTGCCCCTGGCGAAATTGTATCCCTGGATGCAGCCTGCGATCTGGTTCTGCCATGTGGATACTGCCAATCCTGGCCCGCATGCAGAGGCATATATCCGGCGTTTCCTCGATGCCTATGAGCTCTATGGTTTTAATTCGCAGGCATCTGTCTTCAAGGGATTGCCACCTGATTTGACACAGGTTGTGACGTTGGGGATAGACCCATTCAGAGTGAAGAACAGGTTCCTCACACCTGCAAAGGGAATGGAAGCCTTTGCGCGTTGTGGCATCGATCCAGCAAGGCCACTCATCTCACAGATTTCGCGTTTTGGACACTGGAAAAATCCCTGGCAGGTGATCGATGTGTATCGGTTAGTAAAGCAGGAGATTCCAGCGGTACAGGTGGCGCTTATCGGTGCTATGGAAGCGGCTGATGATGTGAGCGCACGGGAAGTACTGGCTAACATACAAGAATATGCAGCCGGAGATCCAGATATTCACCTTTTGTCTGATCCGCATTTGATTACACATAAGGAGGTGAATGCATTCCAGCGCTATTCCAGCGTCATTCTACAACGTTCAACACGTGAGGGGTTTGGTTTCACGGTTACAGAGGCGTTGTGGAAGAGCCAGCCAGTTATTGGTACTTCAGCGACCGGCATGCGTATTCAGCTTATAGATGGGTATAATGGCTACATTGTCGATGAAACAGAGGCATGTGCTGAGTATACGCTCAAGCTTTTACAAGATCGCGCATTATGGCGCAGGCTTGGGCAGCATGCACATGAACACGTGCGGAAGAATTTCCTCTTCCCTTCGATGGTCATGGGGTATCTTGAAGCGCTCTGTCGCGTGAGTAACCGGGTTCGTGTTGCTGCTTCTGCAGATTAGCACATGTTCTCGTAGGAGTGATCCGACCTCCACGGGAACGTATGGTCGTTGTGTTGACCCGTAGAGGCATGCCTTGCGTGTGCCGGACGAGCGGGCGCAGCTCGCGAGAAGTCTGCTACCGGGACGCTGCGGCACACGCAAGGCATGCCTCTACGGGAACCACCAGGCATCACGGCAGTGCTAGACGCTTTGGGCGAGATGTGTTACTCTTAAGGCGGTGGATTTGAGGAAGACAGGCAATCGCGAGTTGTAAGGCCCGAGGAAAGTCCGAACTCCATAGAGCAGAATGCTGGCTAACGGCCAGTGGGGGCGACCCTAAGGAAAGTGCCACAGAAACATACCGCCTGGGATAGTAGCAGAGGCAGAAGCATTATCCCAGGTAAGGGCGAAATGGTGAGGTAAGAGCTCACCAGCAGGCGGGTGACCGTCTGGCTGGGTAAACCCCATTCGGAGCAAGACCAGGCAGAAGGGATAGCATGTCTGCACGGCAGGCGTGCTAGCAGGCTGCTCGCTTGTCAACCTTCGGGTTGGTCGCTTGAGGTGTCGGGTAACTGGCACCCAGATAGATGATTGCCACCAGTGCCATCGAGAGGCGGTGCGGGTACAGAATTCGGCTTACGGCTTCCTCAACTCCATCACACGTAAAGAGAGGCCGAAGGTAGCGATGCCTTCGGCCTCTCTTCGTACTGGCAAGATGATAATAGGAATAGTGCTAATTATTGCTATTACCGGCCCATGCGGTCATGGTCAATAAGCCAACGAATAAAATCGAGACGGCGGCTCTCTTCGATCATCTCGCGATATTCAATCTGCTCGGTCACATGATCTTTCATATGAATAAGCCTTTCGGCTTCGTTTTCAGAAAATCCGATGGATAGTAGACGCTGAAAGTCTGTGCCACCATTTGTTGTATATGAATGTTCTGGCATTGTAGTGATACTCCCTTGATAAAAAGACAAACGGACTACAGGTGTAAGCACATCTTAGACCTTAAATGGCCTACTTGTTATGATATACGTCTGAACCCCTTCACTAGATACAGCATCTTCCATACTACAAAAAATCCAGGTCGATGGACAAACGTCCGAAATTGCTAACAAAGCCTCCAGAGTGGACTCACATCGTTGGGAGGATGTTCTGGTGCGGATGTAAAGAAGTAAGGTAGCTTCAATGAAAAACACATGTGGTTACAGTTAGCTGCCCATCAGGGGACACCGGGGAGGACGACCTCTACAAATATAATAGCACAAAATATGTGCTTCGTCCACTTCATGATATGTCAGGGCTATTCAAAGGTTCCCGTAGAGGCAGGCCTTGCGTCTGCCGCGTGGCTCGGGCGCAACCACGCGGCAGACGCAAGGCCTGCCTCTACGGGGTCAACGGGTGCTTTGTCCTGTTTTAAACAGTCGTAGTGCGCGCTTGGTTGCGTCGCTGGTAAGCTCGGCAGCATGCTCCATCGCGTATTCCAGGGTCAGGGGGCCTGGTGGGAGCGCTACCACAGCGTCGACACCCAGATCGTAGACAGCCTGGTAGTGTTTGCCCAGGCTCCCGGCGAGTGCCAGAACGGGTAGTGCGTAGCGTTTTGCCATACTTGCAACGGCGCCAACGCTTTTGCCATAGGCAGTCTGTTCGTCGAGTTGGCCCTCCGCCGTAATGACCAGGTCGGCAGTGCGTAGTTGTTCGTCGAGATGTACTGCCTCCAGTACGATCTGGGCTCCTGGCCGGAGCTCTGCATGCAGGAATGCGATCAAACCAGCTCCTAATCCTCCGGCGGCTCCGGCACCGGGAAGGTCTTTCACGGAGATATGCAGGTCCTGTTCAATAATCTGTGCGTAATGGGCCAGGGCTGCGTCCAGTTCTGCAACCATCTCAGGTGTCGCACCTTTCTGAGGACCATAGACAGCCGAGGCTCCCTCAGGACCACAGAGTGGATTTGTTACATCGCAGGCAACCGCGAATGTGCATTCGTGCAGGCGGGCATCCATGCGATCGGTGGTAATGTGAGCGAGCGTGCTGAGGGCAGATCCACCGCGCTCAATCTCGTTGCCAGCATCTGTAGTAAGTTTTGCTCCTAGAGCCTGTGCCATCCCCGCACCGCCATCATTGGTTGCGCTTCCACCGATGCCAATAATGAAGTGGCGGCAACCATATTCTAGTGCTGCATGGATCAGTTCTCCGACACCATACGTAGTTGTGAGGCGTGGGTTGCGCCGCTCTGGAGGTACTAATGGGAGTCCTGAGCTTGCCGCCATTTCAATAGCCGCTGTATGACTATCTCCCAGGATGCCGAAGAATGCTGCTACCGGTTCACCAAGTGGGCCTGTCACGGTGCGTTGGATCAATGTACCGCCCGTCGCGTCAACCAGGGCCTGTACGGTTCCTTCACCGCCATCGGCGATAGGGACGATAGCGATCTCTGCATCAGGATAAACAGCCTGTACGCCCTGTGCAATGGCATGTCCTGCTTCGTCTGCAGTGAGGCTGCCCTTGAGCGATTGTGGAGCAATAATGATACGCATTAGCGTCGCTACCTTTCGAAAAAGAAACGCAACAAGTCTTCGCACTATTATAACATGGCACAAGATTCCTATCGCGTAGTATATATCTGGGACACATCCGGCAGACGCAAGGCCTGCCTCTACGGGCTCCTGGACAGGGTTTATGATAGAGGTGAGTGGAATGATATATTTTAATACGTTGTTACTTTGCTTGTATCTATGATAGAATATGCCCGGTCAAGCTTCCTATCCTGTTTTCACACGTGTGCCTCAACCATTGGTGCGTCCTGTGTTGCTCTGCGGGGAAAAAGACGGGACATTTTTTAGACTCCGTTGTCTCGTACTAGAAGGAGGCGAGGAATTGGGCTATTTGAATGATTTTTTGCGTTTTATGCTGAGGTTATCATATGCAGTGCGTCTTTGCATAGTTGCTCTGTCCGTTTTGCTCTGCCTCATTCTGTATATGATATCTTATCCTGCTTATTATGGGGTCAGCTTTCTGATTATTCCAATTGCACTTGTAGCGTGGTTGTTTCCCTGGCGTGAGCTTTTTATCTGTCTTGCCACTATTGGTCTGGCCCTGGTCATCTTTAATACGCTCAGAAGCCACCACATGTTCTGGTCCTATATACTCATGATGCCATTTCTAGTAGCCATGATTTCACTGCTTGTCGAGGGGCTACTGATTGGTTCTTTACGTGAACAGGTTGTGCTGGCGGATGCGGCCAGGCAGCATGTGGCAGATTTGCTTGAGCAGCAGCAACATTTAAGTCAGATCAAAGATCAGTTTGTGCTCAATGTGAACCACGAGTTAAGGACGCCACTGACGGCTGTCTATGGTTATCTCGAGTTGTTACTGGAGTATAACGGACAACTGGATAGCCCGACGCAAGCCACATTTCTCAAAAATGCAATGTATAGCTGTGAAGAGTTGCAGTTGTTAGTAAATAACGTGCTGGATACCATTCAGATTGGCAATGAGAAGGGTGCTGTTTATGTAGAAGAACTGCCACTTATCGATGTAATCCAAGAAGTGGCTGAGCACTTTGATCCCCGCCAGCAGCGAGAGTATCCTGTGCAGGCGAATGTTCCTGTTCATCTTGTTGCGCGTGCAAATGGACAATATCTGCGCCAGGTTTTGCGCAATTTGCTCTCCAACGCGTTTAAATATGCCCCTATCGATAGTCCAGTGACCGTCAGTGCCGCGTTGTATGGTGATACCGTGCAGATAGATCATCCCTCGCCGGAGATCTGTATCAATGTGAAGGATCAGGGTCCTGGCATCCCTCCTGAGGATATTCCGCGTCTATTTGGTCAATTTGCACGTTTGAGGCGTGATGTGTCAGGCAAGGTGCGTGGTACTGGCCTGGGATTGTATGTAAGCAAACAACTGGTTGAAGGCATGGGTGGACGTATCTGGGTAGAGAGTACAGGAGTGCCCGGAGAGGGAAGTTGTTTTCGTTTTACGTTGCCCTGTGTGACGCATGCCAGGGTGACTGCGAGGCGTGCTAATAGATCCGTCGCGGTTCCGAGCGTGCCATCCGCCGCTGGCCAGCAGACGAGGGACGAACAAACGTTTCCGTAGTGGCAGGCCTTGCGTCTGCCGGGTGCGTGGGCCAGGTGGGTGGACCGAGTGCATTGCGGGCCACTCGGCAGACGCCAGGCCTGCCTCTACGGGTCAAGGTGGCGACGTTTGAAGCGCCCTGGATTTTGCGCTGGTCTGCTGGGAATTTCTGCGAGGCTGTACTATAATAAGTCCATAGAAGAAATGTGAACACTGGAGTCTAACTATGCTGGATGGTCTATCTTTACCCTGGTCCTGGCATCCAGGCACACTTATTATTTTACTGGTCATGAGCCTTCTCTATGTTCTTGGCTTGCGGAGGGCGCGACGGCGTTATCCGGAGGACGCATCGATTAAGGTGTCTCATATCGCAGCCTTCTTCGCGGCCATCTTGATTGCCGCATTTGTATTGCTGACTCCTGTTGATACGATTGCTCGTACACAGTTATTTTCGGTGCATATGGCGCAGGCCATCATTTTGACGACATTGTGTACACCTTTGATCCTGTATGGTTCTCCGGCAATACTGTTACGACCTCTGATAGAATTTCCTGTCATACGCACGATAGTGCGCCTGCTGACGATGCCGTTAGTTGCTTCGGTCATTTTTAATCTCTCGTTCTTGCTCTGGCATGTGCCAAAGTTCTACGAAGTTGCGCAACAGAATGAGACACTCTATCAGATCGAGATGCTCAATATCTTTCTTGCTTCTTTGCTCAACTGGTGGCCTTTAATCGGTTCTCTACGTGAAGAGGTAAATCGCATGGCTTATCCTTTGCAGATGCTTTATGCCTTCTTTGATGGGCAGCCGGTGGATATTTTTGCGTTTGTACTGGTCTTCAGTGGAGTCGCAATTTATAAGCTCTACCTCATCCCGCCACAGTTGCATATGTCTGCCTTTGCCGATCAGACCGTAGCCGGCGCGCTGTTGCTGATTCCCGGGCTAATTGACCTGGTGGTGATGACGCCGCTGTTCTTCCGCTGGCTCGGTCAGATTGAGGAGCGAACCAGGCTTGCTGACCAGCGACGACAGGAAGAGGCATACGAGGAAGAAGAGGAATATGAAGAGGAGGAGGAAGAGGCGTCGAAATAATACTTTTTAGCGCACCTTTCTCTTTTACCTCCACGAGCATCGCAAGCGTAATGCTTCTTTCAGCCGTTTTTCATACATCTTGCGTGGGATCTCTGTCACGCCCAACGACTCCAGGTGGGGGGTAGTGAACTGAGTATCGTGCAGGACATAGCCGCGCCCCTTCAAATGCTCGACCAGTGCAACCAGGCAGACTTTAGAAGCATCGGTAGCATAGGAAAACATGCTCTCGCCCATAAATGCGGCACCAAGAGCCGCACCGTAGAGTCCTCCTTGCAAGCGACCGTTTTGCCAGGCTTCTACACTATGGGTTACCCCGGCGAGGTGTAGATATGTATATGTCTTGATGAACTCCTCGTTGATCCACGTCTCCGCGCGGGCGGCACAACTGCGCATGACCTGCTCAAAGGCAGTATCCATGCGTATTTCGTAGCTACCTTTGCGAATAGTTGCTCTTAGTGAGCGTGACACATACAGGTTATGGTGTTCCAGGATCGCTCGTGGGTCGGGGGCATACCAGCGAATCCGACCCAGATGGTCGGCCATGGGGAAGATGCCCTGTGTATAGGCATCAATCAGAAGCGCCGGGTTAAGAGGTTCGGGTGTGTTTCTTCGCATGCTGTTTCCACAAATATTTTTTTGGTCTTGAGAGAGTTGAAGAATGGAAATACTTCGTTGCCAATGATACCATAGGATGGCCTGAAGGTGAAGAAGTAACCTTGCATTGAAGTGAAAATTTTTCTATTGTTCTGCACTGTCTATACAGCAGACTGGGATAATGATAAAATTTGCTCAGACTCAAGATACATCATCTCTGTGGTTTTTATTGCGATGGTGTTCTTCTGTCGCCTTTTTATCATAATTCGTTGTAGATATACGCTTGAATTCTGGAGGTTATGTATGTACCAAAATTCGCAAGGTCCGGGGCCGCAGGGACCACAGAGCGCTCCGCAGGGGCCGAATATTCACAATTTTGTCACCACCGCCTTTGATTTCAGCGGGTACCGCGTTGTCAGGAATTTCGGAGTAGTGCGCGGTATCATTGTGCGCTCACGTAGTGTGGTGGGCAATATTGGAGCAGGTTTCCAACAGCTCTTCGGTGGCAATATTTCAATTTATACTGAATTGTGCGAACAGGCGCGTAATGATGCCTATGAATTGATGATCCAGCACGCACAGCAGATCGGGGCGAATGCAATCATCGGCGTGCGCTATGATGCCACAGAGATTACATCAGGCGTCACGGAAGTTCTATGCTACGGTACGGCTGTCACTGTGGCGCTAGAGGATCGCTAGCATGTTTGCTTGCACATTCATCACTTTTTGCATGTAATACTTGTCACATATACCTGGTTCCTTCATCCAGAGAGCGCATTGGTGCTCGTGAACTCGCCACGTCCGCCGGCCTCGATACTCCTGGCTTTTGCCGACGAGAGAGCAGCTCTCTGCTCAGAACAGCCCAGACGATGCGCGGCTCGAACAGCGACACCAGGGGTTTGAGCAGGTGCTGAACCTGAAAGAAAGTTGCTGTCACGAGTGGATGAGACGCGGTCAGACCAATCACGCGGCGGGTGTACCAGTTGAAAAGATGTGTACCGAACGATCTGTGACCTTCAGTTTCTGGATAGCGCAAGTCTTCTCCTGTTGCCAACATCCAGGCAGTCTTGATCTCTTTGGCAATCGCTTTCTGGAATCGCTGTGGAAAACTGGCCAGGTTGTTGTTTCCAGTACAGCTCTGCTGTTCGCGCAGGCAGGTATTCAGCGTCTTTGCTTCAATCGCAGCGACGGACATGCCTTGCCCATAGACTGGATTAAAGCCGCACACTGCGTCGCCCATGCTGATGAAGCCTTCTGGGAGACGCGACAGACGTTCATAGTGCCGCCACCGATTGGCGGTGTACTTATATACGGTGATGGGAGTGATTGGTTCGGCCTCCTTGATGGCTTCATACAGCTCTGGCTGGGCCAGGCTGCGGGCATATTCCAGAAAGCCTGCATCATCGTCGGGTGGATAATCGCGCAGCGCACCTACCAGAGTGACCATCCAATACCCGCCCTCAATAGGAAAGATCACTCCCCCTCGCTTGTTGTCGGGAGGTGTTCCCAGGACAAACAATACTTTCCAATCGGTGGGAAGCTGATCGGGACAGCGATAGATGCGAGAGGCGTATCCAACATCAATTTTGACGCTGGTTTCTTCTACTTGACCGTATCCTAAAGAGGCAAGCCACTGGGGCCCGCGCGACCCGCGTCCACTGGCATCTACAACCAGATTGGCTGCCAGTTCTTCCTCGCGCTGTTCCCCACTGCGATGCCGCAAGATGACGCCGGTGATACGCTCATCATTCATCCTCAAGCGCGTGACCTCGCAAGCATCCAGGACACGCACATTGCCCCTGAGTTCCAGACAGGCTCGCACATGCTGTTCAAGAAAGGGTCGACTTTGCCACAGCGCCTTGACGGGGCCTGGAACTGGTGCCACCCACACACCAAGCTGATACCGACGAATGTCAGATGCAGCCAACGGGACAGCTCCGTCCTGGGCGAGTGCGGCAAAAAGGTCGGGGAAGTATTTTCCCAGGATAACTGCTCCACCTGCCAGTAAGCCATGCGCGTGCCGTCCCTGCGGGACGCCTTTGCGCGGCTGCGCATCATCGATCAATGGATCACGTTCAATAATCGTTACTCGTTCGAAATGCTCCGATAGAACACGGGCTGCCAGCAACCCGGCCATACTCCCGCCAATCACGAGAGCATGGTGCGTATCGAATCTCTTCTGCTTGAATACTTTATTCTCTATCAACAAACGTTCTTCCTCCTGGCGGTATTGACGTTTCCCACGGGATGCGCAACGAGATGGAACTCATCAGGAATTGAGCTTGAGAGCAGCTTTCATGACTCTCCTGTTTTCGATATCGGCAGAGGTATTACTGATCTCTGGCTTGAAAAAGGCGAGAGCGTTAAAGTACCCTGTGAAGGCACTTCAGCCAAATGCGCATCTCGTTGCACATCCGTGTGATCCAAGCCTTCCAGGAGCGTGCGTGATGCTCGCGCTCCCTCGTGCTTCTTACAACTATGGTAGCTGAGCTGAGCGGTGGGCGTCATGCGTAAGATTACCCATTTGTGGGGGTGCCAGGAACTGGACGCGTTCTTACGTGAATTTGTCCAGCACGGTTGCCCGTTGATTCCGGTACTGTTGGCAGATGCTCCCCAGGAACCTGCCCTCCCAGTATTTCTGAGGGCTATGACCTGGGTAGACTTTCGCCGCCAGAATCCCGATCCGATGCGGCAATTGCTCTGGGGAATTACAGGCAAACGAGAAGCGACCAAAGGCCTGTCAGTGTTTTTTTGACGAAAAGACTGGACTTTGCACATTTTAAGCAGAGGAACAGACCACGTCGGCAAGACGGGCAAGATCTGAGCGGGGGAGTAAAATGACATCAGGGTTTTGGGGTGATGTCGGATAACTGAAATTGTTCCAGAGGTGCCGCCATACGGCAGCAAGCACGAAAGTCCAGGTGGCTTGCTGCTTGCGATACCATGCCGTTGGTTGAAATGGGATGTCTCCTGCCGGATGGAAGTGGCGTCCAAGGAGAGCGACCAGACTGTAGAGTCCAA
>WNGD01001107.1_pt1 | contig 29439 bp, 30 predicted proteins | sample 5400671 | NCBI WGS metagenome assembly WNGD01 (sample SAMN13153369, study PRJNA577476) | soil metagenome | isolation source: 40 cm soil or saprolite under grassland replicate 2 | place: USA:California | collected 2016-06-15
AAACGTACGCGAGAACAAGGCATGACGCAAGCACACTCACGTTCCAAGCCGCGGAAGCGGGCCCAGGCGCTGGCCGAGATGGCCGTGATGGTCCCCTTCCTCGTCATCGGCATGATGGGGATGCTCGACCTCGGCCGGGCCTTCTACTACCAGATCGCCATCACCAACGCCGTACGTGAGGGGGCGCGTTACGCGGTGCAGCCCTACTACCTGGGCTTGAACCCGAGCTGCGCCACTCCGCCCCAAAACCCCGGCGCGAACTGCCAGACGGCTAGCGATGGCCTGATCCAGCAGCACGTGCTGGACGAACTCACTGGCACCGGGATCACCATGACGTCGTCTGACATTCAGGTGACCCCGGATCAAGCCGGCCGCGTCAACTACATCATCGGCGCCACCCCGACATCCCAGTATCCGGTGACGGTCTCGGCCAGCTTCAGGTTTTACTTCATCACGCCGATCATCGGCAGCCTCATCGGCGACCCGCTCACGATCAACACCAGCTCGGTGTTCAGGGCGGACTACTGATGCGCAAGTGGCTCATCCGCCGCCACAGCGGTCAGTCGATGGTCGAGTTCGCCGTGCTCGCGCCGGTTTTCTTCCTGCTACTGCTGGGCACGATCGACCTGGGACGCGGCATCTACATCTACAACTCCATTTCGGACGCCGCGCGCGAAGGCACCCGGGCCGCCATTCCGTTCGATTCCCCGCTCCCGACGAATGCGGCGGTGTTCGCCGCGGTTCAGAGCAAACTGGGTGGCGGCTTTACCCTCAAGCTCGACAACGCCTGCGCCGGGCTGCCGGCCGGCGGGAGCTGCCCGACGGTGCCAACCGATCCCAATACTGGCTACATCTGGTACGGGCCCGGCATCGGCACGCCCGGCCGGGGCCCGGTTACGGTCAAGATCTCGTTCCTCTTCCAGCCATGGGTCCCGGTGGTCCGCGATGCCGCCGGAAACGGGGTCGTGATCTCGGCGCAATCCACGATGGTGACGGAGTACTGAAATGCTGATCAAACTTCGCCGCGAAAAGCGCGCGCAGAGCCTCGTGATCGTGGCGCTGTCCGCGACAGCACTCTTCGGGATCATCGCCCTCGGCCTCGACGCCGGCCGCCTGTACTTCCAGCGTCGGGATGTGCAGAACGCCGCCGATGCCGGGGCCCTGGCGGGTGCCCAGGAATTGCTTCCCAACGCGGCCGATACCATCCCAACGACGGCGATGATCGCATCCGCCGGATGCCAGGCCTCGGTGTACGCGCTTAAGGGCCTACAGGACACCCCGAGGGACACCAGCGGCACCGATTGCAAACCGGCGCCAGGTGCCTACATTCCCGGCTCATACGGTGGCGGCATCACCGAGCCGGCAGCAAACATCTCGGCAACCGTCCAGGTCTGGACACCAAGCCGGAACAATCCGAATGAGATCCACGTGCGGGTGACCTACAACGTGCCCCTGACGTTTGCCGCCATCCTGGGCTTTACGACATCAGCCGTGGTCGCCGACGCGTATGCGCATGGCGGCTTCTTGAACAAGACGTACACGGTGTTCGGATTCGATGCAGGCGGTAACGGCAACGCCGTCAACTTCGACCAGAATGGCAACGCCCAGATCGACGACGGCTTCAACGGCAGCGACATCTGCCAGCCGAATCCGGACCAGGGCCGCCTTGTGTCGAACTCGAAATGGCACGCGCCCAATCCGGGAGGGGACTGGATGAACCTCAATGGGCAGTTCTACTATTCGCAAGCGTCAGACACGCACGCGCTGATCGAGTACTGGTACAAGAGCGTAGGAACATCCCAGCCGATCGAGGGGTCGCCCAACTACGAGCCGCCCCTCAGGCCGGGCCTGGATGCAAATCCGTCCACGACGTCTGGCAATGTCGTGACCTACTATCCCGGGCTGTATCGCAACCGATCGATCACCCTGAGCCAGAACAACCTGCGTTATCAGTTCAGCAACGGGATTTATTACTTGCAGGACTCGGACTTCACCATCACCGGCGGAACCGTTTCGAACACCTCTGACGGCCAGCCGAAGTTCGGCCCATATGGCGGCGTCTCGGACCTCCCAGCCGCGGCCGATAAGACCAACGGGGTGATCTTCGTCTTCGATGGCAACGCCAAGTTCACGGCGAGCACCAGCGGAAACACCTCACCGAGCGTCTTCTTCGCCGCCCCCTCCTTTGTATCCAGTGGCACCGACAGCATCGCCTTCTTCATCAAGGCGACCGATACGATCAGCGGCCCGAATGGATCGCCCTGGGACGAGGAGATCGATGGCACCAAGTCGCCCGCCGGAGGCTACCCCTTCCAGATCTGGGGCTCGATCTTCAACGCGGACAACAATGGCTCGCATGGATCGGTTGTGACGCTCCAGGCGGTCAGTGCGTCAAACGGCACGAAGCCCCGCTACGCGGTAACCGGTGAAGTGGTGTCGCCCCAGGTCAACCTCGATGGCGGCAACCTCGTCACCGGGCCGTACACGCCCAATACGCCGGGGGTCCCGCCCGCCTGCAAGTCCACGGACTATCAGCAGAGCCCGGCGGGCTTGCTGGTGCAGTTCAACTCGCACTACGTGCCGCACTGGCGCGGGCTGTCGTACCTGGTCAGGTAACGCCCCCACCCTACCTTCCCCCGCACGCGGGGAAGGGAGATTTGAGGACGACCAACGCCCTACAATGCGGGGGACGTGGCGCACGCCATCTACTGTTTTCTCGACGGCGAGACGTTGCACGGTGATCCTCCGAAGCGGGAATTGGACACGCCAGTCGTCGAGACCCGGGTTCACAACCTCGGGACCAACAACCGGGGGGCTTTCGTGCCGCTCAGCAGCCTCAAGTACGTCCTTCTCGACTCGCGTCCCCCGTCGGATGCGGTCGACATCGCCCGCTATCAGCGAATCGCCATCCATTTTGTCGACCACGAAGTACTCCGCGGCTACAGCGACCGCCAGTTGCGGACATCCCGCTACGGCGTCACGCTGTCCCTGGTATCGCCCGATCAGAGCGAGGTGAAGGAGCTGGCGATCCCGTTCACCGCCCTGAAGGGGATCTTCTACCTGAAGACCTGGGAGGGCGGCGAGCCGGCGATGCTGGAGTCGGACTGGGTACCCCGCATCCTTGAGGCGCGGGAACGGGAGCAGGTTCGGCGACAATACGGCCCGGCGGGCAAGCCACGGCACAAGATGCCGTTACTCGAGAGGATCCTCCGCCGTCGAAAGATCGCCGAATAAGAAGATCCCGCCGGCCGGTCCCTGATATGTTGAAACCCGAGATGCAACCGGCGGCGGTCCCGCCGCAGGCGGCGGCCCCACGGTCCGCGCTTCGCGAGCGGCTCCTCGATCCTCGCACCCTGATTTCGTTCGCGATCCTGGCCGTCGTCCTCTTCGTCGTGCTGACCCATGTGCAGCTTGACTACGGCGAGAGCCTGCGAGCGATCAGCCAGACGAACCTCTACCTCTACGCGCTGGCCTTCGCCGCCTTCTACTTTTCTTTCGTGGTCCGCACGGTTCGCTGGGAAATCCTGCTGCGCAACACCGGTGAACGCAATCGGTTCGGTGAGCTGTTCCACATCATCATCCTCGCCTGGTTCGCCAACTGCGTCCTCCCGGCCAAGATGGGCGACTTCTATCGCGCCTACCTGCTGCGGCAGAAGACGGAGGTCTCCGGCTCCAAGGGCCTGGGGACGATCTTCAGCGAGCGCGCCCTGGACTTCCTGGTATTGATGAGCCTGCTGGTGGTCAGCGGCCTGATCAGCTTCCGCGCCCAGGTGCCAGAACGCTTCGTCCCGGCTTTCATCGTTGGGCTCCTGATCGCCGCCGGTTTGATCGCCGGCCTGCTCGTGATCCGCTACAGCGAGGGTCGGCTGTCGCGTTTTCTGCCCGAGGGCCTTCGCGAGCGCGCCACCCGCTTCAAGCACGGGCTGCTGAGCGCCTTTGCCGGCCGGCTTCCGCTCCTGCTCGGCCTCACCGTCCTGGTCTGGCTGGCCGAGTCCACCCGTCTTTTCCTGGTGGTCCAGGCGTTGCCGTTGCACATCTCCCTCAGCCTGGCGCAGATCATGTTCATCGCCCTGGTCGCCTCTCTGCTGACCACGATCCCGGCGCTGCCCGGTGGCCTGGTGCTGGTCGAAGGCGGGATCATCGCCGTGCTGGTCTTCTTCGGCCTGTCCGCCTCCCAGGCACTCTCGGTGGCGATCCTCGACCGACTGATCAGTTACTGGAGCCTGATCGCGGTCGGGCTCGCCGTCTTCCTGATGAGTCACCGGCGTTGAAGGTGCTCGTCACCGGGGGCGCGGGCTTCATCGGATCCCACGTCGCCGATCGGCTGCTGGCCGACGGTCACGACGTGGTCATCCTCGACGACCTCTCGACCGGGGGTGTCGAGCATTTGCAAGCGAACGCGCGCTTCTACCAGATGGATCTAGGGTCGCCCTGGATCGACGAGCTGTTCCGCATCGAGCGGCCCGAAGCCGTGGTCCACCAGGCGGCCCAGGCCAGCGTGCGCCGTTCCGTCGACGACCCGGTCTTCGACGCCGGCGTCAACGTGCTGGGAACCGCCGCCTTGCTGCAGGCCAGCGTGCGGCATGGCGTGCGCCGCTTCCTCTTCGCCTCCACCGGCGGTGCGCTCTACGGCGATGCCGATGTGACGCCGACGCCGGAGGATTACCCCACGTTGCCGGTCTCACCCTACGGCGCCGCAAAGCTGTCGGCGGAGGTGTACCTGCGAACGTTCAATGCGCTGCATGGGTTATCGTATGCGGCCCTCCGCTATGCCAATGTCTACGGGCCGCGACAGAACCCGCACGGTGAGGCCGGCGTGGTCGCCATCTTCGCGCGGCGGCTGCTGAGCGGAGAGAAGGCCCGCATCAACGGCGACGGCAGACAGACGCGCGATTTCGTTTACGTGGGCGACGTGGCCGAGGCGAACGCCCGCGCCCTCAACTCGGACGCGGTCGGCTCATTCAACGTGGGCACCGGGATCGAGACCGATATCAACACCATCTTCCAGACGTTGAAGCGACTGACCGGAAGTAACCAGCCCGAGGAGCACGGCCCGCCGCTGCCCGGGGAGCAGCACCGCTCGGTGGTCGACGCGCGAAAGATCGAGAAGACCCTGGGCTGGCAGCCGAAGACGAGCCTCGACGCCGGCCTTGACGCTACGGTCCGGTATTTCCGCGCGGCGCGTCCGGCATCGCCGGCTGCTTCCGCTCGACCTGCGTAAGGACGGCGTCTCCCGCATCCATCAGGCGGCGGGCGGCCTCCAGTACCAGCGGATTCTGGGCGCTCTCGCTTCCCAGCATCCGGCTCGCCCAGTCATACGCCTCACAGGCGCGGCCGATTGCGGCCCGGGCATCTGCTGCCAGATCCGGTCCGCTGGCGGGCCGCAGGCGTAGCGTCTGGTAGTAGGCGGTCTGGAAGATCTTGCGGGCCGCGGCCGCCTGATCCTCCAGCGATTGTCCTGGTCCTTCGTCAAGGGACTGCCGCAGCCGCGACGCGGCCCGTTCGACGCTGGTTGCGATGTCCTCGAGAACCACGTCGTAGTCGCGTGGGGCAAGGCGCGATGGGGTGCCGAGCACCCGGTAGGCGACAACCAGTGCGGCTGCCAGCAGCAACAGGATCAGGGCATAGAGCCAGACCACGGTCAGCTTTATTTTCCTCCCCTCGGGTCAGGCACTTCGAATCCCTCCCCCTCAGGGGGAGGGCAGGGTGGGGGCTACTTGTAGCGGAAGGTAATCCGGCCGCGGGTGAGGTCGTAAGGGGAGAGCTCGACCCGGACGCGGTCGCCGATCAAGATCCGGATGTAGAACTTGCGCATCTTGCCCGAGGTATACGCGAGGATGGTCTGGCCGGTCTGTAGCTTCACCTTGAACATCGCGTTCGGCAGCGGCTCGACCACCTCGGCGTCCATCTCGATCGTCTCCTCTTTGCCGGCAGGGGTCTCCTTGACCTCGAGCGTGTCGATGCCGGGCCGCAGCGTGGTGGGACCGCCGCGTTTCTTCGGATAGCTACGTTTCTTGCGCAAACCGTCGACATATTACCCGAGTTGCGCGTGAGAGAATCGGGCGCGTGCAGATCAAGGCCGAGCTGGCGGGCAATCTCTGGAAGATCGTGGTCCGCGAGGGGCAGCAGGTCGGGGCCGACGAGACCCTGATGATCCTGGAGTCGATGAAGATGGAGATCCCGGTGAACGCCCCCGACGCCGGCCGGGTGGCGAAGATTCACGTGCGTGAAGGCCAGACGGTTCAGGAAGGGCAGCTGTTGATAGAGGTCGAGTAGGCGCCGGCGCTGCTACGCGGCCGCTTGCTCGGGATGGCTGGGCACGAAGAAGGCGATGCCGACCACCGACATGCCGCGCTTGCAGGTCGGGCAGAACGTCACAGCCACGCTCTTTCGCGTTTCCCACCGCCGTTGGTCCCGGCGTCCGCAGTGCTGGCACACCAGGTCGAACATCATGTCAGCCATGTCGCCGCGACCGTATCACCGATCGCGTTCTCACCCGGCAACAGACCGCCCACGCCGGTGTAAGGACATGTAAAGCGGATCGTTGTCAGTGGAGGAGTTGGTCGATCGCCGCCTTCAGCTCATCACTGGCGGTCGCGCCCTCGAAGCGGGATTGGATGACGCCCTTCGAATCGATCAAGAACACCCATGGCTCGGTCTGCAGCCGCCAGTCGACGACCGCCTGGGCCAACTGGCGTTTTGAGGGGTCCGGCTTGTAATCCCGGTAGATCTCGACGTGGATGAATGCGAGCCGGTCCCGATACGCCGGCTCGAGCCCCTGGACCACCTTGATCTCGGGCCCGCAGGTCTTGCTGGTGCAGAACGCCGGCGAAGCGAAGACCACGAAGGCGGCCCGGTGCTGCTGAATGGCGTCGGCGATCGAGAGCTGGTGCATGTCGTCCGGCGGCCGGCCGGAGTCGATCGTCTCCACGTCAGCGACATCCGCAACGGTTGGGTTCTTCGTCAGAGGCGCTGGCTGGCCGACCCCGGGCACGACCGGGAGCGCCAGCACGTTCATGGGAAGCCGCGCGGTCGTCCGCGCCCCGTTCGGCCGGGAGGCGGTGACCTCGACCCCCCAGGCGCCGGCTCTGTCGAAGTCCAGGTGCGCGACATAGGTACCGGCTCCCTGCAAGCCCTCGCCCTTGAAGGGCGCGTCGGACTCCCCTTTGAAGGTGCCGATGGACCCGTTGAGCACGAAGGAGCGGACGTGCACCGTCGCGTCGCTCACGGGGGTGTTGTGATCGGTGATCCCAATTGGGACCCGCTGCTGTTTGCCGACGACCAGCTCGGACGCCACCACCACCGCTTGCAGCTGCGAGCTGCTCGGGGAGGACGCTGTCGCCACCGACGAACCACAGGCGGCGAGCACGAGCATCAGCGCCGCTCCGACTCCGACCCTCCACGAATGCGGGGAGGAGATCGCAGGTCTCACCGCACCCTGGCGCGCTCGATGTAGAGCGGGGGTCGCTGGATCTCCGCCATGGTCGGCAGCCACTGCGGTCCTTCCCAGACGCGGGCTAGCAGCTCCTTCCCGCCGGCGTCGCGGACCTCGCGGCAGAATCGCTCGCCGATGACGTACTGGCGCATCTTCATCTCCAGCCCTGTGAGGCGCAGGAACGCCCGCTCGAGCGGCGTCCGCCGTTCCTGCCGCCGGCGGTAGGCGCCTTCCAGCAAGGCGAAGTGCGGCAGTTCTCGCCGGCCAACCTCGTTCATGACCAGGTTGCTGTAGCCCTCCAGCAGGCTCATCACGGCCTGCAGCTTGGAGATCGCCTTCCACTGCTGGCCCACCCCCACCGTGAGGGTCCGGATCAACTCCAGGCGGGTCGGCTGGTGCCCGTCACCGAGGCGCCCGACCAGCACTTCCTTGAGCAATCCCTCGAGGTACGCCTGCAGCCAGGGGTGTGCCTTGAACTCCCAGGCATGCGTCATCTCGTGCATGGCGAGCCACCGGCGAAGCTCGTCGATGGGCAACTTGTCCTTCTGTGCCCAGGCCTGGACATTGGGTTCTACCAGGATCAGCGAGGTCGTTTCCACCGGCTCCCTCCCCAAAAGCGCTGGGTCGTACTGCCCCAACACCCGGCGGCCGAGCAGCCCGAGCATCAGGCCGAGGTAGCGGGTCAGGCCCTTCTGGCCGAGGCTCAGCATCAGCGACCCGGGGATGAGCCGTTGCAGACCCTCGAGCGGCTCGAACATCTGCCGGAAGATCCGGATGTTGAAGCGCACCCACTGGCGGCGGCCGACCGCGGCGAGGCCCGGATACACACGGCTGCCGGAGGCCGCAGTACCCGGACCGAGCGCCTCGGCGAGCAGCGGCTCCAGCTGGCCGGCGATCTGCTCGTACATCTGGTCCGTCGCCGGATCGGCCGGCAGGTCCCGGGGTTCGCCGCAGCGGGCCAGGGCGATCTCCTCGACCCGTTCCCAATCGATCAGGCGGGCCGGTTGCTCGCGGGGCCGAACCAGCTCCCGCAGCACCACGGCGCCGACGCCGATCGCGACCCCCCAGGCCATCGCCCGGCCCACGCGCCGGGGAGTGGGGGTGGAGTCAGGAATACTCATGGGGAGGGGCGGCCGAGGCGACCGAGCTCATTCTACCGAGGCCTTCTCCGGTTGGCGCTCGGGGAGGTCGATTGCTAGCACTCGACGCTCCAGAGTGCTAAAATCGTGGGTGCTTACCGCCTCGCAATACTGGCTGTTTGCTCACCCAATCATTCGCAGGAAGGAGGACGATCAATGGCGAAACAACTGGCATACGACGCCGAGGCCCGTTCGGCCCTGAAGCGCGGCGTCGACAAGGTCGCGGACGCGGTTCGAATTACCATCGGCCCCAAGGGCCGCAACGTCGTACTCGACAAGAAGTTCGGTTCCCCGACGATCACGAACGACGGCGTCACGATTGCGAAGGAGATCGAGCTGGAGGATGCCTTCGAAAACATGGGCGCCCAGCTCGTCAAAGAAGTCGCAAGCAAGACGAACGACGTCGCGGGTGACGGCACGACCACCTCGGTGGTGCTGGCCGCGGCGATCATCGGCGAAGGGCTACGCAACGTGACCGCCGGCGCCAACCCGATGCTGCTGAAAATCGGCATCCAGAAGGCCGTCGACGAAGTCGTCAAGGCCATCAAGGAGCAGTCGGTCCAGATCTCCGATCGCGAGAAGATCGCCCAGGTGGCGACGATCTCGTCCGGCGACCCGAAGATCGGCGACATGGTCGCCAACGCGATGGAGAAGGTCGGGAAGGACGGCGTCATCACCGTCGAGGAATCTCGTGGGATCGAGGACGAGCTCAAGCTCGTCGACGGGATGCAGTTCGACAAGGGCTACATCTCGCCCTACATGGTCACCGACGCGACGCGGATGGAAGCGGTCCTCGAGGATCCCTACATCCTGATCACCGACAAGAAGATCTCGGCGATCGCCGACCTGCTGCCGGTCCTCGAGAAGGTGGTGCAGAGCGGCAAGCCGCTGTTGGTCATCGCCGAGGATGTCGAGGGCGAGGCGCAGGCCACCCTGATCGTCAACAAGCTGCGCGGTACCTTCACCGCCGTCGCCGTCAAGGCGCCGGGCTTTGGTGACCGCCGCAAGGCCATGCTCGAAGACCTCTCGATCCTAACCGGCGGTCAGGTGATCTCGGAGGAGCTCGGGCTCAAGCTCGATTCGGTCCAGCTGAATCAGCTGGGCAAGGCCCGCCGCGTGACCATCACCAAGGACGACACCACGATCGTCGAAGGTGCTGGGAAGGCCGACCAGATCAAGGGGCGCATCAACCAGATCAAGACCGAGATCGAGAAGACCACGTCGGACTGGGACAAGGAAAAGCTCCAGGAGCGGCTGGCCAAGCTGGCCGGCGGCGTCGCCGTCATCAAAGTTGGGGCTGCGACCGAGACCGAGCTCAAGGAGAAGAAGCACCGGATGGAGGACGCCGTGTCGGCCACCCGCGCCGCGGTCGAGGAGGGCATCGTGCCCGGCGGTGGCGCCGTCCTGGTGCACGCGCAGAAGTCGCTCGACAGCCTCAAGCTCGAGGGCGATGAGGCGACCGGCGTCGCGCTGGTCCGCCGCGCGCTCGAGGAGCCGCTCCGCCAGATCGTCAACAACGCCGGTTGGGAAGGCTCCGTGGTGGTGGAGAAGGTCCGCGGCCTGCCGAAGGGCCAGGGCTTCGACGCCAACAAGGGCGAGTACACCGACATGGTCAAGGCCGGGATCATCGACCCGACCAAGGTGACCCGTTCGGCGCTGCAGAACGCGGCCAGCATTGCCGCCATGCTGCTGACGACCGAGGCGCTCGTCTCCGACATCCCGGAGAAGAAGTCGGCCGCTCCCGCGCCGTCAATGCCGGACTACTAAGCCGCAGAGGCTTTTAAGGAAGAGCCGCCCGAAGGGGCGGCTCTTTTTTGTGCCGCGCCGGTTGCGAGCGGATAGCATGGCGGCATGAAGCCGAGCGGCATCGTGACGCTGCTGACCGACTTCGGTCTGGACGACGCCTACGTCGGCGCCATGAAGGGCGCCATCCTCTCCGTCTACGCCAAGGCGGCGGTGATCGATATCACCCACGGCGTGCGGCCGTTTGCGGTGCTCCAGGGCGCCTTCCTCCTCGACAGCGCCTGGCGGAGCTTTCCGCCGGGAACGGTCCACGTCGCCGTGGTCGATCCCGGCGTCGGCACTGATCGCCGCGCGATCGCCTTCAATGCCGCCGAGCATTACTTCGTCGGTCCCGATAACGGCCTCTTCACGTTTCTCAACGATCCCATCCGCGAGACGGTGGAGCTGACCACACCTCCCGAGGCCGCGCCGACCTTTCACGGACGCGACGTTTTTGCTCCGGTGGCGGCCAAGCTGGCCGCCGGCGCCGCGCTCGCCGCGATTGGTCGCCCGCACCGGGGTGAGCCGCTGCGTTTGCCCGACGCCTGGGCGTCGAAGGTGGGCGAGGCGTGGCGGGCGCAGGCGCTGCATTGCGATCACTGGGGCAACGTCATCAGTAACCTGCCGATCCGCGCGCTGGCCCGCATCAAGCAGGCCAACGGGATGCGCGTCCGGACCGTCGAAACCTACGAGGATGCCCAGCCCAACGAGGTGGTCGCCCTGGTGGGCAGCAGCGGCCGGATCGAGTTTGCCTTGCGCGAGGGATCGGCCGCCACACGCCTGCACGTGGCTCCCGGCGAAACGCTGCTCGTCACATGAGCTGGCCGGCTGTCTTGAGGGACCGAGTGGGCTCGGTCTCCTCGGCCGCGCTACGCCGGGCCGACGCCGAGGCCGCCGCGACCTTCGGGATCGAGCCGCTGCAGCTGATGGAGGTCGCCGGCTGGCAGGTCGCCAGGTTCGTCGACGCGTTCATGGACGGCATCCAGGGCAAACGTGTCAGCGTCGTCGCCGGGTCGGGCAATAACGGCGGCGACGCGCTGGTCGCGGCCCGCTTCCTGTTGCAGCGTGGGGCAATCGTCAATGCGTCGATTGTCCCCTCGCGGGACGCGGGCAGCCTGGCCGGTCGTCACGCGCTCACTATCGGGCGCCTGGGCATCCCCATTGCCGACGCGCCGCAGGGCATCGATGCGTCGGCCGATGTCCTCGTCGACGGGTTGTTCGGCACCGGGATCCGCCTGCCGCTGCGCGACCCGGCTCCCGCCATCATCGCGGCGATGAATGCTACCGGGGGCCGCATCGTGGCCATCGACGTGCCCTCGGGGATGGACGCGGACACCGGCGTCGGGGCCGAAGTGGCCGTCCGGGCGGCGGCTACCGTCACGCTCGTAGCACCCAAGGCCGGGCTCACTGCCGCCTCGAATGCAGGCCGGGTGTTCCTCGCCGACATCGGCATGCCGCTGGTGCTCTTTGGCGCGGAGCGGAACAGACTTGCGGCACTGTATGCGCTCGGCGACCTGGTGGAGCTGGTCCCTTCGACCTGAGTTGGAGTACCTGATACCACTGCGAGTTGACGAATTGGTGCCGCCTGACTAGACTGCACGCATCCGCTCCCCGTCCCAGTAATGGATCAGGTACACGTCGAAGCGCCAGCCTTCAGCGCACGGGCGGCGTCCGTAGAACGCGAGTTCTATTTGGACTTCCCCCTTGTTCTGAACTACGTGGCCCGGCTCATCGACGACATCGACGGCGCCGCGGCGATCACCTGCGCCGCCTTTCGCCAGGTTGCCGATGGCCTGCGCCAGCGCCCCCATGACGAGGGACTCCGCCGGGCCGACGTCTTTCGCGGTGCCACCGAGCTCAGCCGTTCGGTGCTGCGACCGCGCCGCTGGTTTCGGCGCCAGCGCACGGCCCAGGTCAACCTCGACGACTTCCCCCAGCCTGAAGCGCGCCGGGCGCTACGGCGCGACACGGTGCAGCGGGCACTCACCGCCCTCCCCTTCGACGCGCGTGCGATGATCCTCCTGCGCGATTTCGTGAAGCTCTCGTACGACGAGCTCGCCGACGTGGTCGACATGGCCCCGCGCAAGCTGGTCCACGCGCTCGACCGCAGCCGTGCCGAGCTGGGGGAGATCTATGACTACATCAAGTTTTGATCGGAATCGCTGCACCCGCATTTCACCGAGTGCCGTGCTCGACGATCGGCTCGATGGGAAGGATCTCGAATGGGCCCGCGACCACCTGCGCCGCTGCGAGGCCTGTCGCGAGCGGGTCGAAGATTTCCGCGAGATGCTCTTGCGCGTCGGCCGGCTGCCGAGCGCAACGGTCGGCTCGACGGCAATGGACCAGGCCTTCGCACTCTCCATCCCGGATCGCCTCCGGACCCAGGGAGACATGCGATCCTTCGAGGTCGCGCCCGCACTTCCGGCGGCGATGGCGCCTGCGCCCCATGACTTGCCGCCCGCGGTGCGACCGGAAGTCAGCAGCATCCCAGACCTGTTGACCGAGCTGGAACGAGAGATCTTCAGGGACGAGCCCTTCCAAGACCATCCAATGCCGTTGTCTCCGGTGCCCGAGCCACTCTACCCGGCGATGACGGACATCCCCGAGGAGATCGGACCGGTCGAGGACGCCGAGCCGGCCCAAGCCGCGGAGCCGGAACCGGCCGAGCCAGCTCCCCCTGAAATCCTCTCCGGTCCCCTGCGCGAAGTCCCGGTCGATTCGCACCGGGAGGTCGAATTCACCGACTGGGATCGCGAGCCGGAACCGGAGCCGGCGCCGGCCCCCGCACTCGAGGCGTCTCCAGTCCCCATCCCCGTGCCGGCGACGAGCAACGCCATTTTCGATCAAGAGCCGGCGCTGCGCATCGATGACGAGAGCGAGGGGGTGGTGGCCGCGCCGCCACGAAAGCCCGATACGGCGATGCGAATCGCCGTCGGTCTCGGGGCGGCAGCCTGTGTGCTTCTTGCCGCGGTTCTTTACGAAGGCGGGCTGCTGAAAACCACGCAGAAAGTCGGTTCAACGGCGGCAACGGCGTCGCAGGCGATTCACCCCTCGGCCACCGCGAGGGCGTCGGTCTCACCGAGCGCGAGTCCAGCAGCAACGGTCTCCGCCTCGACCGCGCCGGTGCTGTACACACTGGGGAACGGCGTGACGGGCGGCACCATGTTCCGTATTCGGCCGGGGACGGCGGTGGCCGGCTATACGCGGCTGGTCTTCGATATGAACGGCAATGGGTTACCAACGATGATCATCACCCGGCCCGATGACCTGCACGTCGCAGTGACGTTCAAAGACACGAACGTCACCGGCGCGCCGGTGAATGGCATCAGCAGCTACCACGTGACGGCGGTGGAGCCCGGCGTACAGCAAGGGGCGGACGGCAATATCACCATCGACCTGGCACGGCCGGTGCGCGTGACGGCCTTCACCCTGCCGGCGACTGGCAGCTATGCCTGGCGCCTAGTTATCGATTTACACACGAGCTAGTTCAGCGACGTCCGAACGGTCGCGGCCGTACCGGCGTGTGCGACCATCTGCTTGAGCAACACGATCTCCTTGCGCAGGATTCGCAGCTCGAGCATGAGGCGGGCATCGGTGCGCGGCTCCGCCAGCAGTGACTGCTTTTCCGGTACCTGCAGGTTGAGGGCGGCCGCGATCAGGTAGGAGAGCAGCTCCGGCTCCATCGGCGGTTCGGCGTCGTCGGGCTCGCGGCCGACCAGCTCACGCAAGAGGTTCGAGTACTGGCGGAAGGTGAGCGCGGTTGTCTCGGTCAGCTGAGCCGTCGCATCCAGGTCGTCGCCCGCCTCCGGAATGATGTGGATCTGGCCGCGCAGGTAGGGGCGATCGTCCGCGGTCTCCACGATCTCGAAGCGGGACGCACCCATCACCAGCAGGTTCATCCGGCCGTCGTCCAGCCGATCGATGCGCACGATCTTCGCCAGCGTGCCGACGCCGTACGGTGTCGCCGGGCCGGTCTCACGTCCCTCGCGGATGGCGACCACGCCGAAGCTGTGCCCTTCCTCGAGGCAGTCCCCGATCATCTTCCGGTAGCGTGGCTCGAAGACGTGCAGCGGAAGCGCCATGTGCGGGAAGAGCACGACGTTCAGGGGGAACAGTGGCAGCCACTGGGTGGGCATGATCCCAGTATGCCGCGCCTAACCGGGGGCGGGCGCCGGCGCCGGCTGGCGCTGGGCAGACGGGGTGCGCCGAGCAGTGATGGCGCTCGTCAGCACGGCGCCGAAGAGCAACACCGCGATTGGAACCACGAGCGAGGGACGCATGGCATTGATGAAGGCCTGGGCGAACACGTCGTGCGCAACCTGCTGAACTTGGGTGGCCGCTGCCGGCGGGATGCCGGATGGAAGTGCTACACCGGACTGTCCGCGTCCGACCTCGAGCACGCCGTTGGCCGCTTTGGCAAACCCGTGCACAAATGGCAACCGAAACGGGGCGGGCAGGCTCGCGGCTTGTGCCTGAGCCTGGCTGACGAGCTCGTTGGCAAGCCGGGTTTGCAGGATCGCGCCAACCACGGCGCTCCCAAACGCGCCGCCCAGTTGACGGGTGGTATTGAGCAGGCCGGACGCGGCACCGGCGAGCTGCGGATTGACGCGCTGCATGGTCACGGTCGTCATCGGAGCGAAGGTGCAGCCGAGACCAATCCCGGCGAGGATCAGCGGCAAGGTGAAGGTTGACTGCCCGGCGTTGAGCGACGCGACCCAGACCACCAGCCCCATGCCTGCGGCAAAACAGGCGAGACCGAACATCAGGATGTATTTGCCGCCAATCCGATCGGTCGCGCGGCCCGACAAGGGAGCCACCAGCATCGAGGTCAATGGCATTGGCGCTAGGGTCAGGCCCGCCTTGAGCGCGGTAAAGCCAAGCACCGACTGAAGAAAGATCGTCAGCGGCAGGAACAGCCCCATCATGCCGAACATGACGATGGCCGCCAGGCCATTGCCGACGCTGAAGTTGCGGTCACTGAAGAGCGAGAGCGGGACCAGCGGTTGGTCCTGTGCCCGATCCCAAAGCACGAACAGCAGCAGCAGGATCGCGCTGGCGATGAACAGGCTCGGGATACTGAAGAGACCCCAGTGGCCGCCAGCCACGTCGAACGACGCGACATCGGTAAACGTGCCCCAGTGGTAACGCTGACCCTCGATCAGCCCAAAGACGACGGCGAAGAGCGCGCCGCTGGCGAGCAGGACCCCAACCGGATCGAGGTTCTGCTCCCGGCCGAGGCGGATCCCGGGAAGCAACCAGATGCCCAGGATGAAGGCGACGATGCCGACCGGAACGTTGACCCAGAAGACCGCTTGCCAGCTGAAGTTTGTGACGAGGAAACCGCCGAGCGTCGGGCCGGTCACCGAGGCGACGCCGGCGACAGCACCCCAGATGCCAAACGCGGCGCCGCGCTTATCGGCGGGAAAGATGTTAGTCAGAATGCTGAGCGTCTGCGGCGTCAGGATGGCGCCGCCCACACCCTGGATGACGCGGGCCGCGATCAACTGGGTCGGATTCTGCGCGAGGCTGCAGGCGATGGACGCCAGCGTGAAGACCGCGAGGCCGATGAGGAAGAGTCGCTTGGCGCCAAACATGTCGCCCAGCCGGCCGGCGGTGATCAGCAGCACCGCGTACGCGAGGATGTACGCGTTGAGGACCCAGAGGATCTCGTCGAGCCCCGCGTGCAAGCCGTCGATGATGCTCGGAATGGCGACGTTCACGATCGTGAGATCGAGCAAGATCATGAAGAAGCCAAGGCAGAGGACGAGCAGGATGATCCAGGGGCTCCGCTTCGTCTGCACCGCCGCCTGCATCGTTAGCAGGCGGCCGCGATCAAGCGGGACGCGCGGTGGGCCATCGCCATGATGGTAATCATGGGGTTGACACCCGAGGCGCTCGGGAACGCGCTGCCATCGGCGACGTAGAGGCCCTTGACGACATGCACCTGGTGATCGGGGCCAATCACGGATGTTGCCGGGTCATTACCCATGCGACAGGTACCCATCTGGTGGAAGCTCACGTAGCTCATCTGGCCCGGACCGTAGCCGTTGCGGTCGACTTCGTTCATGAAGGCTTCGACGCCACCACGCTGGCCGGGCCGGTAGCTGACGTAGGCAGCCTGGCTGGTGAAGACCTCCTTCGCACCGGCGGCCTCGAGGATGCGAACGCCGGCTTCGATCCCTTTGCGCATGTGGGCGAGGTCGGGGCGCGAGAGCTTGTACTCGACCCGGGCGGTGCCGTTCTTCGTGATGACCCGGCCGGCACCGCTGTCCCGAAGCAGGATGCCGGTCAGCGACAAGTTTGGCAGCGACCGCATCAACCGGCTGTATTGGTCTGGCTTGCGCCAGGGGGTGACCAGGGCCAGCAAGGCCGGATGTAGCGGCGCGGACTCGATCTTCGGGCCGAAGTGTTGCCCATCGAGGTTGGTGAACTCGTCCGAGTAGAGCGCCTGCAGTGTTCCCTCCCAGGGACGAATCTCTTCGTCGAAGATGCCCGAAACGGCGGTTGACGGATGGAGCCGAAGCGACGTCCCAATCGCCTTCGATGGGACGGCGGAGCGCTGCAGGATGGCGGGGGTCCCGATCGCCCCGGCCGCGACCACGACGGCGTGGCTGCGCACGATCAAGGTGAAGGCCGGCATATCCGGCTGGCGCACCGTGGCACGCACGCCGACCGCGCGTCCATTTTCGATCACGACTCGGTCGACGGTGCAGTTCACGACGATGCGGGCACGCCGGCGGTAGGCGTCCATCAGGTACGTCTTGAGCGTGGATTGCTTGGCGCCGATCTGGCAGCCGTAGCCGCAGAAGCCACACCGCTCGTCCTGCGTGCATCCCTGGACGTTGCGCGGCATGTAGCCGGTGTGCCAGCCGAGCCGCTTCATCCCCCGTTCCAGAACTCGCTCGCGCGCGCTTACCCGGCTGTGACTGGCGTTGACCCCGAGGCGTTCATAGACGGCATCCATCGACGCGCTGTACTCATCGGTCGTAAAGGCCTTGAGCCCGTAGTGATCGGCCCATTCCTCGCGCAGCCAATCCGGCGTGCGGAAGCTCGTCGTGTAATTGACCAGGGTGCCGCCGCCAAGGCAGCCGCCGGCAATCAGCGCGATCGCCGCGTCAGCGGTCGCCGCGAATCCGCCCTGGTAGTAGAGCTTGCGCATCATGGCGAGCTCGAGCTGGTTGAAGTCGGCCTCGTTGTAATAACCCCCTTCCTCCAGCACGATCACGTCCTTGCCGGCCGCGGAGAGCTCGGCCGCGACCACGCCACCCCCCGCACCCGATCCGACGACGACCGCATCGCAGCTCAGCGTCGTATCACCGTCGAGCGTCGTCGTTCGGATGCTCTTGGGCGTCGCGGGTGGCGCGGAAACGGGTCCCGGATAGCCGATTTCGGGCCAGACCGGATTGGTGCCGTCGTCCTCGGTATCGCCGAGGAAGGCGAGCAATGATAGCCGCTTGAAGACCTGGAAGAGCTGGCGCCGGAAGGTGATGCGGCTGGTCGACCACGACGACATCACCCTCACGCGCTGCTCGCGCGGCCAGCGGTGAAACGGCACGGGCCGGCCGGTGAGGAGGAAGGTGCCGGACCGGCGGCCGAGGACGCCGACGATCAGGCGAAGCCGGCGCCGGTCGGCCTCCGAGGGAAGGCGCCGGAAGGTCTCGTCCATGGAGGCCGCGACCCGGATCGGGGAGCCAGAGTGACCCATGCCGCCGATGAACGTATCCGCCATGGCAACCAGGACGGGCGACTGGCTGTCCCGGGCGATGGTCGTCGGCGGCGCCTTGACGGCGGTAGACATCCTGTTACCCCCCAGCCGAACTGATCAGTACTGCAATCATAAATGGAAGTCGCCCCTTCGTTTTATGGCGGGTTCAGCCCGCCGACCCTACGCCGCAGGCTGGCGGCGCGGCAGAATGGTTGCTATGTGCTACACGAATCAGGCCCGACCTCCGCTCCCGCCGATCATGGGTGGCTCCACCGACGAAGGCGACCTGGTTCTGACCGCGGCCGACGGCAATCGCTTCAGGGCCTACGCGGCGCGTGCGGCGACACCCGGCGGGGCCGGCGTCGTCATCATCCCCGACCCGCGCGGCGTCCACCCCTTCTACAAAGACCTCGTCCGGCGGTTTGCTCAGGCCGGCGTGGATGCCGTGGTGGTCGACTACATCGACCGCACCGCCGGCATGGCTGAGCGCCCGGAGAACTTCGACCTTCGCGCCGCCATCGGGCAGACCAGACCCGAGGCGATCGCGGCCGATGTCGCCGCCGGAATCGCCTATCTGCGTTCGCCCGCGGGCGGCGGAGCAGAGTCGGTGTTCACCGTCGGCTTTTGCTTCGGCGGGGCGCAATCATGGCGACAGTCCGCGGCCCAGCCCGGACTTAGCGGCGCCATCGGGTTCTATGGGATCCCGTCCCGTGTCCGCGATGTCATTCCCCAGATGCGGGCACCCCTCCTCCTGCTCCTCGCCGGCAACGACCAGGCGACGACACCGGAGGACTTCGCCACGTTCGACCGCGAGCTGACGCAAGCCGGCGTACCCCACCAGATGGTGGTCTACGAGGGCGCGCCCCACTCGTTCTTCGACCGCACCTTCGAACAGCACAAGGACGCCTCGGCGGATGCCTGGCGACAGATGCTGGCCTTCATCAAGGAGCAAACACGCCAACCGGCACGGGCCTAGACCTCGGGCGCGCCGCGGTCTGGCTGGGCTCGATGGCGTTCTTGCGGACGGCCGACCTGCGACGTGCCGTGACCGAGGTCGAAGAGATGGGGTTCGGCGCCATCTGGGTCGGCGAATCCCTCGCCCGTGAGGCTTTTGCGGCCTCGGCCATCATCCTCGCGGCCACCAACCAGATCAAAGTCGCCACGGGCATCGCCAACATCTGGGCTCGAGATGCGACCGCGATGATGAATGGCGGCCGGGCGCTGGCGGAAGCGTGGCCGAACAGATTCGTCCTCGGCATGGGGGTCAGTCACGCCCGGCTGGTGGACGCTCGCGGCCACCACTACGAGCGGCCCCTGACGGCGATGCGCGCCTACCTCGATGAGATGGAGAAGGCCCCATATCGCGCGCCGGAGCCAGACCCGCCCGCACCGATCGTGCTCGCCGCCCTGGGACCGAAGATGCTGCAGCTTGCACGCGAGCGGACGGCCGGCGCGCATCCATATTTCGTTCCGATCGAGCACACGCGACAGGCGCGCGGCATCCTTGGTCCGGACCGTCTCCTCGCTCCCGAGCATGCCGTCGTCTTCGCCAAAACGCGAGAGGCGGCTCGCGGTCCCGGCGACACCTATATGCGAACCTACCTGGCCCTGCCCAATTACCGAAATAACCTGGTTCGCTTGGGATGGTCCGACGAGGAGCTGACGCCGCCGGGCAGCGACCGGCTCTTCGACGCCATGGTGGCCTGGGGTGATGACGAGGCGATCGCCGCCAAGCTGCGGCGCCACCAGGAGGCGGGAGCTGATCAAATAGCGATCAGCGTGTTGACGCCGACACCAGACCGAGCCCCGACGACCGAACTGCGAGCACTGGCTCCCTTGCTGCTAGACCCGGGGCTGCGTTAGCCAAACTCGCGAATAGCCTCCCCGGCGAAGGGCGCCGACGCCGTTTGCCGTTACCCACATCAGAGAGGTTCCTGGATTGAACTCAGACGACCGCGCCGACCTGGAAGAGCTTGGCTGGAACGAGCGATTCGCCTCGGCGTTCGATGCTCTCGGCGACGAGGCCCTTCAGCCCGGGCGGCTGGCGGCCGACTATGGCACCAAATTCCTCGTGCAATTAGCCGGGTCCGCGCCGCTGGCCACGCTGGGGAGCGCGCTCCGCGAGGCCCGTCTGGTCGCGGTCGGCGACTGGGTGGCCGTTCGAAACACGCCCGATGCGGCCGAGATTCGCACTGTGCTCCCGCGGCAGTCCGCGATCACCAGGGAGGCGCCGGGCTCGGAGACGGCAGCGCAGGTCATCGCCGCGAATGTGGACCGCGTCTTGATCGCGACCTCCACCGATACCGATTTCAACCTACGCCGCATCGAGCGACTGTTGACCGTCGCATACCAGAGCGGGGCGGCGCCGTTGATCGTGCTGACCAAGGTGGATCTCAACAACGCTGACCCGTTCAAGGTGGAGCTGGAGACGATCGCGGCCGGTGTGCCGGTCGTCGCCGTCAGCGGCCGGACCGGCGCCGGGGTCGAAACGGTCCGGATGCATCTTTCCCGCGGAAAGACGGCGGTGCTGCTGGGGTCGTCCGGCGTTGGCAAGTCCACCCTGATCAATCGCCTGCTCGGCGAAGAGGTGCTCCGCACAGCTGAGGTCCACCGCAGCGGTCAGGGGCGCCACACCACCAGTCATCGTCAGTTGCTGAAGGTCCCTGGCGGTGGCCTCGTCATCGACACACCCGGCTTGCGCGAGATCCAGCTGTGGGCCGGGGCGGAGGCCCTCGCTGAGGTCTTCCTCGACATCGAAGCGCTGGCACTCCGGTGCCGGTTCACCGATTGCCGGCACGAGACCGAACCGGATTGCGCCGTCGTCGCGGCGTTGGAGGGCGGGACGCTCGAGGCGAGCCGTTTTACGAGTTACCGGAAGCTGCAGCGTGAGCTGCGCGCGATCGAGGTCAAGGCCGACGTGCGGGTCAAGCGTCGCTGGGAGTAGTTCGCTTGCGCTTGGGGCGCTCCAGCTGACCGGAGCGATCCGGACCCTGGTAGCCGGCCCAGGGATCGTAGTCGACCTCGAGCGCTTCCTGGGGCGGGCGCTCCGACTGTGGCACGTTGCGCAGGTTGATCCGGATCCGCGTCCAGGTGGTGTTGCGCCCCCGCATCGAGTCGACCAGGATATCGGAGGGGGCGAGGTGTGACCACACGTCGGCGTGGCGCGCCCGCCAGCGCTGCAGGCCGGCGCGCGCCTCTGCTTCCGATGCCGCGCGGGCAATCTCGATCAGGGGCATCGTCGTGCGGCGGCGACCGGTCGGACCCACCGTCTTGCCGGGAGCGGGCGGCGGGACCTCACCTTTGGGTGCCGCCGGCCGGTCCTCGCGCTTGCGTCGCGACAGCTGTACGCGGGACGGCTCGCCGGTCTGCTTGGCGAAGTGCGGCGGCCAGGGCGCGTCGCCGAAGCCGGCCGCCTCGTGCTGCGCGGAAAGCTCGAGCAATGCCTCCAGTGACCCGACCGCCTCGTCGATCCCTTTCGAGGGATCGCCGATCTCCGCAAAGCGCCGGGGCACGGTTGCGAGGGTAAAGGCCTCTGCCTCGCAGGTGGGCACCTCGTCCCAGCGCAATGGCGTCGATACGCGGGCGTCGGCCAGCGGGCGGACCGAGTAGGCGGAGGCAACCGTCCGGTCCTTGGCGTTCTGGTTGTAATCGAGGAACACGCCGTGGCGTTCTTCCTTCCACCAACGGCTGGTCGCGATCTCGGGGGCGCGGCGTTCGACTTCTCGCGCGAGCGCCACGGCCGCGCGGCGCACCTCGGGAAAGGTCCAGCGCGGCTCGATCCGGCAATAGACGTGCATACCTCGCGATCCCGACGTCTTAGGCCAGCCGACCAGCCCGAAATCCTTGAGGACATCGCGCGTCACCATCGCCACGTCACGAATCTGCGCCCAGGGCACGCCGGGGACCGGGTCCAGGTCGACCCTCAGCTCGTCCGGGTGATCAAGGTCGCCGGCACGCACAGGGTGGGGATTGAGGTCGATGCAACCGAGATTGATGATCCAGGCCAGCTGCGCGGCGTCGCGCACGACGATCTCTTCCGCGGTCCGGCCGGAGGGAAACGAGAGCTCGACGGTCTCGATCCACGCGGGGCGCGACGTCGGCGCGCGTTTCTGGAAGAACGCTTCCCCTTCGGCCCCGTTGACGAACCGTTTGAGCGCCATGGGGCGTCCGCCAACGCCTCGCAACGCTCCTTCGGCGACTGCCACGTAATAGCGGACGAGGTCGAGCTTGGTGTGGCCGCTCTTCGGGAAGAAGACCTTGTCCGGATTGCTGATGGTGACCGCACGCCCGGCCACCTCGAGGACGTCGTCTTTCGCCGCTGACATACGGTCAGACTACAGAGGGTCGCCGCCGCTCGAGGACCCCGCCGGCGTCGCCACGCCGCCAGAGCCAGATGGATGGGATCAGCCCGATCAGCGAGATGGCGACATAGCCCACGATGCTGCTAATCGAGTCGAATGCCCCGTGGAGCGCGGACACCAGGAGGTAGGTTCCCAGGATTACCCAGGTGAGACGAAGGCGGCCGGGACGGGCGGCGGCAAAGATCGCGCCGCCGAGGAGCGCGGACCACAGCCCATGACCAACGGGCGCCAGCACACCACGCACCAGCTCGGTGAAGATGACCGAGTTCAGCGAGAGGATCAGCTGATTCCCCTGCACGACGAAGAGTGACACCAGGGCATAGCCGCTGCTCTCCAGCGCAGCGAAACCAAAGCCGACCGTTGCGCCCAGGACCATGCCGTCACGGATATGAAACCGGTGGATGCCGAGGGCCACCACCACGACGAACACGCCCTTGACGAACTCCTCGATCAACCCGACTTCGAACGCGCCAATGAGGCCGGCCCGGACCAGCCAGTACTCGAGCAAGGAGGCGCCCAGCACACCCATGACGCCGCCGATGAGGAAGGCGGTGACGATCCGTCGTGGCGAAAGCGCCGGACTGGGGTCATGATCCAGGTACCAGACGACCGCCGTAATGGGTACCAGGAAACTGCCGAGAAGGACGATGGTGGGAAGCAGAATGATGTTGTGGGTGACGCGGGCCACGGCGATGGTCGCTCCCCAGAGGAGAAGACCGCCGAGGAAGACCGCCCACCATGGCGGCGCCCAGCGCTCCGCCGTTTCTTGCGCGTGGATCTCCATCGATGCCTTGCCCGTCAGTCTCCCGGCGCCGGTGACTCCTCGAACCAGCGCGCCTCGCCGACGTTGATCGCGATGTGGGCCAGCGGGCCGCTCCGCCCGGCGCCGTGCCAGTGCGCCTCACCGGGTTCGGCGCGGACCGCGTCCCCAACCTGGATGCGCTGCGGAGCGCCACCCCGGACCTGCACCCATCCCGACCCCTCGATGACGTAGAGCACCTGCCCCCCTTCATGCGCGTGCCAGTAGTTCCGCGCGCCCGGCTCGAAGCGAACAACGATGGCTGAGGTGGAGAGTACCGGCTTTTGCGTTGCGAGCAACTCGCGCGCAGCCGCCCTCCCCGTGAAGTGGGCCGGGTCCAGCGGCTTGAGGTCGGCGAGCGCCCGATCTTTCGGTGTGATCTCCATGCTCCAACGCTAACGGGATCCGCCACCGGCGTGCCGAGGCGATCTGTGGCGCCCGGCTAGCTGCGATATGATCGTCGCGCCACCTGAGGGAATGGCGGAATGATCTATAAAGGTCCCGCTGTCGATATCCCGGATAGCGCCCTCGTTCCGTTCGTCCTGCACCGGGCGGGCGACCTGAGCACCAAACCAGCGTTGATCGACGGCCTCACCGGACGCGAATTGACCTACGGAGCGCTGGCCGACGGCGTAAAGCGGGTCGCATCCGCGTTGCGGCGGCGCGGCTTCAAGAAAGGCGACGTGTTCGCGATCTTCAGCCCGAACATCATCGAGTACCCGATCGCCTTCTTCGCCGTCGCTTCGTTAGGCGGCGCGGTCACCACCATCAACTCGCTGTACACCGCTCGCGAGCTTGGCGATCAGCTGAGAAATTCCGGTGCCCGATTCCTGCTGACCGTTCCGGCGTTCATGGATCGGGCCCGTGAAGCGGTCAAGGACTCGGCCATCGAGGAGAAGTTCGTCTTCGGCGCCGCGGACGGGGCGACCCCATTCGGCGAGTTGCTGGCGCAGCCGATCGATGACTTCACGGTCGAGATCAATCCAGCCGAAGACCTCGTCGCGCTTCCTTATTCGAGTGGCACGACCGGCGTCGCCAAGGGCGTCATGCTGACGCACCGCAACCTGGTGGCCAACGTCACCCAGTCTCACCAATGCTTCCACCTGCGCGAGGGCGAGCGCGTGCTGGGCGTGATGCCCTTCTACCACATCTATGGACTGACCGTGATCATGAACCTGGTTCTTTACTCGGGGGCCACGATCGTCACGATGCCGCGCTTCGAGCTCGAAGCCTTCCTGCGGGTTCTCCAGGACCATCGCGTCTCGCACGCGTACGTCGCTCCGCCCATCGTGGTGGCGCTGGCCAAGCATCCGATGGTCGACCAGTTCGACCTCTCATCCGTCACCACCGTGTTCTCCGGCGCCGCGCCGCTCGACGAGGCGCTGGCGGCCGCCTGTGGCCGGCGGCTGAACTGCAAAGTGAACCAGGGCTACGGTATGACCGAAGCCAGCCCGGTCACCCACGCGGTGAGGGGCGACGTGGAGTGGACAAAGGTTGGCTCCATCGGTCCGGTCATCCCCGGCACCGAATGCCAGGTGGTCGACATCACGAGTGGAGCCGCGCTCGGTCCCGGCGAGGATGGTGAGATCTGGATCCGCGGGCCGCAGGTCATGAAAGGCTATCTGAACAATCGGGCCGCCACCGAGCAGATCCTCGACCAGGACGGCTGGTTGCACACGGGTGACATCGGCCATGCCGACCAGGACGGCGACTTCTACATCGTCGACCGCCTCAAGGAATTGATCAAGTACAAGGGATACCAGGTTCCGCCCGCCGAGCTGGAGGCCATCCTGCTGACGCACCCAGCGGTCGCGGATGCGGCCGTGATTCCCAGCCCGAATGAAGAGGCGGGTGAGGTGCCAAAAGCCTTCGTCGTGCTCAAGAGCCCGATCACGCCCGAAGCCCTGATGGCGTATGTCGCTGAGCGGGTCGCGCCCCACAAGAAGATCCGGCTGGTGGAGACGATTGAGGAAATCCCCAAATCGGCGTCCGGGAAGATCCTCCGCCGCAAGCTGGTCGAACGTGAGCGCGCGAAAATAACCGCCGATTCAGGGTCGCCGAGCTAATTAACTAGCCACCCGCCATCGCGCCAATAATCAGAAAGGGCTCCTTCCCGGTTACCACTGCGTCGGGCAGGGGGCGATCGGGCGGGTCGAGCGACAGATCCTGCTCGCAGGCGAAAAACCGCACCAGCGCGCGCCGCTCTCGCGTGGTCTGGTCCCTGATCGTTCCGCGGAGGACCGGATAGCGGGTCTCGAGGGCGTCGAGCACGGATTGCGGCGTCGCCTCTCCGTGGACATCGAGTTCAACCTCGCCCTTGACCTGGGCGAGATTCCGCAAGTGCGGCGGGAGGACGACGCGGATCATTTAAGGGTCTGCACCTCGACGGACAGCACCGCGGGAAGGTCCCGCACAATCGGATTCCAGCTGTCGCCCGCATCGGCGGATGCATACACCTGCCCGCCGGTCGTCCCGAAGTAGATCCCCGGAGCATCCAGTGAGTCGACCGCCATCGCATCACGCAAGATGTTGACGTAGCAATTGCTCTGCGGCAGACCGTTGGTCAGCGGCTCCCACTCGTTACCGCCGGTCCGGCTGCGGTAAACGCGGAGCTTTCCGTCCGGCGGAACGTGCTCTGAGTCGCTCTTGATCGGGACCACGTAGATCGTTTCGGGCTCGTGCGGGTGGATGTCGATCGGGAATCCGAAGTCCGACGGGAGGTTCCCGCTGACCTCGCGCCACGAGTCGCCCGCATCGTCGGTGCGCATGACGTCCCAGTGCTTCTGCATGAAGAGGGTGTCAGGGCGCGAGGGGTTCATCGCGATTCGATGCACGCAGTGCCCGACCTCGGCGTTCGGATCAGGGATGCCTTCCGACCGCAGTCCCTGGTTGATCGGCCGCCAGCTCTTGCCCGCATCGTCACTGCGGAACGCGCCGGCCGCTGAGATCGCCACGAACATCCGATCCTTGTGCTTGGGATCGAGGATGATCGTATGGAGGCACATGCCGCCGGCGCCCGGTGCCCAGTTGGGCGCGGTGCTGTGCTGGCGCAGGGCGGGGAGCTCGCCCCAGGTCTGGCCACCGTCGGTAGAACGGAAGAGGGCCGCGTCTTCGGCGCCCGCGTAGACGGTGTCCGGGTCCGTGAGGGACGGCTCAAGGTGCCAGATTCGCTTGAATTCAAAGGGGCGCGACGATCCGTCATACCACTTATGCGTGCCGGGTTCGCCGTCGTAGACGAACTTGCCCTCCATCGCCTGCCAGGTCTTACCGCCGTCGTTCGAACGCTGGATCACCTGCCCAAACCAGCTGGTGTTTTGCGACGCGTACAGCCGGTTCGGGTCGGCCGGAGACCCCTTGACGTGGTAGACCTCCCACCCCGTGAAGTGCGGGCCGCTGATATCCCATTGCTTGCGTTTCGCGTCCGATGTCATGACGAACGCGCCCTTGTGTGTGCCAACCAGTACCCGAACCCCGCTCATCCCTTCCTCCTGTTTGCGCTGAAGCCATACGAGCCGAGTGAGTAGCCTCGGCTGTGCCAACGTGACCCACGATAACTTATGCGGCCGTGCGGAGCGCGCCGGAATGGTGGCTGTCAGGTTTGAGCCGGTTAGCGAAGTAGTGGCCGGCGGCGATGAACGGCACCTCGACCGCTCGATACATGATCAGCGATACGAGTAGGGTCGCAGCCAGCGCCAGCAGCCAAATCTGCCAGATGGGGGCGTGACCATAAAGGATATTCGCGAGCGTGAGCAAGACAACAAAGTGATAGAGGTAAAAGCTGTAGGCGCCCTTGCCCAGACGGCGAAGAGCGGTGGGGAGCACGATTGAGGCCTTCGGCGACGCCAGCGCCAGCACGACAAAGATAGTGGCGCCCAGCGCCGTAACCATGTCGTCGACCGGCTGTACGTGCCAGCGCGACGATTGTGCAAGCCAAAAGACCTGCGTGTAGAGGAGGACACCAACCGCCAGCAGGCTCAACTGAACCGGTCCACTCAGTGATCGGCAACGACCGATCAGCACAGCTCGGTGCTGAGCCAGTACCGCACCAGCGACGAAGAAGAACCCGTACTGCAGGGTTGCGTAGAGGGTGGTTGGCGAGTCGGATAGAAGCGCCGCCAGCACGCCCAGCGCCAGCGCAACCACGAGACCGCGACGCCACCCGAAACGGAGCAGGAGAATCATGATGATCGGAAAGAGCAGCGAGGCGCGCATCTCGATGATGAGCGACCAGGCGATCGGGTTGAGCTGCGGGCCCTGGGTGTCGGCGAGCATGGTGACGGCCGGCCATACCTGATGCGCTTTCAGCGGGGCCAACCAGAAGCTGTTGATCCAGTAGCTCAATTCCCCCATGGGCTGCACGGGAACCAGCCAACGAATGATGACGACCGCCAGCAAGGCGCAGAGGTAGGGAGGATAAAGGCGAAATATCCGATTGAGCAGAAACGGCGCCGCGCTGGTTTTGCCTTTATAGAACCCCAGCGATAGGACAAAGCCGCTCAACAGAAAGAAGAAGATCACCGCCTGGTGGCCGCCGCTCGCAATCCGAAGTGGCGAGTGCAGATACCAGTCGACCGGGCCGTGGGAGTAGGGAGCCGGCGACAGCATCCCGAGGCAGTGGCCAATGAAGACGGTTAGCGCCGCCAGGGCCCGCATTCCATCCAGCTCCCCGAACCGCTCGGAGGGCGATTCCGGTACAGCCACAAGAAGCTCAACGGCGAATAGAACGCCGTTCCTTTGGCTGGCTGCTTAGCTAGCGGCCGGTGCTCCCGCTCTTTTCAAGAGCCTGACCGATCGCGGCGAAGTTGCGACCGATGCTCCGGAGTTGCGCGGCGCTGACCGAGCCGGCACGCACACCTTTCGCAAGCATCCTGTTGATGGCCACGAAACGGCGGGCGATTCGCTCCATTTCCGGATGGGCTCGCGCGCTGGCCGTTTGGCGGGCGCTCGGCTTGGCCCGAGCCAGGGCATCGAGGAGTGCGGCGGTCCGCCGCATTTCGCGCGCGGTGCTACTGGCAGCGCCAGCCTCCTGCCTCTTGATCAGGGGCATGGAGACAATCTAGCACTCTCCGTGGAGTACTGTCAGCGTCATGGCGGGGCTCCCCGAGGGCACCCTTACCTTCATGCTCACCGACGTAGTGGGTTCGACCCGGACGTGGGAATCCGCCCCCGCGGCCATGCGTGAAGCCATGGCACGGCACGACCGAATCGTCGACCGATGTCTGAAACAGCACCATGGCACTGACGTGCCGAGCGGACGAGCCGGTGACAGCATCCTGGCCGTCTTTGCGAGGGCCGTCGACGCGGCCGCCTGCGCCCTCGCATTACAGCGGGACTTCGCCGCCGAGCCCTGGCCGGCGGAGATCAACCTGGAAATTCGGGTCGCGTTGCACAGTGGTGAGGCCGAGCTACGGGAGGACCAGTATCACGGTCAGGTTCTCAACCGCTGTGCGCGGCTATTGGCGACGTGTCATGGGGGGCAGGTCTTGCTCACCAGCGCAAGCGAGCAACTCCTGGTGGACGAGTTACCCGCGGGCGCGGAGCTTCGCGACCTCGGAGTGCATCGCCTTAAAGACCTGACGCGCCCAGAGCACGTTTTCGAGCTCGTCGATACCGAGAATCCAAGAGAGTTTCCGCCCATCCGCTCGCAGCAGCCGACCAGCAACCTCCCGATTCAGCTGACGGCATTCATCGGCCGCGACGGCGAGCTACGTGAGCTCCGCGAACTCCACGGGCGGGCACGGTCACTCACCCTGACCGGGCCAGGCGGCTCAGGGAAGACGCGGCTGGCTCTCGAGCTGGCGTCCGAGGTCGTCCCGGAGCACGCTGACGGGGTCTGGTTCATCGAGCTCGGCCCGGTTTCGGGGCCGCAGCTCGTGCCGCAAGCGGTGGCGGATACCTTGCACCTGAAGGAGCAGGCCAGCCGGCGGCTGGCAGAAACCCTGGCCGACCACCTGCGAGAACGTCGCTCGCTGCTCGTCCTGGACAACTGCGAGCACGTCGTTGATACCGTCGCCGAGTTGGCCGTCGAGCTACTCCAAGAATGCGAAGGCCTCAAGGTCCTGGCGACCAGTCGCGAGCCGCTACGAGTGCCCGGAGAAGTGACCTGGCGAGTCCCGCCGCTGGGGCGCGACGAGGCCATGCGGCTGTTTGCCGATCGCGCCGCCGCTCACGAGGCGCAATTTCGCATCAGCGACGAGAACATCGACCTGATCGTCCGG
>WNGD01003605.1_pt1 | contig 29400 bp, 28 predicted proteins | sample 5400671 | NCBI WGS metagenome assembly WNGD01 (sample SAMN13153369, study PRJNA577476) | soil metagenome | isolation source: 40 cm soil or saprolite under grassland replicate 2 | place: USA:California | collected 2016-06-15
GAGCGCCCGCTCGAGCACCGCCGGCTCGGTAGCGTAGCACAACCGCAGGTGGCCTTCCCCGCCGGGCCCGAACGCCGTGCCCGCCAGCACGGCCACGTGCTGCTCGGCGAGTAGCCGCTCGGCGAACGATTTGCACGTGGCCCCTCCCCCCGTGCGCTCCAGCACTCCGCTGACGTCGGGGAAGCAGTAGAAAGCGCCCGCGGGTGACGCGCAGCTGATCCCGTCGATCGCGTTCAGGCCGCGGACCAGCAGATCGCGCTTCGCGCCGAGTCCCGCCACCATACGAGTCACCGCATCCTGAGGCCCGGTGAGCGCCGCTATGCCGGCGTACTGCACGAAGGTCGCGGTGCAGGAGACGTTGTTGATGACGAGGGTGGTCATCGCATCGGTGAGCGAGGCGGGCACCACCGCGTAGCCCAGACGCCAGCCCGTCATCGAGTACCCTTTGGAAAATCCGTCCACGATCACCGTGCGGTCTGACATGCCGGGGAGCGCGGCGATCGAATCGCGGCGCCCGTCGTAGCGGATCTGCCCGTACACCTCGTCCGAGATGACCCACAGGTCGTGGCGCTGTGCCAGGTCCGCGAGCGCCGCGAGGTCGCGCGCCGTCGCCACACCGCCGGTCGGGTTGTGCGGCACGTTGAGGATGAGCACGCGGGTGCGGGGCGTGATCCGCCCCGCGATCGCCTCCACGTGCGGCGCGAACTCCCGCGTCTCGTCCAACGGGTAGTAGACCGGCCGCCCACCCGCGAAGCGGACGACGGACTCGTAGATCGGGAACCCCGGATCGGGGCAGAGCACCTCGTCTGCGGGCTCGATCAGGGAGAGTGCCGTACAGAAGAGCGCCGGTTTCGCCCCGGGCGTGACTACGACGCGCTCGGCCGTGGCGCGCACGCCCCGCGCCTCGAGCGAGCGCGCGATGGCGTCGCGCAGCTCCGGCACCCCTGCCGCGAGAGCGTAGCGGGTGAGCCCGTCACGCAACGCGCGGACGCCCGCCTCCACCACGTGAGGCGGCGTCGGCATGTCCGGCTCGCCGATCTCCAGGTGCACGACCTTGTGCCCCGCGGCCTCGAGCCGCCTTGCGGCGGCGAGAACCACGTAGGCCTGTTCCGTCCCCAGTGTGTCGAGCCGTGCTGCCGAGTGCATAGGCGATCCTGTCGGTGACAACGAGACCCCGGGGCGAGCCCCCCGGGGTCGGGCACTGCCACGCAATTTAGGCGCGCGTCTGCTCCGCTGCCCTACCCAATCGGGCGGGGGTCTACTTGGCGCGCTCCAAATAGGCCCCCTCGCGAGGGTCCACGCGGACTTTCTCACCCTCGGAGATGAACTCGGGCACCTGGATCGTCACGCCGTTCGAGAGCTTCGCGGGCTTGGTGCTCGCGGTCTTCGTGGCCCCACGCATGACCGGAGAGGTCTGCACGACCGTGAGCTCCACGACCGACGGGAGCTCGATGCCCACGGGGCGACCGTTCAGCCACTCCACCTGGATATGCATCTCGGGCTGCAGCCAGTCGGCGTGATCCCCCACCGCTTCGGCGTCGAGGGTGTGCTGCTCGTAACTCGTCGTGTCCATCACGTGCACGCTACCCTGATCGCGATACAGCACCTGGAACTCTTTGGTCTCGAGCGGCGCCTCGTCCACGAAATCGGTGGCGGCAAGGCGTGTGTCGAACGTGTTCCCGGTGACGAGGTTGCGGAACCGTACCTGAACGAAGGCGCGGAGGTTTCCCGGCGTGCGGTGGGTAAAATCCATCACCCGGCACGGCTCCCCCTCGATCATGATGACGTGCCCGCGGCGAATGTCGGTTGCCTTCATTACGAACGCTCTCTGGAAGAGGCGGGAAGATAAGCCGGACGGGGGCGGAATCAACGGGGCGGTAGCGACCCCTCCAGGGACAACGGCGCCGTCAGGTACCCCACCCGCTCCCGCTGCCACCAGGCGCCGCCCACGGCCTGCTCGGTCGGCGTGCTGAAGCGGTAGCGGTAATACGCGAGACGCACGAACCGGGGCGGCCCGCCCGGAAACGGGTTCTCGCCGAGCAGGGTGAGCACCTCGGGCGTCCCTGCGAGCAGGTGCCGCAGCAGGGGCACGAGCCAGTCCCGGGCGGCTTCCGGATCGAGCGCCGCGAACCACATTTGCCAATCGAGCCGCGGCATGTGCGGCGCCATGAACCGCGGGCGGCGGGCTGGATCGCCTGGCTTCCAGCGGAACCGATACTCGCGCCAGTGCAGGCTGTCGGCGCCGCCTTCGATCACGATCTCGTACCGCTCGGTGGTCATGACACGGAACAAGCCGTACCCGTTCACCGAGCGCAGCGGAGCCACCGCGTCGAGCAGTGGATTCCGGGTCTGCGCGATCTCGCGCACGAATGCCAGCGCGGCGAGCAGGGCCAGCAGCGGCGCGAGCCCGCGGATCGCATACTGCTTCCAGCGGGGCTCCGGATCTCCGGCCGCGAGCCGGATGGGCAGGACGCGGGCCAGCACCGCGTCATCGAGCAGCGACAAACACAAGACGATCGCCAGCAGGTTGAAGAACCCGTAGTTGCCCGTCAGCGCGATCGCGAGCTGGCCGAATACCAGGAGCCCGCATGCCGCGCGGCGCGCGCCTCGCCCCGCCCATCGCTCGGGAACGACGATGAGCCACGGGACGAGGACCTCGATGGCGATGATCGCGAGCGTCATTCCCCGGTGCATCCATTCGGGGAGCCAGTGCGCGTACCACGCCGGCCAAGGGGGGAGGGGCTGAGTCCAGAAGTGGTAATCGAGGGCGGTGAGGTGACGCCACATCGGGTCGCCGCTCACGAGCTTCGTGATACCTGAGAGGAACATCAACCGGAAGACGAGGGCCCACACGAGCCACCGCATCATCGCGGACGGAGCGCGCTCGCGCGCCAGACTGGGCCCGAGCTGCGTGGGCGCGTACAGCACCGCCAGGAGCCCCGTCTCGAGCAGCAACCCGTCCCACTGGAACCAGAGGAAGGCCTGCCCGACGACGGCGAGCGACAGGTAGCAGAGCCAGAGGAGCAGGAGCACCGGCGCCTGGGCGACCCCCGCGACGAGCAGCAGGGCGAGCGCCGCCCCGCCCCAGCCCAGCGCGCGCAACATCCCATCGCCCGCACCCAGCCAGCAGACCGTGGGGAACAGCCGGTAGGCGGCGCTCCCGTAGGCGGCGTGCGCCTGCTGCAGGAACCCGGTGGCGGGGAGGATGCCGTGCTCTCCCACGAGGCCCGTGATTTGCAGCGCAAGCGACACAAAGGCGACGAAGTAGACCACGCCGAGCAGGCGGAGGAACAGCCAGCGCGAGAGGACGTAGGTCGGGTGGCCGGCCCGCGTGGCCAAACCCTCGGTGATGTCAGTCGTTGTGCCCTCGCGGCGAAAAGAGTAATAATGATGGAGAACTGTGCAATGCCTTCCGGTGTAGCACCTGTCCAACAGACCCCGTTGTCGACGCCCGACACTTGTGACCTACGTCACGCCAGTCCTGGCAGGAGGTTGAGACAGATGATCCGCAATTGCCGTCGCCTTGTGCGCGGCGCATGGCTCCCCATCGCGCTACTCGTCGCCGCAGGGTGCAAACAGGGACCGTCCCCCGAGGTACAGGCGCGGCTCGACAGCCTGTCCCAGGCGTCGTCCCAACGCGACCGGTTGATGCAGGAGGTCGCGGAGAACACCCGCCTCGTGAGCGAGATCAGCCGCGAGCTCGCCAGGGTGAACGTCCCGGCGCGAGCGCTCAAGGTGTCCGGCGAGTCACCGCTCCGTGCATCGCGCGACACGCTCATCCAGAAAATCCGCTTTATGACCACGCGGGTGAAGGAGCTGGAGCCGCGGCTCAAGGAGAGCGAGCAGCGTATCAAGGATCTCACCACCCTCTCCGACAGCCTGCGGAACGAGCTGGCGTCGACCATGCAGAACCTCCAGGGCGTGATCTCCAATCAGAAGGAGACCATCGACGCGCTCACGCTCCAGGTGGAGACGCTCACCGCGGAGAACTCGGCCCTGCGCGACACGCTCGAGAACATGTCCACGATCTCGAACACCGTCTATTACGTGGTCGGCACCAAGGACGAGCTCGAGCAGAAGGGGATCATCCAGGAGGAGGGCGGCGCCCGGTTCCTCTTCGTCCTGTGGAAGAGCGGGAAGACACTCGTGCCGGCTCGCAACCTCGATCCCGGCGTCTTCACGGTGGCGGACCGGCGTCATTTCACCGAGCTGCCGCTGCCCGCGTCCGACAAGGAGTACCGCATCGTGTCGCGCCAGGACACCTCGGCGCTCGAGACGCCGCCGGACCACGACGGCAAGATCAGCGGAAACGCGGTGAAGATCGCGGACCCGGCGAAGTTCTGGGCCAACTCGAAATACCTCATCATCGTCGAAGGCTGAACGCAACTCGAGGGGAGGCTCGCGGCGCTTGACCGGAAACAGTCGCGCCGTTAGCCTCACCCTGTGGTCCCTTTCGCCACCACAGGCCCGGTCTCTTGAGCCCGAACCGGGGACCTGTAACTGGGCGGCATCAGTTTCGTGGTTCGTTCGGTCGCCCGAGCGTGCGTTGGGTCACACGGGGAAACACCGCCGCTAGGCGCGCACGGGGGCGCGGGACTTGCGACTGCCCGCCGACGCGCCCGCACCAAGTGAACACGAAGGGGGGCTCATGCACGGAGTGATCAGGCGGTATCGCGTCAGGCTGGGGACGGTGGAGCAGGCGGCCCACTACGCGGAGAAGGGGTTCCTGCCCATCGTCCGCGACATCCCGGGTTTCGTCTCCTGCCACCTGCTGGACGCGGGGAACGACATCCTGACCTGCATCGCGCTATTCGAGACGGCGCAAGGGGCTGAGGCAGGGGTGCGGGCCTCGCGGGACTGGTTCCGCGACGAGTGGTCGTCGTTCCGGCCGGTCCCGCCGGACCTGACCATCGGCGAAGTTCTGGCCCGCGCCACGGCCGATCGGCGTGCGGCAGACCGCCGGCAGCTTGCCCTGATGGGTGCCGCGAGCTGGACCGGCCCCGAGCGCCGGATGAGCGGCGACCGCCGGATCGAGGCGCCGAGCTGGGCCGTCGCGAGCTAGTGCCCTAGCCCCTAGTCCCCGAAAGCTTCGTACAGGTCGTCGAGCGCGGCAACGCCGCGCTCGACGCCTGCCCCCTTCCCCCTTCACTCGTCCCGCTGTCTTTTCTCCGCCCATGTCCCTCTCCCGCCGCTTGCTGCTGCGCGCGTCCCGCAGCACCTGGCTCGCCCGGCAGCTGTCCGAGCGTGCGTTCTTCCGCCGCGCCGTGCGGCGGTTCATGCCTGGGGAGGACTTGGGCGCCGCGCTCGCGGCGGCCGCCGAGCTCGCGCGGGAGGGCATTGGCGGCGTACTGACCCAGCTCGGGGAGCAGGTCACGAGCCGCGACGAGGCCGCCGCGGTGCGCGATCACTATCTGCGGGTGCTCGAAGACATCCGCCAGCGCCAGCTGCCCGCAGAGATTTCCGTGAAGCTCACTCACCTGGGCCTCGACCTGAACCCCAAAGCGTGCCTCCAGGACCTGCTGGCGCTCGCGGCCCGAGCCGCTACCGCCGGGTCGTTTCTGTGGATCGACATGGAGGAGTCGCGCTACGTGGACCGAACGCTGGAGCTGTTCCAGGCCGTCCGCGCCGCCCACGCGGACGTCGGCGTCTGTCTACAAGCCTACCTGCGCCGCACGCCGGCCGACCTGGAGGCCCTGCTCCCGCTCGCGCCCGCCATCCGCCTCGTGAAGGGCGCCTACAACGAATCTCCGGACGTAGCGCTGCCGAAAAAGCGCGATGTGGACGCCGCCTATGCCGTGCTCGCCGGGCGGCTGCTCGAGCGCGCCGCGCGCGGCGGGGCGCGTGCGGTGTTCGGCACTCACGACCTCGGCCTCATCGCGCGGCTGCGCCAGCGGGCCCTCGGGCTCGGCGCGGCGCCGGGCACGTACGAGGTACACATGCTGTACGGCATCCGCGCCGCCGAGCAGCGTGCGCTCCAGAGCGAGGGGGTACCGGTGCGGGTGCTGATCAGCTACGGGACGCATTGGTTCCCGTGGTACATGCGACGACTCGCCGAGCGACCGGCGAATGTGTGGTTTGTGGTAAGGAACCTCGTCTAGCGAGGTCGTGTTGTCCCCGGCCTCCGTCGTTCCCACTCTGAAGAGTGGGCCCGGCAATACATTGCGCTTGAAGCGCAGTGCAGTATCGGGCCCACGCCTCTGGCGTGGGAACGGGAACGAGGACACAACGACTTGAGCACAGGGTGCTATCCCACGACCTTTCGTGACGATGATCGCCGCCACTCTGACCCCCACTCCCGAGCTCGACCGTTGGCGCCGCGAGACGCCGGGATGCCGGGAGCGGATCCATCTCAACAACGCGGGCGCCGCGCTCATGCCTCAGCCCGTGCTCCAGGCACTCACGGGATTTCTCGAGCGCGAGGCGGCGATCGGCGGCTATGAAGCGGCCGACGAAGCGGAGCCGCGCGTGCGCGAGACGTACGAACTGCTGGGGCGCCTGGTGGGGGCCGCGGCCAGGAACGTAGCCATCGTCGAGAACGCGACCGTGGCCTTCAGCCAGGCAGTGTCGGCGTTCGACTTCCGTCCAGGTGACCGCATCATTACGACGCGCGCCGACTACCCCTCGAACCAGCTGACGTATCTGTCGCTCGCTCGCCGCGCGGGCGTCGAGACGGTGCGTGCGGACGAGCTCCCCGAGGGCGGGGTAGATCCCGCGAGCGTGCGCCGGCTCGCGGGCCACCCGCGCACGCGCCTCGTCGCTCTGAGCTGGGTGCCGACCAACTCGGGATTGGTGCAGGACGCGGCCGCGGTGGGCGATGTGTGTACCGAGCTCGAGGTGCCGTATCTGATCGACGCCTGTCAGGCGGTGGGACAGCTGGAGGTGGACGTTGCCGCGCTGCGCTGCGATTTCCTGGCGGGCACCGGACGCAAATTCTTGCGCGGCCCGCGTGGCATCGGCTTCCTCTATGTATCCGACCGGATGCTCGAGCGCGGCGCGTTCCCCTTGTTCCTCGACATGCGGGGCGCGGACTGGACCGACCCCGACGCCTTCCGGCTCGCCGACGGCGCGCGCCGGTTCGAGAACTGGGAGTTCGCGTACGCGCTGGTGGCGGGTCTGGGTGCGGCGGCGCGCTACGCTCTCGCCGTGGGCTCGGCCGGCCGCGAGCGCGCCCAGCGGCTCGCCGCCCTGCTGCGCCCACAACTGGCCAAGATTCCGGGGGTGCGGGTGCTCGATCGCGGGCGGGAGCAGTGCGCCATCGTGACCGTGGACGTGGCGGGCTGGGATGCGGCCGATCTCAAGCTGCGCTTGCGACAGCGCGGCATCAACGCGAGCTCCGCCGACCGGAAGTCGGGCGTGCTCGACATGGACGATAAGGGGGCCAGCACCGTGCTCCGCTTCTCTCCTCACTATTACAACACGGAGGACGAGCTGGACGCCGCCGTCGCAGCGCTCGCCGAGCTGGCTCGCTCGTGAGCGTCGCGCGACCCGGCAAGATCATCGGAATCGGTCGTAACTACCGCGATCACGCCGCCGAGCTCGGGAACACCGTACCCGCCAAGCCGCTGCTGTTCTTGAAGCCGCCCACGGCCGTAATCGGGGACGGCGCGGCGATCGTGCTGCCCCCGGAATCGCAGCAGGTCGACTTCGAGGGCGAAATCGGCGTCGTCATCGGACGCCCGCTCCGGCGCGCCACCGATGCCGAGGCGCGCGCCGGCATCGCAGGGATCACCTGCGTGAACGACGTTACCGCGCGCGACTTGCAGCGAGCCGAAGAGCAGTGGACCCGGGCGAAGGGGTTCGACACGTTCTGCCCCGTCGGCCCCCGGGTGGTGCCGTTGGATCCCCGGCGATTCGACGAGCTGGAGGTGTTGTGCCGGGTGAACGGCAAGGAGCGCCAGCACGGCCGGGCGGCCGACATGGTGGTTTCCATTGCCGCGCTGGTGTCGGTCGTCTCGCACGTCATGACGCTCGAGGCGGGGGACTTGATCGCCACCGGAACGCCCGCCGGCGTGGGGCCGCTCGCGCCCGGCGACGTGGTCGAAGTGGAGATCCCGGGCGTCGGCGTGCTGCGAAATCCTGTGGTCCAAGAGGCGCAATGACCCTGAAGGCTCGGAGCGCGGGACTCGTCGCGGTAATCCTGCTCCCGCCGGCCGCTATGGCAGCGCAGGCGCCGATGAGTCAGCACGCCACGGTGACCCAGCTCGTGGGCACGGCTCAGGTGACGATCGTGTACAACCGGCCGAGCGCCCGGGGCCGGACGCTATTCGGGAGGGGGGGAGTCGTGCCGTGGGGGAAGGTGTGGTGTCCCGGTGCCGACACCGCCACTACGATCGCCCTGAGCAGGGACATGGTGGTCGGCGGGCAGCCGCTCGCGGCCGGGAAGTACAGCATCTGGGCAATCCCCGGCTCCGACGAGTGGACGCTGATATTCAGCCGGGCGGCGGACGTGTTTCATATCCCCTACCCCGGCGAGTCCCAGGACGCGCTGCGCCTCAAGGTGAAGCCGCAGGCCGGTGGCGGACCGTTCATGGAATCGCTGGCATTCTACTTTCCGGCGGCCGACCGAGACCGGGCCCTCTTGAACCTGCACTGGGGCGAGACGATCGTGCAGGTAGTCCTCTCGCCTCAGGCTCCTTCCCGGTAAGCCTTCCAAGCCCGGTAGTACACGTCGGCGTCATCCAGGAATCCGTCGTGACGCGGCTGCCACCCGAGTAGGCGGGCGGCCTTGCGAGCATCGATGTGCTGGCTCAAGGCGAGCGCGTCGGCAAAGTCACCCAGCGTTTTCCGGGCCTCGGGGAGAGGCGTCGGGCGCACTTCCCCCTTATAGCCGGCCGCTCGCGCGGCCGCCGTCGCCATCTCGAGTACCGTAAAGCGCGACTGGTCGTTCACGTTGAAGATCTCGCCCGCCAGCCCGCTTTCCGCAATTCGCACGTACGCGTCGGCCAGGTCATCGATGTGAACCATCGGTACGCGATTGCGACCATCCCCCACCACCAACGGCGGCTTCCCCGTGCTCGGCCCGGCGAACCACTGGCCTGTCAGACCACCGGCGCCGCCGTAGACGTCGCCGGGTCGGATGACCAGGCCCCGCACGCCGGCGGCTTGCAGCACCAGCTGCTCGTGAGCCGGTCGCCAGGCGACAAGCTTGGTGGGATTCGGAGGGGTCGTCTCGTCCACGATGCGGTCGCCGGTGTCGCCGTACACCCACGCGCCGCTCGTGAACACGAGCGTCTTGGGCTTCGCGCCCCGGCGCCCGGCCTCGAGCAGCGTGTCGATGGCGGTCTTGTCCTTGGCCACGCCATCCGCCGAGTAGTCGAACGCGGTATTGACCAGAAGGGCACAGTCGCTCGCGACCTCGAGATACGTCTTCGGGTCGGCCAGGTCACCGATAACGGGTTCGATCTCATGCTGCACGAGGCGGCGCGCCTTCGCCTCGCTCCGGACCAGGCCCCGGACGCGATGTCCCGCGCGCCGCAGCGCCGCCGCGACGGCGAACCCGATGTATCCCGTGGCGCCTGTGACGAATACTTGCATTCACCCGGAACCGTCGCGCATGCGCCCGGGTTCCTCCGGGGCCGCCCCATCGTCCACGCCGGTGATCCGCTCGAAGCGCTCCTGGACTCGTCCCGCCTGCCGCTCGCTCTCCTCGAAGCGCTTCTGGGCGTTGGCGAGGTGCGCGCCGACCGTCTGGAACGCCGCCCAGAACCCTTCGAACTGTTGGCGCAAGCCGCCGAGCTGCTCCTGGATCTCGCGGGCCTGCTGCTCCACTCGCATCCCCTTGAGCCCGTGGAGAATCACCAGTAGGTAGGCGTAGAAGGTGTGGGGCGATACCGGGATGACGCGCCGGCGCAGCGCGTGGCCCAGGACGCTCTTCGCATCCCCCGGATCTTCCGCGCGCAGCACCGCCTCGTAATACACGTTCTCGGCCGGGATGTACATCAGCGCGAAGTCATATGTGCCTTCGTCCGGGCGGATGTACTTGTCGGCGATCTCGTCGATTCTCTCTTTGAGCGTGCGCGCGAAGGCGCGCGCCTCGCGCTCGGCCTCGGCGCCGGTCGCGCCGAGCAGCCGCTGGCACGCTTCGAGCGGAAACTTCGCATCCACGGGCACCAGGCGGCCGCCGACCTTGAGGGCCGCATCCACCCGCTCGCCGGAGCGGAACGCATGCTGCATCTGGTAGTGGGAGGCGGGGAGGATCTGTCGCAGCAGCTCTTCCAGCCACACTTCGCCGATCGTGCCGCGCAGCTTCGGGACCTGGAGCAGCTGCTGCACCTCGGTCACCGCGGTGCCCATCGTCTCGAGACGTTTCGTAGCCTCACCGAGCGCCCCGAGTCGCTCGTGCACATCGCGCAGCGCTCGCGTCTGGTCCGCGCTGCCCCGCAGCAGCAACAATGCGAGGAGCACGACGAGGACGACGATCGCGATCGCGACCGCCGGAGACACGCTACGCCAACCAGGTCATTGAGCCGGTAATCTACCCCTGGTAGGCGCGGATCCGCTCACCGTTTCCCGCCGCGCGCGCCTGGATCAACGCGGCGCCCGCGTGCTCGAGGAGGCGGTCGGGCGCGAGCGGTGTCGCGTGCAGGTCGGCGACGGCCTCGTAGCCGGCCCGGACCAACAGCGGCGGAAGACCCGCGGGTCTCGGGCCGGCCGTTTCGAGCGCCTGCGTGAGGCGTCGCGCCATCTGCACCGCTCCGTCGGCGGTGGTCGAGGGGGCGAGCACCGCGAACTCGCTCCGGCCGAGGCGGCCGATCGCGTCGGACGCGCGGCCGCGGGCCTGGAGGATCTCCGCGGCGTACGCGACCGCCACCGGTGGCGCCGCGAGCGGCGCGGGATGGGCGTCCCGCGACGCGAGCTCCACCGCGAGCGCCAGGCAGGCGACGGGCGCGTGACGGCGGAACGCGTCCGAAACGACCTCGCGGGCGCGCCGCTCGAGTCCGCGCAGGGTGTACAACCCGCTCGCGGGCTCCACGGCCGCCTCCTCCAGGGCGCGATCGGTCTCGAGCTTGACGCGGACGGAGGCGTCGAGCTTCAGCGCCAGCTCCTCCGCGTTGACCACCAGGCTCAGGTAGTCCCATGCTCCGGCCTCGAGCGCCGCGAGCCGCTGCTGCTTGGTCGCCGGCGTCGAGGTGATCATGAAAATCGGCGTGTGCCAGGAGACCGCTCGATTGTGGCGCAGGGCGCGGCACACCGCGATGCTGTCCAGGTCCTGGAGGTTCGCGTCCATGAGGAGGACGTCGGGCCGTGCGGCGGCGGCCCGGTCCAGGAGCTCGCGCCCGCCTCCCACGGAGACGACCTGATACCCCAGCGGCTCGAGCATGCTGTCGAGCGCCTGGTTGAGCCACGTGCCGGAGTTCGCGAGGAGCACTACGGGCGAACGGGTGAACGGCATGCGCGGAGCCAATGTCGTGCTCTCAAGGTCAGGGGTACTGCAATCAATGTGCTGACGGCGCCCGGGCAGGAGAATCCGGCGAAACCCTAGTTGCCCCCGGGGAGAAGACCCGGGTCAGGGAACGATCAGGCCTTCTCGGATGGCGTAGCGGACCAGGCCCGCGACGTCGTGGACGTTCAACTTCTTCATCACACGCGCGCGGTGAAATTCGGCGGTTTTGGGAGTGATCCCGAGCAGCGCGGCGACCTGTTTGGTCGATTTGCCCTCGGCAACGAGCTGCACGACCTCGCGCTCACGGGAGGTCAAGCGCCCCAGGTCGTCCGCGGCGGCGGCCCGGCAGGCGTCCACGACGGCCTGAGAGACGCCCGCCCCCACGTAGAACCCGCCGCGCGACACCTGCTGGATGGCCTGGGCGAGGTCTTCCCCAGCCTGGGTCTTGAGCACGAACCCCCGCACGCCCGCGCGGACCGCTTCCGTGACCAGGCGCTCCTGCTCGAGTGCCGTGAGCATCACGACCTGGATTCCGGGCCGCGCCTCGACGATCTGGCGGGCGGCATCGATGCCGTTCAGGAGCGGCATCATGATGTCGAGCACCGCGACGTCCGGCTCATGCTGGCGTGCCAGCTCGACCGCCGCCCTGCCGTCGGACGCCTCGGCGACCACCTCGAGGCCGTGCCGCTCGAGCAGGGCCCGCACGCCCTGCCGCAGCACGACGTGGTCGTCGGCCAACACTACACGTAGCGACATCGTTCCTCCGCGGGTCCCGAGCTCCTCTATAGGGAGCGACCTGGCCCGGCGTCAAGCGGCCGGCGTCACCGGAAACGGGAAGTATGCGACTGGTAGCGAGTTATCGGTTACTGTTCGAGCATGCCGTCTGAGTCCCCGCGCCTCTCCAAGTCGCGCTATCTCTCCGGCCTCCAGTGTCACAAGCAGCTGTGGTGGCGGGTACACGAGCCCGAGGCGCCGGAGTTGTCCCCGACGCCGGGGCAGGAGAACCTGTTCGCGCAAGGGCGGGACGTAGGCGAGCGCGCGCGGGGCTACGTCCCCGGGGGCGAGCTGATCGACCTTCCGCCCTATCAGTACGACAACAAGGTGACCGCCACGCGCGAGGCTCTAAAGCGCGAGCTGCCGGCGATCTACGAGGCCTGGTTTTTGGCGGACGGGACCTACGTGGGGGTCGACATTCTCGAGCGGACGTCCCGGGGCTACACGGTGGTCGAGGTGAAGGCTTCGAACAGCCGCAAGCCGGAGCACCTTCCCGATGCGGCGGTGCAGGTGCACGTGCTGCGGAGCTCGGGCCTCCAGGTGGAGCGCGCCGAGGTGATGCATCTCAACCGGGAATGCCGTTTCCCGGACCTGTCCAATCTCTTCATACGCGAGGACGTGACCGCGCTGGTCGAGGCCGCGCTGATCGGCGTGCCGGACGAACTCGCGGCGCAGCGGCGGATGCTCGAGGGACCGCTCCCTGATGTTCCCATTGGGGAGCACTGCACCAACCCGTATGATTGCCCGTTCATCGAGCGCTGCTGGCCCAAGCTCCCCGACCACCACGTGAGCAAGCTGTACCGCATCGAGCGCAAGCGGGCGCTCGAGCTCGAGGCCGACGGGTACGCGACGATCTACGACTTACCCTCGGATCTGGAGCTGTCGGTAATCCACGCGCGCCAGGTGAAGGCGGTGCAGAGCGGGCGTATGGTGGTGGAGCCCACGCTTACGAGGGCGCTTGCCCCGTTCATGTCGCCGCTCGCGTTTCTCGATTTCGAGACGGTGAGCCTGGCAATCCCGCGCTGGCCGGGGTGCCGACCGTGGCAGCAGGTGCCGGTGCAATTCAGCGTGCATATGGAAGAGCGGGGTCGTGGTCTGGTGCATCATCAGTGGATCACTGACGGGCCGGAGGATCCGCGCCCCGCGCTGGCAGAGGCTCTGGTCGCGGCGTGCACCGGGGCGCGGAGGGTCGTGGCGTATCATGCACCCTTCGAGCGCGAGTGCATCAAGCGGCTGCGGGAGGGGGTGCCCCACTTGGACAAGGAGCTCGAGCGCATCGAGAAGCGCCTGGTGGACTTGTTGCCGGTGATCCGGAGGCATGTGTACCACCCGGACTTCGGGGGCGGGTTCAGCATCAAGAAAACACTGCCGGCGCTCGTGCCGGGGCTTTCCTACTCGGATCTCAAGGTTCAAGACGGCGAGGTAGCCACGGTCGAGCTGCAGCGGCTGATGTTCCAGGGCACAGAGATGCCCGCCGGGGAGCGGGCCGTGCTGCGGGAGGCGTTGCTGCGCTATTGCGAGCGGGACACGTGGGCCATGGTGAAGCTGCTGGAGAAGTTAAGAACGCTGGTGGGGGATCAGTTGGAGTTGTTTTGAGGGGCTTAGCAGTGCCTTCAGCTCGCACCTTTCAGACGCGCGGGGGAGTCACGCCCGATAGATGGTGAAGCTGCCGGAGAAACTCAGAGGCTTGGTGGCCGATCACCTATCGCCGTTGTGACCCGGCCTCTCGGCCCGGCCATTCTCAGACTCGAGCTCGTTCAGCGCCGATCGCACGGCGCTCGCATGGCCCCGCTCGGTGCTGCGGTATACGTCTTGGGTGCTGCTGCCACTCCCGGGCGCCGAACGGTGTGCCGCTGGCGTATTCGCGTACGTCCCACTGGTCCTTCCCGCGGCACCGTGGGTAGCACTCCCCCACGTGGGACAGCTCTTCGGAGGTGAGAATCGCGCCTTGCAGCTCTACATGGGCGCGTAGCAGACTCGGGAAGTCGCCGGACTCGATGTTCATATGATGGCCTCCAACCGCTGCAACGTCTCGAACCACGGCCACCACGCACCGGCGCCGGCATTAAGCTGCACAAACCGCACACCTTACACTAGCCCACGGGACGCCCGGCGGCAATGGCGGCCGCGAAGGCCTCGGGCGTGTCCACGTCTGTGAGCAAGGTCACCGGCCGATCCACGTACATCGCTTCGTGCTTGTGCGCCTGCACCACCGCCTTGCCGCACCCCTCCCCCGTCCATGCGAGCAGCTCGCCGAACAGCGCCCGACGAAACAGGAGCGGCGGCGCGGTGACGTCGCCATACCGGGACACGACCAGCGGCGCCTCGGTCCCGCGCGCCGCCGCGACCAGCATGGCCAGCGTCTCTGCCGTCACCCGCACCATGTCGCCCAGCATCACGACCACGGCCTCGACATCCACGCCGAGCACATTCAAGCCTCGATGCAATGAACCGCTCGTGGGACCGGTGTAATCGGGATTGATCGCGAATTCGAGCGGGAGGCCCTTCAGCTCGGCGCGCAAACGATCGGCCTCATGGCCGGTCACGACCACCACCGGCGACAGCCCCGCCCCGAGGGCGCGCTTCGCGGCTCGACGGATCAACGATTCGCCGTCGAGCTGGAGCAGCATCTTGTTCTTGCCCATGCGGCGCGATGCGCCGGCCGCCAGGATTACCCCGGCGACGCGCAGCGTCTCAGTCGGTCGGGGCATGGATCGCCGCCTGGCGCTCCCTGAGCGACCGGGCCCGGCGACCGGAGCGCACCGCGAGGATCTCGGCGATCACCGCCAACGCCACCTGCTCCGCGCCGTCGGTCCCGATGTCCAACCCCACGGGCCCGTACACCCGCCCCTCGTCCAGCGACCCCTCGGCGCCCAGGTTCCGGAGGATGCGCTCGGTGCGCTGGCGCGGTCCCAGCATCCCGATGTAGGCGACGGACGTCTTCAAGAGCGCGCGCACGTACGCCTGATCGTCCGCGAAGTTGTGGTTCATCACGACGGCGTAACACTCGGCGTCGAGCGGCAGCGCACGCTCCAGCTCGTCGCCCGCGCTCTGGACGAGCGCAGCCGCTGCCGGGAACCGGTCGGCCGTGAGATACCCCGGCCGGCGATCGACTACCACCACGCGGAAGCCGACATCGGCAGCGAAGCGCACCAGCGGCCGGGCATCGTCCCCCGCGCCAAGGACCAACAGCTGCGGTGGAGGCACCAGCACGTCGAAGAACACCGACCGGCCTGCGATCTCGTCGATGCCGGACTCCCCGGTTTCGAGCCGCTCGCGCGCTCGCATCGTCGCGCCGGTAGTCAGTTCTTTCGCGCCGAGATCGCCGTCCACGTGGTCGCCGGTCACGATCAACCGGCTCCCCGCTCCCCGCTCCCCGCTCCCAAGGAGCCGCGTGCAGACCGCGAACGGGACTCGGCCTTCGAGTAGCTCCCTCTCCCGCGAACGGACATCGGCTCGCTCGACATACACATCCACCTGTCCTTCGCATCCGACCCCGAGATCCCAGGCCGCGATCTCGTCCGCACTCGAGCAATAGTTGCGGAGCTCGGGCTCCCCGTTGCGGATCACCTGCAGCGCCACTTCGCGCACATCCTGCTCCAGGCAGCCGCCGCTGACGTTGCCGGCCGTGCTGCCATCCTCAGCGACCACGAGCTTCGCCCCCTCGTGGCGATACGCCGAGCCGCGCACCCGGACGACCGTGGCGAGCGCGGCACGCTTCCCCTCCGCCCGCACGCGGGCGAGGAAGTCCAGGACTTCTCTCGTTTCAAGCCACTGTTTCATCCCTGGAATCTACCTCGACCCCCCCAGCTCGCCGACGCGTGCCGCGAACTTGTCCCAGAAGCTCTCGGTGAGCTTCTTGGCGGTGCCCTTCAACAGCCGGGCCCCCACGCTCGCCACCGTACCGCGAACCTCCGAGCTGGCGCTCCACTTGAGGCGCGACCGGTTCGGGGGGATGAGCTCGATCTCGAGCGTGGTGCTGACCTCCACCCCCGAGCCGGGCGCCGTGCCGCGGGCCGACATCTTGAGGCTCTTCGGGGGTGTCACGTCCGACAGCTCGACGTCGAGCTGAAACCTCACCTTCACGGCACCCACGCCGAACCCGGAAATCACCTTGAAGTGTCGGTCGTCGATCGGCTCAACCGACTCGACGCCCGGCGCCACCGACGCCACGAACTCGTGATCGAGCAGCCGCTGCCACACGATCTCCGGGGGCGCGGCGATCTCGGGCGCGCCGGAGAAATCGAGTCGCACTACGCTGCCCGCTCGCTGGAGCCTTTCATGGTGGGGGAATATGCCCGTTACCTTGCACCGGGCTACCCCAAGGGTAGCTTCGCTGGGACCAACCTTTTGAGAGGTACCATTGTGAACCGCACCGCCCTGCTGTTCCTGTTCGCCGTCCTGCCCGTGGGGATGGTCATCGCGCCCACGCCGAGCGGCCCCGCGGACGAGTCGGTATTCGTCCGAGGCCTGCCCGCGGGCCAGCACGAGTCCGTGCTGTACGTCTGGACCAGCGACGCCGATCAGAAGGACCCCGACTTCCTGTCGGTGCTCGACGCCGATCCCGCGTCGCCGAGTTACGGCAAGGTCATCGCCACGGCGCCGACCGGGTCGCCCGGGAACGAAGCGCACCACTTCGGCTATACCGCCAACGCCGATCGGATTTTCGCCGGTGGGCTGTTCTCGAACCGCCTGTTCATCTACGACGTCGCTACCGACCCCAAGCATCCGAAGCTCATCAAGACCGTCCCCGACCTCGCCGCCAGCACGGGCTACTCGGGTCCGCACACCTTCTACGCGGTGCCGGGGGGCGTGATTATCGCGATGCTCGGCTCGAAGGAGGGCGGCAAGCCGGGCGCGCTGGTGAAGCTCGACAACGACGGCACGTTCCAGCATGCGCTCCCCGCGCCCGACTACATGTACGACGTCGGGATCAAGCCGGAGCTGAACCTGATCGTCACGTCGAGCTGGGCGCATCCCCACGCCGTCAAGGCCGGCAACACGCCGATGGACCAGGTGGGTGACGAGGTCGTGGCGTGGGATTGGAAGACCGGCAAGGTCCTCCAGGTCGAGCACCTCGACAAGTCGCCCCTCGAGGTCCGCTGGCTGCACGGCGCGGCGGCGCGCGGGGGGTTCATCAACTGCGCGTTCGGCAACAGCGTGTGGCATTGGCAGGTCGGGCCCGACGGTAACCTCGCATTCCATCGCGTGATCAAGCTGCCCGACGGCTCGCTGCCGGCGGACATGCGGATCTCGTACGACAACAAGTTCCTGTTCGTGTCGCTGTTCGGCGGGGGAGCGGTGCAGCAGTACGACGTCGCCGATCCGATGCAGCCCAAGCTCGTGAGCACCGTGGCCATTCCGCAGGCGCAAATGATGAAGCTCACGCCCGACAACAAGCGGCTGTACGTGAGCAATTCGCTGCTGTCGAACCTGGACGGGAAGGTTCCCTACCGGGTGCGTCTCGTGAACGTGGCACCGACCGGGATGACGCTCGACTCGAAGTTCGACGTGGACTTCGAGCATTTCCCGACGGGGCAGGCTAGACCACATGACATGCTGCTGAAATGAAAAGAGGCGTCGAGTAGAGGCGTCAAGCAACAACGTAGCACGAAGACGTCAGGCGAAAGCGTAGGGGCGTGGCATGCTGCGCCCCTACTTCGTTCACGGCGATTACATTACCGGACTGATGCCCTCCGGCCCCGCCTTCCTGTTCGATCTCGACGGCACGCTCGTGGACAGCGTGTACCAGCATGTGCTCGCCTGGCGCGAAGCCCTCGAGAGCGTCGGTATCGAGCTCTCGGTGTGGCGCATCCACCGCCGCATCGGCATGAGCGGCGGCCTGTTCGTCAACGCGCTGTTCCGCGAGACCGGCCGCGAACTCAAGCCCGAACAGGCCTCAAAGATCCGGCGCGTGCATGCCGAAGCCTACGCGCGCCAGGTGTCGCAGGTGCGTCCCCTTCCCGGAGCGCGCGAGCTCCTAGCCTACCTGACGAAGGCGGGCGTCCCGTGGGCGATCGGCACCAGTGGGCGGATGGAGAGCGCCAAGCCCAACCTCGACATGCTCGGCATCCCCGCCGGCGTGCCGATCGTGACCCGCGACCAAGTAGAGCATGCCAAGCCCGACCCCGACCTGTTCCTCGCGGGCGCCGAGCGGCTGGGCGTACCGATCGACGAGTCGGTGGTGGTTGGGGACAGCGTTTGGGACCTACTCGCGGCGCGCCGTGCCCGTGCGCTCGGCGTGGGACTCCTGTCGGGTGGCTACGGAGAAGAAGAGCTCGAGCGCGCCGGGGCATACCGGGTATATCAGGATCCCGCCGATCTCCTGGACCACCTCGACGAGGTCGGGGTGCGGCTCGGGAGTACGCCGCCGTAGGGGTACGCGAGTGAACTCGCGGCTCGGCATGTGCCCGTAAACGGGCGTGGTATTGCCGCTTGAGCGGTAAACGCCGAGCCGCGGCTTCAGCCGCGACCCTTAGAAGTGATCATCTTCCGCTACCGCCCCCCGTGCCGGCAACTTGACCACCCGGTCCCAGGCGCTCGTCTGCCAGTTGTCAGGGCGCGCCGCCTCGCGCACCCAGGGCGGCAGCGGGACCGCGAGATGGTGCGCCAGCGCTTCGACGTACGGCTCGTACATGCGGCGCAGCTCGGTGAGCCGCAGCTCGAAGTCGGGCCGGGCTCGCAGGGCGAGTCCTCCGCTCGCCAGGCGCTCCCGGAGCCTGGCCAGCTGGGCCGACGAGAGGCGCTCCTCCGTGCCTCGCGGCGGGGTGCTGAATACCTGCGCCAGGTCCACCACTGCATGGCGGGCCATGGCGAACGTCAGCTCCGCCTGGCGCGCACACCACCCCTCGAGGCCCACGATGATGACTGCGCTGGCGTCGAGGATGGTGGTGAGCGCTGCGAGCCACGACTCGTTGTAGTGCTGCGACCGGAAGTAGGCGAGCGGCGGATACGACAGGTGGCTCTCGAGCACATCGGCCGCCCAGCGCTCCCAGTCGCGCAACAGGTCGGTGAGCGCCGCCGTGCCGGGATCGCCGCGGTGCCGCCACAACAGCTCCGAGGCGCTGGGCGGTGACCCCGCGCGAGCGTCGAGCAGCGAGATCGCGACCTCGCGCCGTGAAAACGCCTGATAGATCACCGGAAAATACCCGATGACCGCCGCGAGAAAGGCGAACCCGGTTCCCGCCTCCACCACGGTGAGCGCCTTCGCGATCGTGGTGCGCGGCACCACGTCACCCAGGCCGAGCGTGAAGAACGTCGTGCCGCTCATGTACACGTCGGACCAGAACCCGGTCGCGCCGCCACCCACCACCGTCATCGCGGAGCCGGCGGCCCACTGCAACAGCCCGAATGAGAACACGCTGCCCACCGCCCACAGGGCGAGCAGGAAGAGCAGTGAGAGCGGTCCGTAGAAGGACAGGAACGCATCGCGCCGCCGCCCCGACAGGAGCCGCGCGGCACCGCGCCAGGGAATCCAGCTGGATCGGTAGAACAGCTTGGTGAGTCGGATCCGCCCGCTCACCCGGCGCGGCAGGATGATCGTCTCGAACGCATCCCACAGCACCACCGCGAGCAGTACCGCGCCGGCGAAACCACTCAGCCATCGCATGGCTACTTCCACGACTGGGTCGGCACGTTGGCGGGCGGCTCGAGCCCCTGGAGGTAGGTCACGACTTTCCAGATGGCGCCAGGCGGCAGCAGACCGCCGTACGCCGGCATGCCGTGCGGTTGACCGTAATAAATCGACTGGAAGATCTCACCATCGGAGCCGCCGTAGCGCCAGCGGCCGTCGCGCAGGCTGGGGCCCACCCAGCCCACCGCCCCGCCACCATGACACCCGTCGCAGTTCATCGCGCTGAACGTGCGCTCACCCTCCGCCGCCGACTGTCGGTCTCCGCGGAAGGGATTCTCGGAAGCCTGAGGGGCGCCCGCCGGAGGTGTAACGCCGCCCGCGAACACGCGCGCCTCGTGTCGCGTCGCCGGTGCGGCCTGGTGTCCACCACACGCGGTGGAGACCATCAGCGCCAGACCTAGAGGGCGAAGATCCATACGATCCCTCCCTGGCTCGTGTGCCGGGCGATGTCCGGCATGAAGTCCGCCGGCGGCCGCACGTCCGCCGGGTCGTCCGAGCGGACGTCCCCCGCCAGGAGAAACCAGTCGCCGCCGATCCCCGCGTAGACCGCGATGTACTGCTTCCCGTCGGATCCCGCGTATGTGATCGGGTTCCCCACCACTCCCGATCCCACCTTGAACTGCCACAGGACCTTGCCGGTCCTGGCGTCGGCCGCCTTGAACCAGCCGTCGAGCGTGCCGTAGAACGCGACGTCGCCCGCCGTCACAAGGGCGCCGCTCCACACGGGGTAGGGCTCCGTCGTCTGCCACACTTTCTTTCCGGCGCCCGCATCCCACGCGATGAACGCCCCGAGGTCCCCGCCCCGACCCGGGTGGTAGGGAGTGTTCGCGCCGATGAACGGTGTCCCGGCGATGCGGGTCGCCTGGGTCGCCTGGTAATCCATGCACATGTTGTTGGTGGCGAGGTAGAACAGCCGCGTGCGCGGTGAGTACGCCGCGGGCGATGCCGGGCTCTTGCCGCCTTCCAGCGACGGGCAGACGTTCTTGACGTTCCCGCGGGACGCGCCCGTCAGCTTGGTGGAATCGACCACCGGGCGGCCCGTGGCGACGTCCACTCGCTTCGCCCAATTGACGTCCACGAACGGCTGGGCCACCAGCACCTCGCCCGTGGCGCGATCCATCGTATACGCGAACCCGTTCTTGTCGAAGTGGACGAGGACCTTCCGCGGCCGGCCACTGACTACGAGGTCGGCGAGGATCATCTCCGAGGCGGCGTCGTAGTCCCAGCTGTCGTGTGGCGTGAACTGATACGCCCACACCAGCGTGCCGTCCTCCGGCCGGCGCGCCAGCACGCTGGCGGTCCACTTGTTGTCGCCGGCGCGCTGCTCGGGGTTATACGGCGCCGGATTGCCGGTCCCGTAGTAGAGCAGATCGAGGTCCGGATCGTAGGACATCCATCCCCACACCGGTGCGCCACCGTTCCTCCAGACGTCGGCGGGCCAGCTCGAGAGCGCCAGCTCGGCGCCGCGGTCGTAGAACGGCTTGAAGGCCCCCGCCTGCGCCAGGACCTCGCTGTCCGGGCCGACGTTGTAGGCGGTCCACACGATCCGGCCGGTCTCGAGATCGAGCCCCTTCAGCCAGCCGTGGATCCCGAACTCGCCGCCGGACGCGCCGACGATGACGCGGTGCTTCACGACGAAGGGCGCGACGGGCGTGGTCTCGCCCTGGGAAAGATCCGCGATCCTGGTCTTCCACAGCTCCTGACCGGTCGCGGCCGCGACGGCCACGGTGTGCCCATCCAACAGGTTGTACACGATCTTCCCGTCCGCGTAGAAGGCGCCACGGTTGATCGCGTCGCAACAGGCGATGCCCGTGGCGTTGGGGTCTACGGACGGACGGTACTTCCACTTCAGGGGATAGCCCTCCCGGGTGAGATCGAAGGCGTAGAGGACGTTGGGATAAGGAGTGACGACATACATCGTGTTGTTCACCACGAGCGGTTGTCCCTCGTGTCCGCCCAGCACGCCGGTCGAGAAGGTCCATACCGGGCGCAGGCGGCCCGCATTGGCGCCCGTGACCTGGCGCAGGTCGCTGAAGCGCGTGGCTGCGTAGTCCTTGCCCGGCATAGGCCAGTCGCCGCCCTGCGCGGCGCCGCCGGCCGGGAGAACCGCTAGTAGGGTCAAAACGGTCATTCGCGTCATGCGCAGCACCCCCCTCCCCTTGAAGGGAATATGCAGGCCCGTAGACTTGCTGGGTGAGTTCTTCCCGGATGAGCCGCCGCTGGGGGGGTGGCGCTGCGCTCACCGCCCTGGCGGCGATGTGCGTCGCACTGCGTGCGGCCCCAAACCTCGAGGCGCAATCCGTTGGCCGGCAAGCGCCGCCCGACTCGACCGAGTCGCGTCGTGCCCGGCTGTTCGACGCGGCGGAGCCGCTCGCGCTCACGCTGACGGCGGATTTTGGGGCGATCGGCAAGCAGCGAGGGACCCAGAAGAAGGATCAGCCGGGCGTCCTCTCCTACGTCGCGGCCACGGGCGACTCGGTCAGGCTCGACGTGCAGCTCCGCACGCGCGGCCACTTCCGGCTCAATCTGTGTCAGTATCCGCCGCTCAAGGTCGCGTTCGACAAGGCACAGACGGCGCACACCATCTTCGCCCACGAGAGCTCGAGCCTCAAGCTCACCGTCCAGTGCCGCGGCGGACAGGCCTACGCGAACTACCTGCTCGAAGAGTACCTCATCTACCGTGCCTACAACCTGCTGACCGAGCGCAGCTTCAGCGTGCGTCGCGCGCGGGTGACGTACGTAGACCCCACGGGAAAGCAACCTCCTGAGACACGCCACGCGTTCTTCGTCGAGGACGACGACCGCATGGCGCGGCGCAACCACACGAAGCTGTTCGTGCAGAAGGGGGTCACCCAGGGCGAGCTCGACGCCGACCAGACCGGCCTGGCGATGGTGTTCCAGTACATGATCGGCAACACCGACTTTGCCGTGACCGCGCTGCACAACATCGTGCTCACCCAGGATTCGGTCGGCATCGTGTACCCGGTCCCCTACGACTTCGACTGGTCCGGGGTCATCTCGACTCCCTACGCCCGACCCGATGCTCGCCTCCCCATCCAGACCGTGCGCCAGCGCACCTTCCGCGGCATGTGCCTCACGCCCGAGGAGCTGACCGCCCAGTTCGCGCGGTTCAACGCGCAGAAGGATGCGATCTACGCGCTGTACCACGGCCTCGAGCCGGAAGGCCTGGAGCCCAAACGCGTGAAACAGGCGCTCGACTACTACGACGAGTTCTACAAGACGATCAGCGACGCGGGCCGTACACGTCAGGAATTCATGCGGACGTGCCAGAGGTGATTCGGTGGGAGGTGCCGAGCGCCGAACGCCTGGCTGAGCTGGTCGCCGCGCCCCTACCACTCGCCCTCCGTGCTGGGCCGGCCCGGCGCACGTTCCACCGCGATCTGTACTTCGATACGCCCGACGGCGACCTGCACCGGCGGGGCGCGACCTGCCGCCTGCGGTTCGCCGTGGACGATCGTCGCGCGCTGCTGCTAGAGGTCGCGGGTGTAGCACGGTGCGAGTCGCGCGTGGCCGAGCTCGAGCCGCGTCACATCTTCGGCGGCGACGCCGAGCCGGCGCGCCGCCTCCGCGCGCTGGTCGATCCCGGCCGTCTCGTGCTGCAGGTCGAGCTCGAGATCGAGCGGCGGCTGCGCCCCGTGCGCCTCGCCGTCGTTGCGGTGCCGCAGTTCGTGCTGGCGTACGACACCATCACCGCGCGAGGGGGCGCGGGGGAACGCCCGTGTGAGTTCTACGAGCTCGCCGCATGGCGCCGCCCCTGGAGCGTGATCCCGACGGCACGATTCGCGCGGGCGATCGAGCAACGGTACGGCGTGTCCCGCGCGTCGGCCGATCGGTTGGAGCGCGCCACCGTGGGTGCAGCGCCCCCCTCCATCGCCCGGCAGACCGCCGTGCTCGCGGTCGCGCACGGGCGCCTGGCGCTGTGCCGCAGCGGTGCCGCGCTGGGCCTGCCGCTTGAAGAGGGAGGCGGCGAAGACGCCTGCCGCCGGGCGCTGCGGCGCGTATTCGGGAACGTGGAAGGCGAGGTGCGGTTGCTCGGCGTCGTCCCGGCGGCCGACCGCCGCGCCGCGATCGAAGTGTGGCTGGTGCGGCGCCTGCGGCGCGACCTCACCGCCGTGCCCCCGAGCGGCCTGCAGTGGTTCGCCCCCCAGGACATCGTCGCGCGGGTGGGCTCCCCGGTGCTCCGGGACGCCGCGACGCTGTCGGCGCTGGCGGTGGCCGCGCGCTCCGAGCTCGTGCCGGAGTGGTCGGCCGCGCCGCTCGTCGGCGATTCCGCGGCCGAGCGCGGCGCCACCGACGAGACCAGCCGGCTCACCCTGAGCGAGCTGCGGGTGCCCACGCTTCCCACGAAGACCCTCGACCCCGCCCGTCCCGCGGCGGACCAGTTCATCAACGGTCTCCTGTCCACGCTCGAGTTCAACGCACGAGTGCTCGCGCTCGCCGAGGATCCGGGGACGCCGCTCCTCGCCCGTCTCCGCTTCCTGGCGATCTTCAGCACCAACCTCGATCAGTTCTTCATGGTCGACGTCGGCTCGCTGAAGCACCAGGTGGCGACGGGGATCGTCGAGCGCTCACCGGACGGCCTGACGCCGGCGGAGCAGCTCGACGCGATCGCGATCCGGCTGCGGCCACTCGTGGCGCGCCAGTACCGGTGCTTCCGAGCGGTGGCGCACGCGTTGGCGGCGGAGGGGACCCGGATCCGCGACTGGGGTGAGCTCGCGCCGGCCGAGCGCGCGCCGCTGGAGCGATGGTTCGCCGAGGACGTCGTCCCGGTGCTCACCCCCAAGGCGCTCACCCGCGCACCCGGCCACCCGTTCCCGCACCTGGGCGACCGCCGGCTGACCCTGGCTGTCATGCTGCGCGATGGGGCGGATGGCCCGGTCCATTTCGCCGCGGTCGAGTGCCCGTCCTCCGTGCCCCGGTTGGGTGTCGTGGCGCCCGGCGACGTGGTGCCGCTCGAGTCCATGCTGCGCGCTCACCTCGGCGCCCTGTTCCCCGGCCGGGAGGTGGTCGAGGCGCATGCCTTCCGGGTTACCCGGAGCGGAGACATCCAGCTCGACGAGCTCGGCGCGGCAAGCTTCGTACAAGCCATCGCGGAGGAGCTGCGGCGGCGACCCTGGGGGCCCGTCGTGCGGATCGAGGTGGAGCGCACGATGCCGCCGCTGTTGCGCGAGCTGCTGCAACGCGAGCTGCGGTTCGAAGAGAGCGCCCTGCAGAGCACGCTCGGGCCGTCCGACGTGTACGAGGCGGACGGTCCGCTCGACCTGGGCGGCCTCGGCGAGCTGGCGGGCGGCGCGGCCCGCCCCGACCTCGACTATCCGCCGCTCATATCGTGCGACCCCTTCGCCGGCCAGACTTGTGTGTTCGACGTGCTCGACCGCGGCGATGTGCTCGTCCACCATCCCTACGATTCCTTCAACGCCAGCGTCGAGCGCTTCATCGCCGAGGCGGCCGACGATCCGGACGTCGCCGCGATCAAGCTCACGTTGTACCGTCCCGGGGGCCCGTCGCGCATCGCCGAGGCCCTGCGCCACGCCGCCGCCCGCGGCAAGGATGTCTCGGTGTTCGTGGAGCTCAAGGCGCGGTTCGACGAGCAGCTCAACATCGGCTGGGCGCAGAGCCTGGAGGCGGCGGGCATCCACGTGATCACCGGCCTCGCCACCCTGAAGATCCATGCGAAGGTCGCACTCGTCGTGCGCAGGACGGAGGGGCGCACGCGACGCTACGCACACGTGGGGAGCGGCAACTACAACGCCGATACCGCGAGACTGTACACCGACGTCGGCTCGTTCACGGCGGACGAGGGGATCACGGGAGAGCTGCACGCGTTGTTCAACGAGCTCACCGGCTCGTCGCGCCCGCCGCAGGCGGCGTTTCGCCGGCTGCTGGTCGCGCCGACCGACATGCTGGACCGGTTCCTCGCCCTCATCGCCCGCGAGACGGAGCACGCGCGCGCCGGCCGCGGCGGGCGCATCCGCGCGAAGCTCAACGGACTCGCCGACTGCACCGTGATCGGTGCGCTGTACCGCGCCTCGCAGGCCGGCGTAGACGTCGATCTCGTGGTCCGCGGAATCTGCATGCTGCGCCCGGGCATTCCCGGGCTCTCGGGCCGGATCCGCGTGGTGAGCGTCCTGGGCCGGTTTCTCGAGCACGCCCGGATCTATCACTTCGCCAACGCCGGCGCGCCGGAGTATTACCTCGGCTCGGCCGATTGGCGGCCGCGCAACCTGCGGCGCCGCGTGGAAGTCATCACACCGGTGGACGACGCGGCAGCCCGCGCCCGGATCGACCGCATCCTCGAGCGCGAGCTCGTCGAGCCGGGCGCGTGGCGCCTCGAGTCGGACGGATCCTACACGCGGAGCCCGGCGGCCTCATAGGCCGCCGCCGTACCGCATCTCGTTCGTCGGGGTGAAGCCGAGCTTCTCGTAGAGCGGTCGCCCCTCGCCCGACGCGTGCAAGACGACGCTCTCGATCCCGTTGCCGCGGCACCACCGCAAGAGCTCTCGCATCAGCGCGTCGGCGATTCCCCGGCGCCGCCATGCCCGCTCGGTGAAAACGTTGAGGATCAACGCTTGCGGCCCGCGCACCAGCCGCTCGCGGGCGACGTCGGGTCGGGGCAAGAGGTCCCGCAGCTGGAGGCCTGCGCCCGCGACGATGGCTCCCGACGGATCGTCCAGCTCCGCGACCCAACCGACGTAGCGACCGTCGACGATCGCCGCGGCGAAGTACGCGCGCGCGGCCTCGACCAGCGTGTCGTACAGGTCGTCGGGCAGCTCGCTCATGTCGCGGAACATTTCCGCCCGATGGCGCGCCAGAACGCCCGCGTCGGCGGCGGTGGCTCGACGGATCGCGTACACGGCTAATGGTGCTGTTCGAGCAGCTCGAGCGCCCGCTGCAGGCGCGTCACGACACCGTCGAGCATCGGCTCGTCGATGAAATGCAGCGCGCCGAGCATCTGGAGTGCGTTGCGCAGATGCTCGCCGGGAGATTCGACGGAGGGATTCCGCTGGGGGCGGGCGCGGCGCTCCAGGGTGCTGCGTCGCTCGCGCCGCGGCTCGGCACGTCGGTCGATGCCGTGGCGGCGGTCGTCAAACAGACGGGTGGTGGTCACGACGCCGGGAATGTAGCGCCGGCCGGCAACTCTATCCAGAAGCGGCTGCCGCGACCGAGGTCGGACTCCACACCCGCGCTCCCGCTCCAAGGGAATGTCCCCGGGTAGATTTCCTCCACACCCATGCCATCCATCGTCACGGCCGAGCGGCTGAGCAAGACGTTTCAGGTGAAGGTGCGTGATCCCGGACTGCGGGGCGCCTTGCGGGCGCTCTTCCGGCCGCGCTATCGCGACGTACATGCCGTACGCGACGTAACGTTCCGCATCGACCCGGGCGAAATCGTCGCGTTCCTGGGACCGAACGGCGCCGGCAAGACCACGACGCTCAAGATGCTGGCGGGCCTCCTTTACCCGACGAGCGGCCGGGTGGAGGCAGCGGGGTTCAACCCGTGGACCGGCGGGCCCCCGTTCAAACGGCGCATCGCGCTCGTGCTGGGCAACCGGCAGCAGCTCGTGTGGGACCTGCCCCCCGAAGAAACGTTCCTGCTGAACCGCGCGATCTACGACGTCCCCGAGCGCGATTACCGAGAGCGACTGGCCGAGCTCGTGACCCTGCTCGAGCTGGCCGACGTGCTCCAGAAGCCCGTGCGCCAGCTCTCGCTCGGCGAGCGAATGAAGTGCGAGCTCGTGGCGTCCCTGCTGCATCGCCCGCCGCTTCTGTTTCTCGACGAGCCGACGCTGGGCCTCGACGTCACCGCCCAGGAGGCGATCCGCCGCTTCCTCATCGAGTACCGCGAGCGGCACGGCGCGACGGTGCTGCTCACGTCGCACTACATGCAGGACGTGACCGCGCTCGCGTCGCGGGTCCTGATGATCAACCGCGGCCGCCTGTTGTACGACGGCGCGCTCGAGGTGCTGGTAGCCCGGATCGCGCGCACCAAACGGATCGAGCTGGTGCTCGGTGGTGGCGACGGCAATCGCGTCACCCCGGAAGCCCTGGCCTCGTTCGGCGAGGTCAAGAGCTTCCGCTTCCCGAATGCCGTGCTCGAGGTGCGGCGCGAAGACGCGCCCGCGACCAGCGCCCGCCTCCTGGCCGCCCTCCCCGTGGCCGACTTGTCGATCGAAGATCCCCCGATCGAAGAGGTGATCCGGCTTGCGTTCGCCCGCGGTGTGGAGGAGGACGAGTGATCAGGCGCTACGCGGCATTGATCCGCAACGCCTGGCTCGTCGACCTCCAGTACCGGGCGTCGATCGTGCTCTGGCTGCTATGGGGTGTGACCGAGCCGGCGATCGCGCTCGGCATCTGGTGGGCGATTGCGGGAGACGGCTCGGTCGGTGGGTACGCGCGCGCCGACTTCGCCCGCTACTTCTTCGCGGTCATGCTCATCAACCAGCTGACCATCGCCTGGGACTCCTGGTATCTGGACCGCTGGATCCGCGAAGGAGACTTGAACTACCGGCTCGCCCGGCCGCTCGACCCCGCCCACGAGGCCGTGGCGGAGAACATCGCATACAAGGCACGTACCGCGAGCGTCATCCTCGTGGTCTGGCTGCTCGTCGCCGCGGCCTGGCCCGCGGTGCGCCTGCCATTCGCGCCCGGCCGCTGGGCCGTTACCCTCCTGGCCGTGCTGCTCGCGGCCGCGATGCGGTTCTTCATCAGCTTCACGACGGGCCTGCTGGCCTTTTGGACGACGCGCGCCACGGCGATCATGGAGCTCCACGCGGGCGTGTCCCTGTTCCTGGCCGGTCGGATAGCGCCGCTCGCCTTGCTGCCGCCCGCCGTAGCCGGTGTCGCCGGCGTGCTGTGGTTCCGCTCGATGCTCGCCTTCCCGGTGGACCTCCTCACCGGCACGGTGCACGGGACGGACGCGATCGTGCGCGGGCTTGGAGCCCAGGTCGCATGGCTCGCCGTATGGGTCGGTGCATATCGCGTGGCCTGGATTCGTGGCTTGCGACGTTACGGCGCGGTGGGGGGCTGACAATGCGGAATGCGGAATGCGGAGTGCGGAATAGCAGTGGAAGGTCGAGCGAGGAGGCACGCTCCGAGGCACGAATCTGCCCATGACATTCCGCATTCCGCACTCCGCATTCCGCATTCTCTCAGCCTTCTGGCGCCTCAACGTCGCCGAGGAGCTCCAGTACCGGGCCAACTTCGTGGCGAGCGTGCTCGGCACCGCGTTCAACATGGCGACCGCGCTGCTCACGCTGGCACTCTTTTTTCATCACACCACCACGCTGGGCGGCTGGGACTACTGGGAGATCGTGGTGCTGCTCGGCGTCTTCAACGCGCTGACCGGCATCATCGAGGCGGTGCTGCGGCCGGGCATCGGCCAGCTGGCCGGCGAGGTGCGGAGCGGTGAGCTGGACCTGGTGCTCGTGAAGCCGGTTGACGCCCAAGGCTTTGTCTCGTTCCGGCGGCTCGACATTTGGCGCCTCACGGACGTCGTACTGGGGCTCGGGCTCGCGTTATATGCGCTCTTCCGGCTGGGCCACACGCCATCGCTCGCACAACTTACGGCGTTTGGCTTGAGCCTTGCGGCT
>WNGD01002424.1_pt1 | contig 29398 bp, 37 predicted proteins | sample 5400671 | NCBI WGS metagenome assembly WNGD01 (sample SAMN13153369, study PRJNA577476) | soil metagenome | isolation source: 40 cm soil or saprolite under grassland replicate 2 | place: USA:California | collected 2016-06-15
GCCCAATCCTGGGTCAGGCTGGCGGACCAGGCGCAAAAGAATCTCCGCACCGATCTGGTCTACGAGACCCCGCCCCGCGTCCCGGCCGACGATCCTCCTGCGAAGCCATCGCCGGACTAGCGGCTCGGCCACGGCCGGCAGCGATGCGACGGCGCCCCTCGGGCTACCCGGGCCGAGACCTGCCGCATTGCGGTGATGGGCTCTTTGGCATTGCCTCAATTCGGCCGGGCGCGAGAAGACGCGGGGCCGCCCGCGCGCTCGACTTGCATCGGCGGGCAAGGCACGGAGCCATAGGAACAGAACACGCAACAATCGCCCGGCAGCGGTTTCAATCGCTCGCCGCAACCCTTGCACACATAGAAAAACTGGCAGGCGTCCGTAGGCATTTGCTCGGTCGCCTGATGGCCGCACTTGGGGCAGGTGACGGTCGATTCCGCGATCATGCAGGTTTTCGGCGCAGATAGGCATAAACGCTGATCGCGATGAAGATCGCGATGGCGGGAAGCAAGACATAATCGAGGTAGCCCGTCGCTGCGGACATGCCGACGGCGCCCAAAAGCGCGACCAGGATCGGCGTGAAACAGCAGACTGCGGCGGCTAAAGCCCCGATGATGCCGACAGCCAGCATGCGGGCCCGTGTCATGCCGCAACGCTACTGCTTTCCCGGGCCTCCGGCACATTCACGATGCCGTCAATTTCCCGAAGCCGATTGGTAACGCCGCCATTGCCCGAGTTCCGACCGGCCGCTAGTGGGCCGTGATCCTGGCCCGGCTGGCGCGCAGCTCGGCGAGCCAATAGGGAATGCAGGCGTGGATCGCGTCGTAGTCGAGCGCGCGGGGGCCATCGGCACGCTCGACGCCGAGCATCCGGTGCGATCCGTAAACCTCATGCACGTACCAGGTCCCGATCGCGGCCGGCTCGATCAGCCGCGCGATCTCGGGTCCGGCCGCGAGCTTCTTGAGCCGCCGGACTTTTCCGCCGCGCTCGATGAACTCGATCCAGGCATAGACGGTCTCGGCAGGGCCGGCCGCGCACGGACCGATTGCGCCGATCACCCCGAGAACGCTGAAGATGGCCACCGGGCAACCCCCAAAATAACCACGCCCAGCGTGTATCACGGTTTGGTTGCGTCGAATATAGCTTAAAAGCTATAGTGGTTTACTGCGTTCGGTGTTCCACCGTCCCGGATGGGGCGGGACGGCTCAGCCATCCGGGCGGTGCTGGCCAGGAATGTGCGCCGGCTCCGGCTTGCGCGCGGGCTCAGCCAAGAGGCGCTCGCGGCCGACGCCGGCCTGCACCAGGGGCTCATCTCCGAGATCGAGAACGAAGCCGCCAATCCCGAGCTCGACACGCTCGGGCGTATCGCGACGGCGCTCGGCGCGCGCCCCCGCGACCTCTTCGAGGATTGACTCCGGACGCGGCCTCGTCCGAATCGTCAATACATGTGCACGGGTCCGGCGCCCTGCTCCGTCGCTCGCGCGCCCACGGCTTCCACGCGGTACTCGATCGCGACCGTCCCGGCTCGTATTAACGTTATCCGTGTCCCGGACGAGTGAGCGGAGCGAACGAAGATCCGGGACCCAGGAGTAATTGCGCGAAGCGGCGGTATTGAAGCAGCAATCAAGAACTTACTCCTGGGTCCCGGATCGTCAGGTATCCGGCGCCGGGTCGCGGCGCCTTTGGGCGCGGCGGTTCAGCACTTCTTCTCGACGTAAGTGCTGATCTCTTCCGGGCCGGCAAAAATCACGTCCGCGCGGTCGCCCATCATGCCGGCATCGACGACCGCCGGCGCGCCTTTCTCGGGCCCGTCCTCGCTCGAATCGGTCTTGAACCGCAGATTCCGCTCCCAGAAATCGCGCGTCTTCCCGTCCGCCGTCGTCACCTTGTAGGTGTCGGCGCAATATTGGATCGTCTGCACGCGATCCTCGGGACCGAGCTTCCTGAGATTGGGGACCGATCCGGCGCCCCCCATCATTCCCATCATGCCTCCCGGGCCGCCCTGTTGCGCAGACTGCGACGGTGCATGGCCCGGCTGCGTCGCGTCCTTGAGGAACGCAAGCAGGTCGGCGCGCTGCTGTGCATTATTGATGCCCTGAAAGGTCATCGTGTTCCCGGGAATCAGGTGTTGCGGGTCCTTCAGCCACTCGTCCAGCGACTTGTCGTTCCATACGATGCCGGACGATTTCAGCGCCGGAGAGTATCGGTGGAAGCTCGCCAGGGTTCCGGCCTTGCGGTTCCACAGCTCGGCAAGGCTCGGGCCGGTCATGTTGCGGGCGGGCTCGAGCGAGTGGCAGGCCGCACAGGCGCCGAAGACACGTTGGCCTCTGTTCGAATTGGCGGTTTCCGCATTGGCCGGCACCGCGATGAGCGCACCGGTCAAAGCACCGATCAGGATTGCGGCGAAGCGATGCATCTATTTCCTCCATCCGGCGCCCGCGTCAGCGGGACAACAGGTATTTCACGAGCGCGGCGATCCCCAGCACGAGCAAGAGGACGATCAGGATCGCGATCAACCCCATGCCCCAGCCCATGCCTTCCATCATGTTCATCATGCCGTTCATCATGGATGAGCTCCTTGCTCACGCGCGTGGGTCAGCATCGCTGACGAAGTCTCGCCTGCGGCGCGGCCGGGCAGGCAGCTAGCGCTTGTCTCTGGCTTCTTGAATGGCCGCTTGCAATGACTTCAAGTCCGTCGCGCCCGCCAAAATCTGGTCCCCAACCACGAAGCCGGGCGTCCCATTGATGTGGAGCGCCCGGGCTAGCGCCACGTTGCGGTCGATGAGGCCCTGGATCGCGGCATCCCGCATGTCGGTCTTGAGCCGCTCGCTGTCGAGCCCGACTTGGCCGGCCACGGCGAGCGTTCTGGCGTCGTCCGTCACACTTCGCACCTGCATAAGGGCCCTGTGAAACTCGGCATATCTGCCTTGCCTGTGCGCCGCGAGTGCCGCCTTGGCGGCGAACACCGAATTCGGCCCCAGAATCGGGAACTCCTTGTACACGATGCGCAGCTTCGGGTCCGCCGCCTCGGCCTGCACCATCAACGGCGCCATTTGCCGACAGTATGGACAGTTGTAATCGAAGAACTCGACCAAGGTGACATCGCCATCCGGATTGCCGACAACCGGACTATCGGGATCCCGAAATATTTCTTCGGCACGGTCCTTCAGGATTTTCTGCCCCGCGCTCTCCTCTTCCGTCCGCTGCCGCGCCTCGAAACGGCTCACCGCTTCCATGATGACGTCGGGATGGTCCAGCAGATAATCACGCACGCGACGCTCGAACTCATCCTTCGGAGCGTCGGGGGCGAGGTGCAATGCGGGGCGCTGAAACCGAGATATGCCGTCGAACTCGAACCAGGTTATCGCCGCAAGCGCGACGAGGAGCGGAGGCAGCAGCCAAATCGTTATCTTCCAAAAGCCGGCGCTCGGACGCTTTCCGGTCATTTGCTTCCCTCATTTGCATGCGCGGCGAGCGGATGATTCCGCAGATATTCCTCCAGCGCGGCGCGGCCCTTGTTGTAGAAGGTGTATGACAGCGTGATCGCCGCGATATCCCTCGCGTCCTCGTCACCGGCCATCGCGGGATCGACGAAGAAGACGACGGGAAACTCCTTGCGTTCGCCCGGCAGAACAACCGGTACGGCGGGACCGAGGCATAGGTCAGAGCCACCATGATTGCGACCACGGCGGCCGAGGCGCCGACGAGCACGACGTTGCGGTTCCGCTTGCGCCCTCTCGGTCGGATATCCGCCGGCGGGCGAGCTTCCGAGCGCATGGTCATGACCCGAACAGGCCTTTCAGCTTGTCCCAAAGGCTTCGTTCGCCGTGGCCATGGGGCTTCTCGATATCGTTGACCAGCGCGTTGACGAAGACGACGAGATTGGTCGGTTCGAATTGCAGGCCGTGAAAATTCGCCCGCCAATGCCCCTCCCTGTCGATCACGTGGGTGACGATGCCGTGGGTTTGATAGCCGTCCTCGGTCTTGTCGAACCTGTGGCCGAATTGCTCGGCGAGCTTCCGCGTCGTATCCTCGGCCTGGTCCGGCTTGGTCGTGAGAAAGGTCCAGTTCGCAGGATCGAGACCATGCGCACGGCCGTGGTTGCGCAAGACCTCGCCCTTGTCCCGGCTCGGATCGGTGGTGATGGTGATGAACTCCACCTGCTGCTTCATCGGCGACTGGTTGATCAGGGCCTGGATTTCGGCGATGCGCTCCGCATGCAGCGGGCAGACGTCGGGACAATTCGTATAGATGAAATGCAGCACCACGACCCTGCCGCGGAAATCGGCGAGGCTGACGGCATGCCCATCGGCGTCCTGCAGCGTGAAGGCAGGCGCATCCTTGTCGATCGGCTGAAAATATTTCTCGCGGTCGCCGAGCTGGGTCTGCAGGTCTTTCAGGGAATGCGACCATGCGACCGGGGCTGAGCCGGCCGCAACAACGGCGAGTACCACGGAAGCCGTCCCGAAGGATCTCATGAACTTACGCATCGGAGTCTCTCGTCTTCTCACTCGGGGTCGTTGCCGGTTGGTCGGGATTGGCCGGTCGCGACTCGCACGAGCTGCTGCCCAGCAATTTGTTCATGCATAGGCCCGCGCCGCACATGACGATGCACGGCAAAGACGTGAGAATGATCGGCACAATCCCGGCCGCGACCAGCCGGCTCCAATTGAGCGCGAGAGCGGTCGCGAGCGCGAGCGCGGTCAGGATCAGGACACCACGCCAGCCGCCGAGATAGTACCGGGACGCGCGGATCAGATCGCGGGTGAGCGAGGCATTCGCTGTTTGCGCCGTTGGAGGTGCAGTCATGAGATGGTTCCTTCTCGATTACCTGCCCAGCAATGCTCTCAGCCAATGCAAACCTCGGCCCAGCACTCCTTGGGAGTCATGCGCCGTTTTCGCGCCTTCGATCTCGTCGTCTCGGCCACCGCTCGCGACTACGCTGTGTTGTCCCGACATGACGCGCTGGAGGAAACCGGCACTCTCGGTCGAATCCCATTCGGCGGGACCCGCGATGCGGCCTAGCTCGCGCCCCTCTCGATCGAGCAGCAGCGTCGTCGGGACGCCGACCGTGCTCAACTCGCGTATGCTTCTGCCCGAGGGATCGAGATGGATCGCCAGGTTGCGGACACCGACCTCGGCATAGAACTTGCGGACGGCATCGACCCCGTTGCGGTCGATCGAGAGCGCGACCACCTCAAAATCGGGACCGCCGAGCAGCGCCTGCAAGCGGTCCAGCGCCGGCATTTCTTCTCGGCATGGGCCGCACCACGTCGCCCAGATGTTGAGAAGCACCACCTTGCCCTTGAAATCGCCGATGCTTCGCGCGCGACCCCGATCGTCCTCGAACGCGATCGCCGCAATCGGTCGCGGCGCATCGAGCGCGACGAAGTTGCGGGGCGCCTGCTGCGCCAGCGCGAATGGCGGGCCAGCCAGGATCAGCCATGCTGCTGCGATCCCTGTGCTCAAGCGGCGCGCCATGGCGCGATTGCTCCGTTCATTCCCGTTGCAGCTTGCGGACCAGGGGCAGGACCGTCCCTTCGAGGTCCTTGGCCGTGAGCGGCCCGATGTGCTTGTAAGCGATGCGGCCGTCCCTGCTGACCACGAAGGTCTCCGGAACGCCATAGACGCCCCAGTCGATGGCAACGCGGCCGTCGCGATCGGCGCCGGTCCGCGTGTAAGGGTCGCCCATGCTGTTGAGCCAGCGCGCCGCGTTGTCGGGCTCGTCCTTGTAATCGAGACCGTGAACCGGCACGGCGCCGCCGGCCTTGAGCTGCATGAGCAACGCATGCTCCTCCCGGCAGGCCACGCACCACGAGGCGAAGACGTTGACGAGCGATACTCCGCCATCAAGGTCGGTGTTGGATAGCCCGAGCTCACGGCCTTTGACGGGCGGCAGACTGAAGACCGGCACCGGCTTGCCGATCAGCGCCGACGGGATCTTGCTCGGATCGCGATCGAGACGGACGGCGAATGCGAGCCCCAGCCCGAAGAACACGACCAACGGCAACAGCAGGACGAGCCGCGAGCGGCGCTGCCGGCTCGCATCGGCTTGCCGGCCGGTTGGTTCCGCTGTGCTGTGTGCATTCGACAGCATGGTCTATTCTGTCGCGTAAATCCGCTTCGGACCCTTGCCGATCTCGTAGATTTGGAACGGCTCGGTCTTCTTGCCGTACATGCCTGGCGAGCCGTTCGGCATGCCGGGAAGCGTGATGCCGGTGATCGCCGGCTTCTCCGAGAGCAGCCGCTGGATGATTTTCACCGGCACGTGGCCGCCGACCACGTACCCGTCGATCATCGTCACATGGCATCCTTGCAGCTCGGTCGGCACGCCGTGCTGCTCGTTGATCGGCGCGAGATCATGGGTATTCACGACTTTCACGTCGAAGCCATTGGCGCGCAGGTAATCGGCGTAGCCCTCGCAGCAGCTGCACTGCGGGTCCTTGAACAGCGTCGCATTGCGCGCCTCCCCGGCCCGCGCCGACGAGCTTGTGACACCGGCCGAAATCAGGCTCAGTAGCAAAGCCATAACGATCGCATATCTCATTGCAGTTTCTCCGTTCGATCCTGCATTCTCATGTTACCCGCACCACGCTCATCATTCCGGCCTCTTGATGCTCGAGGATGTGGCAGTGGAACATCCAGTCGCCGGGGTTGTCCGCCACGAACGCGACGTCGGTCCGCTCGCGCGGCGCGAGGAGCACGGTATCGCACCACTCGCGATACCGGGTCGGCTCGCCGTTGCGAGTGATGACGCGGAACGAGTGGCCGTGCAGATGGATGGGGTGATACCAGGCGGTCTTGTTGTCGATGGCGAAGACGTAGGATTTTCCGTGGTCGAGCGTCAGGATCGGTTTCATGTTGTGGCCGTGCGCCGCGACGCCGTTGATGGCCCACATGCCGCCGTGTCCCATCATCCCCATTCCGCCGCCCATTCCCATGCCGCCCATCATGCCGCCGGTGAGAGTCACATCATGGCGAATTGCGCGGGCAAGATCGGGCTCCGGCATGGTGTTGGCCGGCAGCGTCGCGGGCGCGCCGCCAATCCGCGTCGCGCGGGGCGGCTCGTCGCTGTAGGCGAGTTCGACGAGCTTATAGGCAAGATCCTGGTAGAACGTGTCGATCACCGACGCCGAGCTGCCGGGCGCTCCCGTCATGTCGAGGATCAAATCGACGCGCATTGCCGGGCCGAGCACGACGCGACCGCTATCGGGCGAGTGGGGGTCGATCGGCTGCCCGTCGAGCGCGATCACAAAGGGGCGATGATCCTTGAACTCGAGGCCGAAGATCCGCGCCGACGCCGCATTGACGAGGCGCAGGCGGATGCGCTCGCCGCTACTGACGGTAAAGCGGGTCGGAACACGGCCATTGATGGTCACCGTGTTACCGATCCGGCCGCTCATGCTCATTTCCATCGGATTGTTGAAATCCTCGGAAATCGCCCCATCGCGCCGCAACCGCCAATCGCCCAGTATCCACACCACGTCGCGGTCGACCGGCAACGGGTTTGGCTCCTCGACAATGAAAGCGCCGGCAAGGCCGCGGCCCACCTGCTCGGCGCTGTGCGCATGCGGGTGATACCAATAGGTGCCGGCATCCGGCACCGGGAACTCGTAGGAGAAGCTTTCGCCAGGCTGGATCGAAGGCTGGGTGACGTCCGGAGCGCCGTCCATGGCATTCGGGACGCGCAGCCCGTGCCAATGCACCGTAGTGTCCTCGGGCAGCCGGTTCTCCACCACGATCCGGACGCGATCGCCCTGGCGAACCCGGATTTCCGGTCCCGGCGATTGCCCGCTGTAGCACCAAACATCGGTTTCGGGATAAGGCCCGCCGACGATCGGGAGCCGGGCTGGAGCGGCGACCAATCTGAATTTCTTTGCTGGCGCGCCCGCGCGGACACTACCCGGGAGCAGCGGTGTGAGCGCAAGACTCGTTGCGCTCGCCAGAAACGAGCGGCGGTCGATCGCCGGACGGACAGGATGAAGGCGCATTTTCGGCCATTCTGCAGGTGGATCGAAGATCGGCTGCGCTGACTAGCAGGCGCGGCCGATGCTGCATCGCGCGTGCGCGATGCGGCGCGCGCGCTGCCGAGCGCGGAGACCAATGCTCCGTCGCTCAGCTCGGAATGGCGGGTCTCGGAGGATAGGGATCGGGAGGGTCGTTGTGACTCGACGGGGGCGAGCTGATCGGCAGCGCACCCATTCGCATGATCTCGACGCTCGCCGGCAGCGCCGGTGTGGATAGGACTGCGACCGCCCCAGCACACACCGCCGAGCATGCCGGAACCGACATGTCGTGATCGCCTCCGCCGCACCGATCGCACGGGTGCGCCGGCGCCGCGTGGGCAGCACTCCCCGACGCGGCCTCGGCGTGCAAGCTACCGGCAAACGCGTGCGTCACGCCCATGCCGCTCACGGAAAAGGCGAGCATCGCGACGCTGAAGCTCAAAACCATCGCGCTGGTCCAGCCGGCGCAGCGCGATCGAAGCAGCCGAAGCATGCCCGGAGAATAGAGGCGCGGGGTCCGTCCGGCAATCCCCACACGAGCTTGTGACTTTTTGTCACCAAAGACCACATGCGGCCATGCTCGCGCGGCCGATGAACGGGGTCATTTGCCGCCGCCATGCTCATGCTCGGCGTGCATCGGCCGGTTCATCATGCGCAGCATTGCGGGGCCGCCGGTTTTGAGGAACCGCCATACGAGCGCGGCGGCCAGCGCCAGGAAAGCGACGTTGAGCCAGGTCGTGTAGTTCCAAGCCATCGCTGCCTCGACGACGCGGGCCTGATGCTCGCGCGGGATCAGCCCGGCAGCGCCGAAGATCGCTTCGACGATCAGCGCGGCGCCGGCCATCGCCGCATAGAAGGTCGCGAACAGGAAACCGGCCATCTTCCATCCGTAGTACTTGCGATAAATATCGAGGACCGGCAGCACGATCAGATCGGCGAAGATGAAGGCGATCACCCCGCCGAAGCTGATGCCGCCGTTCCACAGGACCGCGGCGAGCGGAATGTTGCCGACCGAGCAGACGAAGGAGACGACGGCGACGAGCGGGCCGACCAGCGGCCCCCATATTTTCGCGAGCCAGGGATGATCCACCAGGAAGAACGATTGCCAGAGTTCGCTCGGCACCCAGGCCGCCAGCGCGCCGGCGATCAGCAGACCGCCGACGATATCGATCCAGACCGAGGCCCAATCCATCACGAAATAATGGCTGATGGCGGTGAAGCCCTCGGACGACGCGATCCGCCGCCATAGCGGGCGCGCGTTGGATACCGACATGTCCATCTCGGCGTGTCCCTCCATGCGGCCGGAGATTCCGCGGTCCGCCTGGGCCTTCGCCTCACGGACGAGTTCCGGACGCAGGAACCTCCGGAACAGCATGACCAGGATGGCGACCATGATCGGCGCGCCGATCGCCTCGGCAAGCATGAACTGCCATCCCATCAGCACGAGCATGATGATGCTGAGCTCGAGCACGAGATTGGTGGAGGCCATTTCGAACGCCATCGCGGCGGTGAAATCGGCGCCCTTGCGGAACAAGGACCGGGCGAGCGCGACGGCCGCGTAGGAACAGGACGAGGAGGCCGCGCCGAGCCCGAGTGCGATGGCGATCGAGCGCGGGCTATCGTCCGGCAGCAGCCGGCTCATCTCGCGATGCGAGACGACGGCCTGGACCACGCCGGAGAGCGCGAACCCCAGGATCAGCGGCCACAGGATTTCCCATCCCATGGCGAAGGCCATTTGGAGCGCATGCAAGATCGCGTTCGTCATCGTGAGCGGTCCGAAAATGGGGCCCGGGAAAACTCGGCGCCTTCAGCTGTGTTCCCGGAGCCGGCAGCCGGCGGCGCGCCATGTCCGGCAGACCCGCCGGCTGCGGCTTGCGCGCGGGCTGAGCCAGGAGGCTCTCGCGGCCGGCGCCGGCCTGCACCGGAGGCTGATCTCCGAGATCGAGAACGAGGCGTCCAACCCCGAACTCGACACGCTCGGCCGGTTCGCAATAGCGCTCGGCGCGCGTCCGCGCGAGTTGTTCGAGGATTGACCGGCGCAAAGCCACGTCCGCGTCCGCCGTTCGACAGGTTCTGCCGTACGTGATCGTGCAATGCGCCGGCGGCATTGCCGGCACCGCTGTCGCACACCTGATGTTCGATCTGGCGCCGCTCGCCATCGGAACGAATGTCCGCAGCGGACCCTCGCAATGGCTCGCCGAAGCCGTCGCAACGTTCACGCTGATCGTGACGATTCTCGGCGGCCTGCGCTATGCCCCCCAGGCGGTGCCCTGGCTGGTCGGATTGGCGATCACCGCGGCCTATTGGTTCACCTCCTCCACCTCGTTCGCCAACCCGGCGGTCACCCTTGCGCGCGGGTTCACCACGACGTTCGCCGGCATCGCCATAAATCACGTGCCTGGCTTCGTAGCGGCGCAGCTGGTTGGCGCCGCGGTAGCCTTGCCCGTGTGCTCCGTGCTGTTTCCTGCCGAGGTCCGGTCCGGCGCATGCCGGCAGGAATGACATAAGGCTGCACGCGCGCGGATCTCCGCGATCGAGAACGGCGCGATTTATTTCCACGGCTGTCGAAATGAGCCTTGACAGGCATGATTCATTTCGATATTCGTAGAATCATGGAAAAGACCGATGTGCTCGCGGCGCTTGCCGCCCTGGCACAGGACAACCGCCTCGACACATTCCGCCTGCTGGTGCGGGCGGGGCCGGACGGCTTGCCGGCCGGCCAGGTGGCGGCTGCGCTCGGCCTGCCGCCCAACACCCTGTCGTTCCACTTCGACCGCTTGCGCCAGGCGGGGCTCGTCACGGTCCGGCGCGCGGGCCGCTCCATGATCTATGCCGCGCGGTTCGACACGATGCGTGCGCTGCTGGGCTATCTCACGGAGAACTGCTGCGAAGGCCCGCCAAACCGGTGCGGGCCTGCCAGCAAGACGGGCCGGGCAGTCATTCTCTCCAACAAGGATGGGGTGGCATGAAGATCTGCCCGCACGGCACGGCCGATGCGGTTTTCGCATCCCATCGAAGCGAGGGACGAAAATGAAGGAGCGAAGACCATGAGCGAGATCGACGTGAAAGCGGCGGTGCAGGAGAAATACGGCCAAGCCGCCCTGCGGGTGCGTTCGCAAGCAGGCTCCTGTTGCGGGGCGTCCGCGGCGCGCGGAGCGAGCAATCCGATCACGTCCGATCACTACGACGATTCCGAAACGGGCGCATTGCCCGAGGCGGCGGTGCTGGCTTCGCTGGGCTGCGGCAATCCGACCGCGCTGGCGCGGCTCGAGCCGGGCGAAACCGTGCTCGACCTCGGCTCGGGCGGCGGCATCGACGTGCTGCTGTCGGCGCGGCGCGTCGGGCCGAACGGCAAGGCCTATGGGCTCGATATGACGGACGAGATGCTGGCGCTCGCCCGCGAAAACCAGCGCAAGGCGGGCGTCGAGAACGTGGAATTTCTCAAGGGCGAGATCGAGGACATACCGCTGCCCGACGGTTGCGTCGACGTCGTCATCTCGAACTGCGTCATCAACTTGTCGGGCGACAAGGATCGGGTGCTGCGCGAAGCCTTTCGGGTGCTCAAGCCTGGAGGCCGGTTTGCCGTCTCCGACGTGGTGACGCGCGGCGAGGTGCCCGCTCCAATCCGGAAAGACATTCTGCTGTGGGTCGGCTGCATCGCCGGCGCGCTCGAGGACATCGAATATGCCGAAAAGCTGGCAACAGCCGGATTCGAGGCGATCAGCATCGAGCCGACGCGGGTCTACGACGTCGAGGACGCGCGCGCGTTCTTGAACGGCAAGGGCATCGATGTCGACGCACTGGCTCCGCAAGTCGACGGGAAATTCATGAGCGCGTTCGTGCGGGCGGTGAAACCGATCAATCGACTAAAGTGACCGGCTCGCCGCTTCGGGAGCATCGGCAAGTTTTCGGATGGCGCCCCGCCTCTCGCTTGTAATTCGCAATGATGGACTCGTTCGCCCCGGGCGAGACGACGTTGCCCTGCACACCGCCCGCGCGAGCTGTTCGAGGAATGACCGGACCGCCGGCAGTGCCTCAGCTTGGATTTGCCAGATGGGCCAAAGCGTCGTCCGCGAGCCGAAGTGGGTCTCTTTCGCCCCGGCGAGCCGTCTCGATGATGCGCTTGGCGAGCAATTCACGCGTGGAGGCAGCCCGATAATCGGCCGCGAGCACGTTGCCCGATGTCTTCAACATCTGCCATGCGGTATCGAACGCCGCCGTCAAGATGTTCGTCGCATCGGGATCGAAGAAACCATCGCTTGGGAGGAGCTGGACGATCGGCATGGTGACGCTCCCTGCTAGGCGGGAGCGCGACCGGTCTCTCAGTCACCGGGGCTGCCCCTTCATGGTTTTTTCCCGATGATGCGAACATCATCTGCCCATTTGCACCGTCTAGCGAGTCTTGTTTTCCCAGTCCCCAAGCATCTGGACGATATCGCTGATTTGCCAAAGCCGATCCGTCACCCCGGGACCCGCCGGCGTGCGCCCTCGGTCGAAGGCGCGGCAGATCCCGACGCCGGGCACGGCGCCCGCTCGCCGGCCGCCGCGGGGAACGCACCCTGCTCGATGCACGTTGAGGGCTCGTTGCGCTGGGAGGCAGCGATGGCCAAATCACCGGATAGGCCGACGGGCAGCGGCTTGGAGAGCGATTCCCTGCCGTGGGCGCCGAGCCCGGGTTCTCAGGATCCGCTGGAGAGCGCGACCGCCGCCGCGGAGGGTTTCACGGAAGCCCCTACGAGTGCCGAGGAGGCCATCGGCGGGGGTTCCCATTCGTCCGGCGATCCGCCGGCGGAAGCCGGCCGCGACACCGCCTCTGAGACGGCCGAGCAGGCCCGGCATTTTGCAAAACAGGCCGTTGCCGGTGCGGTCACGGTGCGGGATGCGCTGGAGGCGGCGATCCTCGCGCGACCGCTCGAAGCGGTCGGCATCGCCGTGGCGGCCGGATTCCTGGCCGCCGTGCTCTTCAGGCGATAGGAACAGGCCGCTCCAGCGCGTCTTGGTTCGTCGCGAGTTGGCGGTTACGCTGTGCCTGCTCGGCCAGCTTGATCCAGGCTTGGGCCATGTCGATCAGCGCGGCCTTGGTGCCGGATTCATGCGTGTCATTGGCCAGCCGAAGGCACTCCAGTGCGTGCTGGCGATAGTAGTCGAGTCTGTTCACGGGGTGGCCTCCGCCGCGAGTACGCAATCTTGAACCCGGAACTCTGATTCGGGCAATCTGTTCCGTGCGATGCCGCAACGTTGCGAAGGCTTTCCGGAAATGCCGGAGGCTGTTGCGGGCGTGCCACGGATCGGCCAAGTGGGTCTGCTCGCAGCGCAGCAGAGCTTTCGGTGTTTGGCGTGCCTGCGTCGCCGGCTCTCTCGCGCTGTTGTTTCGGGGCCTTCGCATCCAATGGCGGTCGAGTTAATGGCATCGATCATCTGTGGACAACGTTTCAGGATTCCAACTCGTGATTTGACTCGACTTTGTTGCGCCACAGGCGCAAAGTAGTTCGTTCGGGATCGCTCTAAAAACAAGAACGGCCTGCCGGCCAAGTGGTCGGCGGATCGGTGAGAACATGGGCGGCCTGGGGAGGCGGTTCATGTGCTCGCGTGCGGAGCCTTTCACCATCCTCATCGTCGAGGACTACGCTCTCATCGCTTTGGAGATAGAGGACGCCGTTCGCAGGAACGGGGGCCAAGTACTCGGCCCGGCCGCGCAGATTCCCGATGCCCTCGCGCTGATCGAAACCGCCGCGTGCGATGCAGCGCTGCTCGACATCAAGCTGGCGAACGGCGAAACCGTATACGCGGTCGCCGAGCGGCTCGAGGCGAAGGCGGTGCCATTCGCATTCATCACCGCGTGGGACGGTGAAATCGACGAGCGCTTCGCCCATGCGCCCGTGCTCGGAAAGCCGTTCGGTGAAGCAGAGCTCGACCGTTGCTTGCGGGTGCTGATCGGCAGCATGCCGCATCCGGCCGGAAAGCGGCAGGCGGCCTAGCGACGAGAGCCGGCAACTTCCAGGGCAGCGCCTCGTGGGCTTGCGAGCCGCCGGGCTTGCCTATGCCCGCCCCGCGGCCTCCGCCAGAATCGCCTCGAGTTTCGGGATGTTCGCGTCGGCGCTGAACTGCGCCGCGGCAGGGCGACCCCCGAGCCGAGATCCACGACCGGCCGCTGCAGGATGACGATCTCGTGCCCGCGCAACGCCAGCAGCGGGACACCAGCGCCGCATAGCGCACCGCGCCGTTCAAATTGATCCCGGAATGAATCTGCAGGATTCTCATGGCGGAAAAGACGCTGGCGTGGGATTGGGCGATATAGCCAGCGTGTCGGTGTGGCAAGCTTGGATGTTTTCGTCAAAGGAAAATCGTCGATGACATTTCCGCTCCGAGACGGCGTCGCGGTCGTGACCGGCGCCGCCAAAGGCATCGGCGCGGCGCTGGCGATGCGCCTGGCGTCCCGCGGTTGCCGTCTGGCGCTCGTCGATCGCGACCGCGACGCGCTTGCCGCGGTCGCGTCCGCGGCGCGCAGGACCTGCGTTGCGGTCAGCGAGCACGCCGCGGACGTGGCGGATCCGGCCGCGGCGGATACCTTGCGCGAGGCGGTCCTTGCCGAGCACGCTAGGGCGAGCGTGTTGATCAACAATGCCGGCGTCGCGCTGCTCGGGCGCTTCGACGAGGTCAGCCTCGCCGACATGGAATGGCTGTTCGCGATCAATTTCTGGGGCACGGTGCGGATGTGCAAGGCGTTCCTGCCGGTGCTGCGGCGGGAGCCGGTTGCGCAGATCGTCAACCTCTCGAGCATCTTCGGCATCGTCGCGCCCGCCGGCCAGACCGCCTATGCGGCGAGCAAGTTCGCGGTCCGCGGTTTTTCCGAGGCGCTGCGGCACGAGCTCGAGGACACCGGCATCGGCGTCTCGGTCGTGCATCCCGGCGGGATCAGGACCAGTATCGCGGCGCGCGCGCGGATCGCGGCGGCCGTCGACCCGCAGGACGCCGCCGAACGCGTCGCGCGATTCGACGCCATGGTCCGGACGAGCCCCGAGGACGCCGCCGCACGCATCGTCGAGGGCATCGAACGGCGGCAAAAGCGCATCCGGATCGGCCGGGATGCGATGCGGCTCGATTGGATACAGCGGATGTTTCCGGTCTCCTATTGGGCGCTGATGAAGCGCCGTGCCGCGCGAGTGCGACCGGGGCCGTAGCCCGGACGGAGCGCCCGCGGGGCGGGCGTGCAATCCGGGAGCGATGCAGGACCGAGATCCCGGATTTCGCTTCGCTCCATCCGGGCTACAAGCGCCGACAGTCTAGGCGTAAGATGCCGGCCAACGACGGCGGCAAGAATTCCGCCGCGGACCGGGAGGAAGCTGCCATGGGAATCGGGATCGTTCTGCGCGGCATCGCGCACGCCGTGCTCGTCGCCGGCTTGATCGGCATGTTCGCGGCCGCCGCCGCGGCGCAGAAGCCCGGCGGCAGCATCACCGTCGGGCTCGAGCTCGACATTCCCGGCCTCGATCCGCTCAAGGTCGGCGTCTACGACACCGCGGCGGAGACCGCGGCGGCGCTCATCTTCGACACACTGACGACCTTGGACGACAGCGGCAAGGCGGTGCCGAAGCTCGCGGAGTCCTGGAGCCATTCCGACGATTACAAGACCTGGACCTTCAAGCTGCGGCCGGGCGTGAAGTTTCACGACGGCACGCCGTTCAACGCCCAGGCCGTCGCCTTCAATTATGCCCGGCAGAAGGACCCGAATAATCACTGCCGCTGCGCCTTCTACATCCAATTCATCAACAAGGTCGAAGCCGTCGACGATTTGACCGTCGCCTTCCAGCTGCGCGATCCTTCGGTCGATCTGCCGGCGCTGATATCGCCTTCTGCCGTGAACAACCCGATCCACTCGCCGGCCGCGATCCAAAAGCTCGGCGACAATTATAATCGCAATCCGGTCGGCACCGGACCCTTCATCCTGAAATCCTGGATGGCGGGCGACCGCCTGGTGCTCGAGCGCAACCCCGATTATTGGAACAAGGGCCATCCCTATCTCGACCGCGTGGTGCTGCGCCCGCTGCCGGACGCGCAGGCACGCTTCGCCAGCCTGCAATCGGGCGAGGCCGATCTCGTCTGGGACGACGAATACGATTCCGACAACATCCTGCGCGCGAAGAACGATCCGGCGCTCGCGGTGCACGCCTACACCGGCTCCGGCGCCCAGGTTTACGCCTTCAACACCAAGGTGGCGCCGTTCGACGACGCGCGCGTGCGCCAGGCGCTGGTGATGGCGCTCGACCGCAAGAAGATGTCGCAGGCGATCACCGGCGGCTTGGCGAAACCGGCCACCAATCCCTATGGCGAGGGTTCCTGGGTCCGGTGCAAGGACGACGGCGCGCTGCCGTACCAGCCGGAGAAGGCGCGGCAGCTCCTCAAGGACTACGGCAAGCCGGTCGAGTTCAAGATGCTGGTGACGGCGACGCCGCGCGGCCGTGCCATCGGTCAGGTGCTACAGCAGTTCTGGAAAGAGGTCGGGGCCGACATGGAGATCGAGCAGGTGGATCAGACCTCGATCGTCACCCGCGCGTTCTCGCGCCAGTTCCAGCTCACGCCGTGGCGCATCATCGATCTTGCCGATCCGGACGTGCAGATGTACGCCAATTTCCACACCGGCAGCCCGGTGGCGCTCGCCAATTATTCCGATCCTGAGCTCGACAAGCTGCTCGAGCACGCGCGTGTCACGGCCGACAAGGAGCTGCGGACGGACGATTATTGCGCGATCAGCCGCCTCATCAACAAGGAGGCGATCTGGTTCTGGACTTTCCAGAACACCTATTACGCCGTTGCCAAGAGCAAGCTGAAGGGGCTGCCCAAGATCTACAGCGGAGTGATCGACGTCTCCGACGCCTGGCTCGAGTAGCCGAAGATGCTCGGCTACATCGGGCGCCGGCTGCTGCATCTCTTCCCGGTGCTGCTGGCGGTGACCTTGCTGACGTTCCTGATCGCGTCGCTGTTGCCCGGCGATCTCGCCTACGCGATCCTCGGCGACCAAGCGACCCCCGAGAAGGTCGCGGCGCTGCGCGCGCAGATGGGCCTCGACCAGCCGATCGCCTGGCGCTACCTGCATTGGCTCGGCGGGGTGATCCAGGGCGATCTCGGCCGCTCGTTCCGCACCGGCGAGACGGTGCTCGCCGCCATCGGCGCCCGCCTGCCGGTTTCGCTGCAGCTGATGCTGATGGCGGAGGTTGCCGGCCTGCTGATCGGCGTGCCGCTCGGGATTTTCTGTGCGGTGCGGCAGGGCGGCAGCTTCGACCGGCTGCTGACCGGGGGCGCGTTCGGCATGCTCTCGGTGCCGGCGTTCCTGTGGGCGATCCTCCTGATCTATCTGTTCGCGGTGCGCCTTCGCGTGCTGCCGGCGACCGGCTGGGTGCCGTTCGAGGAGGACGCGTTCGGCAATTTGCGCAGCTTCGTGCTGCCAGCGCTGACCCTTGCGCTCGGCGAATGGCCGGTTCTGATGCGCGTGCTCCGCAGCGACATGATCGCCACCCTGCAAGAAGACTACATCGCCATGGCCAAGGCCAAGGGGCTGAGACCCGCGCGCATCCTGCTGGTGCATGCGCTCAAGCCTTCCTCGCTCACGCTCGTGACCGTCACCGGCATCAACATCGGCCGGTTGATCGGCGGCGCGGTCATCGTCGAGTCGATCTTCGCCCTGCCCGGCATCGGCCGGCTGCTGGTCGGCGCCATCTATGCGCGCGACTTCATCATCCTGCAGGGCGTCGTGCTGTTCGTCGCCGTGGGCTTCGTGGTGCTGAATTTCGCGGTCGACATGCTCTACGCCGTGCTCGATCCGAGGATCCGCCATGGTCGCGCTTGACGCAGCGCTCGACGCCGCGGTTGCGCCGCGCCGGCGGCGGCGCCTGAGCAACATATTCTGGGCGGCGGCGGCCTGGATCGCCGTCGTGGTTCTCGCCGCCATGTTGGCGAATCTCCTGCCGATCCCCAGCCCGACCGAGATGGACATGCTGGCCCGCCGCATGCCGCCCGATGCGCAGCATTGGCTCGGCACCGACGGGCTCGGCCGCGACATGCTCTCGCGCCTCGTGTTCGGCGCGCGGACCTCGCTCACCGTGGGATTGCTGGCGCCGATGATCGGCCTCCTGTTCGGTGCCGCGCTCGGCATGCTGGCCGGGTATTTTCGCGGAAAATTCGAAGCGCTGGCGATGGGCGGCATGGACGCGCTGCTGGCGTTCCCGCCGCTGGTGCTGGTGCTCGCCATCACCGCCTATCTCGGCCAATCGGTGCTCAACCTGTCGATGACGATCGGGTTCTTGAGCATTCCGCCGTTCGCGCGCGTCGCGCGGGCGGCCACCCTCACGCTCGCGCAGCGCGAATTCGTGACCGCGGCGCGCGCGTTGGGCGCGACCCACGCGCGCATCCTGCTGCGCGAGTTGCTGCCCAACGTAGCGCTGCCGCTGCTTGCCTTCTTCCTGCTGGCGGTCGCGGTCACCATCGTGGTCGAGGGCGCGCTCAGTTTGTTGGGGTTGGGCGTGCCGCCGCCGACGGCGAGCTGGGGCAGCATGATCGGCGAGGGCCGCGAGAGCCTCGACATCGCGCCGTGGCTCGCCTTCCTGCCGGCCGGCGTCCTGTTCCTGACCGTGCTGTCGTTCAACCTCGTCGGCGACGCGCTGCGCGCGATCACCGATCCCCGCGAGAACGCGCTGTGAGCGCCGAGCCGCTGCTCTCGGTCGAGGCCGTCTCGGTCCATCTGCCGACCCGGCGCGGCGCTCTGCGCGCGGTCGAAAGCGTCGACCTCACGCTGATGCCCGGCCGCACGCTGGGCATCGTGGGCGAGTCGGGCAGCGGCAAGACCATGCTGTCGCGCGCGATCCTCGGGCTCTTGCCGCGCCATGCGCGGCTCGACGGGCGGGTGCGGTTCGACGGCGCCGATCTGACGCGGCTCGAACCCGGCGCGCTGCGCCGATTGCGCGGGCGCTCGCTTGCGGTGGTGTTTCAGGATCCGATGACCTCGCTCAATCCGGTGCTGACCATCGGCCTGCAGATCATGGAGACGCTGCGGGAGCATCTCGGCATGACCGGCGCGGCCGCCCGCAAACGCGCGGCCGAGCTCCTCGCCGCCGTCGGCATTGCTGAGCCGGAGCAGCGCCTGCGGCAATACCCGCACCAGCTCTCCGGCGGCATGTGCCAGCGCGCGGTAATCGCCATGGCGCTCTCCTGCGAGCCCAAGCTCTTGATCGCCGACGAGCCGACGACCGCGCTCGACGTCACCATCCAGGCGCAGATCCTCGACCTCTTGGCGCGCGAGCAGCGCCGCCGCCGCATGGCCATGATCCTGATCACCCACGACCTCGGCGTGCTGGCCGGACGCACCGACGAGGTCGCGGTGATGTATGCCGGCCGCGTGGTCGAGCGCGCGCCGACGCCCCTGCTCTTCGCCCACATGCGCATGCCCTATACGCAGGCGCTGCTGGCGGCGATCCCGAGACTCGACGCGGCGCCGCACGCGCCGTTGCCGACGGTCGCCGGCCGTCCGCCCGACCCGACCCGTCGCATTCCCGGCTGCGCGTTCGCGCCGCGCTGCCAATATGCGGTGGACCATTGCCGCCACGAGGCGCCGCCGCTCTCCGGGTCGCAACCCGAGCATCGCTATGCCTGCTGGCTGCCGCTGCCGGCGCAACGGATCTCTGCGTGATGCGAAATCCGGATGATTGGTTCGCATTCGGCGCGGCAGCATTCTCCCACCTCCCCCTGGAGGGGCCCCTCAAGGGGAGGGTGAAGCGCGCGTGATGCTCAGGACCAATCATCCGGATTTCGTATGATATGACTCTCGCCGCCGCCCCCGCCGCCGTGCCCGCCGCCCCCGCCCATCGGCGTGATCGCCAAGCCTTGCTCAGAATCGAGAATCTCGTGGTCGAATATCACCTGCACGGCAACATCGTGCACGCGGTGTCCGGCGTGAGCCTCGACGTCCTGCCGGGCGAGACGCTCGGCCTCGTCGGCGAATCCGGTTGCGGCAAGTCGACGCTCGGGCGCGCGGTGCTGCAGCTGGTCCGGCCGACGTCGGGCCGCGTCCTGTTCGAGGGCAAGGATCTCACCGAAATGCGCGGCGGGCCGCTGCGCCTCCTGCGCCGCCGGCTGCAGCTCATTTTTCAGGATCCGATCGCATCGCTCAATCCACGCCGGCGCATCGGCGACATCGTCGCCGAGCCGCTCATCATCGCCGGGATCGGCAAGGCCGAGCGGCAGCGCCGGGTGCGCGAGGTGCTCGGCGCGGTGGGGCTCGACCCGGATCTCACCATGGGCCGGCTGCCGCACGAGTTCTCGGGCGGCCAATGCCAGCGCATCTCGATCGCCCGCGCGCTCGTGCTCGAGCCGCAGCTTCTGATCTGCGACGAGCCGGTCTCGGCGCTCGACGTGCTGATCCGGGCGCAGATCCTCAATCTGATCGAGGCCATGAAGGCGCGTTACGGGCTCACCTTGCTGTTCATCGCGCACGACCTTGCAGTGGTCAAAGCGGTGAGCGACCGGGTGGCGGTGATGTATCTGGGAAAAATCGTCGAGGTCGGGGCGACGCAGGCGCTGTTCCGCGCGCCGGCACATCCCTATACGTCGGTGCTGCTGCAGGCGATCCCGCTGCCGGACCCGAGCATCGCGCCGCCTGAGAATATTCCGGTCGGCGAGCCGCCCTCGCCGATCGCGCCGCCGTCGGGATGCCGGTTCCGCACCCGCTGCCCGCGCGCGACCGAGCTTTGCGCCGCCGAGGAACCGCTGTTGCGGGAACTCGCGCCGGGCCGGTTCGTGGCGTGCCATTTCCCGCTGCTGGCAGCCGCCGCGCCGTGCGCCACATCGGCGGGCGCCGATCTCACCCGCCCCGCACAATGACAATTCTTTGGGCCCGCACTAGGATACGCCCCCATTCTTTCCACCGCTCCGGAGGCTGACATGGCAATGGCCGAAACCAAGGCGGACAGGCCCTTGCTCGACCTCTCCGACCCGAGGTTCCTCGCCGACCCCTATCCGTTCTACCGCTTGCTGCGCGAGCGCGCGCCGGTGTGGCGCTCGCCGACCGGACTGTGGGTGCTCTCGCGCCATTCCGACATTGCCGCCGTACTGAAAGACCCGCGCTTCGGGCACGATTTCGAGGGCAAGCTCTCCGATCCGCGCGAGCGCAGCGACTTGCTCGAGGAGCCGGTGTTTCGCGGGCTGCGGCTCTCGATGCTGGTGCGCGACCCGCCGGACCACACGCGGCTGCGCGGGCTGGTCGCCAAGGCCTTCACGGCGCGGCGGCTCGAGGCGATGCGGCCGAGGATCGCGGCCCTGGTCGAGGCGCTGCTCGACGCGGTCGAGCCGCAAGGTCGCATGGACGCGATCGCCGATTTCGCCCGCCCGCTGCCGGTGCTGGTGATCTGCGACCTGCTCGGCATTCCCGAAGCGGATCGGCCGCGGTTTCTCGGCGGCTACCGGGTTTCCGGCCGCGCGCTCGACCCGACCCCGATGACGCGGGAGGAGCTCGACGAGGTCAACGCCATCGCGGTACGCAACCGCGGCTATTTCGAGGATCTGTTCGAGCGCCGGCGCGACGCGGACGGCGATGATTTGATCAGCGCGCTGCTGCACGTGCGCGACGAGCAAGACGGCCGCCTCACCCACGACGAGCTCGCCGCCAACATCGGGCTGTTGTTCGGCGCCGGCCACGAGACCACCACGCACCTGATCGGCAACGGCCTGCTCGCGCTGCATCGCAATCCCGACGAGTGGCGAAAGCTCGTGGCCGAGCCGGCGCTCGCCGGCAACGCGGTCGAGGAGCTGTTGCGGTTCGACTCCTCGGTTCAGCTGACCTCCCGCAAGGCGTTCGAGGACGTGACGCTCGACGGCACGATCCTTCGGCGCGGCGAGAGCGTCATGTGCCTGCTCGGCGCCGCCAACCGCGATCCCGAAGTCTACGCCGATCCGGAAAAACTCGACATCACGCGCGCCGGTGTGCGCGCGATCTCGTTCGGCGGCGGCATCCACCATTGCCTGGGCGCGCAGCTGGCGCGAATCGAGGGCGAGATCGTTTTTCGCCGGCTGGCGGAGCGGCTGCCAAAACTCGCGCTCGAGGACAAAGAGCACCCGACGTGGAAGCCGACGATCACGCTGCGCGGGCTCACGCGGCTGCCGGCGCGGTGGGATCAGCAAGTGGCGTAGCCCGGATGGAGCGCCGCAGGCGCGCAATCCGGGAACCCCGCATTCCGCTCCGCTCCATGCGGGCTACTGACTTCTGACCCCTGATCCCTGGAGCAAGCATGCCGCGAGCGATCCCCACGGTCCAGATCGATGCGCCCGAAGTGCGGATCACGCAATGGCGGCTGCCGCCGGGCAGCGCCACCGGCCACCACCGCCACCAATACGATTATGTCGTGGTGCCGATGACCGACGGCGAGCTGACCATCATCGCGGCCGAAGGAACGAGCCGAGCCCCGATCCGCGCCGGCCAGGCCTATTTCCGCAAGGCCGGCGTCGAGCACGACGTGCGCAACGCGACGAGCCGCGAGATCGTGTTCGTGGACGTGGAGCTCAAGCAGCCGGGCTGAAAAAACTCGGCACCGTCATTCCGGGGCGCCGCGAAGCGGCGAGCCCGGAATCTATGAACACGAGTTCAACAATAATCACCGTGATAATGGGTCCCGGGTTCCCTCGCTTCGCTCGGGCCCCGGGACGACGGCCGTGATGAATAAGAATCAAAACTCCCGCAGCAGGCGCTCGATGTAATCGAGCTCGAGCTTCGGCCGCTCCGGGTCGGCGAAGCGCCGGCGCAGCTCCTCGAGAATGCGGCGCGCGCGCTGCACGTCGATCTCGCCGGGAATTTTCACGCTCAGATCGTCGCCGAGATCGTGGCCGCGCATCGGCCGGCCGAGCGGATCGGTGTCCTGCTGCGCGCGCGCCGGGCCGTTGCGGCCGGGCTGTCCGGGACCGCGCCCAGGCCCCTGCTGCATCTGCTGGGCCATGCCCTGGGCGCCCTTGCGCAAGGCTTCGAGCGCGCGGCCCTGGGAATCGACCGCACTGTCGGCATTCTCCTCGCCGAGCGCGCCCTCCGCGTCGCGCATGGCCTCTTCCGCGCGGCCGAGCGAATCGTCCATGCCCTGGCCCTGTTGCCCCTGTTGGCCTTGTTGACCCTGCTGGCCCTGCTGGCCGAGCTCGCCGCGCCGGCGCAGCTCCTCCAGCAGCTTCTTGAGCTGGCCGCGCAGCGCCTGCTGGTTTTGCTGCAGATCGCCGAATTTCTTGTCCTGCTTCTGCTCGCCCTGCTGGCCGCGCTGGCCGCGTTGCTGGCGCTCGCTGCGGCGCGACTCCTGGCCCTGCCGGAAGGTGCGGTCGCGCAATTGCTGCTGCTGGTGGATCATGTCGCCGAGCTCGTCGAGCGCCGACATGTCGTCGTCCTGCGGGCCGCCGGGCTGCGCCATCTGCAGGTTCTCGAGCATCGATTGCAGTTCCTGCAGCAGTTGCCGCGCCGCATCCTTGGCTCCGGAGCGCGCCAGATTCTCGATCCGGTCGAGCAGGTTCTTCAGGTCCTGCGGGCGGAGCACGCGCGTGTTGGGGTCGAGCGGACGCGCGAGCTGCTGCGGATTGTTCTTGAGCTGCTCGGCGAGCGCCTGCAGGAACTTGTCGAGCGCCGCGCGCAGCTCCTCGGTCAGCTTCTTGATCTCCTCGTCGTTGGCGCCGCGCTCGAGCGCCTGGCGCAGCGCATCCTGCGCGGCGCGCAGCGCCTGCTCGGCTTCCGAGATGTTGCCGTCCTCGATCGCGGTCGCCATCGCCCACAGCCGCGCCACCACGTCGCGAAGCTCGTCGTCGCTGCGGGCGTGCTCGAGCTGCCAATAGATCGCCCGCAGCCCCAGATAAATCCCAGCCTCGGGAATGAAACGCTCCGGCGCGATGGTGAGCGCATCGATCGCACGCAGCACGCGCTGACGCGCATCGGCGTCGAGCGCGAGGTTGCGGCGCTGCTCGACGAGGGCCTTGGCCAGCGGCTTGAAGAAAGTCCGCTCCGGCAGCCGCAGCTCGCGCGGCGCGCTGCTGCCCTCGTTGCCGGCCTCGTCGCGCGCACTGAGGGTCATGACGACATCGGTTCCGGCCCATGGATGGTCGGCGAGCTCCTTGGTGGTCTGGCCGACGCCGTTGCGGGTCCGCGCCTGCGGCAGCGACAGGGCAAAATCCGGCGGACCGAACAGCGCCCGCCCGCGTTCGCGCGCATCATCGGCTTGCTTGGGCGCAAAGGCGGCGCGCGCCGACACCACCCCGTAGTCGTCCTCCAGGCGGTAGACGAGATGCAATCCGCCGCGCGCCTGGGCCTCGGGGTCCTTGACGAGCGTGATCGTCGGCGGGCGGTCGGGAACGGCCCGGAACGTCCAGGCGATATCCTCGCTGAGCGCCCCGCGCACGGTCGCGGTGCCGCTGTCCTTGATCGTGAACCGCCGCTCGTCGGTGCCGGCCGGCTTCGGCCCCTTGGCGTCGCCGCCGCCCTCCGCAAGCCCGCCGCTGGTGGAGACTTCCAGTCCGGCCGCGCTCGTCGCGCGGACCACCAACACGCTGCCGGCCGGCACCTCCAAGGTGCCGGCGGTCTGGACCGGCTCGCCGCCGCGGACGCCCGGAAGGATCAGCGGCGGCCTTGCCGTGTAGGCGGGTGGGGTGACCCAGGCGTCGATGCGGAAGTTCGTGGCCGGCACGACGCCCGCCCAATCGAACGCGGCGAGCAGGCGTTTGCCGCGCTCGCTGCCCGCGGCGAAGAAGGTCGCGACGAGCAGCACGGCCACGAGCGCCCGCAGTGCGACCGGATCGCGCGCGGCAAGCCCCGGCCTCGGCAGACCCGCCTTGAACGCGCGCACCGCTCGCCGCGCGCGCTCCAGGTGCGCCTGCCACAGCACCTGTGCGACATGATCGTTCTGGTCGGTCGCGAGTTCGTCGGCAACGGCGGTCGCCGGGCGATGGGCGAGCCCGCTCAGGAGATCCAATCGCCGCAACCCGTCCGCCTCGCGGGGCAACCGAAACCGGAACAGCGGCACGGCGGAAATCGCGATGAGGAGCAGCAGGCCGAACAGAACGACGGCGCGCGCCAGCGGCGGCAGGATCAGCCACAGCCCGGTCCAGGACACCGCGATGAAGAAGCCGATGGCGGTCACGACCGACGCGAGCGCCGGCCACAACCGCTCCCACACGATCGCCCAATACGCGCGCGACAAGGCCCGCTTGAGCATGCCTCGCGCCCCCTGGTCGCCGCGGGGAGCCGCGAGCTTCTCGTCGGGGCGAGGCGTCAATGGTTTCTCGGGCGCCAAAGGTCCTCCGGTCGGATCACGCGAATTCGGATCACGCGAATCTAGAGTCTATCATTCGTGCCGGCAATTTTTTGGCAGTACCAGCCGGTAAAGCGACTTTGATCCGCCCCGGTTCCCCGGGAGTTCCGGTCGAAATCCGCAAACAGCAAGCTATTGTGCGCAAACGACAATCCGACGCTGCGGGCCGTGCGGGAAGCCTCAAGAGGATGCGTTTGCCGCAAGCCAGGGCGGCAGGCGGTCGAGCGCGATCAATCGGTCGACCTCGAGCCGCGGGCGAACCAGCGCCCATTCCTCGCCGCGAACCAGCACTTCGGGGACGAGCGGGCGCGTGTTGTAGGTTCCCGATTGCACCGCGCCGTAAGCGCCCGCCGACATCAGCGCCAGCAGATCGCCGGCATGGGGCTCGGCAAGCTCGCGATGGCGCGCGAGGAAGTCGCCGGATTCGCACAACGGGCCGACCACGTCGGCGAGGATGCGCGCGCCCGAATTGCGCTCGGCCACGGGGCGTACCTCGTGATGCGCCTCGTAGAGCGTCGGACGCACGAGATCGTTCATGCCGGCGTCGACCACCACGAAGGCCTTGGTCTCGCCGCGCTTCACGTAGAGCACCCGCGTCGCCAGGATCCCGGCATTGCCGACCAGCACACGGCCCGGCTCCAGGATCAGCCGGCAATCGAGCCCCCGGATCGCACCCTTGACCACGTCCGCGTAGGCGTCCGGGTGCGGCGGCGGCGCGTTGTCCTCCCGGTAGGGAATGCCGAGCCCGCCGCCGACGTCGATATGATCGATGCGGTGGCCGTCGGCGCGCAGCATGCGCACGAAATCCGACAGCAGCGCGAACGCTCGCGCGAACGGCTCGAGCTCGGTGATCTGGCTGCCGATGTGCATGTCGACGCCCACCACGCGCACGCCCGGCAGCTTGGCGGCGAGCGCATAAACCTCGCGCGCGCGGCTGATCGGGATCCCGAACTGGTTCTCGGCTCTGCCGGTCGAGATTTTGGCGTGCGTGCGCGGATCGATATCGGGATTGACCCGGATCGAAATGCCGATCGTTCGCCGTTTCGTCGCGGCGATTTCGGCGAGCAGAATCAGCTCGGGCTCGGATTCGACGTTGACGCAGAGAATGCCTTCCTCGACGGCGAGCGCGAGCTCGCGCGCACTCTTGCCGACCCCGGAGAACAGGATGCGGTCCGGCGCAATCCCGGCGGCACGCGCCCGCTTGAGCTCGCCTTCGGACACGACGTCGGCGCCCGCACCCAACCGTGCCAGCGTGGCGACGACGGCTTGGTTCGAATTCGCCTTCATGGCGTAGCAGATCAGCGCGGGCACGCCCGCGAACGCCTCGGCGAACACTCGGTAATGGCGCTCGATGGTCGCGGTCGAATAGCAATAGAACGGTGTGCCGACCGCCTCCGCCAAGGCGGGGATGCTCACCCCCTCGGCGTGGAGCACGCCGTCACGATAGGCGAAATGGTGCATCTCGGGTTCAGTTGAGCAGCCAGTCGATCGGAAGCGGTTTCTTGTTCCCCGCAGGGGCGACCGGGCGGCCATCGGGGCCGATGGCGGGAGCCTCGGCGGCGGCACTCTCGGGCGGCTGGTTGATCGCGGCGCTCGGCGGCAGATCGAGCGGTCCCTTGCGCCCGCAGCCTGAGAGCGCGAGCGCGAGAATGCCCAGCACGACAAGCGGCAAACGGCGAACCGACCGGATCACGAAGCGCTCTCCTCGACGCGGCGCAACATAGCAGAATCGGGCTGCCATACGCGAGCCCTTTGGCTTTTCGGTGACGATCATGCCCGCTCTTTCTCGAGCTTCTTGAGCCATTTCCGCGCTTCCCGCCGCACGTTGCCGGGCGCGGTGCCGCCAAAGCTGGTGCGGCTCCCGACCGAGCGCTCCACCGTGAGCAGCGACAAGGCCTCCTCCTCGATGCGCGGCTCGATGGCTTGCATCGACGCCAGCGCAAAGCGGTGGAGCGGCACGCCGGCGCTTTCCGCCGCCGCCACGATGCGGCCGGCAACATGGTGGGCTTCCCGGAACGGCAGGCCCTTGCGCACCAGCCAATCTGCGAGATCGGTGGCGGTCGAATAGCCGGCGGCCGCGGCCTTCTTCATGCGGGCCTTGTCGGGCTCCATGTCGCGCACCATTCCGGTCATCGCGGCAATCGACAGCTCGAGGGCGTTGAGCGCCTCGATCGTGGCTTCCTTGTCCTCCTGCATGTCCTTCTGATACGCGAGCGGCAGGCCCTTCATGATCGCGAGCAGCGCGGCGAGCGCGCCGATGATGCGCCCGGCCTTCGCCCGCACCAGCTCCGCCGCGTCGGGATTGCGCTTCTGCGGCATGATCGAGGAGCCGGTGGTGAACTTGTCGGAGAGCGCCAGCAATCCCACCAGTGGCGAGGTGAAAATCACGATCTCCTCCGCGAGGCGCGACAGGTGTACGGCCGCGATCGCCGCCGCCGCCAGGGTTTCGAGCACGAAGTCGCGGTCCGCGACGGCATCGATCGAGTTCGCCGTCGGCCGGTCGAAGCCGAGCGCCCGCGCGGTCATGTCGCGATCGATGGGAAGCGAGGTGCCGGCGAGCGCCGCCGAGCCGAGCGGACACTCGTTGAGCCTCGTCCGCGCGTCCGCGAACCGGCCGCGGTCGCGTCCGGCCATTTCCACATAGGCGAGCAAATAATGGCCGAAGGTCACCGGCTGCGCGGTCTGCATGTGCGTGAGCCCGGGCATGGGCATGCCGGCATGGTCGAGCGCTTTTGCCGCCAGTGCCCGCTGGTAATCGCCGAGCGCGGCATCCAGCCGGCCGATGGCCTCACGGACCCACAGTTTGAAATCGGTCGCGACCTGGTCGTTGCGCGAGCGCCCGGCGTGCAGCCTGCCCGCCGCCGGCCCGATCAGCTCCTGCAGACGCGCTTCGACGTGGGTGTGAATGTCCTCCAGCGCGCGCTGGAAGGAAAACTTGCCGCTCTCGATCTCCGCGCGGATCGTGTCCAGGCCTTGCGCGATCTTGCCGGCATCCTCGCCGGAGAGGATGCCCTGCTGCGCCAGCATTTCGGCGTGGGCCTTGGACGCGGCAATGTCCTGGGCGTAGAGGGCGCGGTCGACCCCGATCGACGCGTTGATCTCTTCCATGATGGCGTCGGGCTCCGAGCCGAACCGGCCGCCCCACATCTTGTTGCTCATGGCTCGTCCATTTATAGGCTGTGCCGATGACCGATCGACGCGATGAAGAACGGCCGGCTGCGCGCCTGCGTCCGCTGACCCTGTCCGCGCTCGCCGCGGCGGCAGCCGCGGCCGTGCTGGCGGCGGTATACGGGATGGGCGGCTTTGGGCGCAATGACGCCGACGCGGCCTGCCGCCCGGCGGTGGAGACGGCGCGGCGCATCGCGCCGCTCGCCCGCGGCGAAGTCGCCGCGGTTGCGGTCTCCCGAGCGCCGCGCCGCGTTCCGGACCTGGCGTTCCTCGACGGCGCGGGAGACAAGAAAACCCTCGACGAATGGCGCGGCCGGGCGGTGCTGCTCAACCTGTGGGCCACTTGGTGCGTGCCCTGCCGCAAGGAGATGCCGGCACTCGACGGCTTGCAGGCAAGGCTCGGCGGTCCCCGCTTCCAGGTCGTCGCGATCAACATCGACACCCGCGACCCTGACAAGCCGAAAGCCTGGCTGCGCGAGGCGCAAGTCGATCACTTGGCCTATTACGCCGACCCGAGCGCCAAAGTATTTCAGGATCTCAAGGCCGTGGGCTGGGCGTTCGGCATGCCGACCACGCTCCTGGTCGATCCGCAGGGTTGCGAGCTCGGCGTGCTCGCCGGGCCGGCCGAATGGACGAGCGAGGATGCCCTGAAGCTAGTGACGGCGGCGATCGGGGGGTGAGGCGGGCGCATCCGACTTGTCATGGCCCGCGAATGCGGGCCACCCCATAACCACAAAGCTCTCCGTGATTATTGGGTCGCCCGCATGCGCGGGCGATGACAGCACCGCGCGTTACCGTGTCGGCACCGGCTTTTCGCCGCGATAATCGTAGAACCCGCGCTGCGTCTTACGGCCGAGCCAGCCGGCCTCGACGTATTTCACCAGCAGCGGGCAGGGCCGGTACTTGGAATCGGCA
>WNGD01001112.1_pt1 | contig 29367 bp, 23 predicted proteins | sample 5400671 | NCBI WGS metagenome assembly WNGD01 (sample SAMN13153369, study PRJNA577476) | soil metagenome | isolation source: 40 cm soil or saprolite under grassland replicate 2 | place: USA:California | collected 2016-06-15
CGCCGTCGTCCGCGCCTGGCTCGACACTGCAGGCCGGCGCTTTTGCTCCTCCGCGAGAAACGCACGCAGGTGCGTGACCCGAACCTCAGCGAGGTCGGGAATCCTCTGACCCTGCAGGTAATCCAAGCACGCCGAGACGTCACGCTCGTAAGCCGAGCAAGTCAACGGGGCAAGCCGTCGCTCCGACGCGCAAAAGCGCAGGAAATCGGCCAGTTCCCTCGTCCATCGCTTCTTCATCGCTCCTCCTTTGGGCAGCCTTCCGGCCCCCGCTGGAGCGACCCTGAGGACTATCCGGCTTACAGGCCTGCTAAAGGAAAACCCTGCGATTTGCAGGGTTTTCCCACTTCTGTGTACCGAATGGATTCCGGATGAGTGCATCACCGGTGCATCACGTAATTCGTGAGCGAGCTCGGGTTAAGGACCGAAAGCGAGAGCTGTGGCCGGTGTGAACCGCTTGGTTGAGCGGAAGCTGCGGCCGGCCACGCCGGCGTTGGTTAGCTCGGAAAGGCGATGGCTTATCACGTTCGGGCGGCCAAGATTGCGCTCAGCGCCGATTCGCAAGCGTGATTTCGACCGTCCAGGAGGCGTGGGTGAGCGGCAGTCGGACCTGGCCGCGGGAGAGCTCGAGGTCGAAGTGGCGGGTGTCGTCGCCGACGTGCACTTCGGCGTGGGCGGGAAGTGGCTGCGAGTCTTGCTCGGGCGTGACAGTGTGCGCCCAGACCTTCAGCTCGCGGGCAGCGGCTGTATCCGCGCCGTCGGATCGGCTGTTGAAGATCGCTCGTCGTAGCGATGGGAATGCGGGGACCTCACCGGCGGCGGCGCTGAGGCGCTGTTCACTTCGTGGGTACTCGAGCCGGACGTCGGTTTCGGCGGGCTGGCCGGCCGCCGTGACGGCGAACGTCGCCGTTCCGCTGTCCTCCGCCCGTAGCTCGACGTTCACCCTGGGTGTGAACGCTCCGCGGCGAGCAAGTGTCACGGTCATCGCGAGGATCGCGGCGCCGGTGAGCAGGGCGGCGCCCTGCTTGAAGGGGTTGTCCCAGATGAGGAGGCCGTGCAGAAAGACGCTGGCCACGAAGAGGAAGTAGATGGTGCCCAGAAGCACGGGGTTGCCGAACCTTCGATAGACGCCGGCTGGAACGTACTCGCCCTTCCGTCGGCTGGACACGAGGAGCAGGACGGGGAAGACGCCGGCCAGCAGCGAGACGACGAGTGTGCCGACGACGTTGAGGACCCCGGTGAACGAACCCGAGTGCGTCAGCGTCATCCATTCGGCCGCTAGGAAGGCGGCGGCTACCGGGGCCGTCGCGATGGCGAACCGTCCGCGCCTGCCGAGAAGGACCTCCGGCAGGCGCTGTGCCCGCCCGCGCGACGGCTGCGGCGCGGGCGTGGGCGGTTCCGCGGCTTCGTGCGCGCCGAGCGCCTTCCAGATCTCTGCTGGAAGGCGACCTCCGCGTCTCATCGCTGCGCGCGCGGTGTAGCGCGGTTCACCGGCCTGGCGCGTCTCCGCGACCACGCCGCGCTCCACGAGCGACGCGACCAGCGCGCGCGCCGCGCTGGCGTCGCCGCCGGTGCGCTCGGCTATCTCCGGCAGGCTCACCTCCCCGTGGCGCGCGATCCAACCGACGAGTTCGGTCTGCGAGTCGGGCAGCGCGAGGACGTCGGTGAGGCTCAGGCCGGCGATGTCCCACGCACCCTCGTACGCGAGCCTCAAGCTCGACGTGACGCGCAGGCGGACGCTCTCCTCATCGGCGTCGGAGATCTCGAGCTCGAGCTGATCGTCATCGTCGCGGAGGTCGGGGAACCGCTCGAGCAGCGCCGGGTCGCCGTCGATACCGAGTACCCGCCATCGCCTGGCGGCGGTTACTTCGTACCGCTGCGTGCGGCCGGCTCGCTCGGCGTCGAGGCGGAAGCGCGGCTCGCCGGCCTCCAGTCCGAGGTACACGAGGCCGAGGTGGAGGCCGTCGTGAGCGCGTAACCGGCCGCGCCGCTCGAAGCGTAGCCGCGCCGCCCGTCGCGGCAGGGCGACGACGATCGGGGAGATCGAAGGGAGTCGTTCGAGCGTCAGGCCGAAGAGCGCCCGCGAGAAGGTGATGGAGACCATGCCCAGGCCGAGGACCGCGAACGCCGAGCCGAGTATGTGAACGCTCGGGCCTGCCGCGCGTGCGAGCGGCGCGAGCGCGGTGCCCGTCTCGTGGGTCAGAGCCTGCGGCGCGACGGCCCCGTTGACGGCGAGCACGAAGAGGCAGTAGAGGAGGATCGCGGTCGCCTGGGCGCCCGCGCAGCCGCGGATGAGCGAGCGGGCGCTCGGGTCGCGGCGCAGGACGAGCTGGCCGCAGAGCGCGACCGACATGTGTCCGAAGTAGGCGGCGAGGACGACGCCGAAGACGAGGCCCACGATGGACGACTCGAAGGCATGGCCGGCGACGAACGGGACGCGCTCGTAGAGCAGGTTGTCGGACTGCGCGTGGGCGAAGCCGAGCACCGAGAGGGCGACGATCAGGCCGATGTTGACCGCCCCGACGACGAGCGCTGACGCGATTGTCGAGTTGAGCGAGTCCCGTCGCAGGTAGTAGAGCCCGATCAGGAAGAGGAGCGCGACCCAGGCGGCCGCCGGCACCGAGGTGGCGTCCTCGAGCGTCCCCGCGAAGCCGGTGTAGAAGACCGGGAGCACGAGCAGGCAGAGCATGAACAGGCCGATCGTGAGCACGAGCGAGCCGCCTCGACCGAGGTAGTCGCGGACGAGGCGCCCAAAGAAGGCGCTGCCGTATCGGATCGTGCCGCTGCGCGAGATCGCGTCGGCCAGGAACGCGACGGTGAGGACGTTGACGAGGCCGAGTACGACGAGGATCGCGACGCCGGGCAGCGGGCCGACGGCGGCGAGGGCGATCGGGAGGGCGAGGATGGTCGCCCCCACCGTCTCCGTGAGCGTCAGCGAGTACGCCGTCCAGAACGGCGGGAGGCTCTCGAGCCGCGCGGCGAGAGCGCTCCACGCCCACCGGAGCCGATCCGGAATCCCGGCCCGGGCGGCGAAGATAGTCTCGAGCGGCTCGCGGTACAGGCGCTCGTATGCGTGCCTCACCTCCGGGTCGTCGAAGCCGAGCGCCGCCCGCATGCCGGGCACCGCCTCGCGGGTGAACTCGTACTTCCGGCCGAGCCGGTGGGCGACGGCGGCCTGCACCCGCGGGTTCCTCGCCACGAGCGCGGCCCACTCGGGCGAGTGGCGCTCGAGGTCCTGGATCGTCGGCCGAAGCGGCGCGTTGCGGCCCAGCGCGAACGCCTCGAGGAAGGCGAGCTCTCGCTCCTGCGCGGCCTCCTCGGTGAGGAAGCTCTCCATCGCCCGCCGCGAACGCGCGACGAGGGACGCGGTTCGACTCTCGATCAGGAAGAGGAGCGCGTCCGCGCGCTTCGCCGGCAGCCCCTCCAGGAGCTCTTCGCGGTCGAGGAGCCCCTCGAACGGATCCCCGGACACGTCCGCTCCGCTACGCCGTCAGGCAGGCCGCCACCTGCCGATAGAGCGCCGTGACGGGATGGTCCGGGTAGTGCAGGGCGAAGATTCCTCGGCTGGACAGGGTCATGAGCTCGTCCGAGTGCGGCAGGACCGCCGCGACCTCGCACTCGTACGCGGTCTCGACTCGCTCCTTGACCTCGGCGACGTCGAATGCGGCAGGGGTGTTGTTGACCACCAGCACCATGTGGGGGACGCGGAGTTTGCGCGCGACCGAGACGGCGACGCTCGTGCCCTCGTAATCCTGCTGGTCGGGCCGCATGACGATCGCGAGCGCCTCGCAGATTGCGATCGAGAGCAGCGTCTCCTCGTTGAGCCCGGGATGGGTGTCGATGATCAGGGCGTCGAGCTCGAGCTCTCGCATCAGGTCGCGGATACCCTGGTTGAGCAGACCGACGTCATAGCCGTCCTGCATGACACGGGCGATGTCGCTCGCGTTGCTGCTGGAGGGGATGAGGAACACGCGGCCCGCCAGGCTCCCGTTCAGGCTCGACGTCACGTCATAGGCGGCGGCGCCGATCTCGCAGCGGCCCCACAGGTAGTCGTTGAGGGAGCGGCTCATCGTCTCCTGGCTCATCCCGAAGAGGACGTGGATGCCGGGCGACTGGATGTCTGTGTCCACGACTCCGATCCGCTGCCCGCCGGCCGCGAGCAGCGTGGCGATGTTGGCCGCCATGTTCGACTTGCCGGTGCCGCCCCGAAAGGAATGGATCGAGATGATCTTCGCCATGCGCTAGTGCTCGTGCCAGGCCCGCAGCTCGTTCGCCCTCCGCTGCAGGTCTCGGAAGTAGTCGGTCTCGGTGATCTCGGCCACCTGCGTGGCGGCCCGTGCCGCATCGATCTCGATCCGGAGCTCGCTGACTTCCTGCTTCAGAGCCTGCTCGCGCGCGGTCACCTCGCGCGCCATGCGCCGGAAGACCCGGGCGAGCTGGCCGAGGGCATCGTCGCGCGCTGCGACTGCGTCGAGGCTCTCGGGGTCAAAGGTCCCGCTCTCGACAGCCGTGGCGGCGTCAACGACGTATGTGACCTGCTCCATGTACTCGAGCTCGAGGTCGTGCAGACGCTTCTTGGTCAGGCAGCCGTTGATCCTTGCGCGCAGGAGCATGGGGTCGAAGGGCTTGGGCAGGTAGTCGGCGGCCCCCAGCTCGAGGCAGCGCACCACGCTCTCGATGTCCTCGAGCGCCGAGACCATGATCACGGGAACGTGGCGCAGCTTCTCGTCGCGCTCGATTCGCGCCAGCGTCTCGTAGCCGTCGAGCTCGGGCATGAGGACGTCGAGGAGGACGAGGTCGAACCGTTCGGCTCGAAGCGCCTCCAACGCGCGGCTGCCGTCCTCGACGCTGGTGACGTGGTGGCCCTCCCGCTCCAGGTCGCACGACAGGATCAGGCGGTTGATCCGGTCGTCGTCGACGACGAGGATCGATGCCGAGCGCTCGCTCACGTCTTGACCGCCTGTAGCGCGCCGGCGACCCGTGTGTACTCCTCGTCGATCCGGGTCACGAGCTCGACGGCGCCGGCGAGAGTTCCCGTGCGCGCGATCGCCTCGAGTTCCTGACAGAGCTCGGCCAGCTTCGTCGCCCCGAACACGCGTCCGTTGGACTTGAGCGTGTGCGCCGCCCGGCGCAGCTGCTGCGCCTCCGCGCTCTCGAGCGCGCCTCGAAGCGTCTCGAGCAACGCCGGGGCCTCTCGCAGGAAAGTATCGACGAGCTCGACCACGAACGCGTTGTCGTCGACTCTGGCGCGCAGCTGTTCGATCGCTTCGTGGTCGAGGAGGTCCTCGTCGTCGACGGCGCGCGGGGCGCAGCGACGCAGAGCCTCGGCGAGCTCGTCCAGGTGAATCGGCTTGCTCACGTAGTCGTCCATGCCGGCGGCGAGACAGATCTCGCGGTCCCCCTGCATCGCGTTGGCTGTCATGGCGACGATTCGGGGGCGCTCGCGACCACGCCACTCGCGGTGGATGCGGCGAGCCGCCTCCAGGCCGTCCATCTCCGGCATCTCGACGTCCATGAGAACGACGTCGTATGGTCGCCGCCGAAGTGCCTGGAGCGCGTCGAGGCCGTTCACGGCGACGTCGGCTCCGTAGCCCAGCTTCTCGAGCAGCCGGAGCGCCAGCTGCCGGTTGACCGCGTTGTCCTCGGCGAGCAGGACGCGCAGCTGCGCCGGCGTTCCCGGGACCGCGTCGGGCTCAAGCTGGTGCGCGTCTTCCGCGCCTGCCGCCTTCGCGCCGACTGCGGCCGCGACGGCGTCGTAGAGCAGGGAGGCCTTGATCGGCTTCGTGAGAAAGGCCGCGAATTCGCCGTGCCGGTCGCGATCCTCGGTTCGCCGTCCAAGCGACGTCAGCATCACGAGTGGGAGCGCGTCCGCATCACGGTAGCGGCGGATCTCGGCGGCGAGCGTGAGGCCGTCCATCTCCGGCATCTGCATGTCGAGGATCGCGACGTCGAGAGGGTCGCCGCGCTGGATCCATTCGAGCGCTTCCGTCGGTGATCCGGTCTCGCGGGGAACCATCCCCCACGAGCGCGCGTGGCGCGTGACGACCTCGCGGTTGGCGGCGTTGTCGTCGACGACGAGCAGACGCTTCTCGCCGAGCGCGGGGGCGACCGGCGGAACCTGGGGGCCGGCTGCGGCCTCTACGTCCACCGTGAAGTGAAAGGCCGAGCCCTTGCCGGCTTCGCTCTCCGCCCAGATCTGTCCGCCCATCAGCTCGCACAGGCGCCTGCTGATCGCGAGGCCAAGGCCCGTGCCGCCGTAGCGACGGGTCGTCGAGGCGTCGACCTGGCTGAAGGACTCGAACAGGCGGTCGATCCGGTCGGCGGGGATGCCGATCCCGGTGTCGCGGACGGTGAAGTGCAGCCGGTGCACGCCTCGTGACTCGTCCGCCTCCGCGACGGCCTCCGACTGGACCGTGACGACGACCTCGCCGCGCTCGGTGAACTTGACCGCGTTCGTGAGCAGGTTGACGAGGATCTGGCCGAGGCGCGTGCTGTCTCCAAGGATCGAGACGGGTACGCGGGGATCGACAAGGCAGGCGACGTCGAGGCCCTTCGCAGCCGCGCTCGCGGCTACCAGCTCGACTGCCGTCTCGACGCGGTCGCGCAGGACGAACGGGCGACGCTCGAGCTCGACCCGGCCGGCCTCGATCTTCGAGAAGTCGAGGATCTCGTTGATCACAGCGAGCAGCGCATCGCCGCTCGTGTGGACGACCTCGGCGAGGTCGCGCTGCTCGGGTGTCAGTTCGGTGCCGAGTAGCAACTCGGTCATGCCGATGACCGCGTTGAGCGGCGTGCGGATCTCGTGGCTCATCGTCGCCAGGAAGGCAGTCTTGGCCTCGGTGGCGGCCTCGGCCTCACGGCGGGCGCGCAGGAGCTCGCCGACGTCGTGGTAGAGCGCGTACATCCCCACCTGTTGTCCGCCGACGAAGATCGGGGCAGCCCGCACGTCGACATCCACGAGCGTCCCGTCACTGCGGGTCCGCCGAGTGGTGAGGCGAACCTCGCCGCCCTTGGCAGCCCGCGTGTTCGCATCGACGGCTTCGGCGCGCATCGCGTCCGAGCGGGCAACGAGGTCGTCGACCTTGCGTCCGATGGCCTCCTGCCGGCTGTACCCGAAGAGACTCTCCGCAGCCGGGTTCCACGAGGTGACGTTCTCGTCGAGGTCCATCGTGACGATCGCCGTCGGACTGAGCTCGAGCAGCGACTCGAGGTACTGCTTGCGACGCTGGAGCTCGCGGACGTCGTGGTAGATCGCATACGTGCCGACCTGTTCCCCGCGCACGAGGACCGGTGCGGCGAGGAGCTCGACGTCGATCAACGAGCCGTCCTTGTGCGTGCGCCTCGTGATCGCATGCACCCGCCCCTCGGCCAGCGTATCGCGGCTGACCGAGGCGGCCTCGGCGCGCAGCTCGTCGGAGCGGGCGACGAGGTCGTCGATCCTCCGGCCGAGCGCCTCCGAGGGCGCGTAGCCGAACAGCCGCTCAGCGGCCGGGTTCCACGAGGTCACGACATCCTCGAGATCCGTCGTCACGATCGCAACCGGGCTGATCTCGAGCAGCGACTCGAAGTAGCGGTTCTGCCGCGCGAGCTCCTCCGTGCGCTCAACGAGCGCCGCCTCCAGCTCCTTGCGCTCGCTGACGTCGAGCAGGAAGCCGTGGTGAAACCCGATCCGACCGGGCTCGGCCGGCACCACGGTCGCCTGGTCGAGAAACCACACCACCCTCCCATCGCGGGCGATCATGCGGTACTCCATCCGGAACGGCTCGCCCGTCTCGCACGAGCGCAGATGCGCCGCTAGCACACGCTCGCGGTCGTCCGGATGGAGCACCTTGAGCAACAGGTGGTTCACACCGGCCCATTCCTCGGCCGTGTAGCCCAGGATCGCCTCGATCTGGGGACTTGTGTAGAGGTTCGTGCTCCACTCGTCCAGACGGTCGATATAGACCGCGAGCGGCAGCTGCTCGATCAGCGCGCGCCAGTCAGGGTCGCGCAAATCCAGATCGGCCGACACCCCTGAGCCTCTGCGCGGCCCGGGGGCAATCCGCTCCGGGCCCTCACCCATATCCGAATCGAGCCTACGCCTCAGGTACCGTCCGCGCAATCGAGCATCGAACGGCGCCCGTCCCATTCGAGAGGCGGCGCCGACCTGCCGCCGCTCAAGAGGTCGAGTGTCGCCGCCGCCTTGGCGAGCACCGCCGGCGGTCGGAGCGGCATGTTGCCGACGTCGGCGAACGCGTGCACCCGCTCGGTTTGGGCGCGGATCGTGGCGAGCAGCGACAACGTGTCGAGGTGACGCGGCTGGTAGGGATCGTCCTGGACAGCGACCAGGCCGTAGCGGAGACCATCGACGAGGCGCGCGGTCTCGAGGACCAGGCCGAGTGAGGCTCATCGCGCCGCTGTCGCTCGGAGGTGCCGGTCGATTGTCCGCGCGACCTCGTCGGGCTCGAGCTCGAGCAGCTCTGCGATCGTGCGTTTCCGAGCGCGCGGCAGTCCTCTACTGCGTGCGCGCGCCGGTGCCGAAGACGACGCCGTAGGAGGCGAGGAGCAGCGCGGCGACGACGAGTCCGAAGATGAGTAGGCGGCGCTTCATGCCTTCGACGATAGAGGCCGCGCCGTCGCGCGTTCGTACGGTTATCCCGCCTTCGAGCGTGCGGCGGCCCGGCCGGCGTTAACGCGGCGCGGGTCAGCTTTACGCCGCTTTACCTCGTCCGAATCGGGGCCTGACACGCGCCCGAAACGATGCGTGCACCCACTCCATTGCACAGGAGGTGCAAACGCACATGAAGCGCATGCTCATCGTCTCCAGCCTCGTCGCGGTCGCCGCCCTGGCGGTCGCCGGCGTGGCAATCGCCGACAGGATCGTCGGCACGGAAGGAAACGACACGATCATCGGCACGCAGGGGCCGGACCAGATCCTGGCAAAGGGCGGCGACGACACCGTCGACGCCGAAGGCGGCAACGACCGCGTCTATGCGGGCGCCGGCGAGGACAGCGTGCTCGGCGGCGCCGGTGACGATCTCGTCCGCGGCGGCGAGGGCAACGACAAGCTGAACGGCGGCGCGGGCAACGACGTTCTCCGCGGCCGGAACGGCGACGACGTCGTCGACGGCGGCGATGGAAACGACGTGATCTGGGTCGGCAGCGGCGCCGACAAAGAGTACGGCGGAGACGGCAACGACGTGCTCCACGCGCTCGCGAACGACAACAAGGTCGACTACGTCGACTGCGGGCCCGGCGACGATGTCGCTTACGAGAACGCCCGCGAACACGACACCTTCGTCAACTGCGAAAAGGTGATCACGAAGACGCCGACTCCGCAGGATCAGGCGCAGGAGAACGGATAGCGCGCTACGGACCGGACGAGATCCGCCGACAGAACCCCGGCGGATCTCGTTTCCGCCGTCGCCTTCGACGCTCGTGTACCCGGCGGGCGGCTCGTGCCAGTCGCTCCCGCCGGGATCGCAGTCTGTGGGCTGGGAGATGGCGTCCGTCACCCTCGCCGCGCTCCTCTGTGGGCGGCGCTCCTGCTCGTTCGCCGACTGGATCGCCGGCCTCGGCCTCGAGCTGCCCGCGGCCGCTCAGGTCCGGAGCAGGACCTCGAGCGCGGTGCCGTAGCCGCGCTTCGAGACGAGGGTGAAGCCGCCCTCGATCGACTCGGCGCGAGCCTGCATGTTCTTCAGGCCCTGGCCGACCTCCGTCAGCTCGCCGTCGAAGCCGTCGCCGTCGTCCCGGATCGTCACGAATCGCTCCCCGAACGGCCGCTGGCCGATCGTCACGTCGGCGCGGCGGGCGTTTGCGTGCTTGCGGACGTTCCCAAGGCCCTCCTGGACGATGCGGAAGATCTCGATCTGCTCGTCGGGCGCGAGCCGGATCGACGGGTCGATGTCGACGTCCACCTCGAGCTCACCGTCGGCCGTGAGGAACTCGACGTAGCGGCGCAGAGCCGCGTCGAACGGCGCGTTCCCGGCCGCCGACGAGAGCGCGAGGATCGCGAAGCGCGCCTCCTGCTGCGCCGCCTGCGCGGCCGCCTTCAGGCGCGGCAGTGTCTCCTCGACGGGCGCGCCCGCCTCGAGCATCGAGGCGTGGGTCGAGACCGCGAACAGATACTGCGCGAGGCCGTCGTGGATCTCGCGGGCGACGCGGGCCCGCTCCTCGGCGACCGCCCGGCCGAACTCGGCGAACCGGATCGCGCGCCAGGCGCCGACGAGCAGCACGGCGTAGGCGAGCATCCGCAGGAAGTCGCCCTGCGAGACGTAGGTGCTCGCGAGCAACGGCAGGAAGACCTGGTGGAGGGACGCAAAGAGCGTCAGCGTCGCGCCGAGGGCGAGCCAGCGGTCCATGTCCTCGCCGAGCCGGCGGAAGCGGTCGCCGAAGCCCACGAGCGCAAGCAAGTTGAGCAGCGCCTGCAGCGAGAGCGCCGCGGTGAGGAGGAACGGCTGGTCCTCGGAGTGGCTCGGCGCGAGCGCCGGCAGCGACGACGACGCCGACCGCAGGAACGTCCACGCGATGAACAGGAGCATCCCGGTGCCGACGATCGTGTTGCCGAGCGCCCGCTCCCGTGCCTTGCTGCGCCCGCGCGCGAACGGTGCGGCCGCGATCAGCGCGAGGCCGAGGAGGCCGCCGAAGATCCCGCTCCATGCCTCGGCGGGCGCCAGTGGCTCGCCGCCGAGCGTCGGGCCGATCGAGAACGCGATCGAGGAGGCGCTCTGGGCGAGAAAGCCGGTCGAGAGCAGCAGGTCGAGGCGGCGCCCTTCGACGGCGAAACGGACGCCTGCGAGCAGCGCCACGAGCGCGCCCGCCAGCGCCATCGTCGTCTGAAGCACGAGACGGAGCCGCGGCAGATCGAATGTCGTCTGGATGCTGGGGTAGACGAGGAAGAGCGCCAGCGTCGCGCCGAGCAGCCCGATGAGCAGGATTTCTCCCCAGAGCCAGGCCCCGAAATCGCTGCGTTTGTCGTCCCGCATTTCCCTCTTGTCGGCAAGAACGTGCCTGCCGATAAGGGGAAGACATGACCATGCGAATCCTGATCGTCGACGACCACCCGCTCACGCGCGAGGCGCTGTCGTCGCTTCTGAACCAGCACGGCTTCGAGGTCGTCGGCGAGGCTGCCGACGGTGAATCCGCGATTACGGCCGCCGAGCGGCTGCAGCCGGCCATCATCCTGCTCGACCTCTCGATGCCCGGTCTCGACGGCCTGCGGGCCCTGCCGCGGCTGCGCGGCGCCGCCCCGGACTGCGAGGTCGTCGTCCTCACCGCCTCCGGCACGGAGGAGAACCTGCTCGCCGCGATCCAGGGCGGTGCGGCCGGCTACCTGCTCAAGAGCGAGCCCCCGGAGCGGATCGCGGAGTTCCTGCGCGGCGCCGTCAACGGCGAGGCAGCCCTCTCGGGCGCGGTAGCGCGGCGGCTGCTCGACCGCGTGCGGAACGGGAACGGCCGCGGCTCGGGCGTTCCCGACGAGATCGCCGCCGTGCTGTCAGCGCGCGAGGTCGAGGTGCTGCTCCTGCTCGACGAGCACCTGGGCACGGACGAGATCGCCAAGCGGCTCTTCATCTCCGAGCACACGGTCCGCTCGCACGTCAAAAGCCTGCTCCGCAAGCTCGGCGTCTCGTCGCGCCGCGAGGCGCTCGAGTCGCTCTCCCTCGCTCGTCGCTGACTCACCCATTTTGGGTGAGTCGGTTCCCCAGGCCCGGGTCACTAGCAGGAGCGTGGAGCCGCCGATACCTAGGCCACAAGCCCTTCCACCGGGCGGCGGCGATGGCAGATTCGAGGCCGGCTCTCAGAGCCGGCCTCCTTCTTTTAAGGTACTGCGCCGCTAAAGCCGTCGAGCGCCGCGTGGACGAGTGTGGGGAGCGTCTCCAGGTTGTAGCCGCCCTCCAGGACGGCGGCAGTTCGCGGCGCAAGCACGGCGCAGCGGCGGGCGAGCTCGCGGAATCCGGCCTCGGTGACGCGCGTCTCGGCGAGCGGGTCGTCCACGTGGGCGTCGAAGCCGGCCGAGACGAGCACGAGCTCGGGCTCGAAGCGCTCGACGGCCGGCGCGACCGTGTGGTCGAAGGCGCGTAGGTACTCCCCGTCCCCGGAGCCCGCCGACATCGGCACGTTCAGCGTCGTCTCGCCCTGGTCCTCCGGCCCGCCCGTGCCGGGATAGAACGGCCACTGGTGGAGGGAGACATAGAGGACGCTCGGGTCGTCGGCGAAGATCGCCTCGGTGCCGTTGCCGTGGTGGACGTCGAAGTCGACGATCGCCACCCGGCCGACGCCGTCCGCCTGCGCCGCCCGGGCCGCGACGGCCACGTTGTTGAAGATGCAGAAGCCCATCGCGCGCTGCGGGAGGGCGTGGTGGCCGGGCGGCCGGACGAGCGCGAACGCGCCGCGCCGGGCCGCCTCGATCGACGTCCCGGCGGCCAGCAACGCGGCCGCGTAGGTCGTCTCCGAGCAGATCGTGTCGTAGTCGAGCCAGGTCGGCTCCGTCGTCTCGCGGACGAGCGCCACGTGCTCGGCGGTGTGGCAGCGCCTCACGTCCTCCTCCGTCGCCGCCCGGCCCTCGCTCCACAGGTAGAACGAGTCGAGGAGCGCCTGGAGCCGCTCCGGTCGCTCGGGGTGGTGTCCCGTGGGGTGGAGGCGCGCGAACGCCGGATGGCTCAGGACGTCGATCTGACGATCTCGGCCAGCTCGTCGAGCGTCCGGCCGCCGGCCTGCGCGCGCCCGACGATGTAACAGAGGAGCGGGGCGTTCGTCCGGTCGCCGCTCTCGTGCGCCGCGATCCGTGCGAGGTCGAGCAAGGTGTCGATGGCCGCCTCATCCAGCTCGAGCCGGCTCGGCTCGACGCCCGCGGCTGCGGCGATCGCCTCGGCGCGCCGGGAGAGCCAGTCGTCCATCACGCGGATTCTAGGGCTGCGAGCCGCTCGGCCAGGGCGTTCAGCCCAAGCTCCTTCGCGTGGACGGACGCCTCCGCCCAGTCGGGTGTCTGGTCTGCGAGCTGAGGAAGGGGGGCGGAGGCGTCCAGGGTCGCCATTCGACGGAACAGGCGGAGGTCCTCCGCCTCGCTCGAGAAGCGGCCGGCCGCGAGCGCGGCCTCGAGCGAGCTGTACTCCCGCAGGATCTCGGCGGCCTTCTTCGGCCCGACGCCGCGGGCGCCCGGGAGCCGGTCGGACGGGTCGCCGCGCAGCGCGATGAAGTCGGGCACCTGCTCGGGCTCGACGCCGTAGCGCTCCCGCACCTCGGCCGGCCCGATGCGCGCCAGCTCGCTCACGCCCCTCGTCGGCTGGAGGATCGTGACGCGGTCGCGGGCGAGCTGGAACGCGTCGCGGTCCGAGGTCGCCACGAGCACGGAGCCCGGCCACGTCGCCGCCGCCGCGGCCAGGAAGTCGTCCGCCTCGTAGCCCTCGCCCTTTGCGCAGGCGAAGCCGAACGACGCGACGAGCCCTGGCAGCAGGTCGAGCTGCTCGAGCAGCTCGTCGTCGAACTCCCGCCCGGCCTGGTAGCCCTCGAACGCCTCGTGCCGGTAGGTCGGCACGAAGAGCGTGTCCCAGGCGACGAGGACGGCGGAGGGCCGCTCGGCCTCCCAGAGCCGGACCAGCATGTTGGCGAAGCCGACGAGGGCGCCGGCCGGCCGGCCGCCGGCCCGGCGGATCGTCTTCGGCAGGGCGTGGTAGGCCCGGTGCGCGAACGAGTCCCCGTCGACCGCGAGCAGGACGCCCGTCAGAGCGATGCCTCCAGCTCGTCGATCCGCGCCATCAGCCGCTCGGTCGCCTCGTGCGCAGCCGCCCGCTCGTCGAGCCTGTGCAGGTCGTCGAGCTCGACCGGCGCGCCGTAGGCGACCCGGAGCTGCCCGAGCCGCGAGATCCGGTCCGTGCCCTTCACGGCCGCCGGCACGAGCGGCACGCCCGCAGCGAGCGCGATCCGCGCCGCACCCGTCCGCGGCCGCGCCTCCCACTTCTTCCGCAATCCTTTCTCGCGCCGCGTTCCCTCGGGGAACATGACGACGACGTGCCCGTCGCGGCAGAGGCGCACCGCCTTGTCCAGCGCCTCCTGGTCAGACTGGCCCCTCCGCACCGGGAAGGCCCCGCCGAAGTCCAGGATGTAACGGAAGGGCCACCAGTAGAGCTCGGACTTCGCCATGAAGCGGAGGAAGCGCTGCGGCCAGAGCGGCATCCCGAGCGGCCACGGGTCGAAGTTCGAGACGTGGTTGGCGGCGAGGACGAAGCCGCCGGCCGGCAGGTTCTCCCGGCCGCGGGCCCGCAGCCGGAACAGCCCGTAGAGAAACGGTGCGCTGACGACGGCGATCACGTTGTAGAGAAAGGTCGGCCGCATCGGGCGCAGTATCAGGCACGATTCCGCCATGCGCGCGCGTGCCGTCCTCGACTGGGTGCTCACGATCGCCGCGGCGATCGTCTTCGTCCTCGCGTTCGAGGCGGAGGTGGCCAAGCCGTACCGGGTGCCGACCTCGTCGATGGAGCCCACGCTGCACTGTGCGAAGCCGAGCTTCGGCTGCCGCGCCCACGTCAACGACCGGGTGCTCGTCGACCGGCTCACCTACCGCTTCCGGTCGCCGCACCGCGGCGAGATCGTCGCCTTCCACACACCGGCCGCGGCCCGCACGCGCTGCTCCGGCGCCGGCGGGGTCTTCATCAAGCGGATCATCGGCCTCCCCGGCGAGCGCGTCTCGGAGCGGGGCGGACGGGTGTTCGTGGACGGCCGCCCGCTGGCTGAGCCGTACCTGCGCCCCGGCGCCCGCGATTCGCAGACGGCCGCCTGGCCGCGGATCCCCGGCCGCGAGTACTTCATGATGGGCGACAACCGCACCCTCTCGTGCGACTCGCGCGCGTGGGGCCCCGTCCCGCGCAGCAGCATCATCGGCCGTGCGATCCTCACCTACTGGCCGGTCACGAGGCTGTCAGTGCACGGATAATGCGCCGAAAGAGCGCCGATTGACGCTTTTTCGGCCCGGTGGCGTCGTGGAATCCCTTAGCTATGGTGTCCCGCGTGCCAAAGATCCTTGTCGTCGCAGAGAAGCCCTCGGTCGGTCGCGACCTCTCGTCCGCGCTGCCCGGATCCTTCGAGAAGCACGAGGCCTACCTCGAGTCGGAGGAGTACGTCATCACCTGGGCGGTGGGCCACCTCGTCCAGCTCGCCGAGCCCGAGGACTACGACGAGCGCTGGAAGAAGTGGAAGATGGCCGACCTGCCGATCGTCCCTGACGACTTCAAGCTCGTGCCGCGCGACGCGAAGTCGAAGAAGCAGCTGAAGGAGATCGAGAAGCTGATGCTTCGCGAGGACGTCCAGGCGATCATCAACGCCTGCGACGCCGGCCGCGAGGGTGAGCTGATCTTCGCGTACATCTACGAGTCCGTCTTCTCGCAGGACGGGAAGAAGCGCAAGCCGCCGGCGCCGAAGCCGGTCCAGCGCCTCTGGATCTCGTCGATGACGAAGCAGGCGATCCGTGAGGGATTCGAGCGGCTGCGCCCAGGCGAGCAGCTCGCGTCGCTCGAGGCGGCCGCGCGCTCGCGCTCCGAGGCCGACTGGCTCGTCGGCATGAACGCGACGCGCGCCGCGACGATCCGCGGGCGCGCCTGGGTCGGCGGGGTCGTCTCGCTCGGCCGCGTCCAGACGCCGACCCTCGCGATGATGGTCAAGCGCGAGCGCCAGATCCAGGCGTTCACGCCCGAGCCGTACTGGCTCGTCCACGCCTCGTTCCTGCCGAAGTACGAGGGGCTCTGGTTCGAGGGCGAGGAGACGAGGATCAAGGCGGTGGAGCGGGCCGACGAGATCGTCGCCAAGGTCTCCGGACAGCAGGGAACGGTCACGAAGGTCGAGCGTAAGGAGCAGACCGAGCGGGCGCCGCTCCTCTACGACCTGACCTCGCTCCAGCGCGACGCGAACCGCCGCTTCGGCTTCTCCGCGCGCCGGACGCTGCAGGCCGCGCAGTCGCTCTACGAGTCGAAGAAGGCGATCACGTATCCGCGCACCTCGTCGCGCTACCTCTCCGGCGACATGGTGCCGCAGCTCAAGATCGTCGCCTCGACGCTCCAGGACATCAGCGACTACCGCGAGGCCGCGACGTTCGTGATGCGGCTCGACCAGCTGCCGCTCGGCCGCGTCGTCAACGACGCGAAGGTCGACGACCACCACGCGATCATCCCCACCGACATCTCGCACGACGTCGACAAGTTCACGCCCGACGAGCGCCGCATCTTCGACCTCGTCGCGCGCCGCTTCCTCGCCGTCTTCCATCCGCCGGCCCGCTACGCGCGGACGACCGTCGTGACCGAGGTCGAGGGCGAGTCCTTCCGCACCCGCGGCAAGGTCACGCTCGAGGCCGGCTGGCGCGGCGTCTACGGCCTCGAGGCGGCGGGCGAGCGTCAGGCCGAGGAGGACGAGGGCGAGGGCGGCGAGCTGCCCGAGCTGACGGAGGGCCAGTCGGTCACCTGCGTCGCCGCCGAGCGCGAGGACAAGATGACGAAGCCGCCGCCGCGCTACACCGAGGCGACGCTCCTGTCCGCGATGGAGACGGCCGGGAAGCTGATCGACGACGAGGAGCTGCGCGAGGCGATGAAGGACTCCGGCCTCGGCACCCCGGCCACGCGCGCCGAGACGATCGAGACGCTGATCCGCCGCGAGTACATCGAGCGGGTCGGCAAGGACCTCCAGCCGACCCCGAAGGGTATGCAGGTCATCACCATGCTCGAGGAGCACAAGATCACCTCGCCCGAGCTCACGGGCGAGTGGGAGCACAAGCTCTCCGACATCGAGCACGGCCGCGGCGACCGCTCGGCGTTCATGAAGGAGATCGAGCAGTTCACAGGCGAGATCGTCGGCCAGATCGAGGCGCTCGACAAGGAGAAGCTCCGGCCCGAGCGCGCCGAGCTCGGCCCGTGCCCCCGTTGCGGCGCCGAGACGGGCGAGATCATCCGCGAGAACTCCCGCGCCTACGGCTGCACGAGCTGGAAGAGCCGCGAGGAGACAGGCTGCGGCTTCGTGATCTGGAAGCGGGTCGCCGGCCGGACGCTCACGCCCGAGATCGCCCGCCAGCTGATCGAGGAGGGGAAGACGCGGGAGGTGCTCTCGGGCTTCCGCTCCAAGGCCGGCAAACCTTTCCGGGCCCGTCTCGTCCTAACGGACGAGGGCAAGATCGAGTTCGACTTCCCCGTGCGCGCGCAAACCAAAGAGACCGCTGCTGCGGAATAACGACGAGAAGCCGCGCGTTCCAAAGGTGGGGCGCCCCCGCGGGACAGTTACCCCTGGAAAGACGAGGACTTCCATCGTACAGTGCGAAGGTTTGGAGATCGCCGCGAAGCAGGATCGAAAGGACTGAAGAGACCCTCTTGACGCAGAACCAGCTTCACGAGTTGCTCGAGACCGAGCAGGCCCGCACCCTCGTGGCGGGCGCCGAGGAACGCGGGTACGTCGAGCCGGCCGAGCTCGAGGCGTTCGCGCTGGAGCACGAGCTGAACGACGACGAGATCGACGAGCTCACGCGCGAGCTCGAGCGGATCGGTCTCGAGGTCGGAGAGCCGACGGTCGAGGCCGAGCCGGACAAGGAGAAGGCTCCGGAGCCCGCGCAGCCCGAAGCGGCCGTCTCGGGCGCCGCCGACAGCCTGCAGCTCTTTCTCGCCGACGTCGGCCGCCACAAGCTGCTGACCGCCGCCGAGGAGGTCACGCTCGCCAAGCAGATCGAGCGCGGCGACCCGGTCGCAAAGCGCCGCATGATCGAGTCGAACCTCCGCCTGGTGGTCTCGATCGCGAAGGGCTACCGCGGTCTGGGCGTCCCGTTCCTGGATCTGATCCAGGAGGGCACGCTCGGCCTGAACCGCGCGGTCGAGAAGTTCGACTGGCGGCGCGGCTACAAGTTCTCGACGTACGCGACCTGGTGGATCCGCCAGTCGGTGCAGCGCGCCGTGGCGAATCACGCCCGAACGATCCGCGTGCCCGTCCACGTGGTCGAGCGCCAGCAGAAGCTGTCCCGGGCCGCGCGGCGGCTCGAGGTCGAGCTCGGGCGCGAGGCGACCAAGGCGGAGCTGGCCGAGGCGACCGGACTGCCGATGCAGCACGTCGACGAGGCCCTCGGCGCCGCCCAGGCGTCGGTCTCGCTGAACCAGACGGTCGGCGCGGACGACGAGGGTGAGCTCGGCGACCTCTTCGCCGACCGCGAGGCAGCCGATCCGTTCGACGAGGCGGAGGAGTCGCTGCGCCGCCAGGGCGTGCGCAAGGCGCTCGACGCCCTCCCCGAGCGGGAGCGGCGGATCCTCGAGCTCCGCTTCGGCTTCGAGGGTGAGCCCTGGACGCTCGAGGCGATCGGGCACGAGCTCGACCTGACGCGGGAGCGCGTCCGGCAGCTCGAGGGCCAGGCGCTGGCCCGCCTCGGCGCGCTGCGCGACCTGATCTCGCTCGCCGCGTAGACGCGCCGTTCCGCGTTCCCGTCGTGCACTAGAGCAGCACCGCGTCGGCGGGCGCTGTTCGTCACGGCGCGTCGGACGGCCGGTCGGCGGCGAGGTCGAACGTCTCGCTGCGGTAGCTGCGGTCGCCGCCGGCGCCGAGCGGCTCGAGCAGCACGCGGCGAAGGGAGTCGTAGTCGAACGTGTCGAGATAGAAGCCGTCCGCAGAGAGCTCGCCGCGGCGGCGGCGCTCGGCACGCGGGCGGTGGAAGTCGTCTACCGTCGCGCGGACGACGGGCCGGCCGGTGGCCTCGACGAGCGGCGCCAGCTCGTCCGCGAGCGTCGTCTTTCCGGCCGCGTCGACCCCGTCGACCCCGATCCGAACCGGATGTGGGAGTCGCGCGACCGCGATGCGATCGGCCAAGGCCTCGAGCACCCGGCGCCGCCTCTCCGTCACCAGCCGAGCCTAGAACAGCCGCGGCCGGTCCGGCCCAGGCCCGTTGCCTGGCACCGGGGCGGGCCTAGAACAGCCGCGGCCGGTTCGGACCAGGCCCGTTGCCTGGCACCGGGGCGCGGCCTTTCCGGACTGGTCCCGCGCGCACGGCGCGCGAGCGCTCCGCGGCGGCGAGGATCGCCTCCTTCTCGAGCGGAACGACCGTGAGCTCCGGCGGCGGCCTGCGGAGGAAGGTCCCGATCAGGAACAGCTCCTCGAGCTCTCCAAGTAACACAGTGTTACTTGGATCGAGGGCACGGCGCGCGGCTGCGAGGCCCGCCTCGACCTCGAGGTGAGCCCCGTCGCCGGGCGGGAGCGTCCGCACCGCGGCGACGCGGCCGCCGGCGACGAAGACCGCGCGGCAGAATCCGGGCTCCGTCGCCGGCACGACGAGGCAGCGCGCGAGGGCGCGCAGGCGCGCCAGCCGGTCGAGCTCGCGGCAGACGCGCTCGAGCGCCTCGACCCGGTCGCGCAGCCGCGCGGCGTCCTCGTAGCGGCGCGCCTCGGCGAGCCCGGCGAGCTTCCGGCGCAGTCGCGGCAGGGCCCGCGCAGGGCGCTCGAGCTCTTCGGGCGCGAGCGCGCGCGCGGCGAGTTGCGCCCGCCGCCGCGACCGGATCGGTCCGAGCTCGGTCGGCGACGCCGAGGCGACGACCGCGTCGCCGCGACGCTTCAGCCAAACGTAGCGGTCGGGCCGCGAGACGCGGGCGTTCGCCGGCGGCCGCAGCTCGCGGATCAATCTCAGCTCCTCGAGCGCCGCCTCCAGCTCCGAGCCGAGCACGCGCCACTCGATCCGCTCGCACGCGCCGACCGCCGCCTCGACGGCCGGCCGCTGACGCTCGGAGCGGAAGTAGGAGCGCAGCCGGGCCCGCAGGTCGCGCGCCCGGCCGACGTAGAGCACCTGCCCGCCCTTCCCGAGAAAGAGGTAGACGCCCGGCCGCGGCGGAGCGCCGAACGCGAGCCGGCGCTTCTCGTACACGCGCCGCGTGCGCGTGGCCGCGAGCTCGACCACGTCCGCGACCGTCAGCGCGCCGCGCTCCTGCGCGAGCCCGAGCAGCGCGAGCAGCACCTCCGCCGTCGCCTGGGCGTCCGGCAGCGCACGGTGGCACGGCCGCACCGACGTCCCGAAGAAGTAGGAGAGCTGTGCGAGCGAGGCGCGGGGCACCCGTCCTGCAAGCAGGCGCCGCGCGAGCGCGACCGTGTCGATCACCGGTGCTGCGATCCGGCTCCCCGTCAGCAGCTCCGTCTCGCGGTCGAGGAACGCGAGATCGAAGCGCGCGTTGTGCGCGACGAGCACCGCGTCTCCCGCAAAGGCGAGGAAGCGCCGGAGCGCGAGCTCGACGCGCGGCGCCCCGTGCAGCTGCCTGTCCGTGAGCCCCGTCAGCGCCGAGACCGCCGGCCCGAGCGGCGCGCGCGGATCGACGAGCGTCTCGAACTCCGCCTCCAGCTCGAGCGCGCGCACGCGCACGGCGCCGATCTCGCAAATCCGGGACGAGCCGGGCCGAAGCCCGGTCGTCTCGAGGTCGACGACGACGTAGGTGGCCGACTCGAGCGCGAGATCGGCACCGGCGGGTGCGGCGAGCGCGACCGCGTCGCCGCGCCAGCGGAGCCGCGCGTCCGCGTCGACCACCTCGGCCAGCAGCGAGCGCGCCAGCCCCACCGGCACCTGCCGCAGCGCGAAGAGCCGGCGCGCCGCCTCCTCGGCGAAGACCGGCCCTCGCCGCTCTTCGACGAGCTCCACCAGCCGGTCGGCGGCGTCCAGCCGAAGCTGCATGCTCGGAATGGTAGGCGAACATATGTTCGCCGACAAGCGGCAACTCTATGCCTGAGCGGACGTCTTATACTCGCGACCACCCAAGGAGGGAAAGGAGTAGGGGTGAACCGATTGAGGGCATCAGTGCTGGCGCTGTCAGCGCTCGCTCTGACACTGATTGGGGCAGGCACGAGCTCGGCCGCCCACCGCGGCGGCGCGGCGGCGGGGACGCTCGTGTACGCCGGTGCATCCGACCCGACCTACCTCGATCCGGCGCTCGTCTCGGACGGCGAGTCGTTCCGGATCACGACCCAGATCTTCGAGGGGCTCGTCTCGCTGAAGCCGGGGACGACGAACGTGATTCCGGCGCTCGCGACGAGCTGGAAGACGAGCAAAGACGGTAAGACCTGGACGTTCATCCTCCGCAAGAAGGTCAAGTTCCACGACGGCACGCCGTTCAACGCGGCCGCCGTGTGCTTCAACTTCAACCGCTGGTACAACTTCTCGGGCGCATTCCAGGACCCGGGCGCGACGTTCTACTACCAGTCGATCTTCACCGGATTCCACCACAACGAGTCGAACACGCTCGGGCCGCCGCTCTATAGAGGCTGCCAGGCGAAGGGCCCGTACAAGGCGCTCATCTTCCTGACGAAGCGGAACGGTCCGTTCCTGCCGTCGCTCGCGCTGCAGTCGTTCACGATGCAGAGCCCGACGGCGCTCCAGAAGTACGACGCCGACTCGGCGCAGATCGCGAACGGCGTGTTCCGGCCGACCGGCTCGTATGCGTTCCAGCATCCGACCGGCACCGGCCCGTTCAAGTTCGGCGGCTGGACGGTCAAGGAGAAGGTCGTCCTGCTGCGGAACAACGCGTACTGGGGCAAGAAGGCGAAGCTGGCGCAGGTGATTGTCCGTCCGATCTCCGACAACTCGGCCCGCGTCCAGGCGCTCCAGACAGGTGAGATCAACGCCATGGACCTGCTGCAGCCGCAGGACGTACCGACGGTCCAGGGCAACAGCAAGCTGAAGGTCCTCAACCGGCCGTCGTTCAACGTCGCGTACGTGACGATCAACCAGGCGAAGCCGCCGACGGACAACCTGCTCGTGCGGAAGGCGATCGCCTACGGCCTCGACCGGCAGTCGGTCGTCAACGCCTTCTATGCCGGTCGCGGGCAGGTCGCGAACGAGTTCCAGCCGCCGCAGCTCTTCGGCTGGACGAACAAGGTGCCGAAGTACAACTACGACCCGAACAAGGCGAAGCAGCTGCTCCAGCAGGCCGGGCTGACGCTGCCCGTCACGCTCGATTTCTGGTACCCGACGAACATCTCGCGGCCGTATATGCCCGATCCGAAGCGGAACTTCGAGGCCTTCTCCGCGAGCCTCGAGAAGTCCGGGTTCAAGATCGTCGCGCACAGCGCGCCGTGGCGCCCGGACTACGTCTCGAAGGTGAACAGCGGCGATGCGGGCAACATCAACCTGATCGGCTGGACGGGAGACTACGGCGACCCGGACGACTTCCTCGGCGTCTTCTTCCAGAACGACAACCCGCAGTTCGGCTTCCACAACGCGAAGCTAACGGCGCTGCTGAACAGGGCAGAGCAGGAGACGAACTTCAAGCAGCGCGTCAAGCTCTACCAGCAGGCCAACATCATGATCATGCGGGACATCGTCCCCGGTGTGCCGTACGCGCACTCGAGGCCTGCGCTCGGCTTCCAGCAGACGGTCGGCGGCTACATCGCGAGCCCGATCGGCACGGATCCGTTCGCTCCGGTCTTCCTGGGCGGACAGTAGGTCACGGGTAGCAGACCGGCGGACGACGACGCGCGATGCTTCGTTTCGTCGTCCGCCGGCTCCTGCTTCTCGTCCCGATCCTGCTCGGCGTCTCGATCCTCGTCTTCGCGTGGGTTCACGCGCTGCCCGGGAGCCCGGCCGAGTCGCTCCTCGGCGAGCGCGCGACTCCTGCGCTCGTCAAGGCCTACCAGGAGAAGTACGGCCTCAACCGGCCGATCCCGCTCCAGTACTGGCAGTACGTGAAGACGACGGCGAAGGCCGATTTCGGCACGAGCATCGCCACGCACCGGTCCGTCTCGACCGAGCTCCGTGAGCGTTTCCCGGCGACCATCGAGCTGACGATCGCGGCGATGATCTTCGCCATCTCGGTCGGCATCCCGCTCGGCGTGATCGCGGCGAAGCGCTACGGTACCCCACTCGACCACGCGAGCCTCGTCGTCTCCCTGCTCGGGATCTCGACGCCGATCTTCTTCCTCGCGCTCGTGCTCAAGTACATCTTCGCCGTGCGGCTCGGGTGGCTGCCGAGCGTCGGCCGCATCGACGTCACGATCAACGCGAAGCACCCGACGAACTTCTACGTCCTCGACGCGATCATCGAACGCGACTGGTCGACGCTCTGGGACGTGCTGCGCCACCTGATCCTGCCCGCGATCGCGCTCGGCTCGATTCCGCTCGCGATCATCGCCCGGATCACCCGCGCGGCCGTCCTCGACGTCCAGAACGAGGACTACGTGCGCACGGCGCGTGCCAAGGGTCTGCCGCCTCGGATCGTCGACCGCCGCCATGTGCTCCGGAACGCGATGCTGCCGATCTCGACCGTGATCGGCCTGCAGACGGGGCTGCTGCTCTCGGGCGCGATCCTGACCGAGACGGTCTTCGAGTTTCCGGGGATGGGCTCGTGGCTACGCGACGCGATCTTCAACCGCGACTACCCGGTGCTGCAGGGCGGGATCCTCTTCCTCGCGATCGTCTTCGTCGTCGTGAACCTGATCGTCGACATCTCGTACGCGCTCTTCAACCCGAGGATCCGCTACTCATGAGCGCGCTACGCGTTCTGGTTACCCCGGACGAGTCGCTCGGTCGGCCGTCGGCGTGCCCGCGGCAGCCGCCCAAGGGTCGGCCGTGTCAGTAGTCGAGCTCGAGGGCCACGAGCTCGCGCTGGAGGCGCCGAGCGGCCTCTGGCGCGACGCGTGGGTGCGGCTGCGGCGCAATCCCGGGGCGATCATCGGGCTCTTCTTCGTGCTCGTCTTCGTCGTCTGCGCGGTGTTCGCGCCGTGGCTCGCCCCGCACAAGCCGCTCGACCAGGATCTGGCGCTGCTCGGCCGGAACGGAATCCCGCCGGGGCCGTCGGCTGACCATTGGTTCGGCGTCGACACGCTCGGCCGGGACGAGTTCTCGCGAATCCTCTACGGTGCGCGCCTGTCGCTGATCGTCGGCGTCGTCTCGGTCGCGGTCGGGCTCTCGGTCGGGATCGTCCTCGGCGCCGTCGCCGGCTTCTTCGGCGGCTGGGTCGACACCGGCGTGATGCGGCTGATGGACGTGATGCTGGCGATTCCGGGGCTGCTCCTCGCCATCGGCATCGTCGCGGCGCTCGGCCCCGGCCTCTTCCACATCATGGTCGCGGTCGGCCTCACGCAGATCCCGATCTTCGCGAGGCTGCTGCGCGGCTCCGTGCTCGCGCAGAAGGAGAACGACTTCGTCCTCGCCGCGCGCTCGACGGGCGTGCCGCGCCGCTGGATCCTTGCCTCGCACATCCTCCCGAACGCGATCTCGCCGGTGATCGTCCAGGGCACGCTCGCGCTCGCGACCGCGATCATCGACGTCGCGGGGCTCAGCTTCCTCGGCCTCGGCGACCAGAACCCCGCGCGGCCGGAGTGGGGCGCAATGCTGACCGAGACGAACCAGTACCTGCAGCAGGCGCCGTGGCTGGCGATCATCCCCGGGCTCGCGATCGTCGTCTCGGCGCTCGGGTTCAACCTGATCGGCGACGCCCTCCGCGAGGCCCTGGACCCGAAACTCCGTGGCCGCTGACGCCCCTGGCCGGCCGCGGCTCCAGCTCGGCGAAGCCGGGCTTCCGCCCCGCCCCAGGAACGTCAGCGGTGCATAGCGCTGCGGCCGACAGCACGCTGCTCGCGGTCGACGACCTGCGCGTCGAGTTCAAGACGCAGCGGGGAATCGTCCACGCCGTCAACGGGATCTCCTTTGCGATCGACGCGGGCGAGACGCTCGGGATCGTCGGCGAGTCCGGTTGCGGCAAGAGCGTGACGGCGCTCGCTTTACTCGGGATCCTCTCGCGGAACGGACGCGTCGTCTCGGGCACCACGATGTTCGGCGGCCGCGACCTCCTGCAGCTGTCCCAGCGCGAGCAGCGCCACGTCCGGGGCAAGGAGATCGCGATGATCTTCCAGGACCCAATGACGAGCCTGAACCCGGTGCTGACGGTGGGGCGGCAGATCCGGGAGCCGCTGCAGACGCACTTCGGGCTCGACAAGAACGCCGCCGAGGCCCGCGCGGTGGACCTGCTCGACCAGGTCGGCATCCCGAGCGCCAAGGCGCGCGTCGACGACTATCCGCACCAGTTCTCGGGCGGGATGCGGCAGCGCGCGATGATCGCGATGGCGCTCGCGTGCGAGCCCAAGCTCCTGATCGCCGACGAGCCGACGACCGCCCTCGACGTGACGATCCAGGCGCAGATCCTCGACCTGCTGCGGGAGCTCGTCGCCGAGCGCGACACGGCGCTGATCCTGATCACGCACGACCTCGGCGTCGTCGCCGGGATGTGCGAACGGGTCAACGTCATGTACGCCGGGATGTTCATGGAGACCGCGCCCGCCGAGCAGCTGTTCGGCTCGCCGCGGCATCCGTACACGCTCGGGCTGCTGCAGAGCGTCCCGCGCCTCGACGCGCCGCGGCGTGCGAAGCTGCGGCCGATCGAAGGCGCGCCGCGCGACATGCTGAGCCCGCCGCAAGCCTGTCCGTTCCAGCCGCGCTGCCGCTACGAGGTCGCGGCCTCGCGCGAGGAGGTGCCGCCGCTCGTCCAGATCGAGCCGGGGCACTACGTGGCCTGCTTCAACCCGGTCCCAGCGGACGAGTGGCAGCGCGAGCTCGCGATGGCCGAATGAGCACGAACGGCGCGGGCGGCCCGCTCGTCGAGCTCGAGGATCTGCGGGTCTGGTTCCCGATCCGCAGTGGGCTCGTGCTCGACCGGCACGTCGGCGACGTCCGCGCGGTCGACGGCGTCACGCTGACGATCCAGCGCGGCGAGACACTCGGCCTCGTCGGCGAGTCCGGCTGCGGGAAGTCGACCGTCGGCCGCGCGATCCTGCGCCTCTACGAGCCGACCGGCGGTCGGATCGTCTTCGACGGCAGGGACATCACGCGCCTCGGCGAGGCGGAGCTGCGGCCGCTCCGCCGCCGCATGCAGATGGTCTTCCAGGATCCGTTCGCGTCGCTCAACCCGCGCCACTCGGTCGGCCGCATCGTCGGCGAGCCGATGCGCGTGCACGGGCTCGATCGCGGCACGGACGTCGCCAAGCGCGTTCGCGAGCTGCTCACCATCGTCGGGCTGCCGCCGGACGCCGCGTCCCGGTACCCGCACGAGTTCTCGGGCGGCCAGCGCCAGCGCATCGGTGTCGCCCGCGCGCTCGCCGTCAATCCCGACTTCATCGTCGCCGACGAGCCGGTGTCGGCGCTCGACGTCTCGATCCAGGCGCAGATCATCAACCTGCTCGAGGAGCTGCAGCAGGACTTCCAGCTCACGTACCTCTTCATCGCGCACGACCTCGCCGTGGTGCGGCACATCTCCGACCGGATCGCCGTCATGTACCTCGGCCAGGTCGTCGAGATCTCGCCGGCCGCCGACCTCTACACGGATCCGCTCCACCCGTACACGATCTCGTTGCTCTCTGCGGTGCCGATTCCCGACCCCGTGGTCGAGCGCAAGCGCGAGGCGATCCTGCTCGCGGGTGACCTGCCGAGCCCGGCCGACCCGCCCCCCGCGTGCCGCTTCCACACGCGCTGCCCCTATGTCCAGCCGACGCGCTGCCGCGACGACATGCCGCCGCTGCGGCGACTCGCCTCCGGCCACGAGGTCGCGTGCCACTGGGCCGAGCAGATCAAGGCGGGGACGATCCGGCCCCACGAACGCCCGCCCGTGTTCGAGCCCGGCCTGCCCGAGCCCGTGCCCGAGCCGCCGCCGGTATAACCGGTGCGGTGCAGACCGTTCGCGAGCTGACGCCCGTCCGGGCCGAGCCGCGCGACGACGCGGAGCAGGTCACCGAGCTCCTCGCCGGCGAGCCGCTCGCGGTCGAGGCGCAGCGCGGCGACGGCTGGGCGCGGATCCGCACCGCGTACGACTACCCCGGCTGGATCCGCGCCGAGGCGCTCGGCGGTGTCCTCGACCTCGAGTGGCTCGAGGAGCGGAGCGGCGACCCGGTCGAGGAGGCTCGCAGCTATCTCGGCGCCCGCTACCGCTGGGGCGGCCTGACCGAGAAGGGGATCGACTGCTCGGGGCTCGTGCACATCGCGCACCGCCGGCTCGGGCGCCTCGTCCCGCGCGACGCCCACCAGCAGGAGCAGGCCGGCCGGGAGCTCGGCGAGCGGGAGCTCGCGCCGGGTGACCTGATCACGTACGGCGACGAGGAGCGCGCCGATCACGTGGCCTTCTGGCTCGGGGGCGGCCGGATCCTCCACGCGACCCAGCGGGAGGGGGTCGACGGCGTCCTCGAGGAGGCCGAGCCGGAGGAGCTCCGGTCGCGGCGGCGGAAGCTGATCCGGTTCCAGACGCGTAACTAACAGGAATCAGCTCCAATACGTCATGTAAGAATGCAGCGCGCGCAGGGCAGGGGTCCGCCTTTGCCCGCGACACGAATCGAGCCTGGGAGGTACTGCATTGACACGGAGACACCGAGCGAAGTGGCTGTTCACGGCCGCCACTTTCGCGGTCGGGGTCGCGCTCATCGCCGCAGCCTGCGGCGGAGGCGGCAAGAAGAGCAACGCGGGGGGCGGAACCGGCTCCTCGACGGCGACGGGCGCAACGGCGCCGTCGGCCGCGGGGAAGAAGTTCGCCAACTTCCGTCTCGCCTACGACACGGGCATCGACTTCCTCGATCCAGGCTTGTCCTACACCGTCGAGGGCTGGCAGCTGATGTGGAACGTCTACCTGCCGCTGATCGGCTACAAGCATGTGGGCGGCCCGGACGGCGCCACGATCGTGCCGTACCTCGCCAAGGATCTGCCGAAGGTCTCGTCCGACGGCAAGACGTACACGCTCACGCTGCGGAAGGGCCTGAAGTACTCCGACGGGACGCCGGTCAAGGCGAGCGACTTCGCCTCGACGATCGAGCGTGACTTCAAGGTCGACTCCCCGGGTGTCGGCTTCTTCTCGAACATCATCGGCGCCGACGAGTTCGGCAAGACGAAGAAGGGCCACATTACCGGGATCACCACCAACAACGCGAGCGGCCAGATCACGATCAAGCTGAAGGCCGCGCAGGGCGACTTCCAGAACATCCTCGCCACCGAGTTCGCAGCGCCCGTGCCGGCCAACGCGCCGGCCAAGGATCAGTCGACGCATGCATTGCCGTCGACCGGCCCGTACATGATCACCCAGTACAAGCCGAACAAGGTCGCGGTCGCGGTCCGGAACCCGCAGTGGCAGAACAACAAGGGCACCGGGATCACCGAGGTGCCGGACGGCAACCCGGACAAGATGACGCTCGACATCATCGGCGACCCGGGGATCTCGCTCCAGCGCGTGATCAACGGCCAGGACGACTACAACTTCCAGCAGCCGCCGACGGACCGTCTCGGCGTTCTGCAGTCGAAGTACTCCGACCAGCTGAAGATCTACATCCCGGCGAACACGTACTACTTCTTCATGAACACGCGCGTGAAGCCGTTCACGGACGTCAACGTGCGCAAGGCCGTCAACTTCGGGATCGACCGTACCGCGCTCGTGCGCGTGTACGGCGGCCTCGCGACGCCGACGGAGAACGTGCTGCCGCCGACGTATCCGCAGTACAAGAAGCTCAACCTGTACCCGTACAACCTCGCCAAGGCGAAGCAGCTCGTGAAGGCGTCCGGGATGGCGGACGTGCCGATCATCGTCTGGAACCACGACCGCGGCACCGATCCGAAGGCCACGGCGTACCTCGCCGACCAGCTGACGAAGATGGGCTTCACGCACGTGAAGCAGAAGATCGTCAACTCGGCGGTCTACTGGACGACGATCGGAAACCAGAAGACGAAGGCGCAGATCGGCCTCGCCGACTGGTTCCAGGACTATCCGCATCCGCTCGACTGGTTCGACGTGCTCCTGAACGGAACGCGCATCACCGAGACGCACAACAACAATTACTCGAACGCGAACGTTGCCGCGATCAACGACAAGATCGAGGCGCTGAAGAAGCAGCCGACACTGACGGACGCGGTCAACCAGCAGTGGGCGCAGGTGGACCGGATGGTCGACCAGAACGCACTGTGGGCCGCGTGGATCAACCGCCAGTTCATCGACTTCTTCAACAAGGACATGGATCTGAGCGGAACCTGCTACACGAACCACGTCCTCTACTACTTCGACTACAGCCAGATCTGCCACAAGTAGGCGCATAGATCGACACAGGCCGGCGAGGGCGTTTTCTACGGCGCCCCCGCCGGCCTCGAACGGGAAGGTCACAGGTTGGGGGAGCCCGCCACCGGAACCGAGTTCACGTTCGACACGGCGGCGGAGCTCGCCCACGAGGAGCGCGGCGCGATCCAGGGCCGCAGTCCCTGGTACCTCGCGTGGCGGCGGCTGCGCCGGAACTACGTCGCGTTCGCGTTCCTCGGGCTGTTCGTTCTCATCGTGGTCGCGTGCTTGCTCGCGCCGGTGTACGCGCACCACGTCGCGCACACGGGGCCGCTCACGACGCACGTCAACGACAAGGTCAAGGTCAACGGCGTCGAGACGGACGTCCTCTCCCAGGGCG
>WNGD01001341.1_pt1 | contig 29345 bp, 30 predicted proteins | sample 5400671 | NCBI WGS metagenome assembly WNGD01 (sample SAMN13153369, study PRJNA577476) | soil metagenome | isolation source: 40 cm soil or saprolite under grassland replicate 2 | place: USA:California | collected 2016-06-15
TTGATTCCGGAGCCTGAGCCGCCCTTGAAGATCTTCCCCTCGGTTTTGTACCAGTCGAGGATCGAATCGATCGAGTCCTCGATGCTGAGGATGAAGCAGGAGGAGCACTGCGGCTGCTCTTCGATGCCGATGTTGAACCAGACCGGCGAGTTGAAGCAGAGGTACTGGTTCACGAGCAGGTGCTTCAGCTCCTGGCGGAATGTCTCCGCCTCATCATCCGATGCGAAGTAGCCGTCCTTCCGTCCCCACTCCGCGATCCGATTGACGACGCGGTCGATGAGCTGCTTGACGGAGCGCTCTCGCATTACCGTTCGACCCGAGCCCGTGGAAGCATCGCCCGGCGTGAGCGGGCCGCGGAAGTACTTCGAGGCGACGACGTTCGTGGCGTTCTGGGACCAGGTCGCCGGCATTTCGACGTCCTTCTGCTCGAAGACGGGCTTTCCGTCCGCCCCTTCGATGCTGGCCCTGCGGACGTCCCACTCGATCTCGTCATAGGGGTCCACGTCCGGCTTTGTGAAGTAGCGCTCAATTGGGAGGCGAGCCTCCTCGCGCGCCGGTGGCTGAGCGGTTGCGTTAGTCTCGGTCTCCCGTCGATCAGGTGCGAGTGTCATTGTGTCGGCTCCTTTCCCCACGCCCTAGTGTTCACACGCGAGCGGGAAGTTACCGGAGGTAACTTCCCGCGCATGCGTGCGCAGGGAATCTGCGCGTTCTTAATTGCCATCCCTAACTCCAAGGTGCCGCTCTACCAGTACTGATGATGTTCTAATGATCTGGCTAAGCCTTGCGGCGAGTCGCCGCGTCACTCCGCTTCTTGCGCCATGTTCCATCCTTGTTTCGATCGCGCGGCTGCTGCCCTCCCCCTTTTTCTCGCTCCTTTACGTGCGGAATCCCCTTGCCTGCTCTTCGATCAGGCATGTGCTCTCCTCCTACTACCTGTCACCGCTGTTGAGCTGCTGCTCGAGGTAGATGAATGCGGGTGGCTTGAGCATCACCGTGAAGTCCGCTTCGTCGGTACCCAAGTAGCGGTGAATGACAACCATGCCCATCGCCTCCGAGGACTTGAGGACAACGGCAACCGATCTCAACGGTTCCCCAAGAGCCTCAGCTATCTCCCCGATCGTCGGTATTCCGATTCCTCCATGCTGCTCTCGTTCTTCAAGAAGCCTGAAAATGCGGTGTCTCAATTCCACGTGGGATCCTCTCCGTCCTTTGCCCCTGACTTCATGAGCCGTTGAGCGCTCAAATCGGGACTCGAAGCTCTTGCCAGCTGAGTGTGATTGCCTTCTTTGTTCGCCTCTCCCTAAGGGTTGTCGTTAGATTTTCATCGACGAAGTGGGCGACCCGAGGTGGGCCCGCCCCTAGGACGGTAGCCTGAGGGAAGAAGTTCGGGTGATTTGCGCCGGTCTGAATGTAGTTGTTGCAGCGGATGAGCACACATGGGACATGCGTGTAACCGGATTTCTTCAGCCAAAATGTTAGGTGATAGCCGTTTTTCAATAGATATCGACCACCGAATTCAGCGACCTGAATGTACGGTGGCCGGAATGCAACCTCGAAGTTGGCAACCGGCGGTTGAATGGCGACGTTTAGGCTTAGGTTAGGATCCCAACTGCTGAAGCTGATACCATTCCCATTTACCTGGCTAACTTCGAACTCCGAAGTCCACTGAAGCGGGAGGCAATAATCCAGGAGACGTGATGCGACGGCACCCCGTGGCCTCCGGGAAGCATGGACGCTGTCAAGCACCACCTCTCGCTGGAAAGCGACTATCTTGTCGATTTCAACCATTCTGAATTGCCAGTCAACGCCGGTGAACACTTGGATGAAAAGCTCGGAGCCCGCTAGACGGGCAAGTTGCTTGCCCAAACGAGGTGGCATCTCTCGAATTTCTGGCTCTTCAGGCCCGTGGTTTGGTAGTTGCGCGACAGCCCCCTGGCTTCGCTCGTACATTTGACGAAGCTCAGTCTCAGTTAATGCCTGAGCTAGAGGTATGCTCGAAACGTAAGCTTTCGCCTCGTCCCAAGTCATGAATCCAAGAAGAGCCCTCCGTCTCTGAGTGACAGTGATCTGCGTTTGCACATCTCGTCCTGGCTCGATTAAGGCGGTTGTCATGTTGCTTTCATCCTTGGCTCGCGAGCCGGGTCAGAATCTTCGTGGACCCCGTTTCTCATCATCTGCGTGCTGCCGCCACCGGGGCGGAAGAACTCCCACTCAAACGAGGGTGACATCGCGTGCTGCCCGGCTTCGATGGCGCGAATGGCGGCGAAGAGGGCGTTGCGGGCGGGCGCATTGGCGTCGTCCGCCAGGTCGCGGCGGCGGTGGTACGCGTAGAGCATGCGGAACTGGTTCTGAGTCGAACCCTTGTGAGAGCGCGGGATGTGGGAGAGCTCTTCGTCGATCAGGCGAGTCATGACGGCAGCTTTCATTGATTACTGGTCGCTGTCCCGGCCGATGGCCACTCTCCAGGACCAAATGAGCAGGGCGATGAGCGCGATGGTGGCCAGCTCCGCAGGTGTCATTGGGCCCTCCTTTGCTGCTTCTTCTCCGGCTCGGCGTCGGTCTTGGCGCGGGCAGACGCCCGCCCGCCTGGGCGGCGTACGCGCAGGATGCGCGCGGAAGCTGTCTTCGGTGTCAGATCGGGCAGGAGCGCGAGCTGATCGGGCGGAATGTCGGCGGGCGGAATGTCGGGCCGGCGCCAGCCCGCCTTCAGCGCCTCAAGCTCCTGCTCCAGTTCGTCGACGTCGGCGAAGGCGCGGTAGACGGAGGCGAAGCGGATGTACGCGATGTGGTCCAGCGCTTGCAGGCGCTCCATGACCAGCTCGCCGACGACGCTGGACGGCACCTCGGCGCGGTTCATCGCGAAGACCGCCTGCTCGACCTCGTCCGCCAGCGTCTCGACGGCGCCGGACGGGATCGGGCGCTTGTCGCACGCCTTGCGCATGCCGGCGATCACTTTCACGCGATCAAACGCCTCGCGCCGGCCGTCCTTCTTGATCAGCACAACGCCGCCGAGCTCCACACGCTCGAGCGTGGTGAAACGGCGGCCGCAGGCGAGGCATTCGCGGCGGCGGCGGATGCCGTCTTGTTCCGGGCGGGAATCGGTGACCTTTGTCTCGGCCTGAGCGCAGAAAGGGCAGTTCATGTGCGGCCTAGGGAATCTCGACCTGCCGCGCGGGCATGCTGACTGTGCGCTCGGGTACGTTCAAAGTCCGGCTGGGTAAGCTAACGGTTCGTCCGCGCAGACTAAAGGTTCGGCTGGGGATGTGCACCGTGCGGCTCGGGATCCTTACGTCTCGCGCTGGCAGATACTTGGTCCGCTTGAGTTTGTTTGGCATTTTCGTAGCCCCTCGCGCCACCTGTTGGACCCCCACTCTCAGCGGCGCAAGACGAACATTAGCACTATATATTGTAGTTGTCAAGCCGTCACGAGCAACATTTTGTGGTTATCCACATGTGTGGAGAAGCCGTGTTGGCGGATGTTCGGTGCTATGCTCGCTGATGTTGAGACATGCGCATCGCAATCGACACGAACGTCCTCATCGCCGCCCTGACCCGTACCGGCGGCACGAGCGCGCGCATCGCGCAGGCATGGCTTGATGGCCGGCTCGAGGTCGTCGCCTCTCCGGCGACGATCCGCGAAGCGGAGCTCGTCCTCGGTGGCGGCTGGCTGGCGCGAATGGTGTCGCCGGAATCGATCGAGTCGCTGCTAGATGCGCTCCAGACGCGAAGCGTGCTGATCGAGCGACCGCCACAGGTCCGGGATCTACGTTTGAAGGACGCCGGTGATCTACGGCTGGTGGAAGCTGCTGTCTCCGGTGGCGCGCGTTACATCGTGACGACAGACCGGGAGTTCCTGCGTGCGCGCGGCTATGCGGGTGTTGAGTTCGTCACGCCCGCGGAGTTCGAACGCCTTCTCCGGGAAGCTGACATTGAGTGATAGAAGATTGCAAGCCGCCTAGCCCAGAGACCCGTAGCGGTTCGAACTCGGCACTCCGGAACATGCAACCAAAATACTGTGGCTTTACGGCTTTCGATGAGTAGGAGTGCTGTCTGGATGGTTCGTCGCCTGCGCGGGCAAGTCAGGATCTTCGGCGTGGATTACAATGACCGGCGCATGCCGTGTCCGGTGCATCGATAGGTAAGGGATTGGCTAAGCATCATAGAGGAGGTCTGATATGTGCATTAGCTGCGGTTGCGACGAGCCTGAGGCCAACCACGGCAACCCCAAACACATCACTCTGCAGCAGCTGAAGGACGCTGCTGAGGCGGCCGAAGTGGACATGACCCAGCTCGTGAAGAACATCGACCAGGGTCTCAAGAGGTACGGAGGCGCCAAGTAAGACGCGGCTCTCTAGCGAGTCCCCGAACTCAATCAATCAACCCGGCGCCGCCGTCCGGGTTTTCACACTCGGCCGGCTGTTGTAGGAGGTCAGCCATGACGACCGGAAGCATCTGGAGTCAGAGGCCAGTTGTGGCAGGCCGCTGGACGTTAAAGGATGTCGTCCAGGGGAAGCCGTTCGGCCACCCCAGCCATCCACCGTTCGTGCACTTTCCCTCGGCGCTGCTGCCCGCCGCGTTGATCTTCGATGTCGCCTCGAGGCTCGATGCCGATCTTACGTTGACGCGCGCCGCCTTCTACGACATCGTGCTCGGGCTTGTGGTCGCCGTTTTCGCGGCGACCACCGGCTTGGTGGACTACCTGCCGATGGTCGGCGGATCGCGCAAGAAGATCATTGGTACGCGGCATTTGATCGCGCAGGTCTGCGCACTCGGCCTCTTCGCGGCCAGCCTGCTCCTGCGCACGTTCGACTTTGACGCCACACAAACGCCGCCCGCGCCAATGCTGCTGGCTGCCGGCGGAGCTGTCGTGCTGACAATCGGCAACTATTTTGGAGGCACGCTGGTCTATCGCCAGGGAATGCGGGTGAGCGTCGACCTATAATATGCCGTCGAAGGAACCAGCCATGACTTCGCGAGAGAAGCTGCTCGAACCGTTCGTCCGCCAGAGGGCCGCTCTGCTCACGACCTACCGTCGCGACGGTACGCCCGTTGGTACGGCCGTCAACATCGCAGTCGACGGAGATCGTGCGTTTGTCCGCACACCGCACAGGACGGGGAAGGTCAAACGTCTCCGTAATAATCCAAATGTCCAGATAGCGCCGTGTACGTATCTAGGCAAGCCGACAGGTCCCGCTTTCAGCGCGCAGGTGAGGTTGCTGTCCGGAGACGAGGCAAAGCACGCCTCCAGGGCGCTCGCTCGAAAGTACCGTATTCTACAAGGCGTCCTCGTTCCACTTGCGCATCGGCTGACGCGCTCGAGGACGATGCACTACGAAGTGGTGCCGGTGGAGTCATAACCGGCCAGCCTCCGGTTGTAGGTCTGCCGCATTCAGCCCAGAGCGTGAGTTTGGATTGTCCGTTCCCGCGGGGGCTGGTTGTTATGAATTTGTAATCCGAGGCGGTACCAGGGAATGTTTTGTGTTCGTTTGGGATATTTAGATAACAATCGGAACAAGAAGGAGGGACCGATGAAGCGGCACCAGTTTGTTGCGCTCGTCCCCATTGCTGTCTCTGTGGGACTTCTCGCGCTGGCCGTCGCCTGTGGAAGTAGCGAAGATAAGTCGACGGCCACCCTTTCGCCCTGTGCAACGTCTACGAAGTCCGCAGCCAGCCCGACGAGCACGGCAGCGCGCAGCGGCGCAGCGACCTCGCCGGCGGCGAGCGGAAGCCCGCGTACCGGATCGGCAACTTCGCCGGCGGCCAGCAGCCCGGCAGCGCGCGCAGCAACAAGCGCCCCGGCCAGCGGCAGCGCGGCCGCGAGCGGCAGCAGCCCAGCGCGGAGCGGCTCGCCGAGCGCTGCTGCCAGTGGCTCGCCTGCCGGTACTACTCGGGCGGCGACGGCGACACCGTGCGCTTCGGCGGCGGCGACTGGCGCCGCGAGCGGATCACCGCGCGCGACCGGAGGGACGTCCTCGCCGCGCGCGAGCGGAGCGGCGACGAGTCCTGCCGGCGCAACGAGTCCGGCGGCGCGAAGCCCAAGCCCGACCAGATAACCGCTAACCGTTAATCGAGAAAGAGGGACGCCGCCGGGCTTTCTGGGAAGCCAGCAAGCTCGGCGGCGTCGGTTGTCACTTGCCGCAGGGTCGATCACGTTCTATTTACGTCGCTCTGTCCCGCTTCCTTTCGTAAAAGGAGGCAATCAGTTAGCGGACCGATACGGGTCTGCGAAGAAACGTGGGCAGGTCCATATCGTCCTGGTTCTGCGCCGCCTCCTCTCTTATCCGCCGGAACTCTTCGTCCTCGGCCTGTGAGGCGTACCGCTCGCGTCCGTCGAAACCGGTGGCGATCAGCGTGATCTTCACTTCTTCGCCCAGCTCGGCGTCGGTCGAGGTCCCAAAGATGATCTCGGCTTCCGGATCCACGACCTCAGCGATGACCTGGGCCGCCATGTTGAGCTCGTGAAGGCCCATCGTTCCCGAGCTTGAGACGTTGAAGAGCACGCCGCGCGCCCCGTGGATGTTCACGTCGAGCAGGGGGCTCGCTATGGCGGCCTGCGCAGCTTCGACGGCGCGGTTCTCGCCCTCGGCCCGGCCGATCGCCATCAATGCGGGACCGGCGTCGGACATGATGCGCCGGACGTCTGCGAAGTCGAGGTTGATGTCGCCGGGAGTCGTGATCACATCGGCGATGCCCTGGATTCCTTGCCGGAGCACGTCGTCCGCCATTGTGAACGCCTGGCTGACCGTCGCCTTCTGGTCACAGACCGCGAGGAGACGGTCATTTGGTATGACGATCAGCGTATCGACCTCCTCTGCGAGCTGTCCGATCCCTTGCTCCGCCTGCTGACGCCGCTTGGCGCCTTCGAACCCGAACGGTCGCGTCACCACTGCAACCGTCAGCGCACCGATATCCTTCGCCACGCCGGCGACGAGCGGCGCGCCGCCGGTGCCGGTGCCGCCACCCATGCCGGCGGTAATGAACACCATGTCGGCGCCCTTGAGAGCGTCCTTGAGCTCCTCCCGCGACTCCTCGGCAGCAGCGCGCCCACGGTCCGGGTCTCCGCCGACGCCGAGGCCGCGAGAGATCCTGTCGCCGATGCGTATACGCGTCTCAGCGTCGCAGCGCATGAGGGCTTGGGCGTCCGTGTTGACGCCCACGAACTCCACGCCGGCGATGCGCGCCTGCACCATGCGGTTCACGGCGTTGCAGCCTCCCCCTCCAACGCCGACCACTTTGATCGGCGGAAGGCCGTCCAGTTGAGCGCGTCGATTCACCTCAACTCCTCCTTCCGTGTTGTCTTGTTCCAACGCTTCGAATAGCTCCATGTACCCTCCTTACAATTGGACTGGTGGATTCTCAAAGGCTCTTCAATTCCCCGCCCCGCCCCACCCCCGAGAGGGAAGGGAGGGGGACACCCCCACACCCCCGGCCTGGCGGCGCCTGAATTGGGCTCGCTGCGCTGGCGCGAAGGTGGAAACTGGGGGACAATCCTCAGGCCCGCTGACCTGGTGGCGCCTGGAATTGGGCTCCTTGAGCCTGTGCGAAGATGGAAGCGAGGGGAACTTCCCCACACGTCTGGCCTTCGTTCCTCCCCTCAACGCCCCGCCCAGTCAGTACCCGCTCTGGCTGCGTCGTGCATGCTGTTTTTGAGCCGGGCCTCTCTCTCTGACTTCCAATCTCTGACCTCTTAACTCTAACTTCCTTACTCCTAGCTCCTGGCTCTGGGTCCTACCTCGTTCTACTTCGGGATCAGCGTCTTCAGCCACTTGCGCGCGGCCTCCATGGCGCCGTGGAGTTCCAGGGCGGGCAGGTGCAGCGGGCGCTTCGGCGGGTGTCCGTTCTCGCCGCCCTCCGCTTTCGCCCAGTGCAGTAGACCAACGCTTGTGGCGTAGGCCGGGTGGTTCAGCGAATCGGCGAGGCCGTGCACGCCGCGCGGGACACCGGTACGCACGGGCAGCCGGAGGACCATCTCGGATAGCTCGCAGATCCCGGGAAGGCTCGCCGTCCCGCCGCTGAGGACAAGGCCGGCGGCCACCATTTCGTCAAAGCCGGCGCGCTTTACGTCGATGTAAATCATCTCGAGGATCTCCTCGACGCGCGCCTGGAGGATCTCGGCGACGCGCCTTCGCGGCACCTCCTTCATCCGCTGGCCGCCGAACGCTTCTAGCTCAACCGTCTCTTCGGCGTCGATCTGGCTGGGCAACGCCGAGCCGTCTGTGACCTTGAGCTCCTCGACCTGCGAGAAGGGCGCCCTGAGACCCGCGACGAGGTCGTGGGTCAAGTGATATCCGCCGACGGGGAGCACGCAGGTATGGAACACCGTGCCATCCACAAAGACGGCGATATTCGTCGTTCCCCCTCCGATATCGGCGAGGATGACGCCCTGCTCCTTCTCCTCGTCCTCGAGAACGGCTTCCGCGGCCGCAAGAGGCGCAAAGACCAGCTCCTCGACCTGTACTCCGGCGCCCTCCACGCATTGGGTGAGGTTTTGGATGGCGGTCACGGACCCTGTCACGATGTGGGTGTCCATATCCAGCCGCTGGCCGAACATGCCGACAGGATCGCTGACGTGCTCTTGCCCGTCCACGATGAAGAATCGCGATATGTTGTGCAGTACCTCGCGGTTGGTCGGGAGGCTGAGCGACTTGGCGCCCTCCATCGCCCGATCGATGTCTTCCTCGGTGATCGGGCGCTGCTTGCCGGGAATCGTGCTGATGCCGCGGTTGTTAAGCGATGTCGTGTGGTTGCCGCCGATGCTCACGTGAGCCGACATAATGCGGCTGCCGCTCGACCGCTCAGCGCGCTCTACTGAGCTGCTAATAGCATCGGTGGCCTTCTGGATGTCGTCGACCATTCCCTTCTTCACACCCTGCGAAGGCGTGATTCCAACGCCGAGGACACGCAAGTCATCATCGGGAGTGACCTCGGCCACCAAGGTGCAGATCTTACTGCTCCCTACATCTATGCCGGCGAGTATGTTGTCTCTCAACGCCGAACCTCCTGTCTCACTGGAATGAGGGACGGTCTCCGAAACGCAAGTCCAGTACGTGCCCGGCCATCGCTTCGCGTCCCAGCCTTCCCTCTATCGCCTTCCAGACGGCGAGCTTGTAGTCCACGTTCTGGCTGTCGCCCACGACGACGCGATAGCCCGCATCCGTCGTCAGGGTCAGCCCCTGCTGCGGTGAATACTCGAGCGTGACGACGTTCATCGCGAGGGTCTGCGGCACTCGCTGCAAGACTGCCTGCGCGAGGATGACTGCATCGCCGTCGACGTGGTCGCCGGGCGCCAACCGCGGCGGACCGCTCACATCCAGGATCACCGGGCCGCTTTCCAGTGGTGCGCTGCCGGGCAGGACGATGCCCTCTTTGTCGATGACATAACGGTCGGGGCCGATCTGCCAGAAGGCCCAGGGCAGCCGTTCGATGATTACCAGGCGGACTGTCTGGGGCCAGTGCCGTTCAAGACGCGCGGACTGCACCATCGGGATAGACTCGACGCGCCGTTCCGCGGCCGCCAGGTCCAATCGCATCATGCTTTTGCCTTCGAGGCGGGTCAGCGAAAGGACCTCATCCCGGCTCACCGCCGCGGCTCCCACGACCTCGATATCCTGGACGCGGAGCAGTGGTGAAACGTAGAGCCCGACTGAGCCGCCAATAAGGAGGCCGACGGCAAGGCCGGTGAGGAGGCGCCGCCAGCGCGTGAGCCGGACTCGGCGCGCCGTCTTCTCATCCATGAGGATTTCGCCCTCGATCGGGCGCGGTTTTTCTTTGCGAGCCGCGTTGCCCCTAGACGGCATCGCCCTTCTCCCCGTGCCGCTCGAAGCCCAGCTCGATTAGGCGCGTGATCAGCTCTCGGTACGAAACGCCCGCGTACTCCCAGAGCTTCGGGTACATGCTCATCGGCGTGAAGCCCGGGATGGTGTTCACTTCGTTCAAAAGCAGTTCGCCGTCTCGTGCCAGAAAGAAGTCCACGCGCGCGAACCCGGCGCAGTCGAGCGCCTTGTATGCCTCGACCGCGATTTCGCGCAGCCGGTCGGCGGTGTCTGCCGGCATGTCGGCCGGTATATGAAGACGGGTGTTGGGATCGTCGTATTTGGCCTGATAGTCGTAGAACTCGCCCTCAAACGTGACCTCGCCGACCGGCGAGGCCTCCGGCTCGTCGTTGCCGAGCACGGCCGTCTCAACCTGTCGTGCATCGATCGCCTTCTCGACCAGCACTTTGCGGTCGTAGCGGAACGCTTCGGCGAGCGCCGGCTGGAGGTCTTCCGCAGAGCGTACCTTCGACGTGCCGATGCTCGACCCGCCGTTCGCCGGCTTCACGAAAGAGGGGTACGAAATCGTCGCCTCGATGCCCTGCCGCACACCCGCTGGGTCCGAGCGCCACATCGACGCCGGGATAACGACGTCGTCCGCGACTGGGATGCCGAGCTGCCGGAAGATCGTCTTCTGGAGGGCCTTGTCCATCCCCAGGGCGCTCGCGGCCACCCCTGCGCCGACGTAAGGGACGCCGACGAGTTCCAGCAGGCCCTGTAACGTGCCGTCCTCTCCGTTTGTGCCGTGGATGAGCGGGAAGACGATGTCGACCCGCCGCAAGGTGGTCAGCGCCTGAGTTCGATAGAGGATGCCGTAGCCGAGCGGCTCCTCGAGCGCGCGCAACCGCTCTGAGCGGATGCGCGCCAACGCTTGCTCGGTCTGCGCCGGCGTTAGCCAGGTCCCCTGGCGAGTGACGCCAATGGGAATGGGTTGAAAGCGGTCCGTGTCAAGCGCCGCCAACACGCCCTGCGCGGATACTACCGAGACCTCGTGCTCGGCCGAACGCCCGCCAAAGAGAATGCCGACCTTTGCGCGCTTGCGGATCAGGAAAACTCCCCCACTAACGCCACTTCCGGCTCTAACGCCACGCCGAACTGCTCGCGCACGCGCGCCTGTGCCAGTTCCATCAGCGCTAGGATGTCGGCAGCTCTGGCGCCTCCGAGGTTGAGGATAAAGTTGGCGTGTCGCTCTGAGAATTGGGCGTCGCCAATCCTGTGCCCCCGCAGGTCGGTCTGTTCTATATACCACCACGAAGGGTTGTCCGGTGGGTTCTTGAACACGGAGCCACAGTTGCGGCCCGGCGGCTGCGCGGTCCTGCGCTGCTCGTCGAACTCCCGCAGCCGCTCCCTCAGCGTCTGGCCGTCGCCGCGCTGCAGGCGGAGGTCGACCGACAGGACCACCTTGTCTTGAATGGTGCCGCGGGTAAACGCGCTCTTGCGGTAATCAAGCTCAAGGTCTTCAGGCGAGAGGGCAATGACGTTGCCGTCTTCGTCACCTAGCCTGGCGCCCTTGAGCACGTCCTTCAGCGAGCGGTCGTAGGCGCCGGCGTTCGAAACGACGGCCCCGCCGAGGCTTCCCGGAATGCCGCAGGCCCACTCGATGCCCCCGTACCCCGCTGAGGAGAACCGGCGTGCGAGCGCGGCAAAGCTCACGCCGCTCGCGACGCGCGCGCGGAATCCAGCCCCGTTGGGGGAAGGAACTTCGACCTGGCTCGTGCGGTTCTCGATTGTGAGGCCGCCCACGCCTCCGTCGCCGACGAGGACGTTTGAGCCCGAGCCGAAGATGAATACCGGCTCACCGGCTTTCCGCGCCAGAGAGTAGCCAAGACGAAGCTGCTCTTCCGTATCTGCTAGGAGGTAGACGTCAGCCGGGCCGCCCACGCCGAACGTGACGTGGCGGGAGAGCGGCTCATCCAGCTTGACCTCTGCGAGGCGTCGCAGCCGCTCTACCAGCCCGCGGTTCATCGCTGCTCCAGGAATTCCAAGACCATCGGGCCGACCGTATCGACGTCTCCGGCGCCGATGGTGAAGAACACATCGCCTGGCCGAAGAATGTCTACGCCTGCGCGCGCCGCCTCGTCGAGCTCACCGGCGTAGCGCGCCGGGGGGTCGGTGATTTCCCGCGCCAACTCCTCCGCGCTCATCCCGGCTGCGGGCTCCTCGCGGGCTGCGTAGGTACGCGCGATCAGCAGAACGTCGCAGTCGCCGAAGCATGTCCGAAAGCCGTCCAGCAGATACCTCGTGCGTGTGTAGGTATGCGGCTGGAACAGGCAAACCAAGCGCTGGTCGGGGAATCGGCTTCGAGCCGCGGCGAGCGTCGCGCGGACCTCACTGGGGTGATGCGCGTAATCGTCCATTACGAGCACGCCGCCTGCTTCGCCGATTCGCTGGAAGCGCCGGCGCACGCCGTGGAATTCCCCAATGGCGCCGGCGATGGTGGATGGTGAGAGCCCGATGATTTCACCAACGGCCACTGCCGCCAGTGAGTTGCTTACATTGTGAACGCCGGGTAATCCCGTATCTACAGTCCCCCACTCTTCTTGACGGAATTCTACCATAAAAGATGATCTGTCTACACCCTTTGGCGAAATATCACTAGCCCGCCAGTCAGCCGGCGTGCTGAGGCCATAGGAGACGACGCGGACGGGGGAGGAGGTCGTGTCGTCTCCTATGGCCTCCGTAAGAACCGCCTGCACGTCAGGGGAGTCCATGCAGGCCACAATATGACCGTTGTTTTCGACTTGAGACAGGAACTGACGGAATGCGTCCCTCAGGTTCTCGAACGAACCGTAGAAGTCCAGATGGTCCGGCTCTATGTTCGTTACGACCGCAATGTGCGGCCGGTAGTTCAGAAACGCCGCGTCAAATTCATCTGCCTCAACGACAAAGTGGGCGCCGTCGCCCGGCGCGGCATTGCCGCCGAGATCGATGCTCTCGCCGCCCAGCATGTAAGTAGGGGCCAGTCCCGCGCGGTCAAGCATCCAGGCGATCAGCGAAGTCGTTGTCGTCTTGCCGTGACTGCCGGCGACGGCGATTACCTGCTTGCCCTCCATGAGCCGCGCGATCATGGGCGCCCGCTTGATCGTCTGGATGCCTAGGCGTCTCGCCTCGGCCAGCTCCGGATTGTCGTCGTGCGCCGCGGAGGTATAGACGACGAGCTCTGCCTCATCGATGTTCGCGGCGTCATGGCCGCTGTGGACTGTGACTCCGAGCCCTTCTAGCCGGGAAGTGAGCGGGGAAAGGTGCAGGTCCGAGCCGGAGACGGTATGACCTCTGTGACGAAGGATCTGCGCGATGCCCGACATATGTACGCCGCCGACGCCGATGAGGTGCACTCGCTCGGGGATCGCCCCAATGAGCGTCGCGTTCACGGTTGTCGTCCCACCGCCAGCTCGAGCACGATCGCGGCGATGCGCTGGGCGGCATCGGGGCGGGCGAGGCCCTGCGCCGACTCCCGCATGCTTCGCAAGCGTTGCTCGTCGTGCAGGAGCTCGCCGACGAGAGGGAGCAGGCGCTTGATGTCCTCGTCCTCGAGGACGACGGCCGCTCCGTGCCGTTTAAGGTAGCGGGCGTTGATCCGCTGGTGACCCCCGGCGTAGCGGTATGGCACGAGGACTGCCGGTAGGCCGACGGCCGGCAATTCGCCTAATGTGGAGGCGCCGGAACGGCAGACGGCAAGATCCGCCGCCGCCATCGCCCAGGCCGTGTCTTCGTGGAGATAGCCAAACGGGTGATAACGGCTTCGGAGGGCCGGAGGGAGGCCATCCCGTATTTCGCTCAGCCATTGCTCGTCCGCTTGACCACTGACGTGAACAACCTCACATAACTGAAGCAGGCCGTAAAGCTCCGCGGCGATCGCTCGATTGATGCTATGCGCGCCCTGCGAGGCCCCGATTACGAAGAGCACCTTCTCGTTAGCGTCCAACCGCAGCTTTTCGCGCCCGCCGGCGCGATCGGCTTGCCAAAACTCCTGGCGCACCGGATAGCCAGTGACGACGCCGTCTCGGTGCGGCAGGCGGCGCAGGCTCTCCGCGGCCGTTACCGCCACACGCCGGGCAAGCCGTGTGGTTGCCTGGACAGCCCATCCCGGGTAGAGGTCCGGCAGGTACACCGCCAGCGGAATGCCGCAGGCCCGCGCGGCGAGGGCCACGGGGAAGCTGACGTATCCTCCTGTCGAGAGCACGGCCTGCGGCTTGAACTGTCTCAGAATATTCCTCGCTTGCTTGGTCCCAAATGCTATTTTGACCGCATTTGCCGCCATCTCCCACGGCATCCGGCCGCGTATCGGCGCGGCGGGCACTCTTCGCACTGGTATTCCGGCATGTGCCACGATCTCCGCCTCGGCCCGGCTTCCCGAGCCCAGGTAGAGCAGGTCAAGGCTTTCGCCGGGTGCTAAGGCGCATTCGAGTGCGCGCGCGATGCTCAGAGCCGGGTACACGTGGCCGCCGGTGCCGCCGCCGCTTAACGCCAGTCTCACACCGAGCCCCGGCCGTAGGCGGGACGTCCGGCTGGCGGCCTCTTGCGTCGGGGGCGGGCCGGCGCGGCACGCTTCGTGGACCTGCTGTGTACCTGCAGGCGTTCGCCCGAACTATACCGCGACACGCTAAGCAGCACCCCGACCGCCGCCATCACCATGATCAGCGACGATCCACCGTAGCTGAGAAACGGCATCGGGACTCCCGTGAGCGGGATGGTGCGCGTTATTCCTCCGATGTTGATTAGCGTTTGGCCTGAGATCCAGCTGATCACGCCGATGCAGAGCAACATCGAAAATCTATCGCGCGACCCTAGCGTCACCATCACCGAGCGCCAGATGAAGAATGCGAACAACCCGAGGATCGCAAGCAGCCCGAGGAAACCGATTTCTTCACCCAGGATCGCAAACACGCCATCGGTGTGCGATCCCGGCACGTAAAAGAACTTCTGCCTGCCCTCGCCCCATCCGAGTCCCAACGGGCCTCCGCTGCCCAGCGCAACCAGCAGTTGGGCGATCTGAAAGCCACCACCCTGTGGGTCCGATTCCGGGCTGACGAATATCGCTAGCCTATCCAGCTGATAGTCGCGCTGAACAATCACGGCGTAGCTAATGATCCCGCCGACCGCGATGAGGAGCCCTAAGTGGCTCAGCGGCGCACCGGCGACGAAGAAGAGAGTGCTCGCGGTCAAGAAGATTATGATGGTCGTTCCCATGTCCGGCTCGGCGATCACGAGCCCGCCGACGATTCCCAGGAGCAACACAAAAGGGACGAACCCGAGCGAGAACTTGTTGATGTCCGTCCCGCGGCTGGCCAGCCAGGCAGCGATGTAGATGATCACAGCCAGCTTGGCGAACTCGCTCGGCTGAATTGAGACGGGCCCGAAGACCAGCCAGCGCGCCGCCCCGTTCCTCTCTACCCCGGGCCCGGGCAGTAGGACGGCTATCAGCCCCAGAAGCGCCAGTATGAGCATCGGCACGCTCCAGGCGCGCAGCCGGTTATAGTCCATGCGCATGAACACAACGAGCGCCGCCACTCCAAGCAGCGCGAACACGGCCTGACGAGAGACGAAGTAGCTGGTGTTGCCGAACTCGTGGTAACCGACCGCGAAACTCGATGTGTATACGGCAAGGAGCCCTGTAATGACGAGCATTGCCGTCGCCACCAGCAACAGGTAGTCGGGCTGCCCGGCTCGCAATGCGCCGGCGCGCCGATCCTCGCCCTGGAAGTCTAAGGCAGCGATGGCTGCGCCTCTATGACCATCTGCGCGACAAGCCTTCGGAAGTGTTCGCCGCGATGCTCGAAGCTGTCGTAAGCGTCATAACTCGTGCAGGCAGGCGACAGCAGCACCACGTCTCCGGGGTGTGCCAGCCTTCGTGCGGCCTCAACGGCCTCACTAAGGCCTTCCACCAGGCGGACGCCGGCCCCAGGGGCGCCTGTCTTTTGGAAAGCCTGCTCGAATTTGGTCCCCGATTCCCCGAACAGGACCACGGCCCGGCAGCGTTGCACGGCTTCTGTCGCGAGGTCTTCCAAAGGCAGGTTCTTGTCGCGGCCGCCCAGCAGCAGGACGGCTGGCTCGCTGAAGGAACGTATGCCGGCCAGCGCTCGCTCTGGGGTCGTGGCGATGCTATCGTTGTAGTAAGAGACGCCGTCGATTTCGGCGACTAGCTCGAGCCGGTGAGGCACTCCGCGGAAAGTCTGCACGGCGCAGGCGATTGCTTCAGGCGAAATACCGCAGGCCGTCGCGATTGCTGCTGCGGCAACGGCGTTTGCCTGATTATGCCGCCCGCGCAGCCGCACGCTCTCCAGTGGGAAGAGACGTTCGTTCAGCTTGCCGCAGCGGACTACCGCCCAACCCTCGCGCACGAAGACACCGTCACCGGGCAGGAGGTCTCCTAGCGTGAACCAAAGTAATTGCGCGTTGACCTCGGGCCCCAAACTGCGCGACTCGGCGTCGTCGAAGCCCAGTACCGCGATGTCGGATGCCTGCTGAAAGCGAATGATGCGCGCCTTTAGCCGCCGGTATTCGTCCCACGAGAAGTGGTCCAGGTGGTTGGGTGTGATGTTGAGGACAGCCGCGACGTGAGGGCTGCTGTCTACGAGCTGAAGCTGCGTGTGGCTCATCTCCAGCACCGCCCAGGTATAGGCGCGCACCGACGACAGGTGCTCCAGTAGGCCGACTCCGATATTGCCGCCGACGAACACCGGCCGCTCGTCCGCCTCGAACATCTCGCCCACGAGGGCGGTGGTCGTCGTCTTTCCGCTGGAACCCGTAATGCCGGCGATCGGCCCGGGGCAAAGCTCCATGAACAGGCCCATCATCGAGTGCATGGGCACGCCGCGCTCCCTTGCGCGCGCCATGCCGGGCAGGTCCAGCGGCACCCCCTGCGATATAAACACTGCCTCCGCTTCAGCGATGTCGTCGGGCCGGTTCGAGCCGAGCGCCAGCTTCAGGCCCAGGTTGTCCACCTGCCGCAGGCGCTCGCTCAGCTTCAGCCGTGGCTTCGAGTCGGAGACTGTGACCATGGCCCCTTGCCGCGCAAGGTAGCGCGCGATGTCTACGCCTTCGATTCCAAGCCCAACGACAGTTACGCGCTTGTCAGAGAAGTCCAGGTCGCGTGGGTGATGACGGATCTCCATCTACACCTCCATCGCCAATGCGATTCCGATAATCGCGCCGAGGGCGCCGACAATCCAGAACCTCTGCACCACTTGCACCTCGCTCCAGCCTAGCTCCTCGAAATGATGGTGCAGCGGCGCCATGCGGAAGATGCGCTTTCCGCCTGTTAACTTGAAATAGCCGATCTGCACGTAGCTGGATGCGCCCTCAGCGAGAAAGACGATTCCGATGAGGGGCAGAACCAACCAGTGCCCTGTCATGAACGCCGCCACCGCGAGCCCGCCGCCGAGCGCGAGAGCGCCGATATCACCCATGAACACCGCGGCGGGGTGCGAGTTGTGCCAGAGAAACCCCAGCGAGGCGCCGGTGACCGTAAAGCAAAACGCCCCGAGATATGTTTGCTCCTGAAGCAACGCTATCGCTCCGTAGGCCGCAAAGGCGATCGCGGAAGTGCCTGCGACCAGTCCGTCAAGCCCATCGGTGACGGCCACACCGCCGGCCGTAACGACGATTACGCCAAGCGCGACCAGCAAATAAAGGCCTCCGATGTCGTGCGATCCCTCGAACGGTATGTGCACGCGTCGCAAGTCGAGGAGGTCGTACAGCGCGTACGCCGTGGCAGCACCAATGGCGATAAACGCCACAAGTTTCACGCGCTTGTTCAGGGCCCACTGCTCACGCCCGCGAAGGGAACCGAAATCGTCGATTCCGCCCAGCAGCGCCAGCGAGCCCATCACCACCAGCGGCAACCCGACGGAGTACCGGCCGAAGAGATTGCCGGCCAGTGTCGTCGCCAGGACGCCGGCAAGCAGGAAGATGCCGCCCATCGTCGGCCTTCCCGCCTTGGCGGCATGGCGCTCGGGGGCTAGGGTCGGCGCATCACCCGCGGAGCCCTCGACGGGAGCCCGGAGGTACTCATAGATCTCCTTGCTCACATTTCGCTGTCGTAGGAACCAGATCGTCGGCCAGCCGGCCACCACGGTAACTATCAAGCTGATTGCTCCCAGCACCAATGCATGTGTCATGTCTCTGTCAGCGCCGAGACCACTTCTTCGAAAACCATCGCGCGCGAGGCCTTGACCAGTAAGTGGTCGCCCTCGCGCAGCTCCTCGCGGAGCGTTTCGATCGCCTCTTCGGCCGAGTCCAGATGCCTTACCTCTGTCGCGCAAGCGCGGCGCGCTGCCTCGGCGATGGACGACGCCCGGGGGCCGACGGTGAGTAACAAATCGCACGCCGTGGCGGCGCGCTGACCGACGCTCCGGTGCCCTTCTTCTTCGGCCGCGCCGAGCTCCAGCATGTCGCCCAGCAGGGCGATCCGGCGGCCCGCAAGATCCGCCAGCAGGTCGAGCGCTGCGAGCATCGAAGCCGGGCTGGCGTTATAGCTGTCGTCCAGAATCGTCGAGCCGTTTGGCCCCGGCAAGATTCGGCTCCTCAGGTCGAGCCGCGCTTCCGCGAGGGCATCCGCTACTTGGCTCAGCGTAAGCCCTTCGTCCAGTGCGGCAGCGGCCGCAGCCAGGGCCGGGTAAACGTGATGCTTTCCGGGCAGCTGTAAACGAACGTCCACACTATTGCCAGCATGGGTAAGTCGAAACTCGATCCCGGCGAGTCCCCTGCCGACGACGTCGCTCGCACGGATGTTGGACTGCTCGGAGAAACCGTAGTACGTGACTCGCGCTTGCGTGCGCTCTGCCATGGCGGCAGTCCGGGCGTCGTCGCCGTTAAGTACCGCCAGCCCGTCAGGCGGCAGCGCCTCTACCAGTTCCGCTTTAGCTGCCGTGATAGCGCCCATTGAGCCGAGCCGCTCGAGGTGCACGGGCCCCACGTTGGTCACCACGCCGGTCGCCGGTCTCGCGATCTGTGACAGCGTGGCGATGTCGCCTCGCGCGTACATCCCGAACTCCAGGACAGCGCGTTCATGCTCCCTCGTTAGCTGTAGAAGGGTGAGCGGAATGCCGATCTCAGTGTTGAGGTTGGCTTCGCTCTTCAGCACGCGGTATTTGCGGCCGAGCACCGATGCGATTAGTTCCTTGCAGGTCGTCTTCCCCACGCTGCCCGTGACAGCGATGACCTTGGCGTCATGCTGAAGTCGCCACCATTCGGCCAAGCGCTGGAGCGCGTGCAGAGAGTCGCTCACATGGAACAGGGTGGCCGCGTCCGGCGTCTCGATGGGCCTCTCGATTACCGCCCCAAACGCACCCGCCTCGATCGCTTGCGCGACGAAGTCGTGCCCATCCTCTCGCTCGCCACGGACGGCGAAGAAGAGATCGCCTTTCTGGACGTCCCGCGAATCAATTGCCGCGCGCTCGAATCTGGGATCGGTGGGGCCGCGGCTTGCCACAAGAACCCCCTTCAGCCCTTCCCAGACCGCCGTTACTTTGATGCTTCCCATCACAGCTCTACCGCTGGCCGGAGACCAACGCCGTCTCTGTCGGCGGAATCTTCAGATATGGTAGTGCGCCCTCAACGATGTGCTCGAACGCGGGCGCGGCGACCACTGTGCCCCACGGCGTCCCTTGCGGCTCGTCGATCTTCACGAGGACAGCCAGGACGGGGTTGTCCAGCGGCGCGATGCCTAGGAACGAAGAGATATAGGCGTCTGGCTTGTATCCTCCGCCGTCCACCGTCAGGTTGGCTGTTCCCGTCTTTCCTCCGACCTTGTAGCCCTGCACATCGAGAAGTGTGGGCGATATCCCGTCAACTACAACGCCCATCATCTCGCGCAGGGTGCGTGCTGTCTCCGGCTTGATGACTTGCCCGGCCGCTTCTGACGCCACCGTCTGGATGTGGCCGGGATAAGCGATCTCTTTGACGATCTTTGGTTTCATCATCACGCCGTCATTGGCGATCGCCGCCGCCGACATCAATACCTGTAGAGGAGTTGCGCTCAGACCCTGGCCGAAGCTGTTCGTGGCCATATCCACGGACCGCCAGCTGCCCGGGTCACTGGCCGGCGTTCGCACCTGCCCGGTCACCTCGCCGCCCAGCCCGGAGCCGGTGGATTTGCCGAACCCGAAGCGGTCGACATAAGAATAAAACTGTTCCGGACCGGCGAGGGTCGAAAGCCAGGCTGCTCCTGTATTGAGGCTCTTCGACAGAATCTGCGTGACGCTCTGGTCTCCATTTGCCGAGTAGTCCCAATTGCGAATCGTCCAGTTGTCTACCTTGAACACGCCCAAGTCGTGCCATGGCGTGTAGGGGCCCACAAGCCCGAGGTCCAGCGCGCACGCCATCGTCACGAGCTTGAAGACGGACCCCGGCTCGTATGTGTCCGTGACCGCTTTGTTCCGGAAGAGGGCAAGCTTTGAATCGTCACTCAGGTCCGGCTTCGTTACGTCCGCCGTCGGGCTATTCGCCATCGCAAGTATCTCGCCCGTCTTGGGTTGAACGACGATCACGCTGCCACCTGTCGCCTTGGTCTTTTCGATTGTCTTTTCCAGTTCGGTCTCCGCGAGGCGCTGGATGTAGCGGTCGATCGTCAGGACCACGTTGGCTCCGGGCTGCGCCGCTACCTCCTGCCTTTCGCCGACCGCAATCTGATTGCCGAGACCGTCCCTCTCGTACGTCAGCGTGCCCTTCGCGCCACCCAGCACGTCATTCAAGTCGGACTCCAGGCCGGTCAAGCCGGAATTGTCCTGCCCCACGAAGCCGAGCAATTGAGCGGCGAGGTTGCCTTCCGGATACACACGCCGGCTGCTCGCCATTAGGCGGACTCCACGCAGGCTGAGTTTACGAATTGCCTGCGCTTGCTCATAACTTAGACCGCGCTCGACGGGAATTTCGTAGATGGAGCTGGCCGAAACGCTGGCTACCATCTGCTCTGCCGGCACGCCCGCGATTGGGCTTAGCGCCGCAGCGGACTCCGTCGCGTTTTTCGAGTCCGACCAGGCCTTGGTCTCGACCATGAGGTCGAACGAGTCCTGGCTCCCGGCCAGAGGGTACCCATTTCGATCGAGGAGGGCGCCGCGCCGGCCTGAGATGGTGTCCTCGCTCACATGACTCAACCGGGCTTCAGTCGCGTACTCCTGATGATCCAGGATCTGAAGCTGTCCCAACCTGGCGATCAGCACTCCGGCGACGGCCACGATGGCCGCCACCACCATCCACACCCGCCACTTCGTGCTCCACTTCTGCCCTCTCATAGTCGACTCTTACGGCGTCAGCCAGTCCAGGATGTCTTCGAAAAGAGATGGACTATCTGAATCCTTGTCTGCCTGTGCCGCCAGGTAGCGGCTCGGAATTTTGCGCGCCTCCGGCGCCGGCGCATCGACCGCGATGTAGTTCTGCGCCTTTGGCGGCCCCATCTTGAACCGCGCAGCCGCCTCCTGCTCGATCCGGCTGAGGCTCCCCAGCTGGGCGATCTCCAGTTCGAGCGCCCGTAGACGCGCGCGCTGGTCCGTCCTTTCGGCCTCCAGCGCTCGAACATCGCCCGCGGTACTCGTTGCGCTGCTCGATTGGATCAGCGGCAGCAACGCTGTAACTCCGATCGCGAGCGCGGCAAGGATCAAGACGACGGGAAGCGCGGGCGAGCGCAACACGCCCGGTCCGGCCGCCGGCTGTCTGCGCGCCGCGGCCATCAGCTCTTTTCCGCCAGCTTGGCGGCCGCGCGTAGCCTCGCGCTGCGGCTGCGTGGATTGGCGGCCACCTCTTCCCCTGTTGGACTGACCACCTTTTTGGTTACCGGCTTTAGGCGCGCTGTATGGCCGCACGTGCACACCGGTCTCTCCGGCGGGCAGATGCAGTCGCGCGATTCCAGCGCGATGAATTGCTTTACGATTCGGTCTTCCAGCGAGTGGAACGAAATGACTACGAGCCTGCCTTCGCCGCCGAGAACGTCAACCGCCTGGTCCAGCGCTTCCGTGAGGGCCCCCAGCTCGTCGTTCACGGCGATGCGCAGCGCCTGGAACGTCCGCGTCGCTGGGTGTATGCGTCGACCGTGCTGCCCGCCCGTTGTTCGAGAAATAACAGTCGCCAGTTCTGTAGTCGTCCCAATCGGCCGCGAACGAGCTATCGCCCGCGCGATCCGCCGGCTGGCCGGCTCCTCGCCGAACCGCCATATCACGTCTGCCAATTTTTCCTCTTCATACTGATTCACGATTTCGGCCGCTGTCAGCGTCTGACCGGGACTGAACCGCATGTCCAGCGGTGCTTCCACCTGAAACCCGAACCCTCGCGATTCGTCGGCCAGCTGCATCGAGGAGACGCCCAGGTCGAAAAGCACCCCGTGCACCGGCACGAAGTCGTACTCTTCGCACACGCTCGACAGTTCGCGGAAGTTCGACGTCACCAGCCGGACATCTTCGCCAAAACGCGCGAGCGCCGGCGTTGCGACTTCGAGAGCCCGTGGGTCGGCATCCATGCCGAGAAGCAGCCCGCCCGGCGAAGCGGCCTCGAGAATGGTGGCGGCATGACCGCCCGCGCCGACGGTACAGTCGACGTAACGACCGCCGGGCCGGACCGCCAGGTACCGGACAACTTCCTCCGTCAGGACGGGCGCGTGAGTCAGGGTTTTCCTGGGGGACAAATTTGCAACCACCTGTCCTAATCCTCAGGCGCCTGTTCTGTAGAGGAAGCCGCACGCGCAGCCTGCAATACTTGCTCCAGTCTCCGGGGATTCCATATCTCCAGACACTCCTTGCGCCCGGCGATTATTACCCCCCCGTCGACCGCCGCCTGCTGCCGAAGCAGCGGCGGGATCAGGATGCGACCCTGGCGGTCCAGCTCGGTGTCGTAAGAGTCTGAGTAGAATCCTCGCCGCGCGCGTCGACCGTCGCGCGTGGTGGGAGGCTCCACTGCCGTATGACTCGCCACATCATTAAAGCCGCCCTCCGTGTAAACCTCTATGCAGCCGTCTTCGCTCATCAGGAGGACGATCTTGTCCGCAAACTCATTCCGGTACCGCGCAGGCAGGGAGACACGGCCCCTGTCGTCTATCGTGTGTTCGTATTTCCCCCGAAAGTCGACCACCTAGTGCCAACTCCTTCTTGCCTGGCGATAGGAGAGTGCTATACTTTGGGCTGTCCTGCCCGCCGGTGGTTGGACCGAAGGGCCGGTCAGGCGGGTCATGGGTGGATTCCCCACTCCATCCCATTTCGTGGGCAATAATAACACTCATTCCCCTACTGTCAAGTGCTTATGCAATATTTTTCGTCTGAATTTTCCCACTGCTTCCACGAATGAGCCCGCGCGCCGGCATCCTCACGATCTCGGACAAGGGCGCCGCCGGCGAACGCGAAGACACCTCAGGCGCCGCTATCCGCGAGCTTCTCGGGAGCATCCACGCCACCGTCGAGCGCTACGAAGTTATTCCCGATGAGCAGCCGAAGATCTGCGAGCGCTTAAGACAGTGGGCAGACGGTGGGCGGCTCGACCTGATCGTGACGACAGGCGGCACCGGCCTCGGCCCTCGCGACGTGACACCCGAGGCCACATGGGCAGTCATCGACTACGAAGTCCCCGGCCTCGCGGAAGCCATGCGCGCCGAGGGGCTTAAGCAGACGCCGATGTCGATGCTCAGCCGCGCGGTCGCGGGTGTGCGGGGGCGGACGCTTATCATCAACCTGCCGGGTAGCCCCAAAGGCGTCCGCGAGAACCTGTCGCTAATCCTGCCGGTGCTTCCACATGCGCTTGAACTGCTGCGCGGCGAAGCATCCGAGCATCAGCAGTCGTAGCTCTTGCTCCTTGTTCCCAGTTCGTCGTTCCTCCCGATGTGGGGCAAAATGGGATGAGCATGCGCATCGATATCCTCACTCTCTTTCCAGCCATGTTTCGCGGCCCCTTCGATGAGTCCATCATCAAGCGGGCCGTCGAGTCCGGCGTCGTTTCCATTCACACCCACGATATCCGCGAGTGGGCCAAGGGACGCCACAAGGTCGCTGACGACTACCCCTACGGCGGGGGCCCGGGCATGGTCCTCAAACCCGAGCCCGTCTTCGAGGCGACCGAGGCGGTCGTCGAGATGGCGCCGGAGCGCGGCCCAATCGTTCTGTTGACCCCTCTCGGGCGCGTTCTCGACCACGACCTCACGTTGGAGCTGGCATCCGAACTGCGCCTCGTGCTCATCTGCGGCCACTACGAGGGCGTTGACGCCCGCGTCCACGAACGCCTCGCGACCAGCGAGATCAGCATCGGCGACTACGTGCTCTCCGGCGGCGAGCTGCCGGCGATGGTCCTCGTCGATGCCGTCGTCCGCCATCTCCCCGGTGCGCTTGGCTCGCCGGATTCCGCCGGCGACGAGTCGTTCGCCGGTGGGTTGCTCGAAGCGCCGCCCTACACGCGCCCGCCGGAATTCCGCGGCTGGGAGGTGCCGGACGTGCTGCTCTCAGGCAACCACCCGGAGGTGGCACGCTGGCGCCGCCGCCGCAACCTGCTCTGGACTGCGCAGCGCCGTCCCGACCTACTCGAAACGGCCCGCCTGACCGATGAGGACCGTGAATGGCTGGCCGCCAACCAAGTTGCCGCCAAAGAGGGCGACCTTTAGACTGAAGGCGTTGTGCCATGGACGCCAAATCCTTTGTAGACCTCAAGCGCAACCCAAAGATCCCGGACTTTCGTCCCGGGGATTCCGTCCGTGTTCACGCCCGGGTCGTCGAGGGCGACCGTGAGCGCATCCAGGTCTTCGAGGGTGTAGTCATCCGCATACGCACCCGCGGCGCCGGCTCCAGCTTCACCGTCCGTCGCGTGAGTCACGGCGTCGGCGTAGAGCGCGTCTTCCCGTACCACTCGCCGCTGGTCGAGAAGGTCGAGGTGGCGCGGGTTGGTCGGGTACGCCGGGCGCGCCTCTACTATTTGCGCGACCGCGTAGGCAAGGCTGCGCGCATCAAGCCCGGTTCCCGTGCCCGCTTCGAGGCGCTAACAGCGCCGGGTGCCGTGCCGGAGCCCGAACCGGAAGAAGAGTATATAGAGGAAGAGGCGGACATCGGCGAGGACGGCGCGACACCTGAAGCCGAGCTTACGGAAGAGACGGCTGCAGGTGAAGGGGAGGAGCCTGCTGCAGAAGTAGGGGAAGTGCCTTCCGTAGAAGCATCCGAGGAGGCGCCAGTCGGACCAGCCGAGGAGCCCGAAGCGGAGGCGGCTGAAGAAGCGCCCGCCGAAGAGGGCGAGACCGAAGAACCGCCGGGCGAGCCCGAGGAAGCCGAAGAGCCCACGAAGGCGTAAGCGGTTGCCTTACCTTGCGTCTTCGTGAGGAACGAAGGACGTTTCCCTGTCAGTCGCTGGGGAGCTATACAGAAGCCGGGCACCCACGGAGGTGCGCTCGCCCTTCTCCCGCGCATCCCCCGTCTGCGCCGGATTCTCCCTTCGACAGAATGACAACGCGAACCGATCTGCGCGCGCGTCCCTTGTGACATCCTGCCGTTCGAGATAGCCGCGCCGCTCGCTATACTGGCGCCACAATGCCCTTCGCCGAAGTAGCGGTCAACGCCGCCGCTCCCCTCCGCCAGACGTTCACTTATCGCGTTCCCGACGGCCTCCCGATTGAGCCCGGTCAAGCGGTGTACGTCCCCTTCGGCTCGCGTACACTCCAGGGCATCGTTGTTGAGACGAGCGAGACTGCTTCGGTCGCGCAGACCCGCGACATCGCCGACGTGATTGACGTGCGGCCTCACCTCTCTCCGGCGCATATCCAGCTGGCCCGCTGGCTCAGCGACTACTACCTCGCCCCGCTCTTCGACTGCATCTCGTTGATGTTGCCGCCCGGCTTCAAGCGCCGCCCGCTCGTCATGCTCCGCCCTCTCGCCTCCGTCGAAGAGCTGCCGCACCTCAAGCTCACGGACCTCCAGGCGACGGTCCTCCGCCGCGCGATCGAGCTGGGTGAGACCGAGGCGGAGCAACTGCGGCGCGAGCTCAAGATCAAGGGGGCGCCGTCCGCCATCTCCGCGCTGATCAAGCGCGGCTTCCTCCAGCGCTCGTACCGGCTCGCCCGCCCGCAGATTGCTCCCAAGGTCGTGCGACAGTTGCGGCTCGACGCGCCCGAGGGAGAGGTGCTCGCCCGCATAGAGGCCCTCCGCGAAGACGGCACACCACGCGCGCTCCGCCGCGGCCTCGTCCTCGAAGCGCTCGTCGACGAGGGCGTCCTGCCGCTGCCCCGTGCTCGTGACCTGGGCCTGACTCCTGCTTTCCTTCGCGATTTGGAGACGGAAGGCATTGCCCGTATCGAGGAAGTGAACGTGGTCCGGGATCCGCTGGCGGGACGTATTTTCCCTTACCGTAAGCCGCCCCAGCTTACCGCTGACCAGCAGCGGGCCTACGAAGCGATTGCCGAGGCGCTCGGCCCAGACCCGCTGAGGCGAGACCCGAAGACCTTCCTTCTTCACGGTGTGACCGGCAGCGGGAAGACCGAGGTGTATCTCGCAGCTCTCGACCGTGCCGTCGCGCTCGGCAAACGGGGCATCGTCCTCGTGCCGGAAATCTCGCTTACACCTCAGACGGTCCGCCGTTTTGCTGAGCGCCTTCCGGGACAGGTCGCGGTTATGCATAGCCGCCTGTCATTGGGCGAGCACTTCGACATGTGGCATGAGATCCGCGATGGTCGTTACGCGGTCGTCATCGGCCCGCGTAGCGCGCTCTTCGCGCCGCAGCCTGACCTTGCCCTCGTAATCATCGACGAGGAGCACGAGTGGACGTACAAGCAGCAGGAAGGCTCGCCCCGCTACTATGCTCGCCGCGCCGCTGAGGAGCTGTGCCGTCTTACTGGCGCCGTGCTCGTCCTCGGCTCAGCTACGCCGGATGTCGAGAGCCGCTTGCGCGCGGACGACGGCGCCTACCGCTTGCTCGAGCTGCCCGAACGCCTGCTGCGGGCAGACGACGGCTCCGTCGAAGCCGGCCCGCTTCCGGAAGTCGATGTCGTCGACCTGCGGGAGGAGTTGAAAGCGGGCAACCGAAGCATCTTCAGCCGCCCGCTAGCGGCCGCAATGCACCGCGCTCTCGACGCCCGCGAACAGGTAATCCTGTTCCTCAACCGCCGTGGGACGGCGTCGTTCGTACAGTGCCGGGACTGCGGCTACGTGCCCGAATGCCGCTCATGCGCCGTCGCGCTGACGTACCACGAGAGCGAGGACGCTCTCATCTGCCACTATTGCCGGCGCAAGCAGGCTCTACCCACCCGATGTCCCGAGTGCGGGGGCGACCGCATACGACAGGTCGGTCTAGGGACGCAGCGCGTCGAGGAGGAGGTGCGCCGCGCCTTTCCGGAGGCGCGCACCCTCCGCTGGGACCGCGACGTCACCCGCGGGCGCGATTCCCACGAAGCGATCCTCGCCCGCTTCCTCGCACACGAGGCGGATGTGCTGATCGGCACGCAGATGATCGCGAAGGGGCTCGACATGCCGCTCGTCACACTCGTCGGCGTGGTCACGGCGGACACCGGGCTCCACCTCCCGGACTTCCGCGCCGCCGAGCGCACATTCCAGCTGCTGGAGCAGGTGGCCGGTCGCGCCGGGCGGGGTCCCCGGGGCGGCCGCGTGATCGTCCAGACGTACACGCCGGAGAACCACGCGATCCAGTCCGTGCGCAAGCACGACTACGCGTCGATGTATGAGCGAGAGATCGAGTTCCGGCGCAACCTTGGCTACCCACCGTTCGGGCGGCTCGTCAGGTTGAGCTTCGCGCATACGGGCGCAGCCTACTCGCAGGAGCAGGCGGCCGCGACGGCGCGCCGCCTGACGCAGGAAAGAGACCGCCAGGGCCTGCCGAACCTTGACATTCTCGGCCCGGCCCCCGCCTTCGTCCCCCGCGTGCGCGGGCGCTGGCGCTGGAACGTCGTACTGCGCGGCGCCGACCCGGTCGCGTTGATCCGCGAAATGCAGTTCCCGCGCGGCTGGACCGTAGACGTCGACCCAGCGTCTTTGCTCTGACCGCTGGCGCGGGCCGACCATAGGTTAAAATCGAGCCTGCGATGACCGTGCACACCATCCGCCTCCTTCCAGATCCGGTGCTCCGCCAGAAGGCGAAGCGCGTGCCCCAAATTGACGGGTCTGTCCACAAGCTGATTGAGGACATGATCGAAAGTATGTACGAGGCCCGCGGCGTCGGACTGGCGGCGCCGCAGATCGGCGTGTCGCTGCGGGTCATCGTCCTCGGCATGCCCGAGGAGGAGCCGTTCGCGCTCATCAACCCGGAGATCGTAAAGCGTGCCGGCGAGCGGACGGTCGACGAGGGCTGCCTGTCGCTGCCCGGTTACCGGGGCGAGCTGACCCGCTCGACGCTTGTCATTGCCAAGGGCCTGGACACGTCCGGCAAGCAGGTGCGCATCAAGGCGAAGGACGACCTGCTGGCCCAGGCGCTCGAGCACGAGATCGACCATATCAACGGAACGCTGTATATCGACCACCTGCCGAGCCTGGATATGCTGCGCAAGATCGAGCCCGAGGAACCGGACGAGGAGCCCGAGCCCGCGACGAGCGCCGAGTAGGCGCGCGCTGTAAGCTAATCTCCTGTGCAAGTCCAGGATTATCGCCTCGAAGCGCCGTTCCGGGCTATCCTCTCAGAGCTGGCGGCTGTACTCGCGGTCCAGAGGGTGGAGGCGTGGGCGACGGGCGGCTTCCTGCGCGACGTCCTGCTAGGACGGGAGGTAAAGGACCTCGACATCACGGTCGCCGCCAACCCGCTAGAGCTGGGCCCCCGCATCGCGGATACCTTCGGCGGTGATTACTTTCCCCTCGACGCCGAACGCCGCCGCGTCCGTATTCTCCTGCCCGACCACGAAATGCATCTCGACCTGATGCCGCTGGCCAGCTCCATGGAGGACGATCTGTGGTCGCGCGACTTCACGATCGACGCGATGGCGGCCCCACTCAACGAGCTGGCTTCGGGCAGCATGCGGCTGATCGATCCCACCGCTGGCTTACCGGATTTGGGTGATCGCATCGTGCGTCATGTCTCCGAGCAAGCGCTGCTGGAGGACCCGCTCCGGCTCCTGCGCGGGGTGCGGCTCGCCGTTCTTCTCGACTTTGCGATCGAACCGAAGACCAGAGAAGCCATCCACCGTCATTCGGGGCTCGTCAGCGAGGTCGCCACGGAGAGGCAGCGGGACGAGCTTGTACAGATTCTGAGGACTTCTCGCGCCGCGCGGGGTCTCCGCCTGATGGACGACCTTGACCTCCTCGACCGGGTCCTGCCAGAGTTCGCCGTGACTCGCGGCGTCGAGCAGCCGAAGGAGCATTATTGGGACGTGTTCAACCACTGCCTCGCCGTCGTCGAGGCGCTGGACATGATCCTCAGCGAGGACGAGCCGCAGGCTGACCTCGCGAAGTCGCTCTGGAATGAGCTTTGGACCCGGCTGGAATGGTGGGCAGGCGGGCGAACATACTTCAGCGAGGAATTCGTCCCAAATACGCACCGCTGCTCTCTGACGAAGCTGGCCGGACTGCTGCACGACATCGGCAAGCCGCAGACCAAGGCCGTCGATGACACGGGCCGCATGCGATTCTTCGGCCACGCCAA
>WNGD01001116.1_pt1 | contig 29324 bp, 22 predicted proteins | sample 5400671 | NCBI WGS metagenome assembly WNGD01 (sample SAMN13153369, study PRJNA577476) | soil metagenome | isolation source: 40 cm soil or saprolite under grassland replicate 2 | place: USA:California | collected 2016-06-15
CGGAAATGGGGTATGCTTTGGCATAGAAGAGAATCCTTTCTGATGGAGATTGTTGTTCTTGAATGGATTCTCTTCTTTTTTCCCTGCCTTGACAAGTCGTTTTTTAATTTAATTGTCACCGATGGCTGGAAGCTGGTCCGTGATTTATCATGTTCCTCCCCATTGAGGATGAAGAATGCCAGAGTTCCTATGACGTTTGACAGCGCACTACCAGCACCACCCTCCTATGTGAGCCGCATCCAGGCCACTTCATCATACACAGTATTTCGGGCCGCGACATTCCTGAAACGCTATTTTCACAGGCAGTATTGCTCTGTCAACATTTAATTGAACGGTTGCAACGTGTATCCTCAACGGGGAGGAACATGATAAATCTTGGACGCCGTAAACGTGGTCCCTACCCCTGAATGAATCATACGGACGTTGACAGGGCTGTATGTACATAAAAAGAGGTATACTACATGCAGGATTATTCAGTGCGATAGCGTATCCAAGGAGAGACGAAAATGGGCCGAGAAACTATGCCGATGAAGCGTAGCATTCCAGTAAGATCTCGGATGAGCCAGGAGCGCGCTGTACATGTAGACGAAGAGGCGTTGGTGCGCGATTTGCAGGCCAGGGTGAGCGGCGAAGTGCGCTTCGACGATGGCAGTCGGGCGCTCTACGCCACCGATGGGTCTAATTATCGTCAGACACCGATCGGAGTCGTCATTCCGCGAGATAGCGAGGATGTGGTACAAACGGTTGCAGCATGTCATCAATATGGAGCACCGCTCCTGCCGCGCGGAGGCGGGACGAGCCTGGCCGGACAATGTTGTAACGTCGCGGTCGTGATAGATATGTCTAAGTATATGCACGACATTATCGAGATTGACGCCGGGCGCAGGCTGGCGCGCGTGCAGCCGGGGCTTATTCTTGACCATCTGCGCAACGCGGCTGAGCGCCATCACCTCACGTTTGGACCAGATCCCGCGACGCATGCCTGGTGCACGTTAGGCGGAATGATCGGAAACAATTCCTGCGGCACCCATTCGGTGATGTCGGGGATGATGGTCGACAATATGGAGGAAATGGATATTTTGACGTACGATGGCGTGCGTATGCGTGTTGGTGCGACCAGCGATGAAGAAATCGAGCGGATCATTCAGGAGGGCGGTCGGCGCGGCGAGATCTACGCGGGACTCAAAGCATTGCGCGATCGCTACGCAGATCTTGTTCGCCAGCGCTATCCGAAGCTGCCACGCCGCGTCTCTGGCTATAACCTGGATCAATTGTTGCCGGAGAATGGCTTTCACGTTGCCCGCGCGCTTGTCGGTACGGAAGGCACCTGCGCGACGACCCTGGAGGCCACAGTGCGCCTGGTGGAGAGTCCGCCCGCGCGTTCCCTCCTGGTGATCGGCTTCCCAGATGCGCATATCGCCGCCGATTACGTGCCGCTGATCATGGAGTATAAGCCGATCGGTCTGGAAGGCTTCGATCTGCGCCTGGTCGAGAATATGCGCAAGAAGAAGCTCAATATGGCGGAGATCGCCCTCCTGCCAGAAGGCGGCGGCTGGCTCCTGGCCGAGTTTGGTGGTGCGACCAGACAGGAGGCGAACGATGCCGCCCGTGCTCTGATGGAGGCGCTCAGAGGCAAAGAATATATCTCTTCTATGAGGCTCTTCGATAATCCTGTAGAGGCGGCGAAGATCTGGCTGGTGCGCGAATCAGCACTGGGCGCGACGGTCGCCATCCCCGGCGAGCCCCCGTACTGGGAGGGTTGGGAGGATGCCGCCGTTCCTCCTGAGAAGCTGGGCGGCTACCTGCGCGATCTTCATAAGTTGCTCGCAAAGTACGACTACACCTCCGCGCTCTACGGCCACTTCGGACAGGGTTGCGTGCACACACGCATCAATTTTGATCTGACGACGCGCGATGGGATCAAGAAATATCGCTCGTTTATCGAAGAGGCTGCGGATATCGTCGTTGGCTACGGCGGGTCGCTGGCGGGCGAGCACGGCGATGGGCAGTCGCGCGCGGAACTGCTCCCCAAAATGTTCGGGTCGGAACTGGTACAGGCGTTCAATGAGTTCAAGGCTATTTGGGACCCGGACTGGAAGATGAACCCCGGCAAGGTCGTGGCGCCGTATCGCATGGACGAAAATCTGCGCCTGGGATTAAACTATAACCCTGCACAACTGAAGACGCATTTCCAGTTTCCAGACGATCAGGGCAGTTTAGCGAATGCTACGTTGCGCTGCGTCGGCGTCGGCAGGTGTCGCAGGACGGAGGGCGGCACGATGTGTCCCAGCTTTATGGTGACGCGCGAGGAAGAGCACACGACGCGCGGGCGTGCCCATGCGCTGTTCGAGATGCTGCAAGGCGAGGTGCTGCAGGATAGCTGGCGCGATGAGCACGTGAAGGAGACGCTGGATCTGTGCTTTGCTTGTAAGGGCTGCAAAGGCGACTGTCCCGTCAACGTCGATATTGCGACCTACAAGTCCGAGTTTCTCTCGCACTACTACCAGGGTCGTCTACGACCCATGAGCTCTTACACGATGGGTCTGATTTACTGGTGGGCCAGGCTCGCCTCCCTCGCGCCCGCCGTGGCGAATTTCTTCACGCACGCGCCCATTTTGAGCGATCTCGCGAAGACCATTATAGGCATAGCTCCGCAGCGTCGCATGCCTGTCTTTGCCACCCGCACCTTCAAAGCATGGTTTCGTCAACATACGTCTCGTAATCTGGATGGACCCGAGGTGCTATTGTGGCCCGACACCTTCAACAACTACTTCCATCCTGAAACGGCCATCGCCGCCGTCGAGGTACTTGAGTCCATCGGCTATCACGTCCTGGTCCCCGAACAATCTCTCTGCTGCGGACGCCCGCTCTATGATCATGGTATGCTCACGACGGCGAAGCGCCTGCTGCGCCAGATTCTGGATACCCTGCGCCCGCAGATCCTGGCTGGTATTCCGATTGTTGGCCTGGAGCCGAGCTGCGTTGCTGTATTCCGCGACGAACTCGTCAATCTCTTTCCACACGATGAGGACGCCCGGCGGCTGCAAAAGCAGGCGTTTCTGCTAAGCGAGTTCCTGGAAAAGAAGGTAGAGAACTATCAGCCACCCAGGCTGCAGCGCAAAGCGGTCGTGCATGGGCACTGTCACCACAGGGCCATTATGCGCATGACCAGCGAGGAGGCGGTGCTCAAAAAGCTGGACCTCGATTACCAGCTCCTTGACTCTGGCTGCTGTGGTATGGCGGGTGCCTTCGGTTTCGATAAGGATCATTACGATGTATCTATCAAAAGTGGCGAGCGCGTTCTGCTGCCCGCTGTGCGTGGCGCCAGCGAAGAGACGCTGATCATCACTGATGGCTTCAGTTGTCGCGAGCAGATCACGCAGACCACCGACCGCAACCCACTGCATCTGGCGCAGGTAATCCAGTTGGCGCTCCGTGAAAGTGGAAGTGGACAGACCCCTGGTGAGACGGAAGAGGTAATTCCCTTCAGCAAGCGCCTGCCAGCCGGGGTTACAGCGCGCGTACCGCTGCTCGCGAGTATTGGCGCGCTGGTACTGGGCGCCGCAGTGGTATGGCGCTGGTTGCAACGCAGAAAGTGAGAGGGGGATAATGATCCTGAAATCTATCCGCCGCACCTGCACAGGCTTCTGAGCTGTGCAGGTGCGGTGGATAGATGAAAGGCTGATCCTTATGAACTTATGCTAACGAGTGTAGTTTCATGTCCGGCGTGCTTTTGCGCGTCTCCCAAAGACAACACCGGTAGCGATCAGCGCACAGAGGGCGAGAACGCCTACTAACAAGAACGGCTGTACCTGTGGCGCCTGGGGATCGGGCGCGTTGGGATCGCTCCCTGTTCCTGGCATACCGGGAAGGGCGCTGACTTTGCTTGAGATGAATTGCAGCTTTGGCGTTCCCTTGGCCAGACCAATGGCAAAGATGCTGGTAACAGTGTTCTGATCGAGCGTGGCCGAGAACGGAACCGGCGCCTTCTCCTGCGCGGTATTGATCGCCAGGTTGTAAGCTCCGGCCTGCAGCGGGACATACACGCTGGCATCCTGATACGACAACGCGCCGCACAGTGTATTGTTGTTCGACGATACACTGTTCAGATCGGTATCGGGCGAGAGATTGTAGACGCGTAGCTTGGCTTTGCCCTCCTGGACCAGGTTGTTGTCGTTGAAGGCTATCAGCTTGAAACCCAGCGCCTGCGTTCCAAGTGCAGCAACCGTATAGACATCTCCCGAGTTAACGGTGAGGGTCTGCGTGATGATGGCTGCGTTTGGTCCTTTCCCGATCAGTCCAACTTTCACCAGATGCGGCCCCGGCGCTATCGACACATAGCCTGTCACTGTGCCAAATTGGAAATTGCTGAGTAGATGTTTCCCATCTACAAAGACATCGGCGGTGCCAATATCTGGCGATGCATGGATGATACGCACAAATGATGGACTCGCGGCGCTAGCGATGGGGGCCTGGAATGCAAATGGTATGAGAGAAATTATGGAACCAAGAGCAAGGATTAAGTAACGGGTGCGATGGGCAATCAACGGCTTCAGATTCATTTTTACATACCCTCCATTACGAATGATTGTATCGGCCTTCCATTCCTACACGAAATTTGTGAGTAGATAGACACATCTCTATTATACACTCTATTTCAGAGAAAGGCTTGCTTTTTAGTCTAATTTATTGAAGTATCCGTGCTTTAGCTTGTGTATTAAGAACATGATGGTCTATAATGTTCTTTGTGTTTTGTCTATAACAACCTATGGGGAGAAGTGTGCTGCAAGAAAAACAACAGATGACGCTGCCGAAAGGCTATATCGTACGCGACTCTGAGAAAAAAAGCTATGTGGTAGAAAGCCTTCTGGGCAGAGGTGGTTTCAGCGCCGTCTACCGCGTCAGAGAGCGTGGCAGCAGGCAGCGCGTATTTGCGCTGAAAGAGGTCATCGACCCTGGGAAGCGGGAGCGTGAACGCTTTATTTTTGAGTGGGAAGTATTGAAGAAGCTTGATCATCCCGCCCTGCCCCAGGTCTACCGCGTATTTGAGCATCAGAAGCTGAAGCGCGTCTATATCCTTATGCGTTACGTCGATGGGCCTAACCTGGAGATCCTGCGCGATGAGCAGCCCGAGAGGCAGTTTTCGCTCTCCCTGACGCTGGCGCTGATGGACCCGATTGTTGCCGCTGTGAGCTATCTGCACCAACAGGATCCACCTATTGTACATCGCGATATCAAGCCTGCGAATATTATTGTGCCTATGGGAGGAGACGAGGCGGCCCTGGTAGATTTCAGTATCGCTAAAGAGTATATACCCAATAGCACTACTACTGTGGTGCGTCATGGTTCGCCTGGCTATGCGGCCCCTGAGCAGTATGGCACCGGAACCACTCCTGCCACCGACATCTACGGACTGGGTGCGACGCTGTATACATTGCTCACCGGCAGGGTCCCCGTCGATGCCCTTGTTCGTCTCACCGTCGGCGGTAAAGTTGATCCCTTAAAACCTGTCGTCGAACTGGTACCGAATATTCCGCAGGAGGTCTCCGATGCCATTCAGCGGGCGATGAGCTTGCAGAGCGAGGAGCGTTTTGAAAGCGTCGAACAATTCTGGCAAGAGATCAAAACGCATGCAAACGAGGACCAGGCCCTTGCATCCGAGATCAGTCTGCTAAGCTCTTCCAGTGCTGTGCATACGCGCGTACGCCCGCTGGAAGAGATCACGACCACTTTTATAGAAGAAAACGAGGTAATCCCTGTTGTGAGGGAAAGAAAGGGGTTAACCCTGCTGGTGGCGTCACTATTGATCGTTGCCCTGCTGGCGGGAGGCGTCATGTATTTCTCTTCCGTCAATCACCGTGCGCCAAACACTTCTACCGGGCTTCCATCGCTTGCGACCCATACAGGGCTTGCAACAGGCTCTGCCGCGAGTTCGCCTACTGCGTCGTTTTCTTCAAACTCTCCTTATCCTACGCTGGCAAGGGTGTATAATGGCACAATTGTCGATATGTCTAATAACGACAAGACGAATATGCAGCTCTCCAATATCGAGCAGAATCACAACAGTATTCGCGGCTTTTTCCAGGGCCTTGGCATCGCCAGTCCCTTTACTGGTACCATCGATACATCCGAGCACATCCATTTCACCTTAACCGCCTACTCTGGTAATGCGACTTTTGTCTTTGATGGAGAGATAAAGATAGGTGGCTCTCTAGCTGGAAGCTTTTATGTGCAGAACCAGAATGGACAGCGCACCGGCGAGTCTGGCCTCTGGACCGGGGACCCGCAATAAAACACATGGTGTGTCAATGATCCTCTGGGAAGTCTTTTCGCAGGCCGCTGGCGATGAATTGTGCGGCGAAGAGGGGTGCCATCCATAATAGGGAGGCAACAAATCCTCCCACCGGAGCGTGTATAATGTGGGAGGAGTTACATAATCCCTTGACTCTGATGCCGCACTCCCACCATTGATTTGAATACATTGCGAAAGGCGGAAATCAAGTATGGCTACGACCTCACCATCGCTCACACAACGTCCGGCCTGGCAGGCGCTCAATGAGCATTTTCAGCAGGTGCGAACTCTGCATCTGCGCCAGCTCTTCAACGACGACCCCAGGCGCGGCGAACGTTTCACCCTGGACGCGGTTGGTATTTATCTGGACTATTCGAAGAATCGCATCACCGACGAGACGCTGCGCCTGTTGCTGCAACTGGCTGAGTCAGCTGGCCTGCGCGGGCGCATCGACGCTATGTTTCGCGGCGACAAGATCAATATTACCGAGCAGCGCGCCGTGCTCCACGTAGCCTTGCGTGCTCCTCGCGACGAGTCGATCGTGGTTGACGGCGAGGATGTGGTGCCGCAGGTGCACGCGGTGCTGGATAGGATGGCGAACTTCTCGAACCGCGTGCGCAGTGGCGAGTGGAAGGGCTACACCGGCAAGCGCATCCGCAACATCGTCAATATCGGCATCGGCGGGTCGGACCTTGGCCCCCACATGGCCTACGATGCGCTGCGGCACTACAGCGATCGCAACCTGACCTGCCGCTTCGTCTCCAATATCGATGGCACCGATTTCGTGGAGGCCACACTCGACCTCGATCCGGCTGAGACGCTCTTTATCGTCTCCTCGAAGACCTTCACAACGTTGGAGACATTGACGAATGCGCGCTCGGCCAGAGCGTGGTGCGTAAATGCGCTGGGAAGCGTGGAAGCGGTCGCCAAACATTTCGTCGCCGTCTCGACCAACACTAAAGAAGTAGAGAAGTTCGGCATCGATACGGCCAACATGTTCGAGTTCTGGGACTGGGTCGGCGGTCGCTATTCCTACGACTCGGCCATCGGCCTCTCGCTCATGATCGCCATTGGTCCCGAACAGTTCCGCGAGATGCTCGCGGGCTTCCATGCCATGGATGAGCACTTCCGCACGGCTCCCTTCGAGCGCAATCTGCCGGTGCTGCTGGGCCTGATCGGCATCTGGTACAACAACTTCTTCGACGCCGAGACCGTGGCGGTCCTGCCGTACGACCAATATCTTGAACGCCTGCCCGCCTATCTGCAGCAGCTCGACATGGAGAGCAACGGCAAACATGTCGATCTCGAAGGCAACACCGTCGACTATCAGACCGGACCCGTTATCTGGGGGCAGCCGGGCACCAACGGCCAGCACGCCTTCTACCAGCTCATTCACCAGGGGACGAAGCTGATCCCCTGCGACTTCATCGGCTTCAGCCAGTCACTGAATCCGGTCGGACCTCACCACGATCTGCTGATGGCGAACTTCTTCGCGCAGACGGAGGCCCTGGCGTTCGGCAAGACAGCCGAGGAGGTTGCAGCGGACGGTGTTCCCGCCTTCCAGGTGCCGCATCGCACCTTTGAGGGGAACCATCCCACCAACACCATTCTCGTCGAGAAGCTCACGCCGGAGGTGTTGGGCAGGTTGATCGCGCTCTACGAACATAAGGTTTTCGTGCAAGGAAGCATCTGGAACATCAACTCGTTCGACCAGTGGGGCGTCGAGCTCGGCAAGGTGCTTGCGACGCGCATCATTCCTGAACTGCAGAATGCGGAGGAGCCGAAGCTCGCGCACGATAGCTCAACAAATACGCTGATCAGTCGCTATCGCCAGTTCAAGCGACACGTTTAGCGCGGTCACGTCTCAAAAAATCAGCGCCAGACATCGCGCTTCCAGAGCGTATGCGTGCTGCTACTGCTCAAAATGACGCCGGCGGACTGGATGCGCGTCACGTCCGCAGCCGTGCGGATAAAGCCGCCGGCGATAAAGGGGCCGGTGAGAACCTGTACAAGCTTGCCGGCGACCTCGGGAAAGATGATGCCGGGCAGGACCTCAACGATATCGGGGAGTGCGCGCGCGATCGTCTTTGCGCCGGTCTCCAACGCCCCATCGTCCACGAGAAGAAGGCGTTGAATAGTCGTCAGGCCCTCCGCACGGCCAGCCGCGATCAGGTGAGAGCGGCTGGTAATAATGGCATCTACGCCCATCTGCCGCAAAAATTGTATCCCCGGACGATCCTTTCCAATCCCGCTTACAAGATCGACATGCACTACCACGCCCTTGCCGCGCCTGTGGGCCTGGGCGATAAATGATGAAAGTTGAAAGGCATCCCCTTTCAGTATAAATAGAAGGACCGCATCGGATGAGAGCGCGACGGCCATATCGTCAGTAGATTTGATCGCTGCCGCCACCGGGTACATGCGGGCCAGGCGCAGGAATTCTTGTTTGATCATATAGTTATACCAGTGTGACTACTTTGTGATAACGAGGCACCCAACAATTAAGCATCGACCCTTGACAAAAGTACGAAGGTAGAGTATCATCATTATATGCTAACTCCATGCTCTTGTATAGTCAGGAACTGGAAACATAGGTGTTGACAAAAGTTCCACCTCATTGAGTATATTACACAAAGGAGTGAAAAGCTCATATCTTTCTACGTGATGATACACCCAAGATTTCTGTAAGGAAACAACTCCGTCTGTGCTAGGGACAGTGATATGAAAAGTCCTGAGCCATCCCGAGGTGGCTTAGGGCTTTTTTATATTCTCTATAATAGAGCAAAAGGGGCAGAGTACATTGACGAAATCCTACAGGTCCGCGACAGGACACGAACTGCACGATAAGGTGATACCGGTGGTAGAGAACCGTGTGCAATTTTTACAGGTGTTCGAACACACGCGCTATCAGACCATTATGTTGCGACACTGCAATCTCTTCGATCTTGTCGGCCTGTTGGACAGCGCGCATCGGCGTGGTTACTCTATCTACGTCAATGTTGACCAGATGGATGGCATCTACCCGGACTCTGCTGGTCTGCCCTATCTAGCGAAGCGTTTGCACATCGAAGGTATTGTGTCCAATCACGCGAAGATCTTGTCACTGGGCAAAAGTTTTGGTCTGGAGACGATACAACGTATTTTCGCTGTAGACTCGACCGGGCTGGAGACCGCGCTGGAGTCGGTCGATAGTGCATATATCGACTTGCTAGATATTTCACCGGCGCTCGTCATTCCCGCTCTGCCCCCAGACCTGCTCAAATCATTACCGCTGCCGTTCATAGGCTCAGGACTGGTCTCAACGGCGCAGCATGTGGAAACGATTTTACATGCAGGTGCCCAGGCCGTCACTGTCATGCGACAGGAGCTCTGGTCAACGTAAATCAGGCGGTCAAATTCTAAGTAAAGAATAGCTCTTTCTGTGTGGATCTCCACACAGGCTTCTATAGATGTGTACTTCTCTCTTTTTCGGCGGGCATTGGTGCCTGTCTTAATGCGGTACGTTGTTGTTTAGTGCGGGCGCAGCATGAAGCGCCCAGCAGAAAGAGGGCTAATTATGGCAAAGTATGTGCTTGCTCTGGACCAGGGCACGACCAGTTCGCGCGCGATCGTCTTCGATCATGATGGAGCGATTGTCAGCGTAGCACAGCAGGAGTTTCCCCAGATCTACCCGGCACCGGGCCTGGTTGAACACGATCCAGAGGCGATCTGGTCGAGCCAGTTGAATGTGGGTCGGGAAGCGATGAAGAAGGCTGGAGCGTCGGCCTCCGACATCGCGGCGATCGGCATCACCAATCAGCGTGAGACGGCGCTCGTCTGGGAGAAGGCGACCGGTAAACCCGTATTCAACGCGATCGTCTGGCAGAGCCGTCTGACCGTTCCTATCTGTGAAGAGTTGACGGCCAAGGGGTTTGACAAAGAGATTCGCGCGCGTACAGGTCTGGTGACGGACGCGTATTTCTCGGGCACGAAGGTCAAATGGATCCTCGATAACGTCCCCGGCGCGCGCGAGAAGGCCGATCGCGGCGAGCTGCTCTTCGGCAACGTCGATACCTTCTTGATGTGGCGCCTCTCCAAGGGCCGCGTCCATGTTACCGACTACACCAACGCGTCGCGCACCCTCATGTTCAACATTTATGAGGGCAAATGGGATGATGTTATCCTCAACGAACTGGGTGTGCCTCATTCGATGCTCCCCACTGTCCTGCCGTCTAGCGGCATCTTCGGCGAGACGGACGCGGAGTTTTTCGGCGGACCCATCCCTATGGCAGGCGTCGCCGGCGACCAGCAGGCCGCGACCTTCGGCCAGGTCTGCTACGAAGTTGGTATGGCGAAGAACACCTATGGCACCGGCTGTTTCATGCTGATTAACACCGGGACAAAGGGCGTGCCTTCGCAGAACGGACTCCTCACGACCATCGCCTGGGGCCTGGGCGATCCCGCGAAGCCGGAGATCACCTATGCACTGGAAGGCAGTATCTTCGTAACCGGCGCGGCTGTCCAATGGCTGCGCGACGGATTGCGGGCGATCAAGACCAGTGCTGATGTCGAGGCACTCGCCAGCGAGGTGCCCGACAATGGTGGCGTCTACCTGGTGCCGGCCTTCGTCGGCCTGGGTGCTCCCTACTGGGATGGCCGTGCACGTGGCACGATCGTCGGACTCACCCGTGGCTCGACCATCGCCCATATCGCGCGTGCAACGCTGGAATCGATGTGTTACCAGACACGCGATGTCCTTGAAGCAATGCTTGCTGACAGTGGAGCAGATCTCAAGACGTTACGCGTCGATGGTGGTGCCGTCGCCAATAATCTACTCATGCAGTTCCAGGCCGATATTCTTGGCGTACCGGTCCAGCGTCCGAAGGTCGCCGAGACCACTGCGCTCGGCGCTGCTTACCTCGCGGGCCTGGCCGTCGGCTTCTGGAGCAGCGAGCAGGAACTCACCGAGCATTGGGCCGTCGATCGTACCTTCGAGCCGCAGATGAGCAAGGGCCAGCGCGATTCCCTCTATGCTGGCTGGAAGCGCGCCGTCGAACGTTCTTTGGGCTGGGAGCAGGCATAGGTAGCACGCGGTAGGGATGCGGGCATCTGCATCCCTATCCCTTGTCATGAGTAGGCTGTTTTTCGTTGAATCATTTGTTTCTTTCGATCTGTTGATGGTTGACATTGTTCACCTCAACTACAGAAATGGAGTAAGTATCTATGGCTAGTCGAGCTGTAGGAGCAACGTCGCCGCTTGCCGGCACACTGGGTGAGTGCATCGGAGAATTTTTCGGCACGATGGTCCTCATCCTCTTTGGTGATGGCTGTGTAGCCGTCTTTGGACTGTTTACGAAACTGAATGGCCCAGTGCCTCCGAATGCTGCAACCCCATTCGCGAATCAATGGATTGTGATCATCCTGGGGTGGGGTCTGGCCGTTATGCTCGGTATCTACGTAACAGGTGCGATCAGTGGAGCTCATCTCAATCCTGCTGTCACATTAGGTCTCGCCGTACGTGGCAAATGTCCCTGGAACAAGGTTCTTCCCTACTGGGCCGCGCAGGTCCTCGGCGCTTTCGTTGCCGCCGCCATCCTTTACTTCGTCTACAAGGGCGCGATTGACGCTGCAATAGGTACGAATAATATTGCTGATCCCGTCCATGGCGTCGGCTACGTGTTCTACACCTATCCGAAGTCCTTTGTCGGCACGTTTGGAGCCTTTGGTGATGAGTTTATCGGCACCGCCCTCCTGGTTGGCCTGATCTTTGCTATCACCGATGGACGCAACCAGCCTGTACAGGGAAACCTGAACCCGCTGATCATTGGCTTTTTGATCGTTGCAATTGGCGCATCTTTTGGCGCCAATAGCGGATATGCCATCAATCCCGCCCGTGACTTCGGTCCACGTCTCTGGGTCGCTATCGTCAGTGGCGGCGCTAGCCTTTCTGTCAACAATTACTACTTCTGGATTCCTATTGTCGCACCGCTCCTGGGTGGAGTTGTTGGAGCCTTTATCTACGACTTCACAATCGGGAAGGTTATAGCTGCAAAAGGGCTCATGAAGTCTGGCGGTGCCGAGACGAAGGGTGAAGCTGTACGTGAACCTGCTGTCTAGTATGCTTTAGCTTATTAGCTCAACGCATGAAAGGACGAAGATACGGAGCGGTGAGAAGAGGTATGTAGATCAGCATAGCATTCTTACACGCTTCGTGTTTTCGCAAATACTATGCAAACATTATCATCGACTGCGCGTACGCAGAATCTTACAGAACTGGAGAATGGACAGTTCGATGTTCTTGTCATCGGCGGCGGCGTTACAGGCGCCGGGGTTGCCCTTGACGCTGTTACCCGTGGGTACCGGGTTGCTCTTGTTGAGAAGACGGACTTCGCGAGTGGGACGAGCAGCAAATCAACCAAACTGGCACATGGTGGTATCCGCTACCTGCCCGAATTTGACTTCGTCCTGGTGCACGAGGCCCTGGTCGAGCGCGGCTTGATGCTGCAAAACGCACCCTACCTGGTGCATCCATTGGGCTTTATCCTGCCTATCTATGAGGGCGACCGTCATCCTGTTGGTATGCCCTTTACCACGCCTGGCGGCGTCGGCTTAAACATACTGCTCGATATCGGCCTCTGGTTCTACGATAGCCTGGCAGGCAGACGCAATATCCATCGCCATCGCCATCTGAGCCGGGACAAAGTCTTGCAGCTCGCTCCGAAGCTTGTTCAGGAGGGATTGAAAGAGGGTTTTGTCTACTACGATGGACAGACCGATGACGCTCGCTTTACCCTGGCGCTTATCCGTACCGCCTCGCAATACGGCGCGACCATCGCCAATTACAGCGAGGTCACATCTTTTCTGACGGACAATAGGAAGGTCTACGGCGCCCGCGTCCACGATCGCCTGGGTGATCGGGAGGTGACTATTCATGCGCGCCATATCGTGAATGCCACCGGTGTCTATACCGAGCAGGTCGATTCGCTGACCGGCACCGAATCGCAGATCCAGATTGAGCCGAGCAAGGGCGTACACCTGGTGCTGAGACGCGAGGACCTGAATATCGGCGACTCGGCGATCGTGCTGCCGGAGACGGAAGACAAGCGCATTCTCTTTATCGTCCCCTGGAAGTCGCGCGTGATCTACGGCACCACCGACACCGGGTCCGGCAATCTCGATCATCCGGTTGTTACGAAGGCGGATGTCACCTACCTGTTAAAGTATCTAAATCGCTATCTCAATGTAAACCTGACAGAGGATGATATCGTTAGCACCTACTCGGGCTATCGTCCTCTCGTGAAGCCGCGTAACAAGAACCGTTCGACCGCCAAGCTGTCGCGCACGCACGCTGTGATCGAGAGCACTTCTGGCCTGGTCTCCATCACGGGCGGAAAGTTAACAACCTACCGGCGCATGGCACAGGATACCGTCGATGTGCTCAGCAAGCGCGATGGGACGAAGCCGGTTCATCCGACTCAGTCTCTGCCCTTGCAGGGGAGCGCGGGCTGGCCGGTTGCCAGTCGCCAACTGAAGAAGAAGGGGGCCGCGCTGGGACTCTCTACCGCGATCATCGAGCACCTGGGGGACTGTTACGGTACCTCCGCGCTGGTTCTCCTGGAGATGATCGAGGAGGATGCCTCCCTGAAGGAGCAGCTCATCGCTGATCTTTCCTACATCAAGGCGGAGGTACTCTATGCCTGCCGATATGAAATGGCGATGACGCCGTCCGATATTCTGACGCACCGCACCTCGATCGTCCTTGAGGACAAGCGTCGTGGTCTGGATGTCGTCGACGAGGTTGCCGCGATCATGGCCGGGGAGCTCAACTGGACTCCTGCTCAGCGGCAGGCCCTGGTGGAGTCGTATCGTAGTGTTGTAGAAGATCAGATGGCAGCCGAAAAGGTCGGTGTGCAGGCGTCCCAGATACGGTAAGCGGCGCGAGCCGCGTTCTGGGGATACGGATGGGGGCAAGCCCCATCCCTACTGAAGAGTTACAGTTGTCCTTTCACAGGGTTTCCGGGAAATGTTGGGGTAGGAGGCGATCCTACCTGATAGATAACTCGTACGAAAGGTGACGTTATGAAGAAGTTGATCAATCGACCAGAAGATGTCGTGAAAGAATCCCTCGCCGGCATGCTTGCCGCGCATTCGGACCTGATCCGCGTTGATATAGAGCAGCAGATAGTTGTCCGCAAGGATGCGCCGGTGCGCGGGAAAGTGGGCGTGATCTCCGGTGGAGGAAGCGGTCATGAGCCGATGCACGGTGGCTACGTCGGCTTCGGTATGCTCGACGCGGCCTGCCCCGGTGCCGTATTTACCTCACCTGTCCCCGATCAGATGCTGGCCGCGACGCGCGCCGTCGATGGCGGCACTGGCGTGCTGCATATCGTCAAGAACTACACGGGCGACGTGTTGAACTTCGAGATGGCGGCGGAACTGGCTGCCGCCGATGGCATCGATGTCGCCAGTGTGGTGACCAACGATGACGTTGCTGTACAGGATAGCCTGTATACAGCGGGGCGTCGCGGCGTAGGCGTGACCGTGCTGCTCGAAAAGATTGTCGGTGCCCTGGCCGAGACGGGTGCGCCGCTCAACGTCGTCGAGGCCCTGGCGCGCAAAGTGAACGAGCAGGGACGCAGCATGGGCATGGCGCTTACTTCCGGGACTGTCCCGGCTGCGGGGAAGCCCAATTTCGATCTGGCTGAGGACGAGATGGAGATCGGCATCGGCATTCATGGTGAGCCGGGTCGCCGTCGCGTGAAGCTGGCGCCCGCCGCCGACATCACCGAGATGCTCACAGCTCCCATCGTCGAAGACCTGGGCCTCAAATCCGGCGAGCAGGTGCTGGCTATGGTCAACGGTATGGGTGGCACGCCGCTGATCGAGCTGTACATCGTCTTCGATGCCCTGCACCGCATCCTGGGTGGCAAGAATATCACCATCGCTCGCTCGCTGGTCGGAAACTATATCACCTCCCTGGATATGGCTGGTGCATCTATTACCCTTGTCCGTCTTGACGATGAGATTGTAAAATATTGGGATGCCCCGGTGCACACACCCGCGCTGCGCTGGGGAATGTAGTCCCTGTAGAGACCCCGTTTCTTTAGTAGGATAGGACTTGAGGGGGCGAGACTCGATGCATCGAGCCGCTCCCCCTTTCTAAAAGACGGGGCAAATATTTTTTCGATCGAAAGAATAGGATTGTTTTATGACGAACGAGGATGTCCTGCACTGGCTGGAGCGTGTAGCGGACGTGCTTCACGAGAATGCCGCCTATCTCACACAGCTCGACTCTCCTATCGGTGATGCCGATCACGGTGTCAACATGGATCGCGGTTTTCAGGCGGTGCGTGCTAAATTTCCGGCGATGGCGGCGATGGATGCCTCGGCGCAGTTGAAAACGGTGGGCACGACGCTGGTATCGACCGTCGGTGGCGCCAGCGGCCCTCTGTATGGTACTGCCTTTCTGCGCGCGAGCGCGGCGATCGCGAACAAACAGGAACTGACCTCTGCCGATATTGTCGCGCTGCTGACGGCCTTTCTGGGCGGCATCGTTGCGCGTGGCAAGGCACACACGGGCGAAAAAACGATGGTCGATGCCCTTACACCCGCCCTTGATGCGGCTAAACAGGCGCTCAGTGAGGGGGTGTCCGTGGCGGATCTGACCGCGCGCGCCACCGCTGCCGCCGAAGAGGGCGTGAAGGCGACGATTCCTATGCTTGCCACGAAGGGACGCGCCAGCTATCTAGGGGAACGCAGCGTAGGACATCAGGACCCTGGCGCGACCTCGAGCTGGTTCATACTGCGCAGCCTCGCCGAGGTTAGCGCCAATGCAAAGTAATCTGGCGTCTTGTTTCTTGTAGCAGAGAGGAAACCTTTCATGACTGTCGGTCTGGTCATTGTTTCTCATAGCGCCCGCCTGGCTGAAGGAGTGGTCGAGCTTGTCGGACAGATGACACAGGGGAAGGCTCCTCTTGCTGCGGCTGGCGGCGCTGCCGAAGATGTACTTGGAACCTCTGCTGATAAGATCCTCGCGGCTATAGAATCCGTGGATGGACCCGATGGTGTGCTGGTGCTGCTCGATCTGGGAAGCGCCATTCTCTCCGCCGAGATGTCACTGGAGATGCTGACCGACGAGCAGCGCACCCATACCGTGCTAAGCTATGCACCGCTCGTTGAGGGTGCGGTGGCGGCGGCACTCGAAGCCTCCCTTGGACGTCCGCTCGCCGGCGTACAGCGCGCAGCAGAGGGGACGGCGCGCGTGGAGCAACTGCGACAGCTCAAACCTATCAGCCTGGAGGAGCAATCCGAGCCCGCTCCTTCCGAACAGGCGCCCCCTCCTGCGACAGATACACAGACGCGCGAAGCACAACTCACGCTGACCAATCCAGCAGGCCTGCACGCGCGCCCTGCCGGACTGTTTGTTCAGACGGCGAACCGCTTCCAGGCGCACGTGCAGGTGCTGGCGCGCGGAAAGCAGACGGATGCTATCAGCATCATGGGCGTGCTGGCTCTTGGTGCACGGCAAGGCGATACCATCACTCTGCGCGCGAGTGGTGAGCAGGCGGACGAGGCTATCGTGGCCCTCAGCGAACTTGTGCGCGCGAATTTTTATGAGACAGAGGGGCAATCTCCGTCCCTCTCAAAGGCGACAGAGGAGCCACAGCCTCCCACGACTCGAACTGAGCGCGGAACGTGGCGCGGCGTCACTACCTCAAAGGGCGTCGCCATTGGCCCGGCCCTGCTCTATGCCTCTGGCGGCCTCGTTTTGAGCAACGTCCAGCTGCGTACCATTCCCGCACAACAGGTGGCGGATGAGCAGGCGCTGCTGCGCAAGACCCTGAGCGCTACGGCGCAGGAGCTGGCAGCGCTCTCGCAGCGGGTGCGGCAGAACGTCGGGCAGGCGGAGTCGGCTATCTTCGATGCCCAGGCGCTCATGTTGCGCGATCCAACCTTGCAGGACGCCGCGCTCCAACTGATAGCGCAGCAACATATCGACGCCGCCAGCGCCCTGGCTCGCGTGGGAGAGCAGCAGGCTGCCACCCTGGAGCAACTAGACAACGAGCTCCTGGCTGCACGCGCCACGGACGTCCGCGATGTCGTCAGCCGCGCCATACGCTCCCTGCGCGGTCAGGAGGCGCAGGACCTCAGCGTGCTGCGCCAGCCTGTTATCCTGATTGCCCACGACCTCACACCGTCGGACACTGTGCAGCTCCGGCCCGACCTCGTGCTGGGCGTCTGCACCACGCGCGGCGGACCCACCGCACACGCTGCTATCCTGGCGCGCGCGCTCGGCATTCCCGCGCTCGCTGGCCTGGGCGAGGATGCGCTAAGCGTTATCCATAACGGCGACGAACTCGCTTTAGATGCGGACAGGGGAGTTCTCTATCATCTCCCGCCGCCAGAGGTGCGCGCCCAACTGGCGCAGCGGCTCGAAGAGCAGCGGAGGCAACTCGCCGCTAATAAGCTTGCCGCCTGGCAGGCGCGTGCGCCGGTAATAATCAACGATCGCCGCATTCACCTGCTGGCAAACGTAGCAAACGAGGCGGAGGCGGAGGCTGCCCGCCAATGGGGCGCTGAAGGAATCGGCCTGCTGCGCACCGAATTTCTCTTTGCCGCCGCTAAGACCCTGCCGGACGAGGATGAGCAGCGCCAGAGCTACGCCCGCGTCTTCCGCGCCTTCAAGGGCGATTCCGAACAGTCCAGCGGACCGATTGTCGTGAGAACGCTGGACGCGGGCGCCGACAAACCGCTGCCTGCGCTGGCGAGCGTGCTTGGTCCGAGCGAGGAGGCCAATCCCGCTCTGGGTCTGCGCGGAATCCGTATCCACCTTGCGCACCAGGAGCTGCTCACGCAGCAACTGGCGGCCCTGCTGCTCGCTGCCGCCGAGACGGATGTGCAACTGCATATTATGTTCCCTATGATCGCTACTGTGGAGGAGCTACGCCAGGCGCGTAATATATTTGAGCGTGTGTATGAAGGGTTGCGGCAGCGGGGAAGCCCGCTCCCGGTGCACGTCCCGCTCGGCATCATGGTCGAGGTGCCATCTGCCGCGATCATGGCGGCGGAACTGGCGCAGGAGGCCGACTTCTTCAGTATCGGAGCCAACGACCTGTTGCAGTACACCGTCGCCTCCGATCGCACAAACACCGATGTCTCGTATCTCTACAATTCCATGCAGCCCGCCGTCCTGCGCCTGATCCAGCGGGTCGCGGAGGCTGGGCGGCGCGCCGGGAAATCCGTCGCCGTGTGCGGGGAGATCGCCAGCGACGCGCGCATCGCTCCTGTGTTGGTAGGATTGGGGGTAGACGAACTGAGTATGACGCCCACCGCCATACCCTCGGTAAGGACCGCCCTTACGTCCACGCCTGCTCAAAGGCTGCTGCATGTCGCTGAGGATCTCAGCGGCCTGAAAACCGTAGCCGAGGTAGAGCAGACGTTCAGGGACCTACAGGCGCCCTCATAACAGCGCTTCTGAACGATATGGAGTATGCGGGAATATTGGAAAAAGAGACCGCGAACAACAGTGTTCGCGGTCTCTTCTCTTCTCGTTCCCGTTCGTCAAAGGCAACCTCAAGCAGGAATTAAGCCATGGGGGTTCAAAACGAACTTTTTGGCAGCGCCTTTGTCGAAGTCGACATAGCCTTGAGGCGCATCTTCGAGCGGAATGATTGTGGCGTTGACCGCTTTAGCAATCTGTATCTTGTCGTTAAGGATTGCCATCATCAACTGGCGATGGTAGCGCATGACTGGCGTCTGACCGGTCGTGAAGGAAAGCGACTTGGCCCAGCCCAGACCGATGCGCACACCCAGTTGACCGATCTTCGCATTTTCGTCGATGCCGCCTGGATCGCCGGTCACGTACAGACCAGGAATACCTACTCGCCCTGCAGCGCGTGTGATACTCATCACATCATTGAGCACCGTCGCAGGAGCTTCTGTCGCCCCCGCGCCGTGCCCCCGCGCCTCGAACCCGACACAGTCAACTGCCGCATCCACCACCGGCTCCCCGACTATCTGCGCAATCATATCGGGCAGTTCGGCATCTTGCGCAAGGTCGATGGTCTCACAACCGAAGCTGCGTGCCTGTGCAAGCCGGTCCTTGTTCATGTCACCGACGATGACGACTGCCGCGCCAAGCAACTGCGCTGATGCAGCGCATGCCAGGCCGACAGGTCCACCTCCGGCGATATACACGGTTGATCCCGTCGTGACCCCTGCGTTGAAAGCGCCGTGATACCCGGTTGGGAAAATGTCCGAGAGCATGGTCAGATCCTTGATCTTCGCCATTGCCTGGTCCTTGTCCGGGAATTTCAGCAGGTTCCAGTCCGCGTAGGGGACCATCACGTAATCCGCCTGCCCACCTACCCAACCGCCCATATCGACATAGCCATATGCGGCTCCCGGTCGTGCGGGGTTCACGTTGAGGCAGACGCCGGTATTGCCTGCTTTACACATGCGGCAGCGTCCACAGGCGATATTAAATGGTACAGAGACAAGATCGCCTACTTTGATGAACTCAACATCGCGACCCGCCTCGATCACTTCGCCTGTAATCTCATGGCCCAGCGTCTGACCCTTAGGCGCTGTGGTTCGACCTCGCACCATATGCTGATCGCTGCCACAAATATTTGTGGCCACGATCCTAAGAATGACGCCGTGATCGCATTTGCGGTTTTGCGCAGCCAATTCTAGCTTTGGATATTCAATGTTTTCGACTTGTACCTTCCCTGGTTCTACATAAACAACGCATCTGTTGCCTGCCATCTTGTATCCTCCTTCTTTGGTGATAAACATTGATGGGTGTGCGAGTACACAACCTGGGACCCGCTCAAGATGGGACGGGGTACGGTGACACTCTACATTGAAGTCACGCTCTTACGGGAGTAGCTTTCTCTCGTTGATGACAAGGACTCGGGAAGTTGTCAGTGCGATGGAATATCATGAATAGCGTATGATAGTGATATCGTAGCATCAAAACATTGCACACTGAACAAGGGTACCATGAAGCAACGTAGATGTCAATAAGCAGTCGATGAAAAATAACCAGATTTGTATAACTGTCCAGATTATTCAATAAATAATTAAATAGAAGTAATTGTTTTATCAAATATACATAAGAACTTGTTACGGAATTCGTATTTTTCACATAGGTTTCACATAACACACCGTCATCTTCACAGCATCTTCACACTTTGCCTGTATACTCAAAATAGCCTCTCCCAACGTCGAGATGAGAACCCACTCAGCATCGCAGATGAGCATAATCTGGTGCTGTCAATTGTATGCTTCCCTCTTATAATCAGTTCTCTCAAAGAGAGATGCTCTATTAAGGATCGGGCGTTTTCCCATTTCCTCGTTTGTACCCACTTCGTGGGAGCCTGGAATTACGGGAGAAGTCCCGTCTCCCCTTATTATGGATGAGTTTAAAGGAGTAATAACTTGAAAACACTCTACTGTCTTACGATAACTACCTCTGCGCTAAAGCTTATTCGTAGTTTTGATGGTGATATCGTTGCCAACGAAGCGATCGTGTGTAATTTCTCTCACGAGGAGCCGAGCCGTGATCGCAACGGAAATGTGGTTGAGGGTGCCTTCAAGCTTTTCTTCCCGAATGCCCAGGCAATCTGTTACACTCTCTCGGGTGAAATCGCTATTGTGCTCTAGATAGGATAGAGAATATAGTTAGCAAGCCGGCTGGTGCGTAAAGATGATTGCTGTCAAGCTAAAAAGTAATTCGCCCTACAAGCCCTTCTATGATTGTAGAGCGAATTGGCTGACCTATCGGTTTATTTAAAGGAGCGTCCAGTAGTCCGCAGCGGCCTCCGCATTGTGCGCCACGTCGGGGGAAGTTGCGATAGTCTTCTCAGCCTCTGCATAGTAATCTTCTGGCTGATTGAACATCGTACCATTCGTCTTGGCAGATGGCTGAAGCAAGGGATGTTCTTCCCGGCTTGCCCCATTGCCAGTCTCCTGCTGCTGATTATTGGCCGCGATAGAGACACTAGCAACCGAAGGGAGAACTCCACTGGCCATGATCTCGTAGTACTCTGTGAGACGGATGGCAATTAATTTGCCTGGCTGATCAATCATATGATACTTGAGCGCGTCTTGCCAGAGTGCATCTAGCGCGAATGAATCCTTCAGTAGGGCAACAGTAAAATACAGGTACCTCTCTACGTCTTGTGACATTATGCTCCTCTCTCCTATGACAATACTTTAGTGCCGTTCGCCTGAATCTTGCGGATGAGTAGATTGCCTGCCAGGTTGCAGTAGCCGATACCATTGGCGTGAATGGGATCGTCCGGGCGGGACAGGTGAGGAATGCGCTTCTTCAGGAAGTTGTGGAAGTAGTAGACGCCGCCGCCGATATTGAGCACGGGCCTGAAACTGGCGGCGACCGCGTCGCGATCGCTCTGGCGCCATGACGAAGCGACGAAGGAAACGATCTCGCTGGCGATCTGTGTGATCGCCTCTTTTGCGAGGCGCTCGAGCTCATTTGAGCTGATCGTCTTGCCGTAAACTGAGACATCGGGATAGCTGGTCTCGCCGTGCGAAGCGTACGCGAACATGATCTCGCGCGCCTCCAGCAAAGAGAGTGAGCGATCGTACTTGCTCTCAAAGGTATCCATGAGCATCTGGGTCGCTGACTCAACACCCAGTGGCTTCCCCTTGCAGTACTCGGTGACGGGAACCTGGCCGCGTGCCACGTACAGATCTGTTGTGCGGCCTCCGATGTCGATGACCGCGCTCTCGGTCATCTTGCTTGTCAGCTTTTCGCCGTAGGCGATCAGTGCGCCCGCTCCCTCCATGACGACCGTCGCGACCTCGACGGTGACGCGCCTGAGCGTCTTGCCACTATCGACGCTGAAGATATGTGTGCCGTCTAGCGCGGTTTTGATGGTGTTGCGCAGCGCCAGATTCTTAATATAGGTCTCGGCTGGCAGGCCGGTCACAACATAGAGGCCAAATTCTGTATCAGGAATGAGCGCTGCAGCAATGGTGAGCAGGCCGCGTAGACTGTAGCGGCTCGCGTAGCGCTGAATGTCGCCTCGCCCATGATACACGTCGACGGCCTGCTGCAAGGCCAGTTCGCCGACGGCATATGCTAATGCATCGCCATAAAATTGGATAACGTGTGCATTCGTTTGCTCTACATTAATACCCAGATTCTGCATCGCACTGGTATCTGCCTTTGCAAATGCTGTGGGGACGCTGAGCGAAAGTGTTTTCCCATTGATGACTGTGACGCCGCCCATTTCTGCATTACCAAAATCATGTCCATAGGGATACCATTTCATTTAGAAGATTCCTTCCTGGTTTATGCTTAAATAAATTATGTGATCTATTTGTTGCCATTATCATTTTTATAAACGATCTGACTTCTTACTTGTATCGTCCGTTTGCGTACATATAGCCTGAATCTCCTATGTGATGATAAAAGCACGGTTGCTCGAAGAAGGCCGTGCTTCTACACCGGGCCGTTATATATACTATATAATTTAGTGACTGATGATTCTGATGATCGCTAATATTAAGGAGAACATATGGCGCACCTACCAGAGAATCCCACGCTTCCAGACCTGCAACGCTATATGGATGCTGTCTGCCAGGAAAGAGGCTGGACGAAAGATACCTACGCGGAGAAGTTTTTGCTCTTCACCGAGGAGGTTGGCGAACTGGCGAAGGCCATGCGGCAGTTCGCGGGCCTCTATGATGAGAAGGCGAGCGCGAAGAAGTTGGTGCTGGAAGAGGAGTTTTCTGATGTGCTCAGCTACCTGCTGGACCTGGCGAACGCCTTTCAGGTCGATCTGGAGAGCGCGTTTCGCGCCAAGGAGCAGGTCAATCGGACGCGCACCTGGGGGTAGTTGTGCGACGTGTAGCTCCATCTGTGTTACGTTACCTGTTGCTCTGGCGTGGTGTAAGAAAAGAAGTATAGTAACGATTTTACGAGGAGTGGAGCATGCCAGCGAATGTTATTGCTTACGAGTGGCCCCTGAACGGAACGGTCCACATCGCTTACCAGACGAATGATAATCATATCCGTGAAGTGGTAGGACAGGCGAACGGCAAGTGGCGCGATGTCGATGTGACGCGCGCTACCGGAGCGCCCGCGTTGGAGAACGCTATTATGGCGGGTTCCGCCTGGGATGCTGGCCGCACGCACCAGGTAGATTACGTGAGCCCGATGAGCCCGGACGGCCACGTGCACGAGGTCGTTCAGTTTCAGAACCATCCCTGGAGCTACGAGGACCTGCTGGACCACGCCGGGGTGTCCGGTTCGGATGGGCGCACGCTGGCCGCTTACGACTGGCGCAGCGCCGGGACCAAACAGGTAGTGTATACCTCGTTGGAGGGTCATATCTATGAGCTGGCGGCTGGCCGCGAGGGGCCGTGGCAACGTACCGATCTCACTCAGGCAACAGGAGCTCCTATAGCAGAGATTCCGCTGCTGAGCGCTTTTGCCTGGGAACATGGCAAATCAAAGCACGTTGTATATATGAGCGGCGATGGTCACATTCACGAATTGACGATGACTGTGGGCGGCTCGTGGAGCCACGACGATCTGACGGAGCGCACGGGCGCTCCCTCCGCCGACGGTAACGCGCTCGCCGGCTATGGTTGGGAAAGAGCTGGCACGCGGCAGATTGTATACACAGGCTACGACAGTAACATCTATGAGCTGGTGGCCGGTGTTGATCATGTGTGGCACTACGTCGACCTGAACAGCCTGACCTCTGCACCGCGCGTGAGTGGCACCGCCCTGGCCGCCTACGCCTGGGAGACCAATGACTCGAAGCAGGTGGTCTATGTCGCGGAGAACCACCACATCCAGTTGTTGCAGACCGATGAAAGTGGCAGGTGGACCCATAGCGATCTGACGCAGCGGACCGGCGCGCCGGTCGCGAGCGATACGCTGATACTTGGTTATGAGTGGTCCGCGCAGTTTGCCCAGCACATCGTCTACCTCGATACGAGAGAAAATCCTCATCTCCAGTCGCTGTTACTAGAGCACGGCTCGTCCTGGAAGCATGCAGATCTTACCGATCTCACAGGCGCCCAGGCGCTTGTCTAAGCTCATCGTCTCTGGTAAAACTGGTGAGCAGATGGAATAATACATGCGTCTTCGGTGGTTTCATCAGTGAAACCACCGAAGCCATAAAGGTTTCTTTACGATACCTCTTACCCGGTGTCTAAAACAGCATTTCTCAACTATAACTTCCACAGTGTTCGGGAAAGTATTTCACAATACCTTCTTTCGATGCACTTCTTTAAACACTATAGAGCGCAGTCAGATGCTCAACGCACCTTTTCTACGCTGAGGAACCCTGGAAACTTATGAACAAAACAGAATACCCAATGAGAACAACAAATCCCGAACAGTATGGCAACGTGCCTGCCTCTTCAGAGGCCATTGCCGAAAAACAAGCCTTTCATCCTGTAGAGCCCGTCGAAATAGAGACCGTTCCCGGCGAGGGCGTGCTCGATATCGTCGACGATGGCTTTGGCTTTCTGCGTAGCGATCGCTACCTGCCAAGCTCGCTCGACATCTACGTCTCGGCCTCGCAGATCCGGCGCTTCAGCCTGCGCCAGGGCGATCTGGTCAGCGGGCAGATTCGTCCGCCCAAAGAGCGCGAGCAGTACGCGGGCCTGCTGCGCGTCGAGTCCGTCAATGGCCTTGATCCCGACGCGATCAAACATCGTCCGCGCTTCGAACACCTGACGCCGATCTTCCCACGCGAGCAGTTCAACCTGGAGACCGATGCAACCAACCTCTCGGGCCGCCTGATCAATCTGGTGTCGCCTATCGGGCGTGGACAGCGCGGACTCATCGTGGCACCCCCAAAGGCTGGCAAGACGATGCTGCTCAAGGCCATCGCTAATGCCATCTCGCAGAACCATCCCGAGGTTCATCTGCTGGTCGCGCTGGTCGGAGAGCGACCGGAAGAGGTCACAGATATGAAGCGTACGGTCAACGCCGAGGTTGTCAGCTCCACCTTCGATGAGCCGACGTATGCCCACACGCGCCTCTCTGAGATGGTACTGGAGCGCGCGAAACGCCTGGTAGAGAGCGGACGCGACGTGGTGATCCTGCTGGACAGCCTGACGCGTCTGAGCCGTGCCTATAACCTCGCGGTAGAGTCGAGCGGGCGCAGCCTTTCGGGTGGCCTCGATCCGGCTGCCCTGTTCTATCCCAAGCACTTCTTCGGTGCCGCGCGTAAGATCGAGGAGGGTGGCAGCCTGACCATTCTCGCCACCGTGCTCGTCGATACCGGCAGCCGCATGGACGACGTGATCTATGAGGAGTTCAAGGGGACCGGCAATATGGAGCTGGTGCTCAACCGCAAGATGGCCGAGCGCCGCGTCTTCCCCGCCATCGATATCGCGCTCTCTGGCACGCGCCGCGAAGAACTGCTCTACGACGATAAGACGTATCGCGCTGTGATCACCATGCGCCGTATGTTCTCACAGCTCGCCGATCAGCAGGGCTTGGAGGCGATGGAAGCGCTGATTCAGCAAATGGCGAAGACCGAGAGCAATAAAGAGTTCCTGACAACCCTCGCCAGGAACATGAAGTAAAGATCTCCTTGACAGTCTCACGCTTATACGCGCATACTAATGCAGGATGCTAAACAGCGCTCTTCCGACTAGAGGAGGAGGCTCGCGTCGTGCGGCTGAAGTTGTGCGCCAGACAGGCGAAGATATGGAGGAGATAGAACGTATGCAGGAAAAGCCAGAACTGCAAGCGGTCCTCGTAAAGATGTATCGAACCGCTGACCACCTGACCGTTGCAGCCTTGATGCCGGGACTGGAGGCCGATAATATCCTTGTCGAGATTACTGAAGACGGTCAATTAATCTTGCATGGAGACGTGCGCGCCGCGCTGAAGAATATCAAAGAGGTCATTCTGGATGAGTGGAGCGCCGGTGGCTACCATCGCGAATTGAAGTTGCCCGAGCCGGTTGATGGCGAGCATGCTAACGCGACCTACGGCAATGGTGTGCTGGTAATTACGTTTAACGCCAGCGAAGAGACGATCCCCGCTCGCATTACGCTGACAAACATAGGTCATGCCCACGGTGAATATAGAGGCAACGTGGGCGGACATCCCCACCCTTAAGCTCCCGAGGCGGAAGAGAAAACAGCTAAGCTTTCCCTTCCGCTTCACTCTTTCTACGGTGCGCTACGTTCTGTGGAAGGTGTACGTTGTGCTGCCGTTCGTCGAGCTGAGATCGATCACCTTCAACTGCTGCGGATTGTTCAGCGAGATAACGAGCTGTTCGATGCTCCCGGTATTCGAAGTGAAGGTGACTGTGAACTGGGTGCCGGTGTACGGCGTGCTTTGAGTGCCCCAGAGACAGTCGGAGGTTCCACAGCCGAACGCCTGCACACTAATGGTCGTACTGTTATTGGTGATGTTGAGCCGGCTGACGCCCTTCGTCTGCGCCGAATCGTCGTTGACCCAGTTGCCGTTGAACTGCGAGAGGGTGGTCGCCGTAGCGGTGGCAGCGGTGGCCGTTGCGCGTGAACCGGCCTGTGCGGTGGCTGTAGCGTGCGCATTGGTCTGTGCGGTAGCTGTTGCGTTTGTGCCAGCGGCCTGTGCGGTAGCGGTGGCGGCGTTTTGCGCGCCCTGGGCGGTCGCCGTCGCGGTGGCGTTGCCAGCTCCTGCCGTCGCCGTCTGCCCGTCTACCTGCGCTGTAGCGGTGGCGTTGGTGAGCGCGGTCGCAGTGGCGGCGGAGGGTGAGAGCGTGCCCGTGCTACTGTGTAGTACTGAGAAGAGGACGACGCCTCCGATCAGCAGGACGGCAATTAGCGCGATGATGAGCACGATGATGGTAGTATTGGTCGAGCGGCGCGACGGTTCGTTGGGCGGAGATGGCTGTATGGGGGGTGGAAGCGGCGGAATATCGTCGCGTTGTGGCACGAACTGTGGCGCGGGCTGCACCGGTGGTTGCGCGGGCTGCGCGGGCCGCACTGCGTTGCCTGCGACCGTCTCATCATTGTAGAATGGCACGGGATCGTTGTTGAGAGCCCCGGCGAAAGGAAGCACGACCTGGCCTTGCAGAGGCTGCGCAGCGGCTGGCGCGGGCAGAACCTGCTGCAAGGCATCCGCGAAGGCCATGATGCTGCTGAAGCGCTCGCCCGGTCTCTTCGCCAGCGCGCGCAAAATAACGCCGTCGACATCGGGGGATAGCGAGGAGTGGAGTGTGCTGGGAGGCGCAGGCCAGAGATTGAGATGGGCGTTTCTCAACTGCTCCCGGCTGCCCTGAAATGGCGACTGGCCCGTAAGCATCTGATAGGCCATCACAGCGAGCGCGTACTGATCGGTCGCTGGTACCGGCTGCCCGGTCCATTGCTCTGGCGCGATATATGTCGGTGTTCCGCGCACGGCCTGGTGCGCGTTCCCCTCGTCGCGCGTGATCTGCGCCAGCCCGAAGTCGCCCACCAACAGGTCCGGCACGCCCGCCGTCTTGCTGCGGATGAAGAAGTTCGACGGCTTGACATCCTGGTGCACAATCCCGTAGTTGTGCGCGTATTGCAGCGCCTCCGCCCCTTGCTGTATAATCGCGGCCACATCTTGAGGCGGGACGATCCCTATGTTGCTGTTCTGCCGCAGCCATGTAACGAGCGTGCCATCCGGGCAGAACGGTGTCACGACGTAGGGGATCTGCGCGCCGTCGAGCGTCGTTTCGCCGTAGTCGAGGAGTGGGAGGATGTGCGGGTGATTGAACTGGCTGATCGTCTTCGCTTCGCCCTCGAAGAAGCGAACCTCCTGTGCCGAGGTGGTTGCGCCGGCCCGCAGGAGCTTCAGGGCGTTCTGTTGATTGGTGCGCATATCAATGACGAGGTAGACTTCGCCCACACTGCCGTGGCCGAGCCGTTGCAGGAGGCGGTAGGAACCGATCTGTTGTGGCTCTACTGACATGTTTCCTCTCGCTTTCATACGTGATGCGTACTCTCTGACTGAGATGGCCGCGTATCTGACCTCACCAACAGCTCACTCTTCTCCCACAATTGGCTCTGTAGTGACTCGTCGTAGGAGAGCGGCGCCGTGCGCTTCGGGACGCTCTTCACAAAGTACTTCCCGGTGATTCCCTCTACTTCGGGCGACGAGGCCAGATAGAGTGATGTCTTCGCTCCCTCCTCCGTCGAGATGCCCAGATTGGAGAAGAAGAACTTCATGAGCGGGCGCACGATTGGATTCGCGTTCGACTGCCCGAAGTTGGAGGCCACGAAGCCGGGATGCAGGCAGTTGGCGGTGACGCCCGTTCCTTGCAATCTGCGTGCCAGTTCGTAGGTGAATAGCACCTCTGCCAGCTTCGATTGTCCGTAGGCACGCCACCCGTTGTAGTTTGCCGTTGCCTGCAGGTCGTCCATGACGATGAAGTTGCTGGCCTGTGCCGCCGAGCTTACGTTGATGATGCGGGCTGGCGCGCTGACCTTGAGCATGTTGAGCAGCAGGTTCGTCAACAGGAAAGGAGCGAGGTAGTTTATGGCGAACGTCATCTCCAGGCCGTCCAGGGTCTCCTGTCGCTGCGTATAATAGCCGCCGGCGTTGTTGATCAGCACATGCAGTTGCGTGTAGCGCTGCTTGAAGGTCTCCGCGAGCTGGTGTATTGATTGCTGCGAGGAGAGATCCGCCTGCAGGAGGTCGATGGAGGTGTTGCCGCTCTTCGCACGCAACTCGTCCCGTGCCGCCTCGCCCTTTGCCGCGTCCCGGCTCACCATGACGACGGTCGCGCCCTGTTGCGCCAGGCCCAGCGCCGTGGCCTTACCGATCCCCGAATTAGTGCCCGTTACCTGGCAGATCTTCCCTTGCATATGTGTGGTTGCCATGATTAGTCCCTTTCATCTATTTCTTTGATCATACCTTCTCAGAGGCCCCGGTAGCAACTATCCATAAACCAGGTGAGTATCATCTCAATAATCCGGGGAAGCAGAGCCCGAGAGAGGCAATCAGTTGATGGAAAAAGCACGTCGGCCCTCTGACGTGGTCTGCTGAAAGACGGAGGGATGACGAGGACCGCGTGCCCAAACTTCCTAGAGAGAG
>WNGD01001164.1_pt1 | contig 29300 bp, 24 predicted proteins | sample 5400671 | NCBI WGS metagenome assembly WNGD01 (sample SAMN13153369, study PRJNA577476) | soil metagenome | isolation source: 40 cm soil or saprolite under grassland replicate 2 | place: USA:California | collected 2016-06-15
GAATCCGGACATCCGGAACCGTGGCTTCCGCGGCAAGCCGCGATTGATCGTAGCGTTGCTGCAGCGCCGTGTAGGTCTGTTCCTTCAGTTGTGCGTTGCGGCGGAGCCGGACCTCCTCGATCGTCCGGGCCGGAATCCCCCGGAGATCGACGGACGCGGCATCCACTTGCCTGCCCACCTCCGATTCGCGTGCGGCGAGCTGCGCGACCAGGTCCCGCGCGAGGGACGGGATGGTGCGTTGCTGGAGCTGCGCAACCTCGCGCACGAGGCGCTGCAGGGGCGGATATTCGTCGGAGTAGTGGTAGCGATAGGCGCGCAGCTGCGCCTGCTTGTCACTCAACTCCTTAAGGGCATTCGACAGCTCTGGCGCGTGCTGTACGGACACGATGGTAGAGAGTGCATCCATCGGCAACGCCGAGTCCGCCAAGAAGCGCTCGATCGACTCGCGGTCGCGACGCAATTGATCCCGGTCGCCCTGCATGTCGAAGAAGTTCGAGCGGATGGGATCACGAGACTCGCCGACAGCTCCCCCGCCGTTCGGCTGCTCTGACGGGAGCGTAATGTTCCGCGTGCGAAAACCTTGCAACGCACCTTCGGCCTGATCGAGATTCCGCTGCGCCGTCGCCAGCTGGTTCTCGAGAATCTTGGTCAGCTCCGTGAGCTTTTCGCGCTTTAACTCGGCCGCCACCTCGACGTAGCGCTGCGCCACGCCATTCAGAATGTTGGAGATCATGACGGGGTTCGTACCGCGCAGCTCCACCGCCAGGAAGTTGCCGTTAAAGTCCATGCGTAGCGTGTATGCGCGACCGTCCGCGCTGATACTCAACCGGTAGTTTCCGGGGCGGAACTGATCGTTCACACTGAAATCCGCGAAGCTCTCGCGGTCGGCGGGGCGTTTCAGTGTGAGGTACAACCGCAGATCCCGGACGACTTGATCCAGCACGATGTATGAGCGCATCAGTTCGACCCAGTCATCGGCGTCGAGCAGCGCGCCCTGCCGGATCGGGCCCCGCGTGTCTGATGCGCCCTCGCCGCGCCGGCCGGGCACGTCCACCCACACGTTCGCCTGGGCCCTGTAGACCGGACGCATCACACGAGTCGCCGCGAAGGCGCCGCCGAGTCCCAGCACGACCATCAGCACCACGACCCACTTGAACCGGAGCAGCGCGCTCCAGATGCGACGCCAGTCAGGACCGGAATCTTCCTCTGGGATGGCGGCCATCTGCGGCGGACTAGCCCGCCGGAGGAAGGGAGGCGAGGACTCAGGACGGATCGCGGGAAGAGGCCTGGAATTCATCAGGAGCCCAAGGAGGCAAGAGCTGTACCGCTCACTGATTCATCGGCAAGTGCTCGGCGGCGTCGCATTGCTCCTACAGAGCGGTGGGTACGCCATGTGGCGTTGATGCTTCACACGCCTCGTAAACGGCACAACGCTTGCGACTTACGCGGGCATGACATTGCCTCAGTTCCGCCCATTGCCATGGAGTGTGAGGGTCGAATCCCCAGAGTGGCGCGACGGCGCGCGACGCGTGCTCAATGTCGTCATCGCGTCGCTAGGGTTGCTGTTGGCCTTCGTGCCGATGCTCGTGATCGCGCTGCTGATCAAGCTGACGTCGCGTGGCCCGGTGCTGTTTGCGCAGCGGCGCGTGGGGCTCGATCGCCGCGCCGCGGGCCACGCGGGCGGCAACTGGCGTCGCCACGCCGACCATGGCGGCCTGACGTTCACCATGTACAAGTTCCGGACGATGCAGATGGACGGGCGATCAGGCACGCGCGAGGTTTGGGCGACGCCGGACGATCCCCGGGTGACCAGCATCGGACGTGTGCTGCGCAAGCTCCGTCTTGACGAGCTTCCCCAGCTCTGGAACGTGCTGGTCGGCGAGATGAACATTGTGGGGCCGCGTCCCGAGCAGCCGACGATCTTTGCCTCGCTCCGCGAGCAAATCGAGGAGTATCCCAGCCGCCAAAAGGTCTTGCCGGGGATCACCGGCTGGGCACAAGTCAACCTGGCCTACGACAGCAGTGTGGATGACGTGCGCGAGAAGCTCAGTTACGATCTCGAGTACATCCAACAGCGCTCGGCGCTCGAAGATTTGAAGATCATGCTGCTCACGCCGGCGGTGATGCTGGGACGCCGCCACGGCTGGTAGCGCGCCGAGCTGAGCTCACCACTCGCCTTCCAGACGGCTCAACAACGCGTTGCCGCTCAGGATTGCATCGAGGATTTCCGAATCCTTAGTATGGGCTAGGGTCCAGTAGTCGGCCTGCCGGAAATAGCAGTGCCGCGTGGACATCTCGCGCACCATACTCGGCTCCAGCCGGCCCGCCACCATCGTTGCTCCGGTACTCAACGCGTCCGACAGGAGCGCGTCAAACACCGGCGCGCGGGCGTCCTTTCTCGCCACGAGCTGCAACACCTCGGCCACGCCGCCCGGCTCGACGCGATAGAAAAACCAGCCCACCGGTTCTTGGTGCGCATCGCGTACGAGCCGGCGACGTACGACGCGCTGCGGGTCCATCTGCTGCGCCAACCCCAACAACCACGCAAGCCATTGTTCGTCGTATTCCGGCTGCAGGGCGCGACTCGGCAGTAAGTCTGGCAGGCGTTTCGCTACGACGGCGAGCGGAAGGTCTTCTATTGAATACCCGTCGCTTGCGAAGCGAGATCGGGCGGGCCCCCAACGAGCCAGCGCCGTATCGGCGATCGCAGCCAGCGGCCGAAGGCTCTGTGTGACCACCGCAGGTACGCCGCGCGCTCGCAGCCACGACAAGGCATGGCGCGCCGGTCGCACCAGCCGTTGCCACTGCATGCTGTACAGCAGGATCGTGGCGGCGCCTCCAAGGGCCTCGAAGATCCGGCGGGCGGCATCGTTGCTGATGTCGGTGAACAGCAGGTCTTGCGGCCCGGCGAGGACGTGACGCACCAGGCGAGTGGCCACGAGCGGCGCGGCGGTAGGCGCCGCCATCAGCTTTGTAGCGGCGATCACCCGCAAGCGACGCCCGCGAAACTGGAGCCGCTTCGGCTGCACGCCGATGAATCCGTCAATCGAGCCGGTGTCATTGACATGCACCAGAGACGGCAGCTCCTCGTCGTACCACGGATTCTCGAAGAACACGCGCTCGAAGTACGTGTCGAGCGGGATGCCCGGAGGAGCGTGGTGGCCATTCCGCGCAAACGCCCAGCGAAACAGCTCCAGCACCCCCGGGATGTCGTCCCGTTCAAACGCGCGAATCAAGTCCACGCGCCCTGTTGCTGTTCGCCACGCAGCGCGGCAACGTCGTGTTTGCCGCTGGGCAGCCGCGGCAACGCGTCGCGCACTTCATAACGCGCCGGTTGCATGTGTCGGGGAAGCTCTACACCGACGTACGCTCGCAGGCGGTCGAGCGAGCCGCCGCCGGCGAGCACGACGAATGCGACAATGCGCTCGCCGCGCGCGTCGTCGGGCTCGGAGGTGATGATACACTCCGCCACCTCGCCCGACGCGTACAACACCGTGCCGATCTCATCAGGGCTGACGCGATAGCCCAACGTCTTGATCATCCGCTGCGAGCGACCGACGAAGTACAACCAACCGTCGGCATCCTGGCGCACCAAATCACCCGAGAACACGACGCGCTCCGCGTCGGGCGTGCCGGCGGCGCGGAGCGGGTGGGGGCGAAACACCCGCGCTGTTTCTTCCGGATCGTTCCAGTATCCGAGGGTGACCGTCGGCCCGCGATGGACCAGCTCGCCGACCTCGCCGGGCTCGCAGGGCGTGAGATCATCCCGCAGCACCAGCACTTCCGCCCCGGGGATTGCCCGCCCGATCGAGTCGGGCCGCCGGTCGACTTCCGCGGGCGGCAAGAACGTACTCCGCAGCACCTCGGTCAAACCGTACATCAGGAAGAGTCTGGCCTGTGGCTGCGCGCGACGGAGGGCGCGCACCACCGGCACCGGGAGGTGACCACCCGCGTTGGTGACGAGGCGCAGGCTCTGCAGCGGCTCGTCCCGGAATGACGCCACATTCAAAAGCTGCTGCCACAACGGTGGTACTGCCGCCAACACGCTCACCTGTTGCGCGCGCAACTCGGTCACGAGCTGCGACGCCAGCGGCGAGCGCGCCACGACCAGTGCGGCACCACTGCCGGCGGCGCAGAGTACCTGACTCATGCCGTAGACGAAGCTGAACGGCAGCACGCTGGCGACACGATCCGTCGCCGTGATGCCGAGATACCCGATGACCGTCTCGGCGGCCGCCAGGAGATTGGCATGCGTGACCGTCACGCCTTTGGGAAGGCCCGTCGAGCCCGACGTGAAGACAATCTGTGCCGGGTCCATGCCGCTCCGGGGCACCGGGGCGTAGGTGACGGGGAGCAGGTCCTCGAGCATCGGCGCGAGCAGGAGCTTAGTCCGCGTCTCGAGCTGGCGCGGTTGTCGCGCCAGGAGATCCTCCGACGTGATCAGCGTCGTCGCCCCCGATGCTTCCAGGATGTGCTCAACTTGGCGCGGTCGCAGCGACTCGTTGATGACGACCGCGATGCCGCCGGCGGCAGTCACCCCGAAAAACGCGGCGATGGCGTCCGCGCCGCCGTCGAGGAAGATCCCGACCCGGTCGTGGACCTTGAATCCGGACGACGCCAGCGCCGCGCCGATAGCGGCCGCACGACGCTGGAGGGTGCCGTAGTCAGTGACCCGCCCCCCCTGCATTACCGCAGGGAGAGCGGCACGAGCACTCGCCGTCTTCCACAACAAGTGGGCGATATTGGAGATCAGAGGTGCCTCCGGCTCACACGCACAGCATCACCTGTACCACGCGGATTGAGCCTTCGTCTACATCCGGGTGTTGCGTCGACGCACCACCTGACGCGGAGCACGGCTGGCCGCCTGCACCACTCTTGCGGCGCCATCCTTGCATAGTTGGCGCCACACAAGACGCCTTAACCCCACGAGGAGCGACGTGAGTCTGGCGAACGACCTGCACCTCAATCCGGCCGAAGAGACGGAGCGGATCGCCGCTACGCTGCGCCAGCAACTCGGCGATGCGTTGATTCGGCGGGGTCTGGTCGTGGGCATGAGCGGCGGCATCGACAGCTCCGTGTGCGCGGCGCTCGCGGTGCGAGCCGTGGGAGTAGCCCACGTATTCGGCCTGCTGATGCCCGAACAAGACTCGGATCGCAACAGTCTCGGCCTCGCCTCCCGTTGCGCGGAGGCGCTGGGCATCTCCTACGAGATCGAAGACATCACAGAGATCCTCGCGGCCGTCGGGTGCTACCGGCGACGCAACGCCGCGATCCGCCGGCTGGTACCCGACTTTCAGGACAACTGGCGCTTCAAGGTGGTCTTGCCGGGAGGGCGGCTCGATTCCGACCGCTTGAATGTCTCGTACCTGGCGATTGAAGCTCCGGGGGGAGCAGTCCGCCAGGTACGCCTCCCGCCGGCCGAGTATCGGGAGATCGTCGCGGCGACGAACTTCAAACAGCGCGTCCGTACGATGCTCGAGTATTACCATGCCGATCGGCTCCACTACGCGGTCGTCGGCACACCCAACCGGCTGGAGTACGATCAGGGGTTCTTCGTCAAAGGCGGCGACGGTCTCGCCGACGTGAAACCCATTGCCCATCTGTACAAGACGCAAGTCTATGAGCTCGCCGAGTTCCTCGGCGTCCCCGCGGAGATTCGTTCCCGCACCCCGACGACCGACACGTACTCGTTGCCGCAGACGCAGGAGGAGTTCTACTTCGCGCTCCCCACCGCGACGCTCGACTTGGTGTTGTACGCCCATAACTTGGGCATGAATCCAGCTGCCGTGGCGGCAGAGCTTGGACGGACGCCTGAAGAAGCGACCCGCGCCCTTCGTGATATCGAACAGAAGCGCACGGCGACGCGCTATCTCCACATGCCACCCCTGCTCGTCGAACCTGTCCTGGAGCGGGAGCCGGTCTGATGTGCGGCCTCGCGGGCGTCGCGCGCCGCGAGCCGCGCGGCGTGGCGACCGAGATGCTCGATCGCATGGCCGGAGCGCTGCGGCACCGTGGCCCGGACGGCTCCGGGCGCTACGCCGACGCGCAGGTCGGTCTCGCGCACGTGCGTCTGAGCATCATCGACGTCGCCGGCGGTGCGCAGCCCCTCGGCAATGAAGACGGATCCGTGCTGATCGTCTACAACGGCGAGGTCTACAACTATCTGGAGTTGCGACACGAGCTGGTCGCGGCCGGTCATCGGTTCCGGACGCGCTCGGATACCGAGGTGCTCGTGCACGCGTACGAGCAATGGGGCACCGGCATGCTTGGCCGCTTGAACGGACAGTTCGCCTTCGCGATCTACGATCGTCGCGCGGGAACGGTCCTCCTCGCGCGCGACCGCTTCGGCGTGCGCCCCCTGTTCTACAGCATTGCCCACGGAGACTTGTGGTTCGCGTCCGAAGCGAAGGCCCTGTTTGCGGGCGGTGAGGTCGAGGCCGAGCTCGATCCGGTGGGACTCGACCAGGTGTTCACGTTCTGGGCGGCCCGGCCGCCCCGGACCGTGTTCCGCGGCGTGTACTCGCTCGAGCCGGGCACTTTCGCGGTGTGGCGCCAGGGCGTGCTGCGTCACGATCGCTTTTACGAACTTCATTATCCGGAGGCGCGCGAGGAATCGTCCGACGCGCTCCCGACGCTCGGCGGGTTGCTCGACAGCAGCGTCGCGCTGCGGCTGCGCTCCGACGTCCCCGTCGGTGGGTACCTGAGTGGCGGCCTCGATTCGTCGATAACATGCGCGCTCGCGGCCCGCGGGTCGCCGTTCTCGCTGCGGACGTTTTCCGTCACCTTCGACGACCCGCAGCTCGATGAGCGGGAGTTCCAGCAGCTGGTGGCGCACCAGCTCCAGAGCTGCCATCACATCCAGGCGATCGGCGCCCACGACGTCGCCGCGGTTTTCCCGGAAGTCGTGCGCCACGCCGAGACGCCGCTGGTGCGCACCGCTCCCGCCCCGATGTATCTGCTCGCCCGGCTCGCGCGCGAGCATGACATCAAGGTGGTTCTCACGGGGGAGGGATCAGACGAGCTATTCCTCGGCTACGACTTGTTCAAGGAGACGGCGCTGCGGCTGTTTTGTCTCCGCCAACCGCAGTCGCAGGTGCGGCCCCGCCTATTCGATCGCCTGTATCCCTATCTCGATCCTCGCGGTCGCCGTGGGGACTTCTGGCGCCGTTCGTTTCTTGAAGCTGGCGCGCCGGACGACCCGCTGTTCTCGCATCTGCCGCGGTTCCTCCTCACCGCGCGCATCAAGGACTTCTATTCGAGCGACCTCCGCACAACACTCGCCGGAGGAGACGCGCTCGAGGAGCTGCGGGCCAGCCTGCCACGACAGTTCGCCTCGTGGGGGCCGCTCAATCGTGCCGCCTATCTCGAGATGGTCACGCTCCTGTCCCCCTATCTCTTGAGCGCGCAGGGCGACCGGATGTCACTGGCGCACGGCGTCGAGGCACGCTACCCTTTCCTCGATCATCGCGTTTTCGAATTCGCGGCGCGCCTGCCGGCGCAGAGCAAGCTCCGCGGTTTGCGCGAAAAGGCCGTGCTGCGCCGTTGGGCGCGGGACGTGGTTCCGCCGGCTGTGCAGCAACGGCCCAAGCAGCCGTATCGCGCGCCCGACGTGCCGGCGTTCTTCACCTCACCGGCCCCGGAGTACGTTGACGAGCTACTGGATCAGCGCAGCGTTGCCCTGACCGGCCTGTTCGAGCCGGCGGCGGTGGCGGGCTTGGTGCGCCGCTGCCGAGCCGGTACCCCATTGGGATTTCGCGAGAGTCAGGCGCTGGTCGCCATTCTCTCGACAGAATTGTGGTATCGACAATTCATCACGAATGCCGAGCGAGGCTCGACGCGGCCGGCGCCGCTCACAGACCGCGCCGCAGCGGTGGGATGACCGTGAACCCAAGGGAGACGCACCCGGCTATGGACGAGGCAACCATCCTGGCGCGTACGCGCGCCTACGTGAACGACACTTTCCTCTACATGCGGCCCGGGTTTGCGCTCGGCGACCAGGACCGTCTCCTGCAGCGAGGCGTGATCGATTCGATGGGCGTGATGGAGGTGATCGCCTTTCTGCACAGTGAGTTCGGCGTGGTTGTGGCCGATGAGGACATCACCGAAAGCAACCTGGGCACGCTCGCCGACATCGCGCGCTACGTCTCAACCCATCGGAGCCATGGCAACGGCGGAAGACCCGGCACAAACGGCGCGGGAAGCAACCCTCGGGGTTAACTCGACGGCACGGCGCCGCGGCGCGTCGGCTCCCAAACCGGCGCGGCCCGCCCGGTGAGCAACCGGAGCCAGGCATGCAACACAGCCACGTTTCCCGCCACGACATACGCCGGCAGTGCAAGCACGCGCGGTACCGACGCTTCGTCGGGCCAGAGCCAGCCCAATGCCGCGACCGTCAGCGCCGCTCCCCCGATGACGAGCGTCACCCGAACCCACTCGAGAGCAAATGCGAGATCGGCGAGTGCCAAACCCGCGCCCACCAAGCTCCAGGGTACGAGCCAGCGGCACACCTTGTGGCTGAACAGCATCCAGGAGAACACGCCGTACCGGATGGGGTTGAGAAGCGCGCGCTTATGGGCGAGTGTCGCCAGACCGCGCGTCATGGTACGGACTTTCCGCCGGTACTCCTGGTGCAGTGAGCGGCTGCGCGGCACATAGCAGATCGCAGCTGGAACCGACACCGCGCGAAACCCGTGCTCCCGGGCCGTCAGGGCCGCCGCAAAATCGCGACTCAAGTCCTCGCGGATTGGGCGCATGTGGAGCTTGGCGCGGATCGCATACAAGCAACCGGAGGCGCCGACAATCCCAGCTACGGCCGTCTCCAGATCGCGAATCCACATTTCGTACCCGACGTACGCCCCCTCTCCGCCACTCACGGGCTCCGCAACGTTCGTGACGCTGACATCGCGCGCGGATGCCACACCGACGCTGGTGTCGCCGAACGCGCCCACGAGCGCCTTGATCGCGCCGGGATCGATCCGGACCGATGCGTCGGTGTTCACGATGATCTCGCCCGTCAGCAGTGGTCGAGCGGCGTTCTCGGCTGCCGTCTTCCCCTGTCGCTGCGGCAGCCGCAACAGCTCAACGCCGCGGCCCCCAAACCGGCGGACGATCTCGTCGGTCCCGTCGGTCGATGCGTCCGATAGAACGAGGATCTGGCGCCGGTCGGCGGGATAGTCGATCGCGAGTATGTGCTCGAGCGTCTCGGCAATCACCGCCGCTTCGTTGTAAACCGGAAGCACGATGCTCACGCGCGGCAGCATCGAGGGCGATGGTCGCCGCTCCGCAAGCCACTTGCGCAGGCTGAGCAGTTTGAGGATGGCCGGATAACCGAGATACGTGTACAGGCAGAAGCCGGTCGCCAGCGCGAGTACGAGCGCGGGCAGGAGCATCATGCCGCGACGGGTGCCGACGCGCCCCCGCCCCGCGTGATGAGTCGGTAGATGCCGGCGTAACGATCGAGCCAGGGCCCCACGCCGAACTCGCGCTCTAGGCGAAGGCGGGCCGCGCGGGCGCGTCGCGCCGCCGCGTCGGCGTGCGCGTACACATCGCGAATCCCCGCCGCCAGTCCCACCGGGTCCTCCGACGCGACCAGGACCGCTTCCTCCGCTGACAGGACATCGGGGACTCCACCCACAGCGGTCGCGACGACGGGAACTCCTGCCGCCATCGCCTCGAAGAGGACGACGGGGGTGCCTTCGGTGCGCGAGCTGAGGACACAGACGTCGAACGCCGTGTACACGCGCTCCGCATCCGGCACCACGCCGTGCCAACGAATGTGGTCTGCGACTCCCAATTTGTCCGCGCGGGCACGCAGCGCGCGCTGCTCAGCGCCGGTCCCACCCCCGATCAGGGAAATTGTAAGCGGTACGGTGTTGAGGTGGGGCAGAGCCTCGAGCAGCACATCGGGCCCCTTCTCCACGCTGAGCCGGCCGACCCAACCGAGAACAAAGTCCTCGCGAGGAATCCCGAGTGTCCGGCGCGCGGCGTCGCGGTCGAGCGCCGGCGCGATCCGGCGCCACGCGTTGGGCAACGTATGAATCCGCGACCGTGCGACACCCGCGCGCGCGAGCCGGTCACGCAGCGGCCGGGAGACGGCCACCACGGCGTCGAAGCGGCGAAACGCGCGCCGTTGGAGGAATTCGTACACGAGATTTCTCCACGTGCCGCCGGTGAAACCGTGCACGGTCGTAATGACCGGGATGCCCAACTGCCGCGCCACGCCGGCGTCGACGACGTCTGGCCGATAGCCATGGGTATGAACGGCGTCGGGGCGCAGGCGCTGGCATAAGGCCGCGATCACGGCGCGCTCGCGCGCGTAACTCCGGGCGGATAGGACGATCTCGTGCGTGGCCACGCCCGCTTCGGACAACGGGCCGTGAAACGCTTCCGCAGCACCAGATTCAGTCACCACGGACACGACGTGAACCTCGTGTCCCAAGCTCCCGAACCCCGTCCCCAGCATTTGCACCACGCGCTCAAGTCCACCGAACTCGCAGGGCGCAACCACGTGCATGATCACCATGTGTCACCCGGCATCGACGTCGTCTCGAGCGCCAGGGCCGCGCTGCGCGTCCCCTCCAGGATGACCACGGCGGCCGCGAAGCCTTGCTGGTGCGACAGGCTGACATGCGCAGTGCGAACGCCAGATTCCCGCGCCTGCTCGACGAGCGCGCCCAACAATCGAATTTCGGGAGCACCGCCCGGGGCGGACACCAGCTCGACTTGCCGCAGCGCACCCTGTCGAATCCCGGCGCGCAGCGCCTTCAGACACGCTTCTTTCGCGGCGAAGCGCGCGGCCAGCGCATCCTCCCGATCAACGCGGCCTGCGCAATCCGCGAGCTCACGCGGCGTGAAGACCTGCGCCTCGATCTTCGCGAGGACGCGCGACCAGCGCGCGACTTCGACGATGTCGAGTCCGATCCCGACAATCATGCTAGGCGTGCGGCCAGCGGGATCCGCGGCTGCGTGACTCGTCGCGCGGAACTCTCTGCGGAAGGCGTGGGCCCGACCGCGTAGCCCCATGCCGTGAACGCGGCGGCGATTGTCTGCGCCGCCACCGCAGCCCCCTCGGGCGTAAAGTGGTCATGGTCGTAGTAATGCCGCAGCCCCTGGTTCAAGACCGGGCGCAGGTCGAGGTGTTGCAGCCCAAGCTCCTCTGCGACGGCGACCACCCGCGCGTCGATCTGGCTGAGCAGACGGTTGATCACCTCGAGGCTGAAATACACGCTGACCTTTTCCTTCCACGGTTTCCCGATCCCACCATGCCAAAAGCGCCCCATCTCTTCGTCCGTGTACTTCTTTTCTAACCAGGGCTGGCGCACCACAATCACGCGTGGCGCTCGGGCGGTCGCGTGGCGGAGCGCCCTGCGCAAATGGTGCTCGAAGTGGTTCAGAACGGTGCGCGGATCGGGAACCGTGGCGCGAATTTCCGGCGCCTGCGCCCGCATCTGTCGCCCGGCCACGAGCCACGCCCCGACGTTCTCTTTGACTTCCACGGGACGAAGCCATACCTGACGCAGTCGACGGACCAGCTCCACGAGGGCCGAGCCACGGGGATTCCAGCTGAACGGCTGCCCGGGATGACGGGCCAACAGCGCCAGCTCCGGGACAACCGCCGGTGGACGCCCGGGCGGCGCACCATCCTCGAGCCAGTGGTACACGGTGCTCGCCCCCACCATGATGACGATCGCGTCCAGCCGGGCGTAATTCGGTAGCACGCGCTCGAACATCAGATCGAGCTCGGCCGCCCCGACGCCGGAGCGAGCGATGTTGCCGACGTGCACGCGCCGGGCGCCGAGGGTGCGCAGCGCATCGGCGCGGTTGAGGAGGCGCTCGAGCGCCCCGGGCCAACTCGTCGGCTGGTCGAGCGCGTAACACTCGACGGAGCTCCCTCCGGCAACCAGGATCCGGTAGAGACCATCGCCGTCGTGCACATCGTTCGCGCGTTCGCCATCCCGGTTGATCTCGATTCGCACACGCGGCTCGAGTTCAGGAAACAGTCCGAGGTGCTGACGCACTTCGAGACGCATGCCGGGCGGCCACACCCGATAGCGAGTACGCTGGCGGATCCACCAGCGAGCGAGTAGTTCCGCGCCGATCAACACGACCGCGAATGCGGCGACGACTATCCAGATGATCATACGCGACTCGTGACCCCCCCCCCTCCTCTGAGACGCGGCAACCACGCTCGGAGATCGAGATATCGGTCGTTGCGGTACACGAAGAAGACCAAGGTCGCCGCGAATACCACCACCATCGCGACGCCGGATGCCGCCAGGCCAAGAAAGCCCCGAACATCGAGGCCAGCCTTCAGCCATAGCAGCAGGGCCAAGGCGGGCACGGCACCCAGCACCGCGCGCGGCACGACGTAGCGGAAGAACGCACCCACGGAAACGTCGAGCTCACGACAGGCCTGCACGAACACCACGGCGGCGAACAGCACATTCGGGATGGCGGTGCCGACCGCCACTCCGGCCAGCCCCATCGGGCGAACCAGCACGACGCTGAGCACGAGATTCAGCACGCCGGTAACGAGGAAGCCAATCGTTGGGAGGCCGGCCTTCCCGAGCCCCATGAGCATCGGGAGCGCGACGCCGCGAACCGGCAAGAACACGAGATACGACAGCATCAGGATCTGCAGGACCTCACCGGCGGGCTGCTCGAAGCTCGGATCGACCCACCAAGCGATGAACCGAGGACCGAGGACGATCAGAAACAGTCCGGCGGCGAGCGTCAAGGTGAGCGCGATCTTCGACCACTTCAGGAAAATCTCCCGCAGCTCCTCCTGTTTGCCTTGCGTCTGGAGGCGCGTTGCGGTCGGCATTACTACCGCCGCGATCGAAACCAGGAAGTCCATCAGGTAGATGATGAAGCTGTTGGCGACGGTGAAGTACGGAATCGAGCCCACATCCATGTATGCGCCGATGACGATGGAGTCCGTTTCGAACGACAGCCGCCCGCCGGCATTCAGCAGCAAGACGTAGAGGCTGAACGCGAAAATCCCGCGCGTCATGCCCCAGTTCCAGTCCGACAAGCGGATGCGCGTGGTCGGATAGCGTTTCCGGATGATCAGCCAGCACAGCACGAAATCGAAGACCATGCAGGCGAGCTGCACGATCGCCAGCATTGTGAGCGACGCCTTGATCGCGAGCAGTCCGATCGTCAGGACGAGGCGCAGCAGTATGCCCCACAACCGCACGATGTTGCGCGGCACGAAGTCGTCGTGCGCCGACAGAATCCCGTTCGGCAGCAGGGCGACGAAGCCAAGCGACACAAACAGCACGACGATGGCGAACGCCACGCGCGCGTCGCGGTGCAGCGACGTCGGGATGTGATAGCCCTCGACGAAGAAGACGAAGAGACCCGCGCCGGCCACGAGCGCGAGCGCTCCCAAGGCGAGATACAACGCCGTGCAGCTCCCGATGGCCTCGTTCAGCTTCTGCGCGTCGCCCTTCGCGGCGTGCTGGGCGAAATAGCGGACCGACGCCATCGGCACTCCGAGCACCAGCAGTCCCAGATAGCCCGTGATGGCGTTGATGAGATTCCACGTTCCGTACCCGTCGTCGCCCAGCTTGTGAATGGTGAACGGCGTAAGGAAATACACCGCGACCATCGTGACCACCGACACGAGCCAGTTGCTGCCGACGTTCTTGAACACGGATCGCGGTCTCCCTGGGGATCGGTGCCGGGCGCTGCTCCGTGCGTGGGGGGAGCACGTGCCGTGCCACCTCTATGAGGAGAGAATCGCCCGCCCGGGCGTTGCGGGCGCGCCACAGGTGCGGCGGAGGCTCAGCCCAACAATTCCGCCGCTTCGCTGACCGTGGCGAACTTGAAAGGCGTCAGCCGCGCCAATCCCTCCACATACGCTTCGATCGAGGCGTAGAGCCGTTCGACATCCGCCGCAGTCGGGGTGAAGGGGCTGAGGCCGGGTATGAGGCTGGGGGTGTGACAACTCATGTGCAGTTGGCGCACGCCATGATCCAAGAGGCGCGCTGACAGCGTGAGCATGTCGGCGACCGATTCGTATTCCGGATTAAGGCTCAAGCGCCGGCTCAGACCGACGCGGGACGCGAGTCCGGGCAAGCGCAGCCAGCGGAGGGGAGCTGCTTCGAGCGCCCGTTGTACGCGATCCCAGACGGGGAACGGTCCGCGATTGAAGCCATAGGACAGAGGCATTTCAAGGACCGGTCCATCTGGATCCGGCTCCCGCACGTCGCGGTACGGCGCCAAGCGGTAGCGCTTGAATGGGGCGCCGACAAAGGTGGGCCCGTCGTCGACCTCCTCGAGATTGACGAACGGGCTGACGCTCGAGTCCACGCGATAACCGCACGCGACCAGCGCTGCGACCGTGTCGGGGCCAATGCCGTATCGTCCCGCCCGAAATGCACGCGGTCGCCGGCCGAATGCCTCTTCCAGTGCATCTGTCAATGTTTCGATCTTGGCGAGCTGCAGATCCGCGGGCAGGTTCTTGACCATGGAGTTGCGCGGCACGAACTCCTCAGTGAGCGGCGGCGTATTCCACGGGTGCAGGTGCGCACCAATCTCTCCACGGCTCTCGTCTCCGACGTCGCGCACTACTGCCGCTGCCTCCGGATCGATCGCGACGTGATATGTCGTGAAGTACGTGGGCCGCACAGCCAGGCGGTCGAAGAACTGTGCCAACCGCCGCAGTTCACGGATGTTCCGCACCGTCACGCCTTTGCGGCTGCGGTTCCAATTGTCCTCTTCGGTATCGAGGGACACGATAAGCAAGAGCGGGGTGCGTTGCGTAATCATGCGGGTCCCCCGCGGAACGCGGCCACCCGGTCGAGCAGGCGCAGAGCCCGGCCGCCCCACCCGGAACGAAACACAACCATCTCCCAGGTCATGCGCTGCGACGGCTTGAACGCGTTCTTGTACTCGTCATCCCCACGCAGGAAGTTGAAAACTCGATAGCCCCGCTCGATGGCCCGCTGGATCATGAGACTCATGAGTACCAGTCCGACGCTCTCCCGCTGCCACTGCGGATCGCGTCCGCCCTGGTAGAAGTAGACCGCGTCGTCCGATGTGAAACCGTACCACGCCGCAGCCGCCCGGCCGTCCACGTTGAGCGTGGTGAGCCACAGACGTTGCTCTCGCGCCATTGCCGCCGCGAATTGACGCTGAAGTTGCGCGTTGCGGGGATCGCGGAAGGCACCTCCTGTTCCGTTCCATCGCTGCTCATGCAACGCCAGCAGGTGCCCCCAGCCTTCATCCAAGGTTGTCTCGTCGTAATCGACCAGCGCGACGGCATGGTCCCGCCGCAAGCCGCGCTCCTTGCGCCGCAGGATCTGGCGCCGGTTCGGGCTCAGGGTGGCGAGGTATGTGTCCCAAGACGCCGGCAGCTCGAGCCGCGGGCAGCTCCACAGGGGAAGATGACGCGTCGTGTGACCTCTCTCTTCCAGAGCACCGCCCAACCGCCGCGCGCCCGGCGCGTCTTCTACCAGGTTGGGCAGAACGATTATCTGCCACGGAAGGTCTTCGATCGCCTCGGCGAGTGCCCGCAGGTCGCGATCAGGCAGCGCTGGCACATCGAGCTCATCGGGACAGCCGATGTCTCCGATCGCCCAGGTCAACGCGCTCACGGTGATCCGACGAAACCGCAGGCGGCACTGACGGAGGGGCAGCACGGCCTGTAGCGATCCGGAGTCCTGCAGCGTCAGGACCTCGCCCGCACCCGCTTCCGCTGGCGGGGCGGCATCGGCCCAGGCGCGATGCCACGCCCAGCTCATGAACGGGGAGGCGCATCCCGACCGTGTCATCAAGTCGTCCCACACGAGCGGGCCAAGCGCGAGTGCCTCGACCAGCGACGCACGGGTGACTGGGTTGGAACGCACGGCCAGAGCATTTGCCTCCGTCATGCGGTGTTACTCGGCAAGACCCACGCCGCGTTGAGAGAAGGCCGGACCGTTGCGCGCGCGCCACACCTGATGCGTGGGCGGTGGCGTCACTCTTGCGCTGCTGCCACGCACCATGTGCGGGATAGCGGGGATCGTCTACCGCGACCGGGAACGTCCGGTCGCCGAGTCGTTAGTGCGCGGGATGTGTTCCGCACTCCAGCACCGCGGTCCCGACGACGAAGGGCTGTACGTGTGCGGCGCCGTGGGGCTGGGTATGCGGCGTCTCAGCATCATCGATCTGAGCGGTGGCCATCAGCCGATCTTCAATGAGGACGGCTCCAAGGCGATCGTTTTCAACGGCGAGATCTACAATTACCGAGAGCTCCGCCACGGCCTCATCGCCCGCGGACACACGCTCCGCACGGCGGGCGATACGGAGACAGTGCTGCACCTCTATGAGGAGCAGGGCCCCGCCTGCGTCGATCGGCTGCGCGGTATGTTCGCCTACGCAATCTGGGACGCCGCCGCCGAGACACTCGTCCTGACGCGCGACCGGTTCGGGATCAAGCCGCTCTACATCGTCACCGGCGATTGGGGGATCGCCTTCGCCTCCGAGCTCAAGGCCTTGCACGCCGCCGGGCTGACGTCGCGCGAGCTCGACTGGGAGGCACTGGATGCGTACATCCAGCTGGGCTACGTCCCCGCCCCGGCGACTCCGTTCCGCGACGTCCGCAAGCTGGAACCGGGCCATTGGCTGCGGTGGCGCCGGACCGGCGAGCTCACCGTTCGCCCGTACTGGGATCTACCGCAGGGTACGATTCCCGCGCCGCCCGACATCGAGCAGCGGGTCGTGAAATGGATCGACGCATCGGTCGCCGCACACCTGGTGAGCGACGTTCCCGTCGCCGCGTTTCTGTCGGGTGGCTTGGACTCGTCGGCCGTCGTGGCGAGTGTAACCGCGGTCGCCAGCCGTCCGGAGGAGGTCCCGCACGCCTTCACCGCCCGCTACCACGGTTCGGGGGCAGCGGCCGCCGACGAGACGGAGTTGGCTCGCCTCTTGGCCGGGCGCTACGGTGTCCCGCTCACGGTCGTTGACATCAGCCCGGAGGTCCGGGACGTGTTCGAGCCGATCGTGTACGCGCTCGACGAGCCGCACGCCGACGACTCCGCGATCCCGACGTGGGCCCTCTCGAAGATCGTCGGCAGCAGGTACAAGGTCGCGCTCACCGGCATCGGGGGGGACGAGCTGTTCGGCGGGTACCGCCGGTACGCGGGAATGTTGGCGGCGGAGCACTACGACCGCTTGCCGCGGCCGCTGCGGGCAGCGGCCGCGGCCCTCGGCGACTTGCTTCCCGGCACCCGAGGCAGCGAGCTCGCGGTCGACCGCGTGAAGCGGTTTCTCCATGCCGGCAACGGGGCAACGAGTCACGCGCTCCGGGGCGCGCCTGAGCGCTACCTGGGCCTCTTGAGCCGCGCACCCGACTTGCTGCGACGGTCGCTCTATGCTCCGCCGCTGCGCGACGCGATCGCGGGCAACGCTGCTGAGGAGCGCTTCCGGCGTCTTTACCGGGACGCGGGCTCTCCGCAGGGTCTCGCGGCGGCGCTCTACCTCGACTACAAGACCTACCTCGCCGACGACATCCTGGCTCTCTCGGACCGGCTGTCGATGGCGCACTCGCTCGAGATCCGCGTCCCGCTGGTGGACCACGTCCTCGCCGAGCAGGTGTTCCCCTTGCCCGCGCACTTCAAGGTTCGGAGCTGGCAGCTGAAACCACTGTTGAAGCGTGCGCTCGCCTCACGGATCCCCGCGGCGCACTTCAAGGCGCCGAAGCGCGGCTTCGTGGGGCCCACGGCGGCGTGGCTGCGGCACGAGCTCCGCAGCATGGTACTGGACGAGCTGTCGCCCGCCCGCATGGCGCGGCTGGGGTACTTCGATCCGACGGTAGTGCAAGGGCTGTTGGACGATCACTTCTCGCAGCGTCACAACCGCGAAGCGATCCTCTGGGCGTTGCTGTGCTTCTCGACCTGGCACCGGCTCTTTGTCGAAGCGAGTGCGGAGCGCCGCCCGGTCACGCGCCGGCCGGTGCTGGAGGTCACCTGACGAGCCGCTGGCGACGCCCGTAGCGCACAAAGTCCGCCAGCGTCGGGAGCCCAAAGTAGGAATCGGCCGGGACCTCGCCCACCGGACGGAGCTGCAAACACTCGCCGGCATCGAGCCGTCGAATCGCCTCCGCCTGAAGCGCGCTCTGCCGCTGCATGCCTTTCCAGGCGAGCGTGAGATGGCTGTCCTCTCCCGCCATGATCGGTACCCGCTCCTGGAAGAGCACGGGGCCGGTGTCGATCCCTTCGTCCAGCAAAAACACCGTGAACCCGATCAGATCGGCGCGCCCGTGCAGCAGCGCCCAAAAAGGGGAGTACGCGCCACGATACCACGGTGTGATCCCGGGGTGGCCGCCGATCACCGCCACGGGCGCGAGCATCCGAGCCTTCGCACCGACGATGAATTTCGTATGGGCCACCAGGATGTCCGGGTCGAGACGGGCGATCGCAGCCAGGGTGTCGGGTCGCGAATACGAGTCCGTTTGGATGGCCGTGACGCCGGCGCGCTCGAGCGCCACGCGATCCGCGGCCTCGTCCACGAGCCGGCCGAGCACTCGGGCGTCCCCACGCGCGTTCCGGGCGCGATCGTAGATCCTCCCGAGGATCTGACCCGCCGTATGGAGCGCGCCATGTCGCGCCGCCCACCGCCGCAGAAACTGCGCGCGCGCGCTCAAGCCCCGGCGCGCGCACCACACGATCCCCACCAGGTTCACGCCGGCGCGGACGAGGGTCGCGCACGTGTTGCGCTCCAACACGCCGTCGGAGCACAGCGCGATGACCCGGTGCGGCCGCCGTGGACCGGGCCGCACGTACTCAGGGCTCGAAGACATGTTCGCGGCCGATGGCCTCTCCGAGCAGCAGGCGCCGCAGCCTCGAGTAGGTCCGCATCCCGAGCACGCGTTTCGGGACGCCCAGCAGCGCGGCGCGCGCCCGTTCCCGGCGCACGTCGCCCGTGAGCCACCGCCTGAGCGTTGCAGGGGTCGTGTCCTGCCTGACGCCGATCCGCGCGATACCGCGCCGCCCGTCCGCCGTCGGATTCATCCCGAGTGCGGACGTGAAGACGTGGTCATATCCCACAGCGGCCGCAATGTCGAGCACCCGCCGGTCCGTCGCACCGCCGGGCACGCTCAGGTAGGTGACCGGCCTGCCGAGGAGGTCCTCAAGCCTACTCCGGGAATCGGCGAGCTCCGCATGAATGGCGTCCGACGACAGACCGCTCAGCATCCGGTGCGTGACGCCGTGGGATCCGATGGTGAAGAGCGAGGGATCGAGGCGTCGTAAGGCGTCCGCCGTGGCGAAGAACCGCCGGCCCACGAAATCCGTGGTGATGAAGAAGAACGCCGCCATGCCGCGCTCCGCGAGCGCAGGCGCGGCGCACTCCACGGCGCCGCGCCAACCGTCGTCGAACGAGAGCAGCACGCCCGGGCCCGTCCGAGTCCTGCCCGCGAGGCAGTCGCGCATCGCGGCCTCGTCGAGGCAGCGGAGCCCCGCGCCTTCGATCACATCGAGATGCGACCTGAAGGCGCGATGGGAGACGTGGTACATCGTCGCCGAACGGCCGAGGCGCCCGTAGCTGAACGCGTCTTCCGGGTGGACGTCGTGATAGACGAGCGCGATAAAGCGACCCGGAATCATTGGGGCGCCCGCAGCACGGCCGCCGGACGTGACGCGTCGGGGCAACGTTCTGCGCTCGTCGTGGAAAGGAGGTGGAACCACTGCAGGGTCTCCACCATGAACGGCAGCGGATCGCGCCAACGCCAGACTTCGCTGCGGTCACGGCGGGAAACACGCAGGAACGCGCGCAGCGCCTGCAGGCGAGCGCGCCCGTCGCGCAGGCGCAGATACAGATGGTCCACGTCTCCCCAGAACCAGCGGCTGCGAATGCCCACGCGGTAGTCTCGGCATTCGGGCACACGCTCCCCCGCCGCGCAGCGGACGAGCAACGCCGGGAAGTCGATCCCGGCGTCGATGGCCAGCTGCAGCGACCCCCAGAATCGCCCGTTCACCTCCATGACCACCTGCCGGCCCGTCTCCGCCTCGCGTTTACACTCGATCATCGCGCCGCCCTGCCAGTCGAGTGCGTCGAGCAGGCGCAGTCCGGGGCCGGCCAGGCGCTCGTCGAGCGCGATGCTCTCCCTGTAGACGCTCACCCCACCGGCGGGCGGCTTCTCGCGCAGGCGGCGATGGGCGAACGTGGCGACTGGCCGCCCGCCCCAGCGCAGTGCAAAAAAACCTTCACCGATGCCGTTGACCCGCCGCTGCAGGAGGACGGGAAATGCCGCGGCCGGCAGAGCGTCCAACGCACGGTGACACGCTGCGGCGTCCGCGACCGGCGTGACGAGCAGCTTGCGGCGGCCGCCGGCCACCGAGACGACCGAACGGTGCGGTTTGATGACGGCTGGAAAGAACCCGGCGTCGGGCGGTACGCCATCGCGCTCTCCCCAGGTGGCGATGAAGCGGGTCTCCGGGACGGCGTACCCACACCTCTCGGCGAGCCTCAGCACCTGGGCCTTGTCCGAAGCGGCGCGGTACGTCGCCAGGTCAGGGAACGGGAGGGCGACGCCCGGCGGCAACGCCGCGGCGTGCTCGAGCACGGCCTCGACCGACGCGTCGGTAAGCGGCAGGAGGATCTGAGCCCCTTGCTCGCTCGCGATCCGGGCGACCTCCGTCGCATAGCGCGCCGGATCGGTGAGCGGATCCGGCGCGAGCAGGCACGGGCGCACGGCGCGCGACACGCCAGCGAGTGATACGCGTGTGGGGGCGGCCACCCACACCGCGTGACCCGCCCGCACTAGCGACCGCGCGACTGCGAGAGCGACGCGCTCGTTGCCATCGGTGATGAGGACCCGCATGGTAGACCCGGACAGTACGCAACATATAGGCCGAACCGGAGGCCCCGCCGTGTCGCGGCGACGCCACAGTACGGTGGCGTCGGTCTTGCAGTGCCCCCGGGCATGACCACCACCGCGCGGCGGCTCGATGTTCCCCAGCCCGCGCGTTTTGACGGCGCCGTGCCGGCGCCCAGCCCGGCGCGGGGCTGGGATCCCCTGATGATCTGCATCGCCGTATACGTCGCCGCGGCGGTCGGTCGCATTCACGATCTGTTCCCCGTCCTCGCCGTTTTCAAGCCCGCCCTGACCGCGGGCACCTTGGCAATCGCCTTGTACCTGCTCCAGCGATCGCGCGTGCGGCGTATGCAGCGCGTCCGCTCTCGCACCGCGGTGTGCCTGCTCGGGCTCGTGCTGTGGAGCGCGCTGTCGGTCCCCGGCGCGCTGAACCAGGGCACGGCCTTCCACTCCTGGACGGAGTTGTGCCGGACGGCTGCGATTTCCTTCGTCATCGCGGCCAGCGTGCGCAGCGTCCGCGATGTCGAGCGAGTGGCGCTCGTCTACTTCGGCGTGACCGTCGTCTACGCGATCGTCGTGCTCGCGCGGTTTCAGCTCGACGCCGAAAGCTGGCGCCTCGGCCGGCTCTACTATTACGACGCGAACGACTTCGCGACCCTGGTCGTGACGGCCATGCCGTTGGGCCTGTACTTCGTGCTCGCCAAACGTCGCCCCGTTGTGCGTGCCGCGGCGTTGGCCGGGCTTGCGCTCCTTGCGGTGTGCTTGATTCGCTCCGGCTCGCGGGGCGGCTTCCTCGCGTTCCTGGTGGTGGCCGCGTTCGTGCTCATGCGCGTCACCACGATTCCCGCGCGGTCGAGATTGGCGGGGCTCGTGCTGATCCTGGCCGTCCTCTCCGCGACGGCGAGTGACCAGTACTGGGCCCAGATGCAGACCATCGTCCGCCCCAAGCAGGACTACAACCTGACGTCCGAGGAAGGTCGCCTGAAGGTCTGGAAGCGCGGCCTCGACTACATGTCGGCCCACCCCGTGTTCGGCGTCGGGGCGAACAACTTCCCCGTCGCCGAGGGCACGATCTCACCGTTGGCCAGGCTCGCGGAGCGCGGTATCGGCGTGCGGTGGGGGGCGGCCCACAACAGCTACGTGCAGGTGGCCGCGGAGCTCGGCATTCCGGGTTTTGTGCTGTTCGTGGCGTTGCTCTGGAGCGCGTTCGCCTCGCTGCGCCGCGCAGCGTTACGGCGGCGAGGGGGGAGTACCCGTCCGCCCACCGACGAGTTGTCGCGTCTCGCACAGACCCTGATGGCAGCGTTCATCGGTTTCGCGGTCGGAGCGTTGTTTCTGTCGCTGGCCTACACGGACATGCTGTACACCCTCGTGGCGATGGCAATGGGGCTGGCAAAGACAGCGCGCTGGGACGTCACATGAGCTCTCGGCCGCGCGTGCTTATGCTCACCCAGTCCCTCCCCTACCCGCCCCACGCCGGGGTCGCGAATCGTACGCTGAACGTGTTGCGGCAGCTGCGGCTCGAGTATGATGTCGACCTCGTCCCGTTTTCCCGGGCCAATCACCAGCCCGATCGGGCCGCGCGTGAGGCGGCGTGGCGCGCGTTGCAGAACATCGTCAGCTCGGTCGCGGAGCCAACGCCCATTCCCAACGAGCATTCGAGAATCCGGAAGATCTGGGATCACCTGCGCGCCCTCGTGAGCGGGCGGGCCTACACGTACTACGAGTACCAGAGCCGCGCCTTTGGGGACCGGCTCCGCGCCGTGCTGCGCCAGCGGCGCCCCGACGTCGTCCACTTCGACGCGCACGATCTCTATCGCTGGCTTCCCGAGCTGCCGCCCACGCCGATCGCCTGCACGCACCACAATCTCGAGTCCGAGCTGCTGCGTCTGTACACGATCGGTCTCAAGCCGGCGCTGCTGCGCCACTACGTGCGTATGCAAGCGGATCGCGTCGAGGCTCTGGAGCGCTGGCTCTGCCCGCAGTTCGATCTCAACGTCATGGTCTCGGAGGTGGATGCGGAACGCCTGCGCGCCATCGCTCCCGGGTCCGCTACAGTCGTGGTGCCGAACGGGACAGACACCGACTACTTCCAGCCGACCGGGGCCGCGACGGTTGCCGGGCGCGTCGTCTTCGTGGGCCCGACCTACAGCCACCCCAACCGCGACGCGGTGGAATTCCTGCTGCAGGACATCTGGCCGCGGATTCGTACCATCGAGGCGCCCGCGACGCTGCATCTGATTGGGCGCAACGCGGACGCCGATCGGGCACGCTACGCGGCGGCGCCAGGCGTCTCACCGTTGGGGTACGTCGCCGATATCCGCCCCGTGCTGGCCGAGGCCCGGTGCTGCGTCGTACCCATCCGCATCGGCGGCGGGACGCGCCTGAAGATCCTGGACGCCTGGGCGATGGGGAAGGCCGTCGTCTCCACGTCAGTCGGCTGCGAGGGTCTCGACGCCGTGGACGGCGAAAACATCCTGGTGCGCGACACCCCCGACGCATTCACCGACGCGGTGGTCGAGGTGCTGCACGACGGGGCGCTGCGCACGCGACTCGAGCGCAACGCCCGGCGCACGGCGATCGAGACCTACAGCTGGAGCGTCGTCGGGCGGCGGTTGCGCTCGGCGTATCACCAGCTGCTCGATCGGCCGACCTTTTCCCCGCTCCCCCATCGAGCCGCAGTCCCACCTTCAACGAGCGTGGTGGCCCCATGAACGGCCCCGTCTCGCACAGCGGCATCATGCTGTTAGCGATTGGACTCATCACCTGCGAGGGACCCCCGCCCCCGGCAGCGCCGCCGCCGGATTGTCACGGTGTTCCTCCATGGCCCGGTCAGCCACCGCTCCAGGAGCCGGCGGGTTTTCGGCCGGTCAGTGATGTCGACTGGGCCACCTTGAAGCCCAAGGACTGGGACTATCTGCGGCGGACCAGCTCCAAGCACGACGACATCTGCCAGGACTCGGGGGGAGGGGGGATGAGGTCGGCACTGCGGATCATCTTCACACCCGACATGCGCCCGAATACGGAGCCGAGCGTGCACTGGATCGGCCTTCCGTTCGTGAATGCCGTGTACGCGGCGTGGTCGGTCCGGCTGTCACCTAACTGGACGTCCAGTCCCGCCGGCGGCGGCAAGATCACGTTCCTCCACACACCGATGGGCCAGGTGTACACGGGGTTCTTCGGCTCGACTGCGCCGCATCACGTCAGCGTGAACACGGAATGGGCGCCATACGGCCAGCTGATTTGGGATCCGAATGTCACGACGACGCCAGTCACCTACGACAGGTGGTATCGCATCGAATGGTACATGAAATGGGAATCCGTTCCGGGAGCGGGCGACGGCGTGATGCGGTGGTGGGTCAACGGTGTGCTGAACGGCGACTACAGCAATGTCCGCTATCCTATCGGCGGCTTCTCACAGTTCGAGTTTGCGCCGACGTTGCAGAATCCGCCACCCCAAGAGCAGTACATGTATGTGGGCCACACGTACATCAGCACGCCTTAGAGACGCTCAGCCGAAAAATCGGACCGGAACGCTTGCACCATGATGTCCTGAAATTCCTCGCGCGCCTGCGGTGATGCCCACACTGCGCCGATCTGGTAATCGAAGCCGGCCTCGTTGAGGAGGCACAAGAAGTCCCCGAGCTTCGCTTTGCCGTGATCGACGTGATGATGGTATTCCACGACGAATTGCTTCACTTTTCTGATGACGCCGCTTTCGACCAGATCCCTGAGTACCAATCCTTCGGCGCCCTCGATGTCTAGCTTTACCAGATCCACGGGTGTTCCGTTGACAAAGGCAGACAACTTCGTGCCGTCCACGATCGTGCTCTTGTAATCGGCCGCCGTCGTCCGCTGCGGATCCAGGCTCATGAGCAGCGATCCGTTGCGACTGGCGGAAACGAAGAACTCGACGGCCCCCACCACGTCCGACAGCGCGACGTTATGCGGATGCACATCGGTCAGGTGATTCGCCTGAACGTTGCGTCGCAGCATCTCGAAGGTCGGCCGGTCGGGCTCGAAGCAATGAATGACGCTCCGCGGGTACAGCCACTTGAAGAACAGCGTGGCCATTCCGATGTTCGCACCGCAGTCGAAGATGAGCGGTTGATCACTCGAGGAATCGAACCAGTACTCGCTGCGGACGAAGATTTCCCGGAACAGGAAGTGCAGCGTCTCGTAGTCGAACGACTCGACGCGAAACCCGAAAAAGCGCTCGCGCCTGAGGCGCAGCAGCGGCGCAACAGTGACCAGCTTGAACGTGAGTCGCCAGTAGGCGAGGAGAATGCGGGCTTTGCGCCCGGCCTTGTGCCGGCTGCGCAAGACGTGCGCGCTGTCAAACACCGCTCTCCCGAACGCTCGGAGGGGGTTCACGCCTGTAGGCTCGTCGCAAGAGCAGTGCCCCGGATGCCCGCGACATGCCGCTGGCTGTGGCGTCCACGCAACAGCCGGTCGTCCCGCACAAGGCGTCAAGGCACGGTCTGCGTCTTGCACCCTCGCGAGGCAACCCATGAACATCCTGCTCCTCTGCGAGGGCGACGCTGAATCGTGGGACTCCTGGTCCGGAATCACCAAGAGCCTCGTGGATCATCTGCGCACGGCCGGTCACACGGTGATGTCGGGCGACGTCGACCTGGCCGGTGCAGATCGGTGGCTCGCGGCCGCTTTGACGTTCGCGGTTGACCGGCGGCGCTGGGGCACTCGGTTCCATCTCAGCAGGCTACCGTTTCGGCTGCGCTCGCGACGGGCGGCTCGCCGCATCGCGGCGCACCGGAACCGCGTTGACGCCATCGTGCAGGTCGGGGCCACATTCAAACCGCTTGGCCGCGGGACCATTCCCTACTTTCTCTGCTGCGACTCGAACATCCGCATGGCCGAGCACGGCGCGCCGTGGGGCTATAGTGATGCGGTCACCCTGTCGCGCGGCGAGCTGTCGGTGGTGCGGGAGCGAGAGCTGAGCGTTTACCGCGACGCCGCCGGGATCTTCACGCTGAGTGAGCGCCTACGGCGTTCGTTCATCGAGGATCTCGAGCTGTCGCCGGCGCAGGTGCATGCCATGCTCGCCGGTCCCAATCTCGATGTCACTCGGATTCCAACGACGTTTCCTCGTGATGCCGTGGACCACGCGCCCACGATTCTGTTCGTCGGCCGTCAGTTCCATCGCAAGGGCGGCGACGTGCTCATGGAGGCGTTCCGGCGCGTGCGGGAGCGCATCCCCGATGCGCGTCTTCTGATCGCCGGTCCGTCGTCCCTTGTGGTGCGGGAGCCGGGGATCACGGTGCTTGGCGACCTGAACAAGAATGACCAGGCCGGATGGGCCGCGCTCGTCGACGCATACGGATCGGCGGACGTCTTCTGCCTGCCGACGCGCTTCGAGCCGTTTGGGATCGCGTTCATCGAGGCCATGTACTTCGGTCTGCCCTGCGTCGGCACGAACGCGTGGGCCGTGCCCGAAATGATCGCTGACGGCGAGACTGGGTTCACGGTGCCAATCGACGACGTGCCTGCCCTCACCGACCGCTTGCTGCGCCTGTTGACGGACCGCGCCCTGGCGCGCCGCATGGGAGAGGCCGGGCGGCTCCGCGCCCAGCGTCATTTCACGTGGGAGCGAGTCGTTCAGCGGATGATGCAGACCATCGAGCCGGTTGTCGGCGCGCTCCCCCGGGCGGGCTAGGATGCCGGCGCTGCGATCCGCTGGCGCGATTCTGTGCTTCCACGGCATCACGAGTCCCGCCACGCCCGGGCAAAGCGAAGCGCACATGTCGCTGGCGGCGTTTCGAACCTTCATCGACGCCGCTCGAGAGATGGGACAGATCGTTCCCCTCCGTGAGCTCGTACGCCGTCATCTCGCGGGACGCGGCACCGGCGGGCTGATCGCGATCACGGCCGACGACGCGTACGCATCCTTGCTGAGCGACGCGTCCGATTATCTGGCGCGCGAGGCGATCCCGCTGACAGTGTTCGTCGTGACGGAACCAGCCGCTGCAGGCACACGGTACTGGTGGGATCGGGTCGACGACCTGTTTCCCCAGGTCCCACGAGAGCGTTGGCGCCAATTCGAGGACGCCTGCGGCCTCACCGACGGCTACCGCTGGGGACAGCCGGCCCGCTACGGTCCGCTGCGGCCGTTCCGTCAATGGATGCTGGCCACACACCAAGGTTGCTGGCCCGCCGCGCTCGAGCCGGAGCTCCAACGACTCGAGCGCGAGTTCGGCATCCAAACGGTACAGCGTTCCATGAGCTTCGAGGAGCTCGCGCGCTTCGCAAGCCTTCCCGCGGTCGACGTCGGCGTGCACACGCTCTCCCATCCGGTCCTGCCGCTGCTGACGGATCACGATCTTGGCCGTGAGATCTCGGCTGCGTACCAGATCTTGCGCGAGCATTTGTCCGGGGCCGTTCCCATCCTCGCCGTGCCGTTTGGTCTGTTCGACGAGCGCACGCTGAACGCAGCGCGAGCGGCGGGTATGGAGGCGTCTCTGACGCTGGCCGGCACGACCCTCAAACGCTACGCCGGGCGGGATGACTTGCCGCGATTCTGTCTCTGTCGCCAAGACCGCGCAACCAAACTGCGCGCACGCCTGACCGGACTGTTTGACCTCGATCGCTGGTGGCGTGTTGCGGCCCGCCGATATCCGGCCTTACCCTCGGCCACGACGTGAACGCGCGACTCGCCGGACTCCGGATCGCGCATCTGATCGAGACAAACGGACCGGGCGGCGCCGAGCGTATGCTCGTGCACATGGTCCAGGAGCTGCAGGCGGTTGGCTGCCAGAACCTCGTGATTGCACCGGCGGGAGGAGAGCAGTGGCTCCAGCAGCAGCTCGGCGGACGCGGTGTCACGGTCGAGCCATTTGTGCTCGACAAACCGGTCTCGCCGAAACTCGCCGGATGGCTGACCGCGCTCTTGCGACGGCATCGCATCGCGCTCGCCCACAGTCACGAGTTCACGATGGCCGTCTACGGCGCCTGGGCGGCCTGGCGTGCCGGGATTCCGCATGTCGCGACGATGCACGGCAACCGCTACTACGCCGCACGCCTGCGGCGTCGCGTGGCACTGCGTGCGGCGTTCGCGGTCACCGGCAAAGTGGTCGCCGTTTCACACGCGCTCGCTCAACAACTCCGTCGCGACTTGTGGTTGCCCGCTTCTCGTGTGACTACCATCGGCAACGGCGTGCACCCGGAGCACGCCCAAAGCTCGGACCTACGCCAGCAGCTCGGGCTCGGGCCCGAGGACCGCTTGGTCCTCGCCGTTGGCAACCTGTATCCGGTCAAAGGGCATGGCTTCGCCGTGGAGGCGTTGGCATCACTGCGCGGCGTGCATTTAGCCATTGCCGGGCGGGGCGACCTGGCGGACGCGCTTCGTGAGCAAGCAGCACGTCTCGGCGTCGCCGATCGCCTGCACCTCCTCGGCCTCCGCTCGAACATCGCGGATTTGTTGGCGGGCGCCGACGTGTTCATCCTGCCGTCGCTGTCGGAGGGACTCCCCATGGCCCTGCTCGAGGCGATGTTCGCCGGGCGTGCGATCGTTGCCAGCGACGTCGGTGATGTCCGTGCGGCGCTGGACGACGGTCGGGCCGGCACCCTCGTCCCCGCCGGGGACGCGCGCGCACTCGCATCCGCGATCCACGAGCTGCTCAATGCTCCGACGCGTGCTCGCGAACTCGGCGCGCGGGCCGAGCAGCGAGCCCGCAAGGAGTACGACGTCTCGCGCATGGTCACCCGGTACGTGACGGTCTATAAAGAACTGCTCGGGAGCGAGCCACATGCACCCGCCCCCGAGCAGCTACCTTCGCAATCCTACGGCACACTCACATAAGTGTGATCGACGTACATGTACTGCGTCGCCGGCGGCGGATTCTGCAGCGTCGGCGCATACTGGAATTCCGTGAAGCTACTCGCCGGGTAGTGCACGTTCGTGTAATTGCCGTTCAACACCCCGTCCACCCACCAGCGGATGATCCCGTCTCCCGAGCTCCCCGGCACCGTCTCCCACCGATAGTAAACCTCGATGCGATGCCACTCGCCCGGATTGATGAACGTCGTCGAGACGTTCGGCAGCCACACCGCCTGCCCGTACGGCGCCCACTCCGTGTTCACGCCGATCCGATACGGCGGCCCGTTCACCCAACCGGTCACCGGATCCCCACCCTTGTGGTAGTAACCGGTGTAGACCTGCCCCGCTCCGTTGGTGAACAGGAACCCGATCTTGCCCGCCCCGGCCGGACTCGCCGTCCAGTTGGACGACAGCTTGCCCCACCACCCCGTGTAGATCTCCTTGAGCCCCGGTAGGGCGATCCAATGCACGCTTGGCTCGTTATCGCTCCCCATGTCGGGCGTGAAGACCATCTGTAGCTCGCCGAGCGGCGAGAACGGCGCCGACGCATCGACCGCGATGCCCGGATTCAGGGAGCTCGCGCGCCGTAGCCAATTCCAGCTACTGCCCGTCAGCAGATCCCATGGCTGATCGTTGAACACCCGGAACCCGGCCGGCTCATTG
>WNGD01001119.1_pt1 | contig 29293 bp, 22 predicted proteins | sample 5400671 | NCBI WGS metagenome assembly WNGD01 (sample SAMN13153369, study PRJNA577476) | soil metagenome | isolation source: 40 cm soil or saprolite under grassland replicate 2 | place: USA:California | collected 2016-06-15
GTCCTAGCCGGAACGGAGACCGCAGACCAGATTTGACCGATGCCCGACACCCGGCTCTTCGCCGACCGGCGCCGTGGGATCGACCGCCGCTTCGCGCCGCGACGCGAGCTCGTCCACAGCACCGCCGCCGAGCGGCGCCGGGTGGTGGACCGGCGGCGCGGCGCCGAGCGGCGCAGCACGCTCGACCGGCGTAGCCGCGGCCCGCGGCCGGCCGCCGCGGAAGCCCCGGGCGAGCATCTGCGGAACGCGCTCCAGCTGCTCGGCCCCCTCACCGAGAGCAGTGGCCTCGACACCGAAGAGCGGGCGGACGTCGCCGCGGCGCTGGACCGCCTGCACCGCGCGTTGGACCTCCTCGAGAGCCGCAGGCCGTAACTCCCTCCGCTCCGTGAAGCAGACCGGCGCGACGCTAGTGTGTCTGGCGGCGCTGCCCTTGCTGGCGGCGGCGCAAGGCGCTCCGGGCGGCGGGGCCGCGGGCGGGGGCGGGGGCGACTGGCCTGCCTACGGCCGCGACGCGGGCGGCAGCCGGTACTCGCCCCTCGCCCAGATCACGCGCGCCAACGTAGGCCGGCTGCGGCCGGCGTGGGTGTATCGCACCGGCGACCTGCTGCACGAGCGCTCCCGCTTCGAGGCCACGCCGCTCGTGGTAGAGGGGACCCTCTACGTCTCGACGCCCCTCGCTCGCGTGATCGCGCTCGACCCCGGGCGCGGCACCGAGCGCTGGAGCTACGACCCACACGTCGACCTCCATGGCGACTACGGCGATTTCGCGAACCGCGGAGTCGCCACATGGCTCGATGCCGGACGCGCGCGCGGTGCCGCGTGCCGGCGCCGGCTGTTCGTCGGCACGGTGGACGCGCGGCTGATCGCGCTCGACGGCGCCACCGGGAAGCCGTGCACCGACTTCGGAGTGCAGGGCACGGTTGACCTGGCCAGCGGCCTTCGCAACGCACCCGAGTACGCGGGCGAGTACGGGGTCACCTCGCCCCCCGCGGTGGTGAGTGACCTGGTGATCGTCGGCTCCGCGGTGGCGGACAACCACCGGACCGACGCGCCCAACGGTGTGGTCAGGGCGTTCGACGCGCGCACGGGAAAGGAGCGCTGGCGTTGGGATCCGATCGCGCCGGCCACGGGCGCGCCCGGCGCCGCGAACGCGTGGTCGCTGCTCGCCGCGGACCCGGCGCGCGACCTGGTGTTCGTGCCGACGGGGAGCCCGAGCCCCGACTTCTTCGGCGGCGCGCGGCCGGGCGACGACCGCTGGGCCAACTCGGTCGTGGCACTGCGCGCGTCCACCGGGCAATTCGTATGGGGCTTTCAGGTCGTGCACCACGACCTGTGGGATTACGACGTCCCGGCCCAGCCCGGGCTCTTCACCCTGCGTCGCGGCGGCCGGGCGATCCCGGCCGTCGCGGTCGCCACCAAGATGGGCCACCTCTTCATCCTGGACCGGCGGACCGGCGAGCCACTGTTTCCGGTCGAGGAGCGTCCCGTGCCGCAGAGCGACGTGCCCGGCGACCGTACCTGGCCCACCCAGCCGTTTCCCGAAGCGCCGTTCCGGCTCGCGCCCGACCGGCTCACGCCCGCCGACGCGTTCGGTGTCACGCCCGAGGGCAAAGAGCAGTGCCGCCGGCGCATCGCCGCGCTCCGTTTCGGCGGCATCTTCACCCCGCCCTCGGTTCAAGGGACGATCAACTTTCCCGGTCACATCGGCGGACTGAACTGGTCGGGTGTGGCGATCGACGAGCGGCGCGGCCTGATCCTCGCACCGACGAACCGGCTCGCGATGGTCGTGACCCTCGTGCCGCGCGGCCAGCTCCACGCGGCGCACCTGGCCCATCCCGACGTCGAGATGGGCCGTATGAACGGCACGCCTTACGGCATGCTGCGCGACGTGCTGTGGACCGGTGACCACGTGCTGTGCAACCCGCCGCCCTGGGGCGCACTCACCGCCGTCGATCTCAACCGACGCGACAAGACCTGGGAGGTCCCGCTCGGCTACTTCCCACCACTCAAGGGCGTACCGGGATCGGAGCAGTGGGGCTCGCCCAACCTGGGCGGAGCCATGGTGACGGCGGGCGGGCTCGTGTTCATCGCCGCCACGTTCGATCAACACCTGCGCGCGTTCGACGAGGAGACGGGCGTCGAGCTCTGGAGCGCGCCGCTCCCCGCAGGCGCGCATGCGCTCCCCATGACGTACCTCGCGGGCGGCCGCCAGTACGTCGTGGTCGCCGCGGGCGGTCACGACCGCCTCGGCACGCCGCAGGGAGACTATCTGCTCGCGTTCACGCTTCCGGGGCCGGGCGCTCCCGTCCCCGACACGACCGCCGGGCCGGCCGCGGGCGCGTACGCGGGCGAGCTGCGGGTCGGCGGGGCCCGCATCGCCGCGACTCTCGCGATCCGTCAGGCCGGCGACTCGCTCGCCGGCACCGTCACGCTCGACTCGCTCCAGGTGACCGGGCCGGTCGCCGTGCGCCGGCCGCACGAGGCGCGCGGGCTGGCGTTCGGCTTCCCTTTCGGATACGCGGCGAAACGGTGCGAGGGGACGGCGAGCGCGCAGGGTGAATACGCGGACGGGGGCCGATTGCTGGTGGGCACCGTGCGGCTCACAGGCACGTGCACCGGCAGCGACGACAGCGTCGGGACGTTCTCGTTGTGGCGGGTGGGCCACAAGTGACGCGCGGGATCACGCGCCCTGAGAGGGCGCGCTCGGCCGGGGGTGCGCCCTGTATAGGGCGCATACGCCGAGCCCAGGCTCTCAGCCCGGGGAATCAATCGATTGCGAGCTCCGGGTGTCTTTCGGCTTGCGTCCGGACGTATCTGATCGCGCGACTGAGATCCCGAGTCCCCAATGACCGCAGATCGTATCCGTTCGCCCAGCGTAACCGCGCGCGTGGCATGACGCCATCCCGATTGGCGATCCGCGCGCTCGCACCCTTCAGCCCCTGAACCAGTCGTGGAATGTCGATGCGGGGTGAGAGTTCGATGACGAGGTGGACGTGATTGCGCACAATGCCAAGCTCGATCACTCTCGTGCCGTGACGTCGAGCGATCTCGGGAAGCAGGCGACGCAGAAACGCAGCCGCCGACGTGTGAATGAGGGGTAGCCGTCGCAGAGTCGTCCACGTGAGAAGTGCGTAGATCCGTACGGGCATGGTGTGACGCTATACCACGGGCGGCTGGCTGCCGACACCATTTGAGTACCGGTGGTGGTGTAATTACGCGCCCTGAGAGGGCGCGCTCGGCCGGGGGTGCGCCCTGTATAGGGCGCACACGATGCCGAGCCCGGGCTCTCAGCCCGGGTACTCCGACACCATTCCCGTGCGGGTGGGGGTGTAATTACGCGCCCGAGAGGGCGCGCTCGGCCGGGGGTGCGCTCTGTATAGGGTGCGTACGACGCCGAGCCCGGGCTCTCAGCCCGGGGAATCAGGGTATCACGGGCGTTCTTGGGGCCCTTCTCCCTCGGAGGACGATTCATAATGAAGACCGGTCGACTGCTCACCGCCTTGGTGCTCGGCGCTGCGCTCCCCCCCCTCCCCCTCCCCCTCGCCGCGCAGGACCTCGCGGACGTGTGCCGCGCCATGGGCGACGCCAAGGTCGGCCAATGGACGTCCTATGACCTCGCCGCCGGCCGCTCGGAGGGCGGCAAGATGCGACTGGCCGCGGTGGGCTCCGAGCGTGTGGGCGACAGCACGTTTTTCTGGTTCGAGATGCACTTCACGGGCAAGGACCCGAGCCACGACGCCATCATTCAGGTCCTCACCCCCGGCCTGGGCCCCAGCGGCGCGTCGATCCACGGAGTCGTCATGAAGGCCGGCACCCAGCCGGCGATGAAGCTGTCCGAGGCGATGCTCGGCGTGATGGAGCAGGGGATGAGTAAGAACAACCCCGCGCTCGAGTGGGGCAAGCTGTGCACCAGCGCCACCGTCGTCGGCTGGGAGTCGATCACGGTTCCGGCGGGCACGCTGCGCGCCCTGCACATCAAATCCGACAAAGGTGACGACGCGTGGGTGAGCCGCGACGTCCCCTTCGCCATCGTGAAGGTGCACGGGAAGGACGGCACCGAGTTCGTGCTCACCGGTCGCGGCGCCGATGCGCGCTCGTCGATCACCGAGAAGCCGCAGGAGATGTCGCTGCCGGGGATGATGCCGAAGCCCTAGCCCTTGCGGGGCTCGACGTTTCCGTTTTACATGGGTGGCGCCGTCGCTCACCCCTCGCCCGGAGGCCGAACCCCGTGTCCGTTCGCTCGCTCGCCGTCGTCGCCGTCGCTCTCCTCTTCTGCCCGGCGCGCTCCGCTCCGGCGCAAGCGTACGACTCGACCGTCTTCGCCGCGCTGACCTGGCGCGAGATCGGGATTTTCCGCGGGGGCCGCAGCGTGGCGGTCGCGGGCTCCGGGTCCCGGCCCAACGAGTACTGGATGGGTACGACCGGCGGCGGCGTCTTCAAGACGACCGACGGCGGCAACACCTGGGTGGCGAGATCCGACAAGTACTTCGGGGGCACCATCGGTGCGATCGGGGTGAGTGAGGCGAACCCCGACATCGTGTATGTCGGCACCGGCGAGTACCCGATCCGCGGCAACGTGTCGCACGGCGACGGTGTCTGGAAGACCACGGACGGCGGCAGAACCTGGACCTCCGTCGGGCTCGCCGCAACGCAGCAGATCTCGCGCGTGCGGGTGCATCCCACGAACCCCGACGTCGTGTGGGTGGGAGCGCAGGGGCACGCCTTCGGGCCGAACCCCGAGCGCGGCGTCTACAAGACGACCGACGGCGGCAAGACCTGGCGCCAGGTCCTGTTCCGCAACGATTCGACCGGCGTGAGCGACCTCGTCCTCGATCCCGCGAACCCCGACGTGCTGTACGCCGCCTTGTGGCAGGCGCAGCGCAAGCCGTGGCAGCTGATCTCGGGGGGCCCGGGCGGCGGCATCTTCAAGTCCACGGACGGCGGGGAGCACTGGGCCGAGCTGACGCAGAACCCCGGGCTGCCGCACGGGCTGCTCGGCAACATCGGGCTCGCGGTGTCGGCCGCGAAGCCGTCGCGGGTGTTCGCGCTGATCGAAGCGGACTCGGGTGGGGTGTACCGCTCGGACGACGGGGGCGCGACGTGGCGCTACATCAACAGCGAGCGCAAGCTGCGGCAGCGGCCGTGGTATTACTCGCGCATCTTCGCCGACCCGAAGGACACGAACACGGTGTACGCGCTCAACGTGCTGGCGTACAAATCGACCGACGGCGGCGAGACGTTCCGGCACCTGCCCGACCCGCACGGCGACAACCACGACATGTGGATCGCGCCCAACGACCCGCAGCGCATGATCGAGGGGAACGACGGCGGCGCCAACGTGTCGTTCAACGGCGGGAAGAGCTGGACTGACCAGGACTACGCCACCGCGCAGTTCTACCACGTCACGACGACCAACCACTTCCCCTACCGGGTGTGCGGGGCGCAGCAGGACAACTCGGGCGTGTGCGGGGCGAGCCGCTGGCCCGGCGGGATCGACCGCGCGCAGTGGTACGACGTCGCCGGGGAGTCGGGCCACATCCAGGCCCGCCCCGACGACCCCGACATCACCTACGGCGGCGACAATTCGGGCTTCCTCGCGCGGGTGGACCACAAGACCGGCTTCTGGCGCATCATCAATCCCTGGCCCGACAGTCCCGACGGGCACCCCGCCGGCGAGGGGACGTACCGCTTCCAGTGGACCGCGCCGCTCCTCATCTCGCCGCACGACCGGCGCGTGCTGTACAGCGGCGGCAACGTGCTGTTCAAGTCCCTGAACGAGGGGCAGAGCTGGACCGCGATCTCGCCCGATCTCACGCGCCACGATCCCGCGACGCTCGGCGTCTCGGGCGGGCCGATCACGTCCGACCAGACGACGGCCGAGTACTACGCCACGATCTTCGCGCTCGCCGAGTCGCCGCTCGTGAAGGGGCTCATCTGGACGGGGTCGGACGACGGGCTGGTGCATGTGACGCGCGACGGCGGCAAGACGTGGAAGGACGTCACGCCGCCCGACGTCGCCCCGTTCACGCGCATCTCGATCATCGAGGCCTCGCACTTCGCGCCCGGCACCGCGTACCTGGCGGTGAACCGCTACCAGCTCGAGGACATGGCCCCGTACATCTATAAGACCACCGACTACGGGCGCAGCTGGAGCAAGATCGTGAGCGGCATCCCCGCGACCGAGTTCGTGCGCGTGGTGCGGGAGGATCTGGTGCGGCGGGGCTTGCTGTTCGCCGGCACCGAGCGGGGCGTGTGGGTGTCGTTCGACGACGGAGCGAGCTGGCAGACGCTGCGGCGCAACCTGCCGATCGTGCCGGTGCATGACCTCGCCATCAAAGAGGGCGACCTGGTCGCGGCGACCCACGGGCGGTCCTTCTGGATCCTCGACGACATCTCGCCGCTGCGCCAGTTGGCGCGGGCCACGCCGCGGCAAGCGGTGCACCTCTTCAGCCCGCGCGACGCCTACCGCGTGGACTGGGGAGGCGGCTTCTTCGCCGCCGGCACGGACGCGCACCCGGTGGGGAAGAATCCGCCGAACGGCGCGATGATCTATTACTGGCTGAAAGAGAAGAACCAGGTTGTCACCTTCGACATCCTCGACGCCGCCGGCCGCCTGATTCGGAGCTTCACGAGCCGGCAGGACTCCATCACCGCGGCGGACAGCGTGCGGGCGGACAGCGTGAAGCACGTGCGGACCGACAGCCTCAAGGGCGCCGGGATCACGGACAGCGTGAAGATCGACAGCATCCTCGCCGACACACTCAAGGACGCGGACAAGCCGTGGCCGCGGCGGCCGCCGGCGGCCCCCCGCGTGCCGAACAAGGCGGGGCTGAACATGTTCGCGTGGAACCTGCGCTACCCGGACGCGACCGCGTTCTGGGGCATGGTGGGCGTCGGCACCGACGGACCGATGGCACTGCCGGGCGGCTATCAGGTCCGCCTGCGGGTCGGCGGCAGGACGTACACGCAGCGGCTGACGCTCCGGGTCGATCCCCGCTCGAAGGTGACGACGCCCGAGCTGCGGGAGCAGTTCGCATTTCTGAAGCGACTGCGCGACACCGTGAACGCGGTGACCACGGCGGTGATCCGGATCCGCACCCTGCGCGATCAGCTCGCGGATCGGCTGGCGGCCCTCCCGGGGGGGGCGGGGGGGGCGGGGGGGGCGGGGACGTCCGACACCGCGCGCCTGGGTCCGCTCGCCCGGGCCCTCGCCGGGCGGCTGAGCGCGATCGAGGCGGAGCTGTATCAGGTGCGCAACCGGTCGTTTCAGGACCCGCTCAACTTCCCCCCGCAACTGCTCGAGCGGATCAGTTCGCTGAGCTTCGTCGTGAGCGGGATCGACGCGCGCCCGACCGCGCAGTCATACGCCGTGTTCCGGATGTTCGCGGCCAAGATCCAAGAGCGGCTGGTCGCGCTGCGCGCGGCGCTGGGTCGCGACCTGGCGGCGGTGAACGCGGCGCTGCGGGACGCGAAGCTTGCGGCCGTCGTGCCGCGGGCTGCCGAGCTCAGGCCGCCTGCGCCCGAGAAGCCGTAGTCGAGGATGAGCACGGTGAGCGCACGATCGCGCACGACCCGACTCGCGCTCGTCGCAGCTGCCGCGTCGCTCTCGGTCGGCGAGCCGGCGCGGGCGCAACAGCGGGCGCCGGCCGGGTCCTTCCACGACCGCTACGCCGCGCTGCTCGCGAACCCGCGCCACCTCGCCGACAGCGCCCGGCTGCACGAGCTGTTTCGGGTCACCTGGGAATATCAGATGACCGAATTTCCCGAGTTCGCGACCGACGTCGGCTACCCGGGACAGAACGCCCGCTGGACGGACAATTCGCTTGCGGCCATCGCGCGACGCAAGCGCGAGCTGCAAGAGCCCCTCGCCGTCGTGAATGCCATCCGGCGCGAGCGGCTCGGCGCCGCGGACCGGCTCAACTACGACCTGTTCAAGCGCGGCGTCGAGGAGCAGATCGAGGCGGCTCGCTTCCCGGACGAGTATCTCGCGATCACCCAGCTCGGCGGCGTGCAGCAGGACGTGGGGCAGCTATTCGCGCGCATGCCGACCGCGCGGGTGAGCGACTACGAGGACATCCTCGCGCGCCTCGACGGCGTGCCGGCGCTCATCGACCAGACCGTCGTGCTGCTCCAGCGGGGCAGCGAGGCGGGGGTCACGCCGCCCCGCATCACGCTGCGCGACGTGCCGCAGCAGATCAAGGAGCTCATCCCCGACAGCGCTCCCGCGCTCGCGAGTCCGCTGCTCAAGCCGTTCACCGAGTTCTCGGCGTCGATTCCGTCCGCCGAGCAGGCGCGGCTGCGCGCTGCGGCGGTCGCGGCCTACGACCGGCGCGTCGCCCCCGCGTACCACAGGCTGTACGACTATTTCGTCGGGACATACCTGCCGCGGACGCGGGAGACGATCGGGATGAGCGCGCTGCCGGACGGCGCGGCGTGGTACGCGCTGCGGGTGCGGCACTTCACCACCACCTCGCTCACGCCGCAGCAGATTCACGAGCTGGGGCTCGCCGAGGTGCGACGCATCCGCGCCGCGATGGACAGCGTGATCGCCTCCACCGGGTTCACGGGGAGCTTCGCCGCATTCGCGCAGTTCCTGCGCACCGACCCGCGCTTCTTCTACGCCGATTCCGAGAGCCTGGTGCGCGGCTACCGCGACATCGCAAAGCGCATCGATCCGGCGCTCATCCGGCTGTTCGGCCGCCTGCCCCGCCTGCCGTACGGCGTGACCACGATCCCGTCCTACACGGCGCGCTCCCAAACCACGGCCTACTATCAGCCGGGCTCGCCCGATGCCGGTCGGCCGGGGTGGTTCTACGTCAACACTTACGACTTGAAGTCGCGTCCCAAGTGGGAGATGGAAGCCTTGACGCTGCACGAGTCGGTGCCGGGCCATCATCTCCAGATCGCGCTGTCGCAGGAGATGACGGGGGTACCCGAGTTCCGTCGCTACGGGGGATACACCGCCTTCGTGGAAGGGTGGGGTCTGTACGCCGAAGGTCTGGGCCCCGAGCTGGGATTGTACCAGGATCCCTACGCCAAGTTCGGCCAACTCACCTATGAGATGTGGCGCGCGGTGCGGCTGGTGATCGACACCGGGATCCACGCGATGGGTTGGACCCGCGATCAGGCCATCCAGTTCTTCAAGGAGAACGCGCCCAAGGCGGAGCAGGATATCACCGTCGAGGTGGACCGCTACATCGTGTGGCCCGGGCAGGCGCTGGCATACAAGATCGGCCAGTTAAAGCTCCGCGAGCTGCGCGACTCCGCGGCCGCCGCGCTCGGACCGCGGTTTGACATCCGTGCGTTTCACGACGCAGTGCTGGGGAACGGCGCCCTGCCGCTCGACGTGCTGGAGCGGGAGGTGCGGGGATGGATGGCGGCGCGCGACCGAGCGCGGTAGGCGCGGGATGTGTAGGGGCGCAGCATGCTGCGCCCCTACAATGAGCTGGGCACCGTCATCGGCGCCTAGAACCGCGGCTCGCCCCCTAAGCGCTTCAGCCCGGCGCGCGCCTCCTCCACGTACGGCCTGAGCTCCGGGTCGGCGTGCGCCCAGACCGCTGCCACGAAGCCGTAGGCGGCGACCGCGGCGTCGCGGTTTCTCAGCTGCTCCTGCACCCGGCCGCGCTCCAGTTCCCATAGCACCCGCTCGGGCGACTGGGCGATGCCGATTCCGCCGTCGCCGGGCGCCGGGTCGAGCCGCGCGGCCGCGTCCCGGTAGCGCCGGCGCGCGACGAGCAGCTGGATCCGGACCAGCCCGTCCATGGCACAGTTCCCGTAGCACGCCGAGTCGGGGAGCGCCTCGAACAGGCGTAACGCCGCCGCGCTGTCGCCGCGCGCCAGAGCGAGGTAGGCGCGAGACGACTGCTGGACGTACCTCATGATCTCCGTCGCGAACGGGGGAAGCGGCTTGGGCGGCGCACGCAGTCCCGTCTCGGCCCAGCGGCCGACGCTCGAGATGGCGGCGGTGTCGCCGCGGCCAGCCCACCAGGGAAACGCCCACCACGGCGGCCGGAGCTCGGGCCGCTCCCACGACACCCAGCTGCGAAACACCGCATCGGCGCTGTCGGCCGGGACGACGCCGAGCAGGGCCAGCTCGGCCAGCAGCGCGGGAAACTGCGCTCCGACCGCGCGATAGGCGTCGCGCACGTGCCCGCGGTAGGCAAGCTGGTAGATCCCGTTGAGGCGCTCGCGGGCCGAGTCGTCCGCGGTGGCGCCGCGCGGCAGCACGCGGGCCTCGTGGGCGCGCACCAGCCGGAGCGCGGTCTCCCCGGAATCGGGCCAGCGGGCCACGGTTCCGATCGCGAGCATCAACCCGCGCATCGGGATCGTATCGATGAGGCGCTGCGTCTGCGCTGAGCGGGCTTCGCTCGGGTCGAGCAGGCGGGCGATCAGCTCGGTGGTCAGGGTATAGTCGCCGGATGCGCCGCGTCGCAGGTACTCCTGCGCGTAGCGGCGGCCGGCAGCGGCGCCGCGCTGCTCGAGGGCGAGCTGGATCGCATGGACGTACGCTGGCGCGAAGGCCGAGTCGAGTGCGATCGCCCGGTCGAACGCGTCGAGGCTCGCCTGACGCGTGACGCCCCCTAGCGCGCCGGCGTGGAAGGCCCCGTCGCCCAGCATGTACCACAGCTCGGGGTCTTCGGGGTAGCGGCGCACGGCCTCGTTCAACGTGGCGAGCATGCGGTGGCCGTAGGTCCACCAGCGGCCGGCGAGCTGGTTCGGGCCGCCGTACACTGCGGCGCTGAGCGACTCGGCCTGGACGATGAGACTCTCACGGGGCGCGAGCCCGCGGTTGAGGGCACCGGCGCGCAGCTTGTAGGTCCGTGACAGCGAGTCGCCGGCCGAGTGGGCCCACCCGGCCGCGAGCCCGGCGTGGCTCCACGCCAGTGCGAAGCCCGAGTCGAGCGCGATCGCCCGCTGGTGGTAGACGATCGCCGAATCCCACTCCGAGCGGCGCAGGAACTGCTCGCCCTGCAGGAACGCCTTGAGCGCGGGCACCGAGTTGGAGCCAAGGGGAGTGCTGCGCACGAGGCCGATGGCGCGGGTGCGACCCAGCTCGCGCAGCACGCGTACCGCGAGCGAGTCGGCGACGCGGTCCATCCGCGCCGCCCGGTCGCGCAGCTCGAACTCGCCCACGGGCGTCCCGGTCGCGACGTCGAGCACCGTCGCGGTGAGGCGCACCGAGTCTTCGCCCGCGCTCACCAGCCCCCCGAATACGACGGTGCGCGCGCCTGTCACTCGGCCGAGCGCCCGGGCGGACGCGGGATCGGCGTGCCCGCTCCAGCGCCGCACGATGACGGTGGGCGAGACCGTGCGCAGCGGACCCGCGCCGTCGAGCGTGCGCGACAGCACGTCAACCAGGCCTTCGTGCCACAGCGTCAAGCCGGGGTCGAGCACGTCGAACGGCGCCACGGCGACGCGGTCGGGGTCGAGGGTCGGGGCGGGACTGGCGCGCAGGATCCACCATCCCGCCGCGCCCGCCAGCGCGACCAGTGCGGCCGCCAGCCACCGGATGCGGGGGCGGCGCAGCAGGACCTTCAGCGGCGTCGTGCCCAACGTCCCCGCGGTGGGCGTCGCGATCGCTTCGAGTCCATCACGCACTTCGGCCGCCCCCTGCGGTCGCCGCGCCGGGTCCTTCTCGAGGCAGCGCATGACCAGCGTCGCGAGCTCGGGCGGCAGGTCGGGACGGTGATGCGTGATCGGCTCGACCGGCTCGGTCACGTGCGCCGCCAGGATCTGATGCGGGGACGCGTGGCGGAACAACGGCCGCCCGGCGAGCATCTCGTACGCCATCGCCCCCAGCGCGTATATGTCCGCCCGGTGATCCACGCCGGGATCGCCCGCGACCTGCTCGGGCGCCATGTAGGCGGGCGTCCCCAGTGCGACGCCGACGGAGGTGAGGCCCGACGTCCCGCCGGAGCGGCTCAGCGCCTTGGCGACGCCGAAGTCGGTCACCACCGCGTGGTGGTCCGAGACGAGCACGTTGTCGGGTTTGATGTCCCGGTGCACCACGCCGCGCGCGTGGGCGTAGGCGAGGGCGTCCGCGACCTCGCGGAACGCGCGCACCGCGTCGCGCACCGGCAGCGGTCCCTCGCGGGACAGCCTGGTGCGGAGCGATTCGCCCTCGATGAGCGGCATCGTATAGTAGAAGAGGTCGCCTTCGCCCCCCGCCGCGAGCAGGGGCACGATGTGGGGATGCTGCAGCGAAGCCGAGAGCTGGATCTCTCGGTGGAATCGCTCGGCGTTGATGCCTGCCGCGAGCTCCGGCGGCAGGACCTTCACCACGACGCGCCGGCCCAGCCGCGTTTCCTCCGCCACGAACACACGGCTCATCCCGCCGCCGCCCAGCTCGCGCTCCAAGCGGTAGCCCGCCCCGAGGGCGGCTTGCAGTCGGTCGCGGAGCTCGGCCATGGGGTCTCAACAAGATACCTCGGGTCGGCGGGCGTTGGTACAAGGGTGCAAGCGCGCGCTGGCGCGCGCGCCGAGTTCGTTGACGCGGCGCGCCCGCCGTGCTACTGTCCTGAGCCGTTCGTGACCGACACCGAGGATTCTCGACGCCGTGCCGCGATTGAGATTCTGGCTGCTCACTGCCGCGCTCACCATCTCCGCGTGCGGCGGCCCTTACCCCCAATCGACGCTCCACCCGCGGGCCGACTTCGGCCGGGCGGTCGACCACCTCTTCACCGACATCTTCTGGTGGGCGGCGTTCGTGTTCCTGGTGGTGGAGACGCTGCTCGTCGTCGCGCTCATCCGTTTCCGCCACCGCGAGGGCCGCGCCGCGCCCAAGCCGCTGCACGGCCACACGGTGCTCGAGATCGCGTGGACCCTCGCCCCCGCGGTGATCCTGGTGTTCGTCGCCGTGCCCACCGTGCGCACGATCTTCGCGACCGCCGGCGAGGCGCCCGCGGACGCGCTCAAGGTCGCGGTGATCGGGCACCAGTGGTGGTGGGAGTACAAGTATCCCGACCTCGGGATCGTGACCGCGAACGAGATGCACGTGCCGGTCGGGAAGGCGGTGCAGGTATCGATCACCTCGGCCGACGTGATCCACTCGTTCTGGGCCCCCGCGCTGGGCGGGAAGCGCGACGCGATCCCCGGGCACCTGAACCGCATCGCGTTCCGCGCCGACTCGGTGGGCGACTACTCCGGCCAGTGCGCCGAGTTCTGCGGGGCCTCCCACGCCAACATGCGGCTCCGCGTGCTCGTGGATTCGGATGCCGGGTTCCAGGCGTGGGTGAAGGCCGAGCAGGGCGGGCCCGTGGCGCCGGCGCCGCGGAGCCTTGCCGAGCACGGGAAGGCCGTCTACTCGCGCAGCGCGTGCCTCGGCTGCCACACGATCCAGGGCGTATCGCCCGGGGTCATCGGCCCGAACCTGACCCACGTGGGCAGCCGCGCCACGATCGCCGGCGGGATCTTTCCGAATGACTCGGCGCATCTCGCGGCCTGGATCGCCGACGCGCCGTCCCTCAAGCCTGGCTCGCTCATGACGCGCATGCAGCCGCCGCTCAGCGACGCCGACATCGCAGCGATCGTGGCCTATCTCCAGAGTCTCAAATGAGTCGCGCTGCCGCCCCTGCCGCCCGTGCCGCCCATGCCGCGCGCGAGGCGCGGGGATTGAGGAGCTGGCTCACGACCACCGACCACAAGCGGATCGGCCTGCTCTACTTCTTTACCGCGTTCGCGTTTTTCCTGCTGGGCGGCGTCGAGGCGCTGCTCATCCGCCTCCAGCTGGCGCAGCCCAACGGCCACATCGTGAGCGCCGAGACGTACAACCAGTTGTTCACGATGCACGGCACCACGATGGTGTTCCTCGCGCTGATGCCGCTCTCGTCCGCCTTCTTCAACTACATCGTGCCGCTGCAGATCGGCGCGCGTGACGTGGCGTTTCCGCGGCTCAACGCGTTCAGCTACTGGGTGTTCCTGCTGGGCGGGCTGCTCCTCAACGCGAGCTGGGTGACGGGACCGCTGTTCCACGCCGGCGTGCTGAACGTCGCCCCCGACGCCGGCTGGTTCGGGTACGCGAACCTGACGGAGCGCCAGTTCTCTCCCGGGCCGAACATCGACTTCTGGGTGCTCGGTCTCCAGGTGTTGGGCGTGTCGTCGCTCGCGGCCGGATTCAACTTCATCGTCACCATCCTGAACCTGCGCGCGCCCGGCCTGAAGATGATGCGGCTCCCCGCGTTCACCTGGATGACGCTCGTCACGCAGTTCCTCATCATCACCGCGTTCCCCGTGATCACGGTCGGGCTCGTGTTCCTCCTGTTCGACCGCTTCTTCGGCACCCACTTCTATCTGACCGAGGCCGGTGCGACGCCCGTGCTGTGGCAGCATCTCTTCTGGCTGTTCGGGCACCCCGAGGTGTACATCCTCATCCTCCCCGCCATGGGGATCGTGTCCGAGGTGCTGCCGACGTTCGCGCGCAAGCCGCTGTTCGGCTACACCGTGGTCGTGTACTCGGGGATCCTCATCGGCTTCATGGGGTGGGGCGTGTGGAGCCACCACATGTTCTCGGTGGGCCTGGGGCCGATCGCGGACTCGGTCTTCTCGGCCACGACGATGCTCATCGCGGTCCCCACCGGCGTGAAGATCTTCAACTGGATCGCCACCCTGTGGGGCGGCGACGTCCACGGCACCACGGCGCTGCACTTTGCCGTCGGGTTCATCGCGCTGTTCATCATCGGCGGCCTCTCGGGCGTGACGCACGCCTCGCCCCCCGCCGACCTGCAGCAGACCGACACCTATTACGTGGTGGCGCACATCCATTATGTGCTGTTCGGCGGCACCATCTTCGGTCTGTTCGCCGGGATCTACTACTGGTGGCCCAAGATGACGGGCCGGCTCCTCTCCGAGACGTTGGGAAAGTGGCACTTCTGGCTACAGTTCGTCGGCATGAACCTGGCGTTCTTCCCGATGCACTTCATCGGGCTGCTGGGCATGCCGCGCCGGATCTATACGTACTCGGCCGACCTGGGCGTGAGCGATCTCAACCTCGTCTCGACGGTCGGCGCGTTCCTCATCGCGATCTCGATCCTGGTCTTCGGCTACAACGTGTGGCGCACCCGGACGCACGGGCGGCCGGCCACGAACGATCCGTGGGGCGGCGCCACGCTCGAGTGGAGCATCCCGTCCCCGCCGCCCGTCTACAACTTCTCGGTGATCCCCACTGTGGCGAGCCGGTTGCCGCGCTGGACCACCGAGCGCCACGGGCCGATGAAGGATCCGCCCGCCACGCCGCCCGCGCCGATCCACGTGCCCGCGGGCTCCTGGTGGCCCGTGGTGGCGGCCCTCGGCCTGCCGGTCATGGCGCTGTCCGCGCTGACGCACACGCTGTGGATCGTGTTCGTGGGGGCCGCGATCCTGCTGTTCGGCATCTACCGCTGGGCGTTCGAGCCCTTTGAGGTCTAGATGAGCACCGCCACGAGCATGGGGCTCGACAGCCGCAAGATGGCCTTCTGGGCGTTCATCGGCTCCGAGTGCCTGCTGTTCGGGTCGCTCATCTCGACCTACCTCGTGTACAAGGGCCGGAGCGTGGTCGGACCGTACCCGCACGAGATCCTCAACATCCCGTTCACGTCGGTCAGCACCTTCGACCTCCTGATGTCGAGCCTCATGATGGTGCTGGCCCTCGCCGCGGTGCAGCGCGGCGACATGAAGTGGGGGAAGATCTGGCTGTTCTGCACGGCTTTGCTGGGGCTCGTGTTTCTCGGGGGCCAGGTGATCGAGTTCACCGAGTTCGTCCACAAAGGCCTCACGATAAGTACGAACCTGTTCGGATGTACCTTCTTCGTGCTCACCGGGACGCACGGGGCGCACGTGTCGGTGGGCGTGCTGTGGCTGCTCACGCTCTGGGTGCGCGCCCTCCAGGGAAAGCTCGGGTCCGCGAACGCCATGACGGTCGAGATCACGGGCCTGTACTGGCACTTCGTGGACGTGGTCTGGATCGTGATCTTCACGGTGGTCTACCTGATTCAATAGACGGATAGACGGATAGACGGGTAGACGGGTAGGCAATACGCACAGGGGGACGGTCATGGCGGAAGCGGGTCACACGGGCGAGCAGGCGCACCCGACGACAGGCGTGTATCTCCGGGTCGCAGCGGCGCTGGTGATTCTCACCGTGCTCGAGGTGGGCGTGTTCTACGTGCCGGCGTTCCACGCAGTGCTCGTGCCCACGCTGCTGGTGCTCTCGGCGGCCAAGTTCACGCTGGTCGTGATGTTCTATATGCACCTGAAGACCGACAGCCGCTTCTTCTCGTTCCTCTTCGGCACGCCGCTGCTGCTCGCGATGGGCGTGCTGCTGGCGCTGCTCCTGCTCTTCTTCGGCGCGCTCACGCTGCGGGGAGCTGCCGGCGGCGGATGAGCCCCGCGCCGTGGCAGCGCTGGGACCTTCATCCGAGCGTCGTGATCGGGCTCGTCCTGTTGGGCGGGCTCTACGTGTATGGGGGGGGGCTCGCGGCCCGGCGGCGGCAGGTCGCAGCGTTCGCGGCGGCGCTGGCAGTGCTGTTCTTGGCGCTCAACGGCCCGCTGCACAACCTCTCGGACTCCTACCTCTTCAGCGCGCACATGGCGCAGCACCTGGTGCTCACGCTGGTGTTCCCGCCGCTGCTCCTGTACGGGACCCCGGCGGGGGTGCTGCGGCCGCTGCTCCGGCCCGGCTGGGTGCTCCGCCTGGCGCGCTGGGCCACGCGCCCGCTCGCCGCCGGCGTGATCTTCTCGGCGCCGATCACCCTGTGGCACTTCCCCCAGTTCTACGAGGCGGCCCTCGAGCATCACGGGCTGCACATCGTCCAGCACCTGGTGTTCCTCGCGACCGCCGTGATCATGTGGTGGCCGGTGCTCTCCCCGCTGCCCGAGCTGCCGCGCGCGAGCTACCTCACGCAGCTGCTCTATCTCTTCGCGCTCGGGCTGCCGATGTCGCTCGCGGGAGCGCTCATCACGCTCGCGGAGAGCGTGCTCTACCCGTTCTACCGGTCCGCGCCGCGCGTGTGGGGGCTCGCGCCGCTCGCGGACCAGCAGCTGGGCGGGCTGCTGATGTGGGTGGTGGGGACGATCTACCTGTGGGTCGCTGCGAGCGTGGTGTGGTTCCGGTGGAGCGCGCGGGAAGAGTCCGGTGACGTGGAAGGGGCGGTGCCGTTGGAGGCGTATGGGACTACTCGCCCTCTTCCGTCTCCCCCAGCGGATGCAGTTTGAGGCTCGCCGCGATCTTGGGGTGCTCTCGCCAGAGATAATAGCCCATGCCGTAGGCGGCGATCGCGTTGCCGATCGCCACGTTCCACCAGGCGAGCGAGCCGAGCAGCGGCTGCGCCAGGATGGCCACCGTCACGTAGAACCCGAACTCGAAGATCGCGAAGAACACGACGACGAGATACAGAGTCGGCGGTGCCACTTCGACTTCCGCGGCGAGCACGGCGGAGACGGTGCCCACGATGATGAACGCGCTCACGTGGATCATGGTGTAGCCGATGATGCGGGAATACTCGATCACGACCATGGCAGGGTCGCGTACGCCCCAGAAGACCGCCGAGCCCAGCATGGCGGGCGTGAAGAAGGGGCGTCCCGCCAGGATATCGATGATCAGGAACCAGAGCGCGACCGCTCCGGCCCCGATGAGTCCCGCGATGAATCCTTCGCGCAGGATACGCGTCAGCTGCACGATCCGTCCCCCCGGGGCATGCGTCTCCCGCCAATATAGCGCGGCGTCGGGCGGGAGCTACATTGGGGTCCCGTGTTCGCCGTTTCGCTGGTGTATCCGCTGTGCCTGCTCGTCGGCGCGCTGCTCGCGGTCATCGCTGGCGTGCTGCATCCCGATCTCTCCGGTGACGGGGCGCGCCAGCTGACGGCCATCGCGCAGTGCGGTGCGTGGCGGGCGATCCACTGGACCTTCCTGTTCAGCTTCCCGCTGGCGCTCACCGGGCTGGTGGGGTTGGCGCGCGTGCACGCCGGGATTGCAGGCGAGAGCGCGGTCCGAGCCGGCCTGATCGTGGGCACGTTCGCCTACGCTGCCTGGAGCGTGACCGTGGCGTTCATGGGAGGTGCGGCGGTGTCGCTCGCGCACAGCTTCACGATGGCCGACCCCGGGATGACCGCCACGCGGGCGGTGTTCCTGTTCGACATGATCCATCCGTTCGCGCTCGCCACCCAGCGGGCGGCCGGGTTTGCGCTGGGGGTTTCGACCTGTCTCTTCAGCTGGGGCGTGTCCGACGGAAAGGTGTTGCCACGCTGGCTCGGGGGGGGCGGAGTGGCGGCGGGGGCCGTGGGGATGGCGCTGGCGCTGCTGTTCCGAGAAGACACGAAGGCCGACCAGGCGGCCTTCGTGCTTCCCGTGGTGTGGCAGGTCGCGACCGCGGTGGTGACGCTACGTCGCGCTGTGATGCGCGGCTAAAGCCGCGGCTCGGCCCTGCCGCTGAAGCGGCGTCAGTTCACTGACAGGGCCGAGCCGCGAGTTTACTCGCGGACTTCGGGCTCCGGCCCGCCAGCGCTACCGCGTCCGCAGCCGCACGATGCGTCCCGCCCAGCCGTCCGGGGCGTCCGCGCTCCGGTACAGCACCTGGAGCGTGACGACCTCACCCGGCTTCACCTTACGCAGCGCCTCGCGGAACTCGGCGCGCGTGCGGGTCGGCTGGCCGTTCACGGCGACGATGATGTCGGGCCCCCCGTCGTCCGAGGAGAAGAGCCGCTGGTACGCGGGACCGTCGGGCGATACGTCGGTCACCAGGAGCCCGCCGCCGCGCTGCACCACCGGGCGGAGCCGCGGGTCGCGCGCATCGTCCTGCGTGAGGGGCTCGACGGAGATGCCCAGCACGTCCTCCTTGCTGGCGGCGGCGTTGCCCTTCGACTTGGAGCTGACGCTGGCGACCTCGCTGTCCGCCTCGCTCGGCGCCCGCGCGAGCCGCACCGTCACCGTCCTCTTCTCACCGCCCTGACGGAGCAGGGTGACCTCGACGGTCTCTCCGGGCTTCTTGAAGGCGACCTTCTGTTGCAGCTGCGGCGTGTTCTCGACCGGCTCGCCGTCCAGCGCCACGATCACGTCGCCCGGCTGGATACCGGCCTTCTTCGCGGGCGAATCATCGTTGGTGTAGCTGTTCACCACGACGCCGGTGATCTGCTTCAAGCCGACCGCGTCCGCGTCGTCCTGGTTCGCGTCGCGGATCGCGATGCCCATGACGGCGCGCTCGACGTGCCCGCTCTTGACCAGCTGGTCCATCACGGTGCGCGCGAGGTTGATGGGGATCGCGAACCCATAGCCCGCGTAAAACCCGGTTTCGCTGGCGATCGCCGAGTTGATGCCGATCACCTGCCCCCGGATGTTGACCAGCGGGCCGCCCGAGTTCCCTGGGTTGATGGCCGCGTCGGTCTGGATGAAGTCCTGGATCGCGTAGCGCGTCTGTTGCAGGCCCGCGAGCAGGCGACCCTTGGCGCTCACGATCCCGGCCGTGACCGTGAAGGCGAACGCCTCGCCGAGCGGATTCCCGATTGCGAGCGCCCACTCGCCCACGCGGGTCGAATCGGAGTTCCCGAAGGCGACGGTCGGCAGGCCGCGGGCGTCGATCTTGATCACGGCCACGTCGGTGTTGGGGTCGGTTCCGACCACCCTCGCCGTGAACTCGCGCTTGTCGTACAGCCGCACGGTGACCTTGTCGGCCCCCGCGACCACGTGATTGTTGGTGAGGATGTAGCCGTCGGGTGAGACGATGAAGCCCGAGCCCGAGCCCTGCTCGACCTGCGGCCGCCGCCGGAACTGCGGGAAGAAGTCCTCGAAACCCGGTGGCAACCGCTGGTTGTCGGCGCGCTCGACGTGCTGTGACTTGATGAACACCACGGCCGGCTTCACGTGCTCGGCCACGGAGACGAACGCCTCCCCCAGATCCGCGACCGCCTTCGGCACGGCGATTTGCGCCCGCGGTGGAGTGGCCTGGGCAGTGACCAGAGACTCCGCGGCGCCGCCCTTCGCCGGGAGATCGAGCGTGGATGCAAAGGCGAGCCCGAAAATGAAGGCAATCGCCACCAAGGCTCCGAACTTGAGCCAATCCCGCGTGCTGACCGACATCGTCATTTCGTTCCGTGTAGAGGGTTTATTTCTTTTTGTCGTCGTCCACGATCTCGTAATCGGCGTCGACGACGTTCTCTTTCTTTTCCGTCGCGGGCTCACCGGCGGGCTGCTCTGGACCGGCGCCGCCGCTGCCGCCGGCGCCGCGCTGGGCGGCGTAGAGCGACGCGCCGGCCGCCGAATACGCCTGCTGCAGCTCGTCCAGGGCCCGGGCGATCTCATCCGCATTGCCCGACCGGAGGGCCTGCTTCGCGCCTTCGACCGCCTTGTCGAGCCGGTCCTTCAGGCCGGCGTCGAGCTTGTCGACCCACTCTTTCGAGTTCTTCTCTACCTCGTACACCATGGTGTCGAGGCGGTTGCGACGCTCGATCTCCTCGCGGCGCCGCTTGTCCTCGGCGGCGTGGGCCTCCGCGTCCTTGACCATCTTGTCGATGTCCTTGTCGCCGAGGCCCGACGACGCCTCGATGCGGATCTTCTGCTCCTTGCCGGTCGCCTTGTCCTTCGCCGACACGTGCAGGATGCCGTTGGCGTCGATGTCGAACGTGACCTCGATCTGCGGCACGCCCCGCGGAGCGGGCGGAATCCCCGTCAGCTGGAACTTCCCGATCGTGCGGTTGTCGAGCGCCATCTGCCGCTCGCCCTGGAGCACGTGGATCTCGACCGTGGTCTGGTTGTCCTCTGCGGTCGAGAAGATCTCCGACTTCTTGGTCGGAATGGTCGTGTTCCGCTGAATGAGCACGGTCGTGACCCCGCCCAGCGTTTCGATTCCGAGCGACAGCGGCGTGACGTCGAGCAGCAGGACGTCCTTCACCTCGCCCGCGAGCACGCCGCCCTGGATCGCGGCGCCGATCGCCACGACCTCGTCCGGGTTCACGCCCTTGTGGGGCTCCTTCCCAAAGAAGCCCTTCACGATCTCCTGCACCTTGGGCATCCGGGTCTGGCCACCCACCAGGATCACCTCGTCGATCTCCGTGGGCTTGAGCCCCGCGTCCTTCAACGCCTGCTCCATCGGCGGGATGGTCCGCTTCACCAGGTCGTCCACCAGCTGTTCGAGCTTGGCACGCGTGAGCGTGATGTTGAGATGCTTGGGCCCCGACTGGTCCGCCGTGATGAACGGCAGGTTGATCTCCGTCTGCATCACCGTGGACAGCTCCATCTTGGCCTTCTCGGCGGCCTCCTTGAGCCGCTGCAGGGCCATCGGATCCTTGGAAAGGTCGATTCCCTGGTCGCGCTTGAACTCCGCGACCAGCCACTCGATGATGCGCGCGTCGAAGTCGTCGCCGCCCAGGTGCGTGTCGCCGTTGGTCGACTTCACCTCGAACACGCCTTCGGCCAGCTCCAGCACCGAGATGTCGTAGGTGCCGCCGCCCAGGTCGTAGACGGCGACCTTCTCTTCCTTCTTCTTGTCGAGTCCGTACGCCAGCGCCGACGCCGTCGGCTCGTTGATGATCCGCACCACGTCGAGCCCGGCGATCTTGCCGGCATCCTTGGTGGCCTGGCGCTGCGAGTCGTTGAAGTACGCGGGGACCGTGATCACCGCCTTCTCGACCTTGTGGCCGAGATAGTCCTCCGCCGTCTGCCGCATCTTCTGGAGGATCATCGCCGAGATCTCGGGCGGCGTGTACCGCTTGCCCTGGATCTCGACCGAGGCGAGGCCGTTCGGGCCCTCCACGACCTTGTAGGGAACGCGCTTCGTCTCCTCCACCACCTCGTTCGTCCGTCGGCCCATGAAGCGCTTGATCGAGAAGACGGTATTCTGCGGGTTGGTCACGGCCTGCCGCTTGGCCACCTGGCCGACGAGCCGCTCACCGTCCTTCGTGAACGCGACGACCGACGGCGTCACGCGCCCGCCTTCGGCGTTGGGAATGACGACGGGATCGCCGCCCTCCATGACCGCCACCACCGAGTTGGTGGTCCCGAGGTCGATCCCGATGATTTTCTCAGCCATGACGAGAGTTCCTTATCCTGAGGTTGATGCAGACATGGACCCGGTCGTCGCACAGGCAAGGGCCGTGCCCGGAAAAGATGTCAGAATGGCAGGGCCGATGATAGGGCGGTATCTTTGACCAATGTTCCTGCCCTACAAGGACGAGAACCCCACCGAGCTGACCCCTGTCGTCACCCTCGGCATCATCGCTCTAAACGTCGCCGCGTGGTTGTTCGTTCAAGGCGCGGGCGCGGGCGAGCCCCTGGCGCGCTCGGTCTGCCAGCTCGGGCTGATCCCTGCCGAGATTCTGCGCACCGCCCCTCCCGGCACGGCGGTGCCGCTCGGGCCCGGGATGCAGTGCGTGCTCACGGCAGAGCCGCATCTCTGGACCATCCTCACGTCGATGTTCATGCACGGCGGCTGGCTGCACATCATCGGCAACATGTGGTTCCTCTGGGTGTTCGGGAACAACATCGAGGACTCGATGGGGCACACGCGCTTCGTCGTGTTCTATCTGTTGTGCGGCGTGGCCGCTGCGGCGGCGCAGATGCTCACCGATCCGCGCTCGGCCGTGCCGATGGTGGGCGCGTCCGGCGCGATCAGCGGCGTGATGGGCGCGTACATCCTGCTGTACCCGCGCGTGCGGGTGCACACGCTCGTGTTCCTGGGGATCTTCGTGACGAGCGTCGCGTGGCCGGCGTCGGTGATCCTCGGCTACTGGTTCCTGCTGCAGCTGCTGTTCGGCGCCGTGGGGACGTTCGGCCGCGTCCAGGGGGGGACCGCGTTCTGGGCGCACGTCGGCGGCTTCATCTTGGGTCTGGTGCTGATCAAGTGGTTCGCGAACGCGGAGTATCTTGAGCGGCGCCGCGGGGGGGTCCTCATCCTTCCGCGTGATGCTTGATCGTTTTTCCCTCCACCACGAACACGACGTCTTCCGCGATGTTGGTCGCGAGGTCCGCCACCCGCTCGAGGTTGCGGCTCACGAGGAAGAGCTCCATGGCGGCCCCGATGATGTGCGGGTCTTCCATCATGTGCGTGAGCAGGATGCGGAAGACGGAGTGGTGCAGCGCATCCACGGAATCGTCGCGGCGGCAGATGTCGCGACCCAGCACCCCGTCGCCGCGCACGAACGCGTCGAGCGCGCCCGACAACATGCTCCGCGCTTGGCGCGCCATCTCGAGCAGCTCGGGCTCGGGGGCGATCACCCGGGCGCTGCGCAGCCGCTCGGCGGACTGCGCGATGTTCACCGCGTGGTCGCCGACCCGCTCCAGGTCGTTCGCGATCTTGGTCGCCGCGACGAGCAGGCGGAGGTCTCGCGCCATCGGCTGCTGCGTGGCGAGGAGGTCGATCACGGTTTCCTCGATCTCCAGCTCGAGGGCGTCGATCGCGCGGTCGCCGGCGATGACCTGCGCGGCGAGGTCGGCGTCGCGTTTCAGCAGCGCGTCGAGCGCGTGACCCAGGGCGTCCTGAGCCTCCCCCGACATGGTGAGGAGCTTCGCCTTGAGCTCCGAGAGCTCGTGGTGAAAGTGCCGGTGCGCGGTGAGGCTCATCCGAACCGTCCTGTAATGTAGGCCTCGGTGCGCTCGTCCGCGGGCCTGGTGAAGATCCGCCTGGTGTCGTCCAGCTCGATGAGCCGGCCGAGATAGAAGAAACCGGTGAAGTCCGAGACGCGCGACGCCTGCTGCATGTTGTGCGTGACGATCACGATCGTGTAACTCTGCTTCAGCTCTACCATCAGCTCCTCGATCCGCAGGGTGGCGGCGGGGTCGAGGGCCGAGCACGGCTCGTCCATGAGAAGCACCTCCGGCTCGTTCGCGAGCGCCCGCGCGATGCAGAGCCGTTGCTGCTGGCCGCCGGAGAGGCTCGTGCCGGGCGCGTCCAGCCGGTCCTTCACCTCGTCCCACAGCGCCGCTCGGCGCAGCGCCCGCTCCACCCGCTCCGGGATCTCCCGCTCCGGACCCAGCCCGTGCAGGCGCGGCCCGTAGGCCACGTTGTCGAAGATCGGTTTGGGGAAGGGGTTCGGCTGCTGAAACACCATTCCCACGACCTCGCGCAACTTCACGGGGTCGGTCCCGCGGGAGAAGATCGAGACCCCCTCGAGCAGGATGTCCCCGGTGTGGCGGGTGCGCGGGATCAGCTCGTTCAGCCGGTCGATCGAGCGGAGGAACGTCGTCTTGCCGCAGCCCGATGGGCCGATGAGGGCGGTCACGGCCCGGCGGGGGATCGTGAGCGTCAGGTCGAACAGCGCCTGGGTGGCGCCGTACCAGAAGTTGTAGGCCCGCACGTCGATGACCGCGGTCATCCGAACCTCCCGGTAATGTACGCCTCCGTCTGCTCCTTCGCGGGCTTCGTGAACACCGCCTCGGTGCGCCCCACCTCGATCAGCTCGCCGAGATAGAAGAACGCGGTGTAGTCCGACACGCGCGCCGCCTGCTGCAGGTTGTGCGTCACGATCACGATGGTGTAGCGGGTCTTGAGCTCGTGGCACAGCTCCTCGATGCGCTGGGTGCCCGAGGGATCGAGCGACGCCGTGGGCTCGTCGAGCAGGAGCACCTCCGGCTCGGGAGCGAGCGCGCGCGCGATGCAGAGCCGTTGCTGCTGGCCACCCGACAGGCCCAGGGCGCTGTGGCGGAGCCGGTCCCGCACTTCATCCCACAGGGCCGCCTGCTGCAGCGCGCGCTCCACCGCCGCGTCGAGATCGCCGCGGGAACGGCCGCCGTTCACGCGCAGCCCGGCCGCGACGTTGTCGTACACGGACATGGTCGGGAACGGGGTCGGTCGCTGGAACACCATGCCGATGCGGCGGCGCAGCCGTACCGGATCGACCCCCGGCTCGTAGATGTCCTCGCCGTCGAGCAGCACCCGGCCCGTCGTCCAGCCGCCCTCCGACAGCTCGTGCATGCGGTTGAGGCACCGCAGGAACGTGGTCTTGCCGCACCCCGAAGGGCCGATCAGGGCGGTCACCGTATGCCCCGGGAACAGGATCGATACGTCCTTCACCACGGCGCGGCGACCGTACAGCGCCGTGAGACGCACCGTCTCGAGCCGCAGCCGGGCGTCAGCGAGCGGGGGGGGCGGGGGGGGCGGGGGGGGCGCCATGCCGTGACCGGACGGCCCAGCGGGCCGCGAGCGAGAGGAGCAGGACCAGGCCCATCAGGACGAGCGCCGCCGCCCAGGCGAGGCGGTGCCACTCGGCGAACGGGCCCGTCGCGTACGTGTAGATCTGCAGCGAGAGCGTCTGCATCGGCTGGGTGACGCTGGTCGAGAAGTTCAGGTTGCCGAGCGCCGTGAACAGCAGGGGGGCCGTCTCCCCCGCGATCCGCGCGATGCCCACGAGGGACCCCGTGACGATCCCGGCGAGCGCGGTGCGCGCGACGACGCGGAGCGAGGTGCGCCAGCGCGGGTAACCGAGCGCGAGGGCGGCCTCGCGCAGCGAGTGCGGCACCAGGCGCACCATCTCCTCCGTCGTGCGGGCGAGCATGGGAATCATCAGCACCGCCAGCGCCACGCTGCCGGCGAACGCGGAGAAGTGCCCCATCGGCTTCACCAGCCACGTCCAGGCGAAGATCCCGACGACGATCGACGGCGTACCGTTCAACACGTCCGCCACGAACCGCACGATCCAGCCGAGCCGGCCGGACCCGTACTCGGCGAGGTAGAGGCCGGTCCCGATCCCTACCGGGAGGCCGATCAGGGCCGCGAGCCCGACGACAATCACGGTCCCGACGATCGCGTTGGCGATGCCGCCGCCCGCTTCGCCCGCGGGCACCGGGTTCCGGGTGAAGAAGCTCCAGTCGAGTGACGAAGCGCCTTTCGCGATCAGGTTGCCCAGGATCAGCACGAGGGCGAGGACGGCCAGGAACGACAGCACGCCGACGAGCCCCGTCATCAGGGTGCTCACGACGCGGCGCCGCAGGCGGCGCGCGGTCACAGCGCCCGGCTCCCCACCGCGGTCCCCCGCGCCACGCGCCAGATCAGCAGCCGTGCGCAGGCGTTCACGACCACGGTGATCACGAACAGGATGAGGCCGACCTCGAACAGCGCCGAGAGATAGAGGTCGGTCGTGGCTTCGCTGAACTCGTTGGCGAGGGCGGCGGCCATCGTGTAGGCCGGCTGGAGCACCGACAGGCCGATGTCATGGCGATTCCCGATCACCATCGTGACGGCCATCGTTTCGCCCAGCGCCCGGCCTAGGCCGAGGATGACGGCCCCGATGAGGCCGGCGCGACCGTACGGCACGACCGCGGTCCACACCGCCTCCCAGCGGGTCGCGCCCATGCCGACCGCCGCCTCGCGCTGGCTCGATGGCACGGCGAGGAGCACCTCGCGCGACACCGCCGCGATGTAGGGGACGATCATGATCGCGAGGATCATCGCCCCCGCGAGCAAGGAGTTGCCGTAGAACACGCCGTCGAAGAACGGCGTCCAACCCACGACCGCGCGGAGCGGCGGCACGACGTACGTCCGCAGGAACGGGATGAGGACGAAGATGCCCCACAGGCCGTACACCACGCTCGGGATGGCGGCGAGCAGCTCGACGAGGAACGCGACGGGCTGCCGCAGCCATTTCGGGGCGAACTCGGTGAGGTAGATCGCGACGCCGAGGGCCAGCGGCACCGCGATCACGAGCGCCAGCAGCGACGACGCCAGCGTCCCGAAGATCATCGGCGCCGCCCCGAACACCCCGGCCACGGGATCCCACACGGACGTCCACAGGAAGCGGCCGCCGAACCGTGTGAGCGCGGGCCACGCGCTGGCCACCAGTTCGGCGAGGAGCGCGAGCAAGAGCAGCGGCAGGGCGAGCGCCAGCGCGGTGAGCGCAGCCCGGTACAACCGGTCGCCCGCGTTCACGCCCCGGAGGATGCGCCAACCCGCCTGTGGGGCGTGGGGTGTTGGGCTCGCGGCGTCCGGGGCGGGGGCGGGAGCGGGAAGCGGTTCGACGGGCAGCGTGGTCATCGCGGGCGGAAACGTATCCCGCGCGTGTCACGGGACTGTAACGGCCGGGGACGGGAGAAAAAAAACCCCCCGCAGGCGCATACCGCCGTGCGGGGGTGAACAGCAGCCGGAAGGAGGGGTTACCGGGCTGCCGTCGTCTGCCACACCGCTTTGCCGTCGGCGGTGATCGACTTGAGCCGCGCCTCGATCCAGGGCCGCAGCTGCTTCGGCAGCGGCCCATAACCGAGCTCGGGGGCGCGGGCCTGGCCGTCCGTCTCGGCCCACCACACGAATTGCAGGAGCGCCTTGGCCTTGGCGGCGTCGGCGTAGCTCTTGTGCAGCAGCAGCCAGGTCATCGTCGCGATGGGGTAGGCGGCCGCGCCGTCCGGGTTGGTGAGCGAGACGCGGAAGTCCGTGGCCGCGCCCAGCTTCGCGAGCGCGCCCGCGGCCGCCGCCGTCACGGCCTCGAGGGTCGGACCGACGAACTTGCCTGCGCCGTTGCGAACTTGTCCGTAGGCCATCTTGTTGCTCGTCGCGTACCCCAGCTCGACGTACCCGATGCCCCCGGGCGTCTGGTTCACCGTCGCCGCCACGCCCTCGTTCCCCTTGCCACCCAGGCCCACGGGCCAGTTGACCGACGTGCCCTTGCCCACTTTTTGAGCCCATTCCGGGCTCACCTTCGTGAGGTAATCGGTGAAGCCGAAGCTCGTGCCGGAGCCGTCGGAGCGGTGCACGACGACGATGTCCGTCGCGGGGAGCGACACGCCCGGGTTGACGCTGGTGAGGCGGGCGTCATTCCACTTGGTGACCTTGCCGAGGAAGATGTCGGCAATCACGTCGGGCGTGAACTTCAGCTGCTGGGTGACGCCCGGCAAGTTGTAGGCGACGACAATCGCGCCGAGCACCGTGGGGATGTGGAGCACGTTGCCCTGAATCGCGGCGATCGCGGAGTCGGTCATCGGCGCGTCCGTGCCGCCGAAGTCGACCGTGCCGTCGGAGAACTGGCGGATGCCGCCGCCCGACCCGATGGACTGATAGTTCAGCTGCACGTCCGGGTGCGTCTGGTTGTACTTCAGCATCCAGTCCTGATAAATGATGTTCGGGAACGTGGCGCCGGCGCCGGTGAGCTTCACCTGGGCGACGGCAGGGGCGGCAGGGGCGGCAAGGGCGGCAAGGGCGGCAAGTACGAGCCAGCGTGTTTGCGTCATAACGGGGGTCTTGTCCGGGTTAGAAGGTGAATTGCGTCTGAAACAGGGCCTGGGAGCGGGACGCGTAGTTCGCGGTGTTGAGGGCGTCGGTCTGATAGTCCGCGTAGTCCCAATCCGCGAGCAGCCGCCAGTTGGGCGACAGCTGATAGGACGCCCCGGCGATGAACCGCGTCTGCTTGTCCACGGCACCGGATTGCTTGTGCGTGACGTCGACGCGCGCGATGACGGCGGCCTTGCTGTGCGGGAACTTGTACACGCCGAACGCGCTGTACACATGACCGTTCTTCGTGCCGAGTGTGCTGTCCTGCGTCGCCGCCGCCTCGCCGGCGAGGGTGATCTGCTTCGACCGGTAGGACACCATCCCGATGTAGCGGTTGCGGTCGCCGGTAGGCGCTCTACCGTAGCCGGCGTAGCCCGTGATGCGCAGTCCGCCGACCCGACTCGAATCGTCTGTGTCGAGCACCCGGACGGAGACGCGCGCTTGGATGTCCTTGCCCTCGGTGTTCCCCGGCTTCGAGTAGAACCTTCCATTCACCACAGTGAGCTGAAAGTTGACCTTGTCGGAACCCCATTTGCCGTCGGCGCCCACGCCGAGGTCGGCCGCCGACAGGTAACCGGCGCGATCCATCGCCATCGTGCCTTGCATGCGGTAATCCCACAGCGCCTCTTCCCAGTCGAGCCACGGCGTGTGGATCAACCCGGCCTTGTAGGTGAGGGAACTGCCTTGCGGCGTGTAGGTCGCGAAGGCGTATTTGAGGCGGTAGCTGAGCGAGCTGTCGGTGCCGTTGCGGTAGATGTCGCCCGTAACGCGCGTGCCCACTCCGCCCGAAAATCTCCCCAACACGTTCACGTAGGCGCGGGTGATGTCGAAGCTGTTGGTGTGATTCACCGAGTCCTTCAGCTGGTAGACGTACTGCGTGTACACGACGCCGCCGACGGTTACCTGCGGCGGCGGAGTGCCCTGCGCGGCCAACCGGACGGTGCCCGCCGTCGTGGCCACGACGGCCACCGCGAGCGCCCGACGAATAGAGAACGCCATGGAATTGCTCCCCTCCTTGGGGGCATGGGTTGTGGGGGGACTGCGGTGGTACGTGCATCGGGAGAAAACGAAGCCCGCGCCCGTCACGGCGGAACGGGCGGCATGTAACGGCCTGGTAACGGGATCGCGCTGCGGCGGGC
>WNGD01001429.1_pt1 | contig 29285 bp, 29 predicted proteins | sample 5400671 | NCBI WGS metagenome assembly WNGD01 (sample SAMN13153369, study PRJNA577476) | soil metagenome | isolation source: 40 cm soil or saprolite under grassland replicate 2 | place: USA:California | collected 2016-06-15
CGGCTTCCGGCCGGTCGGGCTGCAGGCCATGTCGAGCCTGCGGCTGGAGAAGGGCTACCGCGACATGGGGGTCGACATCGACAACACCGACAACTCCATCGAGGCGGGGCTCGGGTTCGCCGTCGCGTGGGACAAGCCCGGCGGGTTCATCGGCCGCGACGCGCTGCTCAAGGCGCGGGAGCAGGGGCCGCCCCGGCACCGCGTCGTCAGCCTGGTCATCGACGACCTGGCGGCGGACCTGTTCGGCAACGAGCCGGTGCTCATCGGCGGCGCGTGGGCCGGCTACGTCCGGGCCGCCGCCTACGGCTACACGGTGGGCGGACCGGTCGGGCTGGCGCAGGTGGCCAACGACGACGGCGTCACCGGCGAGTGGCTCAAAGAGGCCGACTTCCGCGCGCGCACCCCGGAGGGTGAGCTTCCCGCCCGGCTGCAGATCGCGCCGCCGTACGACCCGCAGCGGCTGCGCATTCTTGACCGGTGACAGGACAATCCCTCGTTGCCCGGCGGGCGACGGCAGGAGGGCGATGAGCAGCGACGAGCCTGCCGGGGTGGTGTTCCCCGCGTCGCCGGACGGGCGCCGGAGCACGTCGGCGCTGGGCCGCGCCGTGGTCGCCGACGCACTCCGCCCGGTGGACGCGGCAGGCGCGCTCGGTGCAGAGCATGAGACGAACTGGCGGTCGGGCTACCTCGTGCACTTCCGGCGGCTCATCGAGGCCGGCCTGGCCTCGAAGGCGGCCTGGCTGGCGATCGCCCGGGCGGGTCTGGACTCGCTGCATGCGCGGATGCGGGTCGCCACGCCCGGCGGTGGGGAGGCGGGTCTCGACTCTCTGCTGACCGGTCCCGGGCAGCACCCGTTCGCCACGGCCACCGTGCACGGCACCGGGGAGGCGGAGAGTGAGTTCGCGCTGCCGTACCACGGCGAGCGGCTGCGGGGCGACGCGCTGGCGCGCAGGCTGGACGCCTGGGTGGCCGCCGGGGTCATCGAACCGACCTGCGCCGACGCGCTCCGGGCGGTTGCGGCTCATCCGGAGTGGCTCCGCCTGCCCGGGCGGACGGTGGCCGTGCTCGGCGCTGGAGCCGAGATCGGCCCGCTGCCGGTCCTGCTCGGCTGGGGTGCACGGGTGGCCGGGATCGATCTGCCACATCCTCCGCTCTGGGACCGGGTCCTGCGCACGGCGCAGGGTGCGGGAGGAACCCTGCTCGTGCCGGTCGCGCCGCAGCGGGCCGCACACGGTGTCCCAGGTGATGCGGGCCTGCGGGAGCGGGGAGGCCTCGACCTGGTCGGCGACGTCCCCGCTGCCGCGGACTGGCTGGCGGGCATCGGCGGCCCGCTGGTGCTGGGCAACTACGTCTACGCCGACGGCGCGGCGAACGTGCGGGTGTCCGCCGCCGTCGACGCGCTCACCCTGCGCCTTCAGGCCGCGCGGGACGATCTGGCGCTCGCGTTCCTGGCCACGCCGACCGATGTGTTCGCTGTGAGCGGCGATGCCGTCGCGCAGTCGGCGCGCGCCTACGCGTCCCGATCACGTGGCGCGAAGCTGGCCGGCCGCCCATTGCGGACGCTGTCGGGCGGGCGGCTGCTGCGCCGCGCCTATCTGCCCGGCGCCGATCCCGGTATCAGCGACAGCCTGGTTGCCCAGCAAGGGCCCAACTACGCCCTGGCGAAACGCCTGCAACGGTGGCGGGCCGCACTCGCCCGCGACGGCGGGGCAACGGTGTCGCTGAACGTCGCGCCGCCGACGCGCACGAAGTCGGTCGTGCGGAACCGGGCGCTGGCGGCGGCATACGCCGGCGCGCACCGGTTCGGCGTTGAGGTCTTCGAGCCCGCCACCTGCAAGGTGCTGATGGCCGCGCTGCTGGTCCACGACCTGCATACCGGCGGCGGCCCGGCGCACGCCCATCCCTGGCAGGACGAGGAGTACGCGGCGGCGACCGGAGGGCTGTGGCGCATCGCGTACGCACCACGGAGCGCTCTGGGGCTGGCCGCCTTGCTCGGCCTCGGAGCGGCGAGGGCCTGACATCCCCGGCGGGATGGCCGGAGTGCACCCCGGGAAACGTCGTCGAATTCGCCTTCGTGCCTCCGGGCTGGCATTATGAGATGTGATGAGCAACGCAAGTTCCCGCCGCTTCCCGGTGACCGTTACGCGTCTTCCGGTTACGCGCTGCCAGATCTGCCATCGCACGGTCGCGTACCGGCCCGGCAAAGTGAGCGAAGTACTGACCGAGCACTACCGGCGGGCCCACCCCGAAGTGCTCGAGCGCGCTTCCCGGTAGCCGGTCACGGCGTTCCCGGCCATGCCGCGGATGCCGCCGATGAAGGGCCCGACGCTGCCTATTCGGCTGACCGGCAGCGGGGCTCAATAACAGCGATTCAGCTTTCGCGCTTCAAAAATCAGCTTTCGCGCTTCAACTTGCGCCAGCCGCCGGTGCGGTTGTTGGCAATGATTTGCCGGAACATCGCGGTCAGGGCCGGTGCGTTGATGGTTTCGCCCTGGCGGACGGCGACGGTGCGGGCGGTCTTGTTGCCGTGGCCGCCGGTGATGATCCCATCGGGGTCGGGGACGATGCCGCCGTCGTAGAGGAACACGTTAACGTGGTCCTTCGCCGCCAGCAGCGCGCAGATGTTGCCCTCCAGCACGAAGTACGGCTGGGTGGTGCGCTTGATGGTTTCCGTTACCTCCGGGTCCGCGGCGTGGACCAGGTCGCGGACCTTGCGGCAGATGGCCTGCTGCCACTCGGGCAGGGCGCCGATGAAGGCGTCGACGCGTGGGTCGGCGGTGTATGTCATGGCCGTTCCACCATAGCTGGCGGCGGGGCCGTCACCGCTGCGCGGGACGGACCGCCAGGGCCACACAGCTCGTGCCCGGGCGCGCCGGTGCAAGGATGGACGCCATGATCGGACGCCTTCACCATGTGATCGTCGACTGTCCCGACCCGGCAGCGCTCGCCGGGTTCTACGCCGAGCTCCTCGGCCTCCCGATCACCTGGCAGGAGCACGATTTCGTGGTCGTCTCGAGAGACGACGCGGCGTCCGGCATCGGATTCCAGCTCGCGCCGGACTTCCAGCCGCCGCAGTGGCCGGATCCGGGCCGGCCGCAGCAGATGCATTTCGACGTCATGGTCGACGACGTCGACGCGGCCGAGCCGCGCGTGCTGGAGCTGGGTGCGCGGCGGCTGGCGGGCGGGGACGGCGGCTCACGGGTATACGCGGACCCGGCCGGGCACCCGTTCTGCCTGATACCGCGCCCGGGGTGGGCCGCACCGATCGGCACTCCGGGCCAGACATGAGCCTGCCGATGACTTCCGGGTTGTGGCATCGTCTGGTTCATTATGAACATCGTGGATCTGGGGCCAGCGGCCCAGCGACTGGGTGATCTGGTCGCGCGCGTCGGGGATGACGAGCTGGGCGAGCCCACGCCGTGCCCCGCATACACGCTCGGCGACCTGATCGAGCACGTCGGCGGGCTGGCGCTCGCGTTCACCGCCGCGGCGAACAAGGAACGCAGCCAGTACGTGGAGCAGAACCAGCCGGGGGACGCGGCCCGGCTGGGCGAGGACTGGCGGGATCGCCGGCGGGGATTCCCCGGCCGAGGTGGTCGGTCTCGTCGCCGCCGACGAGCTCGCCGTGCACGGGTGGGATGTCGCCCGGGCGACCGGGCAGCCCTATACCTGCGAACCAGAGTTGCTGGATGCCGCGCAGCGCTTCCTCGTTCAGTTCGCCAGCCCCGACGCTCCGGCTGGCCCGGAGGTGCCGTTTGGGCCTTCCCGGCAGGTGCCCGGCGACGCGCCGTTCCTTGATCGCGTTGTCGCGCTCGCCGGGCGCGACCCCGGATGGTCGCCCGGCTGACGCCCGGAGGCGCGGCTTCAGCCGCTCTTGCGGCGGAACGAGCGCCGTCTGCGGGCCGGGCCGTGCACGCCGTGGATCTTCCCGGTGTCCTTGCCCCGCCCCGCGCGGGAATTGTCAGCCTCCTTGGCGCGCTTGCGTTCCAGCGCCTCGCGGAACTTGCGCCTCGCCTCGTCCTCGCCCTTCAGGCCTGCTCCGTCCCTGGAGTTCGTCTCGGCCTCAGGATCGTCCGGCTCCGACGCCGTGTCAGCCATGTCGGCCTCCTGCCGCCTCGCGGGTACGTCCACAGCCTCGCATACCAGGTACCGCCGGGCCGTCAGCCGCCCCGGTGTCGCGCAGCCGCCGGATCCCGCGGTCAGAAGGGTATGAACGGCAGACGCACGCCGGAGTGCTCCGCGCGGACCGTGGCATCTGGCGGTGCCTCCCGCCTGATCTGCTCGGCGAGTTCGCGGGCGTCGTCCTCGTTGTTGGCGCCGACGACCAGGAACCTCCAGCGCCGTATGACCCTCCGGCCTTCGCTGCGCAGCCTGTCTGCCAGCGCGACCGCCTCGTGGTGCGACGGGAACTCGACCCTGGCTTCCCACTGGGCGACCCCGGTGGCGAGGGACTCGGCGGTTTCGGCGTCCTCTAGTCGCTCATGTTCGGCCTGGCGCTCGGCGTCGGTCCGCGGCATCGCGACGTCCGGCGTCTCCCACTCCTCCTCGATGGGGTGCCAGCGGTGCAGCGCGAACTCCGCCTGGATGCCCTGGCGGGCGAGCACCTCGCGGGCGACCCGCTCGGCGTCCCTGGCGGCGAGCTCGGTGCCGGCGTACAGGAAGATCTGTGAGTCACCCGCACCGACGGCGATGCTGCGCCCGAGCTGGCGGCGGACGTCCTGGTCCACCTCATGCCCGGAAAAGGACTGCTGAGCACGTTCGAGGAGCGAGGGGTCGGCCAGCGAGATCGTCACCCGCCAGTCATTGCTGTCTGCCACGGCGTGACTCTAGCGCACGCGTGTGCCGGGTGCCGTCGGTGGCCGAGTCCGCGGTCATCGTCCGCATTGGCGGGTAGGTGCCTGGCATGGCCAACGTGGGAAGCGGACCGGGCAAGCCGCCGCAGGCGGCCGAGGATGCCGTGGTGGAACGTGCCGCCGAGCTGGCGACTGAGGTCAGCGAGGCTGACCAGGCGAGCGAACGGCGCCGGCTGATCGCGTCGGTCGCCGGGGCCGCGCGTTCCGGCGCACGGGCAACAGGGCGCGGCGTGCGCACCGCCCGGCGCGGGGTGCACACGGCCCGGCGCGGGGTGCGCACGGCCCGGCGCCGCATGGGTTCGGGCAGCGGGCGGCTGGCCGCTCAGGTGGTGGCCATGGCCCAGCGGCTGCGGGTACGGGACCAGGCGGCGTTGCGCGCGCAGTTCCCCGGCCGGTCGGCCGAGGACATCGCCGACGCACTCATCGAGAGCGCGGCGCGGGCGTCCGCGACCGTCGGCGGGGCGGTCGGGGCATGGGCGGCGCTGCCGGCCCTGCCCGCCTATCCCGTCGAGGTGGCGACCGAGACGCTGGCCCTGATCGGCATCGAGGTCAAGCTGGTGGCGGAGCTGCACGAGGCATACGGCATGCCGGCCCCGGGCAACGCCATGGACCGGATGACCTCCTACGTCGCGGCGTGGGCGCACCGCCGCGGTGTCTCCATGATTCCCGGCGGATTGGTGCTTGCCGCGGGATCGCCGCTGGCGCGGCGGCTGCGCTGGAGGCTCGCCACCCGCATGGGCAGGAGCGCGTTCTCCCTGGGCCCGCTGCTCACAGGTGCGGTCGCGGGCGCCATGCTCAACCGCCAGGAGACTCGCCGGCTTGGCCAGAGCGTCCGCACCGACCTGCGCCGGGCGGGGGCCGAGACGCTGGGGGATGGCCGCTAGGCACGGCGCGAGGCCGCGGACAGAGCGCGAGGCCGCAGATGGAGTGCGAGGCCGCAGACAGAGCGCGAGGCCGCAGATGGAGTGCGAAGCTGCAGACAGAGCGCCAGGCCCCCAGGTAGAACAAGGAGGGCAGCAACCGGGTGAGCGGACCGCCTCGCGGCCGAGGCTCACGGGTCGAAGGGAAGAGCCATGATCGAGCCCTATCAGGCCGTGGGCCTGGTCCCCACCATGCATGGCATTGGTCACCGCGATGAGATCGCGGCCAACCTGGAGCACATCTCGCACCTGATCAAGGCCGCATCCTGGCTGTCCAGCCTCGACTTGCCGGTGCGGCTCATCGCCGTGCCCGAAGGTGCCCTGCAGGGCTTCAACGACGAAGTCCTTGACCTCGACCATGAAGAGTTTGCCCGGGAATGCGCCATCGACGTCCCGGGCCCGGAAACGGACTACCTGGGCGGGCTCGCCCGGCAGTGGAACGCCTTCCTGATGGCACAGGCGAAGGCCCGGCATCCCGAGTTCCCCGGGCGCTTCTTCAACGTCGGCTTCATCCTCAGCCCGGACGGCGAAGTGATCCTCAAGCATCACAAAGTAGTGCCGCTGCTGCCGGTGGAGCACTCGGTGACCCCGCACAACGTCTGGGACAAGTGGATCGAGCTGTATGGCCGCAACCTGGATGCTTTCTACCCAGTGGCCGACACAGAAATAGGCCGGCTGGGATTCCTCATGGCCAACGAGGGCTCTTATCCCGAAAACGCGCGCGGCCTGGCGATGAACGGCGCGGAGGTCGTCTACCGGGGCCCGTACCCGCACCCGCACGTCGGCAACGGCCTGTTCGAAATCCAGAATCGCGCGCGTGCTCTCGACAACAATTTCTACCTGATCGCATGCAATGTCGGCACCTATTACTTGCACTCGGACTCCGCTATCCCGATCGACACCTTCGGTGGCGGGTCGGCCGTGGTCGACTACCGCGGGCAGATCGTCGGGCGGCACAACTACAGCGGCGCGTCCTCGTGGGTCGCCGGGACCGTCGACATCGAAGCGCTCCGCCGGTTCCGCGCGAATGCGCAGTGGGACAACTGGATCAAGGATCTCACCACCGAGCAGTACCAGCTTATTTACGAGAAGCCGGTCTACCCGAAGAACCTCTATCTCGATCGCGCTCCGTACACCCACGATGAGTACCGGCGAGAAGTGATAGCCAGGCAAATTGAGCTCATGCACGAGCGCGACATCTGGGTGCAGCCGGACACCTGACCTGCCCCGGGCTGACGCGGCCGCCTCCGTCAGTTGCCGCCTCCGTCAGTTGCCGCCTCCGTCTGTTGCTGCCTGCGTCAGCCGCCGCGGTGCCCGCCACGCCGGGCCGGCCTGGGTGCGGTGCACTGGGAGATACTCGGCGTTATGCATCGCAGCGATCCCGTGGACGGCTTCCGCCTCGCCTACGACCGGGCGGGCCGGGGCACCGCCGTTCTGCTGCTTCACGGGTGGCCTGGCGACCGGACCGATTACCGAGCGGTCGTGCCGCAGGTCAGCGGGGTGGCGGAGGTCATCGTGCCGGATCTCCGGGGGTTCGGCGAGTCGGACCGCCACCCGGCGGAGCCGGTCAGCCGGTACGCCGCGGCCGCACAGGCGCGCAGCGTCATCGCGCTGATCGAGGAGCTGGGACTCGACCGGCCGGTGCTCGCCGGTTATGACATCGGCAGTCGCATCTCCCAGGCCGTCGCGCGCGAGCGGCCCGATCTGGTCCGGGAGCTGGTAGTTTCGCCCCCGGTGCCGGGGATCGGCGACCGGATTCTCAGCCCGCATGCGCAGCAGGAGTTCTGGTACCAGCCGTTCCACCAGCTAGCTCTGTCCACGCAACTCGTCGACGGCCAGCCGGACGTGGTGCGCGCTTATCTGCGTCATTTCTGGTCGCACTGGTCCGGGCCGGATTTCGAGCTGGACCACGAGCACCTGGAGCACCTGGTGTCGATGTACGGGCGCCCGGGCGCGTTCGCGGCGTCGATCGCCTGGTACCGGGCGGGCGCCGGTTCGGTCGCCACCTCCGTGGCCGAACGGGTGCCAGCACCGGCCGCCCGGCTCGCGATCCCGACCACCGTGCTGTGGCCGCCCTACGACCCGCTGTTCCCCGTGCAATGGTCGGACCGGCTCGACGAGTTCTTCACCGACGCCCGGCTGACCTGCCTTGACGGCGGCGGGCACTTCACCCCGCTGGAGCGCCCGCACGACTTCGCCGTCGCGGTGACCACAGCAACCGCCTGTTAGCCCCAGTGGCCCGCTAGCCCCAGCCCAGCCAGCGTGCGGGCTCCCGGCCGGGCCCCGGTCAGCTGGCGCGCTGGCGGTCCTCCGGGCCGGCCCGGGAATCGGGCGTGTCGTCGGCGGCCGGGACGGCGGCCGGCCGGCCGTTGGACCACGGCCGTGTGCGGACCAGCCAGTAACCCCCGCCGGCCAGCGCCACGGCGCACAGCGTCCAGCCCAGTGCTGTGGTGCCGACCCCGATGTACTTCAGCCCGGAAGCGAAGATTACGAAGGTGATGATCGGCCTGATGTAGCGGTCCGGCGCCCGCGAGGAAAGGAACGAGCCGATCAGCACGGCGGGCACGCTGCCGAGCGCGATCGAGGCGGTCACGCTGAACTCGACATGGCCGAAGATCAGCGCTCCCAGGGCCGCCGCCACGGTGAGCGGAACCGCCTGGGTCAGATCGGTTCCGACCAGCTGGCCGGCGCTGAGCAGCGGGTACAGGAACAGCATCAGGACGATCATCAGCGAGCCGGAGCCCACCGAGGTCAGGCCCACGATCAGCCCGCCGATCATGCCGATCAGGACGGTCGGCACCGGGCGGACCTGCACATGCTGGATCTTGCCGATCCGCCGCTGGCCGGACCTGCGGTCCAGGACGTAGCGGAGCACCATGGCGGCGGCGCCGACCAGCAGCGCCGCGCCGAGGATGATTTCGACCTTCTGTTCCGCGGCCGCGCTGTTGCCGAGCTGGCGCAGCAGGAACGCGCCGAAGAACGCCATCGGCACCGAGCCGGCCACCATCCAGCCCACTAGGCGCAGGTTCACCGTGCCCTTGTACAGGTGCACGGCCGCGCCCACGGGCCGCATCAAGACGGCGGCGACCAGGTCGCTGGAGATCGCGGAGGATGGCTTGATGCCGAACAGCAAGATCAGCATCGGGGTCATCAGCGCGCCGCCGCCGGCCCCGGTGAGCCCAACAAGCAGCCCCACCACCGCGCTGCCAAGGACGATGTAGGGGTTGAGCTGCATCGCCGACCTTCCTCCTTCTCCGGGACCGTCCGTGCCGAGCACCCAAATACCCTAGATTTCGACTCGAATATAGGCATTAGGGCGGCCGCTCGTGGCCGCATCCTGAGAGCCGCCGCCGTCGCCGGCGCCGTCGCCGGCCGGATCAGCGGGCAGCCGGAGATAACCGGACCATGCGGAGGCAGATGACCGCCGGGGCCGGGACGAAGGAACGGGCATCCACGAAACCGCTGCTGGCGTGCCCGTGCACGGCCGGTTGAGCGGCCCGCGCCAGCGCCGGGGGGTGCACGGCGCGGGCCGCGTCCGCCTGGGAGCGCAGCGTCACCTAAAGGCTCACCAGGGGGCACCGGAGGTGGCCAAGCGCGTGCCGGTCTGGGCTCAGTCGCCAGTGGCCCACATCTCACGCTGACCTGAAACGCGAGCCGGGCACGCACAAGGCCCCGGGTGATTCGTCAACCGAGCCACGGTATCCCCTGAACATTCAGACAGTCCAGGGCCCCCGCCCCGCAAACACGATGGTTTGCGACGGCACGCGGTGCGGCGAGTCGCCGTCGGCGGACCGGCCGGGGTTCCCGCCGCAGCAGGACCTGGCCTGGCATACGCTGGAGGGCCCAGAAGACCTCTCCAGCTTAGGGCGGGAGATTCGTGATCGGCCTGGTCATCGGCGGTTTTATCGGTGTGGTGCTCGTGCTCTACGCGGCGGATCGCGCCCTCAAGGCGCGGGCGCAGGTTCGCCGTCTGCGCTCGATGAGCGACCGGCTGGCCGCCGCCACCGCGAGAGCCGAGCAGCAAGAGGAGCGGCGCCAGGCTTCGGCGCGAGCCAGCGAGGAGCTGACCTCCGTTCTGCCTGCGATCAAGCGCCCACCGCTCACCGTGCCCGGCATGCGGTCGCACCGCGCGGCACGGCGGAGGACCGGCCACAACCGGCCCGGGCAGGAGGATCACGGAGCCACGCACCCCGGCCAACGGCCTTCCCACACGGGCGAGCACGCCGCCCGGTCCACCGACCGGACACAGCGGTAGCGAACCGCTGGCCCGCTGTGTCGCCCAGAGCCAGAAGGCTCGCGGCGTTTGGACGCGGGCCTTCGGGGGAGCGAACCCCCCGGACCGGATGGGGAAAGCATGAGCTTCGCAACGGTGATCACGTGGTTCGCCACCGTGCTGCTGGGGCTCTACATGCTCGCGGTGTGGCTGATCGAGAACGATGTCACCGGCCGGGGCGTGACGCCCAGCAGGCTGCCCGTGCCGGTCGTCTTCGCCCACCTGGGCCTGGCGGCCACCGGGCTGTCGGTGTGGGTGGCCTTCCTGATCTTCAACCGGAAGGCGCTGGCCTGGACAGCGGTCGGCATACTGGCCGCCGTGGCGCTGCTCGGTCTCACGATGTTCGCGAGATGGATTCCCGTGCACCGCGGGCCCTCCCGCCCGGTGAGCCCGCCGCAGCCCCCCGCCGGTGCGCTCGCCGTCCCGGCGGAGGGGAACTTCCCCGTCGTGGTCGTCGCCGCCCACGGGCTGCTCGCGGTCACAACTTTGATCCTGGCCCTGCTCACCGCCCTCGGCTGAGGCAGGCGCCAGGAGCTGTCAGCCGGCAAGCCTGCCGGCACCCGCCAGGCTCTGTTACCCGGCCCGCTGGTAGCCCGCACGGGAATACGGGTACCTAGGTGCTGTTGCCGCATCGCCTGCGAAGGAGGGGCCATGAGCTACGCCAGGCAGCTGCTGGACAGCTACCCAGGGACCTTGAACGCTGACGCCGGCATGCTGGCCGCCACCATTGACGCGCTCAGCGACTGTGCCCAGGCCTGCGCCGCCGACGCCGACGCCGACCTGGCCGAACAGGACCTGGCCGAGATGGTCAAGTGCATCCGGCTGTGCCTGGATTGCGTCGATGTCTGCACCGCCACCGCCGGGGTGGTCAGCCGCCAGACGGACTACGACGCCAGCATCGCCAGGCCGCTGCTGGAAGCCTGCGTGGCCACCTGCAAGAGCTGCGGCGACGAGTGCGGGCGGCATGCCCAGCATCACGAGCACTGCCGGGTCTGCGAGCAGGCCTGCCGGCGCTGCGAGCAGGCCTGCCGGGAGCTCCTGGCCGCCATCAAATAGGAACCGGCGGTTCCAGGCGTCCACTGACGGCGGCCCAGCGGGGTCCGGCCGCTGTCCCCACGTGTTCACCGGCTCATTCGGTGACGCTGCGTGGTCCCTAGGTTGACATGCAGTACCCTGCGCCGCGAACGGTCTCGATGACCGGTTCACCGAGCTTGCGGCGCAGATAGCCCACGTACACATCGACGAGGTTCGTCTGGGGATCGAAGTCCATGCCCCAGGCCATGGACAATAGCTGCTGCCGCGACAGGACTTTGCCCGGGTGGTCGGCGAGGACTTTCAGCAGGGAGAACTCGCGGGCCGACAGGGTCACCGTCCGTCCGCGAACCGTCACCTCGCGCCGCAGCAGGTCGATGCAGATGCCGCCGATGCGCACCACGCTGGGCGAGATGGTGGCCCGGGGCCGGAGATTGGCCCGCACACGGGCCAGGAGTTCCTCGAAAGCGAACGGCTTCCCCAGGTAGTCGTCCGCGCCAAGATTGAGCCCTTTGACCCGGTCGTCCACGCGTCCCCGGGCACTGAGCACCAGGACCGGGACCGCGGATCCCCGCTCCCGCAAGCCCGCGAGCACATCCAGGCCGTCCAGGCCGGGCAGGCCGAGATCCAATATCACGAGTGAGATGCCGGCGTGCATGAGACGCCGGAGCGCGTCCTCGCCGGTCTGCGCCCATTCGACGGCGTAGCCATGCGCGCGGAGCCCTTTCTCGAGGAAAGACGCGACACGCTCTTCGTCCTCGACGACCAAGACCGTCATCGCGGAATCCTGATCCAGAACGTGACGCCGTGTCCCGGCCGGTTGTCAGCCCCGGCCTCGCCGCCGTGGGCTCGTGCGATTCCGCGGACGATGGACAGCCCCAAGCCCGTCCCGCCTCGCGATGATCCGGTGCTGAACGGCTCGAAGACCACCTGTTCATCGCCGGGCGGCAGTCCGCCTCCATCGTCAGCCACCTCAAAACGCCAGCCTGACGACTCCGCTAGCACCCGCAGGCACACGGGCCCATCCCCCTTGGCATGATCGGCCGCATTCTGCAGCAGGTTCACAAGGGCCTGGGCCAGCCGCTGGGGGTCTGCCCGCAGCGTGGCGCCACCGATGCCCGACACAACCTGCACCCGGTCTCCCATGATGGCTTGTGCTTTCGCGGTGATGCTGGTCAGGAAACTGTCCAGGGGAAGCGATTCCACTTTGAGCAGTGCCCGGTCATCCGCTCGGGCAAGGGTGGCCAGGTCCTCCACCAGCCGGCCCATCAAGGCCAGTTCGCTCACGCACATGGCCTTGACGGCGCCCACCTCCCGCTGATCGGCTCCCTCCTCCAGCACCTCCAGGTGGCCCCGGCAGATGGTGATGGGAGTTCGCAGCTCGTGCGACACCGCCGACAGGAACCTGTCTTTCATCTCGTCCAGCTCGCGAAGCTGCTCCGTCCGGTCTCGTTCGCGCCGCAGGGCCAGTTCGATCTGCTCAAGCCTCCCGACGCCCCACGCGATCCCTTCCCCGACCAGGACGCAGACCGGGATGGTGATCGCCGCTGAGGGGAGCCCGGCCCGGACGCCACCGGGCAGGAAGAACAGGGGCAGAATGTACGCGGCGGCCGCCAGGGGGGCCATGGCAGCCGAGGTGCGTGGTGGATGGGCCATGCCGATCCACACGAAAGCGACCACAAAGAAAACGCCGTAGGTGTGCAGGTCCTCGCCCCCGAACGCGTTCCCCACAGCGATGAGGGCGAATGCGGGCGGCACGATCGCGAGGCTGGCCGCCCGGGGCCAGCTCCCCCATGGCGCAAACCAGATAGCGATGCCGAGAGCCAGCGCTACCGTGTAGACCGCCGCCGTTGCTGTTCGCTGCGACCCCGGGGCGGGAAGCGGAAGCGTAATCAGGCCGAGCACGCCCGCGCCCGCGAAGAACATGGCCGCCAGGCGCCCATAGAGCCTTCGCCGGTCCGGGGGGCCATCGCTCAGCGGCAAGGCGGCAGCTCGGTCAGGCCACACGGGTAGACCGCTGCGAGGATCCTTCCCTCTGAAGTAGTGCAATGGCCGCACAACGGCCGGCACCCAATGCAGGTGCCCAGTGCGCGTTGGTGCTCCGGTGCTAGCGCGGTCTGCAGCCAAGGGCTCCCTCACCATCGACCGGCGATCCTACCTGTCTAGGAGAGCACGGCTACCCGCGTTGAGGGCCGTCAACCGCATACCAAGACGCCAGTGAAGAGTGGCGGGTGGCTGGCGCATGCCCCGAAGTCTGGCGCGGTGACTAGTGCCCGACCCGAAGACCTAGGAGCAGCCACCCAGCCGAGAGGCCGGAGCCCTTCCGGCCCCCCTAGAACGGTTCCCAGAAGGGCTCCGGCTCTCATTCCCCCTTCCACGTGCCCGGCCAGATACGAGAAAGATGAGAGAACTCTCATCATGTGTCCGGCGGCTCCCGGTCCCGCGGTGCTGTCAGCCCAGGCAGTGCTGGGTGCTGATGCCGGAACCGCGCCAACAGTCATGAGGGAGTACTCATGACCCAGCCCGGCCACGGCGTTCCCGGCCGATAGGCAGCACCAATGAGTTACCCGCCGGTAGTCCTTGCCGTCCCCTGGCGGACGTGTTACCGCTGGATACCTGACGCTGGACGCCGGGGCGTGGCTTCCCGCTCCAGGTCGGGGATGTCACTACGGTGGGGGAGCCGGTGGAGGCGAATGCGGATCGTGTGCTGCTCGGTGCGTCGCTCGCATTCGCGGGCGCGACCGTGCTGGGCAGCGCGGTGGCGATCCGCGATCAGCTTCCGGGCGAGCCCCTCGGCATGAGCGTTCCGCTATCGGTGCCCGTCGGCGTGCTGGCCGGCTGGGGAGCCGGTATCGCGGCGCCGTGGCCGATGCCGGTCGGAGCCGTAATAGCCGCGGCGCCGGCCCAGCGAGAGCCGGACGCGTTCCCCGGGACGGTTTGCGCGGTGATCGGCCTGGGGTGCATATTCGGCACGCTCATCGAGCCCGTCACCCGCCGGCCTCGGTCCTGGTCACCGGCGGCCGGTCTCGCGATCGGCCTCAACGTGGCGGCCTCGGCCGCTCTCATCGCAGCCGGTCTGCATCATCGGGCGACCGCACGGGCGCCGCGGCGCCACAGTAGGTCATGACCTTCGGCCGCCTGCCGTGAGGCGCATCCGGCGGGACCTCATCGTGCTGGCGGCCAGCCTGGCGGTCTTCGCCATCTGTGCGGTGATCGCGGCCGACGGGCGCGTCGGTCCCGCGGAGCGGGCCGTGTTCCACGCCGTCAATGGGCTGCCCGGCTGGCTGTACCAGCCGATGCTGGTCGCCCAGTACCTTGGGGTGCTGGTCATGCCGCTGGTGGTCGCCGCCGCCGCGCTGCTATGGCGGCGCTGGCGGCTGGCCGCCGCGCTGGTGCTGGTGGTGCCCTGCAAGCTCGTCCTGGAACGGGTCGCCAAGCTGCTGGTGCACCGGCAGCGGCCCGGCACCACGGTGCCCGATGCGATTTTGCGCGGGGTGCCCCACGGCGGGCTGAGCTTCACGTCCGGGCACGCCATCATCACCTTCGCCATCGCCGGGCTGCTGGTGCTGGTGCTGCCGCGCCGCTGGGGCGTCGTTGCGCTGGTGCTGGCAGCGTGCAACGCGGTGGCGCGGGTGTACCTGGGGGCCCACAACCCGCTGGATGTGGTCGGCGGGGCGGCGATCGGCCTGGCGATCGCGGCCGTGCTGGACATGCTCCTGAACGTCGCCCATGACCGCGGCGGCCCGCTCTGGCGGCGCGCGCCTGCGCGGGATGATCGGGCCACCCAAGGCTTGGCGGAAGGCACCAGCGGCTAGGCCTTCCAGGCCACCGCGGCCAGGCCCTCCAGGCCACCGCGGTCCCGCCGTCATTTCCGGGATCGCCCCGATGAGGTGTTCATCGCCATCGGCGCCATGGTGCTCAACGGCGCGCACCTAGGCGCGCCGCCACCGTCGCGGCCGGCGCGGTGGTGCACCTGGGGCCATCGTCGCGCCGCAGGCCCGCATCCCGGTCGGCTGGGTGGCGGTCGGCGACCCGGCCCGGATCTACCCGCCCGGCGAGGCGGAGCCGATCCGGGCGGGCCTGGCCGAGGCCGGCCCGGCCTTCCTCACTACGTGCTCGGCGTCGACGACGCCGGCGGCCGCCGCGACCAGCTGCAAGCCGCGCTCGCGCGCTACACCGCGGCCATGGCCCGGCACCACCGCCAGGACCAGATCATCCCGGCCTCGGACGGCGGCCGGTAACCCGGTGCAGCCTGATCTGCTGCGTGGGCTCCGAACCACGGCGTGTCATGATCGAGCGGAGCGAAGGGAGCGCCGTGAGGTACGAGACCGTCGCCGAGGCCTACCGTGATCTGGAGCAGGCAACCGGCCGGCTGGCGCTGACCGAACGTCTGGCCGCCCTGCTCGCCGGGACCCCGGACGAGTTGCTGCCCACGGTCTGCTACCTGTGCCAGGGCCTGATCGCGCCTGAGTTTGCCGGGGTGGACCTCGGCCTCGCCGAGAAGCTCGCGGTCCGCGCGGTCGCCACCGCCACCGGTGCCGGGCCCGAGCAGGTCACCGCGAGCGTACGGGAGACCGGCGACCTCGGCCAGGCCGCCGAGCAGCTGCTGGCCGCGACCGCCGCGGGCCGGCCCGCCAGCTTGCTTGTCACGGTGGTGGTCGACACCCTGCACCGGATCGCCGAGGCCGAGGGGCCAGGCTCGCAGGGGCGCAAGCTGGAGCTGCTGGCCGGCCTGCTCACCCAGGCCACCCCCCTGGAGGCCCGCTACCTGCTGCGCCTGGTCACCGGGGGGCTGCGGCTGGGGATCGGTACGCCCACCATCCTGGACGCGCTCGCGCAGGCGCGCGCCGGTGGGCGGTCCGCCCGGCCGGTGCTGGAACGGGCCTACAACATCTGCTGCGACCTCGGCCGGGTCGCCGCCACCCTCGCCGACGGCGGGCTGGCGGCGGTCGAGCGGCTCGAGGTGCGCCCGGGCAACCCGGTGCGGGCCATGCTCGCCCAGCGGCTGTCGGACGCCGCGGAGATCCTTGCCAAGCTGGGCGGACGGTGCGCGGCCGAGTACAAGTACGACGGCGTCCGGGTCCAGGCGCACCGCACCGCCGACGGCCAGATCGAGTTGTTCACCCGGCGGCTGGAGCGCGTCGCCACCCAGTTCCCAGACGTCGTCGAGGTCCTGGCGGCGGGGCTGGGCCCGGCCGAGGCGATCGTCGAGGGTGAGGTCGTCGCGTTCGACCCGGCCGCGGGGGAGCTGCGCCCGTTCCAGGAGGTCATGTTCCGGCGGCGCAAGTACGGCATCACCGACGCCGTGCGCGACATACCGGTGAGCTTGTTCTGCTTCGAGCTGCTCTACGCCGACGGCCAGGACCTCACCAGGCTGTCCTATCCGGAGCGGCGGGCGAGGCTGGCCGAGGCGATCACGGTCTCGCCCCGGCTCCGGCTCACCACCGCGACCGAGGTCGCCACCCCTGCCGCGCTGGACACGGTGTTCGAGCAGGCGGTCACCGACGGCTGCGAGGGGCTGGTGTGCAAGTCGGTGAGCCCGGCCGCCGGCTACCAGGCCGGCGCCCGCGGCTGGCTGTGGATCAAGCTCAAGCGGGACTACCGCACCGAGCTGTCCGACACGGTCGACCTGGTCGTCGTCGGCGCGTTCGCCGGGCGTGGCCGCCGCCGCGGCGTCTACGGCGCGCTGCTGCTGGCCGCCTACGACCCGGACGCGGAGGTCTTCCGCACGGTCACCAAGTGCGGCACCGGGTTCTCCGACGCCGACCTGGCCGCGCTGCCCGCCCGGCTGGCGCCGCTGGCCCATCCGGACAAGCCCGCCCGGGTCGACGCGCGCCAGGAGCCCGACGTGTGGTTCGAGCCCGGGCTGGTGCTGGAGATCCTCAGTGCCGAGCTGACCCTCTCGCCGACCTACACGGCCGGCTGGGGGCAGATCAAGGAGGACGCCGGGCTGGCGATGCGGTTCCCGCGCTTCACCGGCCGCTGGCGCGACGACAAGTCCCCGCAGGACGCCACCACCACCGGCGAGCTGGTCGACCTCTACCGCACCGCACAGCGGGCAACCGCCGGGCGAGGACCTTCTGGCTGAGCACACGTGGCGCCGGAGACCGGATCGGTCACCTCGGGCCCCGGCAGACGGGATCGGTCACCTCGGGCCCGGCAGACGGGATCGGTCACCTCGGGCCTGGCAGACGGGAGCGGTCACCTGAGGCCGCGAAAGAAGACACGGAGGTCGCCGACGAGGAGGTCCGGGACTTCCATGGCGGGGAAGTGGCCGCCGCGGTCGTATTGCGACCAGTGGCTGATCTGGCCCGCCGGGTCCATCAGGCTCCTGATGGCGGTGTCGGCGGCGAACACCGCCACGCCGGTCGGCGGACCGGGCTGGCCACCGCCGAAGGCACCGGCCGCGTCCGTGCCCTGGGCGGCCATCTCACGCCAGGCCTGCATGCCGTCGTAGGTGGCGTGGGCGGAGGACGCACCGGCCCTGGTGAACCAGAAGATGCTCACGTTCGTGAGCAGCTGGTCGCGGTCGACGGCGTCCTCGGGCAGGTCCGCCGCCGGGTCCGTCCACTCCCGGAACTTCTCGGCGATCCACGCCAGCTGCGCGGCCGGGGAGTCGGTCAGCGCGTATCCGAGCGTCTGGGGGCGGGTGGCCTGCAGGTGCAGGTAGCCCATGCCGTCGGCCTGGTAGGCGTTGAACCGCTCGGCGCGGTGCCGGTCGGCCTCGGACAGGCCGTCGAGCGGGACGGGTGGCCCGAACGGCATGGCCGCCACGGTCCCGGTCAGGTGCACGCCCGCCACCCGGCCGGCGTCGACCATGGCCAGGATGCCCGCCACGCCGGAGCCGACGTCGGTGCCGTGCACGGCGTAGCGCTCGTAGCCCAGGCGGGCCATGAGCTGCGCCCACGCCTGCGCGACGCGGAACAGGTTGCCCCAGCCGGGCTCGCGTACCGGCGTCGAGAAACCGTATCCGGGGAGCGAGGGAACCACGACGTGGAATGAGTCGGCCGGGTCGCCGCCATGCGAGCCGGGGTCGGTAAGCGGCCCGATCACCCGCAGAAACTCGACCGGCGAGCTGGGCCAGCCGTGGGTGAGCAGCAGCGGCAGCGCACCGGGGTGGGGCGACCGCACGTGCAGGAAGTGGATCGGCTGGCCGTCGATCGTGGTCGTGAACTGCGGGATCTGGTTGAGCGACGCCTCCGCGGCGCGCCAGTCGAAGGTCGTCTGCCAGTACTCGGCGAGGTCCCGCACGTAGCCGCCGGGCACTCCCCGGTCCCACCCGGCGCCCGGGAGGTCGTGCGGCCAGCGGGTGCGGGCGAGCCGCTCATGAAGGTCGTCGACGTCGCGTTGCGGTATCTCGACGCGGAAGGGCCGGATGTCGCTGTCTGTGGTGTCCATGCGGCCAGAATGGCAGGCAATCAGGAACGATTCTTTCCGCGTTGGGTGGGAATCTTGGGGACATGCTGGAAACCTCTGCCCGGCTGCTGCGCCTGCTGTCGATCCTGCAGAGCCGCCGCGACTGGACGGGCACCGAGCTTGCGTCGCGCCTGGAAGTGACGACCCGCACCGTGCGCAACGACGTCGAACGGCTGCGGCGGCTCGGGTACCCGGTCGCCGCTACTCCCGGGGTCGGCGGCGGGTACCGGCTCGGCGCCGGGGCGGTGGTCCCGCCGTTGCTGCTTGACGACGAGGAGGCCGTCGCGGTGGCGGTCGGGCTGCGCACCGCAGCGGGCGGATCCGTCGCCGGGATCGAAGAGGCGTGCGTTCGCGCCCTGGCCAAGCTGCAACAGCTCCTCCCCGCCCCGCTGCGCCGCCGCGTGAGCGCCATCGAGGCGTTCACCGTTCCCGCTCCCACGGCAGGGCCGGCCGTCGGCGCCGGAACCCTGACCACGCTCGCCGCGGCGTGCCGGGACCAGCAGCGGGTTCGTTTCGGCTACCGGCGGCACGACGGCACCGAAAGCCGTCGCGACGTCGAACCCCACCGCCTCGTCAACGCCGGCCGCCGCTGGTACCTCGTCGCCTGGGACACCGGCCACCAGGCGTGGCGCACCTTCCGGGTCGACCGTGTCAGCCTGCGGCCGAACCCCGCCGGTCCCCGCTTCGCGCCCCGCCAGCTCCCCGGTGGCGACGCCGCGCTCCACGTGCTGAAGGGCACCGGCGCGGCGATGTGGAACTACCGTGCCGACGTGATCGCCCATGCCGCGGCGGACACGCTGATCCCGCGGCTGCCGCCGTCCGTCGAGATCGACCCGATCGGCAGGAACACGTGCCGGGTCCGCGTTGGATCCGACACGCCGCAGATGCTCGCCCTCTACCTCGGCATGCTCGGCGCCGACTTCGAGATCGAGGACCCGGAGGCCCACCCGGAGCTCGTGCGGCACCTCGGCCAGCTCGCCGGCCGGTACCGCCGCGCTGCCCGCGCCTGACCGGCGCGCGGCGGGATCGTCGCGGCCGGATCAGGCTGAGCCTTCCAGCCGGACGTTGTACACGCTCACCTGGAAGGTGCCGGACGAGTCGGGCGGCAGGTTGGTAAACCAGATGAGCACATAACGGCCGTGCGCCGGGCTGTTGAGCCGCAGGCGCACCACGCCGCCGGTGTTGGCCGCGTGGGCGACGGGCGGCAGGTCGGCCATGGCGGGTGAGGCGCCGACGCGCAGCTGAAAGCCCGCGCCGTCAGCGCGGCCGAGCGTGATCCGGGCGGCCGTGATCGTCGTCGGCTTGCCCATATCGACGAGCAGGCCGGTGCCCGGATACAGGTTCCCGAAACGGGCGGTCGTGTACCAGTCGGTACGCCATGCCGTGGCGGATTTTCCGTCGATCGCGAGGTGCGCGAGCTCGCTGTGGTCGCCCTGCCCCGTGCCGGGATTGAACGCGGCGGCACTGGCGGGCGTGAGCGTGCGCACCCCGGCGCTGGCCGGAGTGGCCGGGGTGGTTGGGCTCGGCGTCGGCGGCGCTTGCGTGCCTGCGGAGGCGGGGGAGCGGGTCGCCGGGTGAGCCGTGGCCGCGGGCGTGGCGCTCGTGGTATGGAGTGGGCCCGCGAGGAGGTTGTACGCCGCCACACCGAGCCACACCAGTACCAGCGCCACGATCCAGCTCAGCCGGAGCCGCCTGCGCTTCCTGACCGGCGGGACCGGCTCGGTCCAGTCGTCCGCGATCGGCCGCGGCGCCAGCTGGGCCGTGTCGTACTCCTTGATCAATGGCTCCGGGTCGGCCCCGACGGCCTGCGCGATGCTGCGGATGTACCCCCGGACGTAAAGGTCGCCGCCACACACCGAGTATCGTTACCCTCGATGCCGGTGATGATCGTTTCCCGGATGCGGGTCTGGCGGCTGACCTCGGTCACGGTGAGATCCGCCCGGCGCCGCGCTTCCGCGAGGGCTTCGCCGATGCTCACACCGTGCCTCCCCTGCGGTACCGCGCTCCGCGCTGCCCTGATCGCGGAGCACCGACGATTATGGTTCCACCACTGACGCCATGTCCGCTGCGGAACCGCACCACTGTCACCTGGGCGCCATCAGCCCTTGTCGTCGCCGGGCCGGACGTCGAGCGCCACCACATCGGTGTCGGGGCGCGCCGCCGCACGGCGGCCGCTCGCCTTTTGCCAGTAGGCTTCCTTGCCCAGCAGCGACTCACCGAACCGGTCGAACTCGGCGATCACCTTCTGCGTTGCCGCAGTGATCGCCTCACGGGTCCGCTCGTCCAGCTCCTCCAGCTGCCGGGACACCTCCTGCTGGACGTGGGCGGCCACCTCGTCCTTCGCCAGGGCCTGCACTTCCTTCTTCGCCTCGCGCACCGCGGCCCGCAGATCCTTCGTGGCGGCATGGGCTTCGCGGACCATCTCGCGGCACTCGCCAACCGCCGCTTCCAGTCGGTCGAGTTCGCTCATGGCCTCCTCCTCGCTCGTCGGCTGGTTCGGGATCGTTCCCCCGTCGCCGCCAGCGAACCACCCGGTGAACGAGTGTTATGTTACTTAACGTATCGGGCGTGACGGGGAGTCATCACGCAGCACGATGCCCCTCGCGCGCCGTTGACTAGCGGGAGGGGGCCCCATGCAGCCGCGAGCAGAGCGGATCCTGACGACGCACTCCGGCAGCCTGCCGCGACCGGCCGAGTTCCTGCCGCTGGTGCTGGCGCAGGAGGCGGGCGAGCCCGTCGACGAAGCCCGGTTCGCCGGCGAGGTGCGGGCGGCCGTACGGGAGACCGTGCAACGGCAGGCGGACGCGGGCGTCGACGTGCTCAACGACGGCGAGGTGAGCAAGCCCAGCTACGCCACCTATGTCAAGGACCGGCTGACCGGCTTCGGCGGCGAGGGCTCGATCGAAGAGGTCGCCGCGTCGGTGATGGGCCTGCAGGACTTTCCCGATTTCATGGAGAAGATAGCCCAGACCATGGCCTCTGCGGCGAAGATCAGGTTCACGTCGTGCGATGGTCCGGTCGCCTATGTCGGGCAGCGTGCCGTGCAAGCCGACATTGAGAACCTCAAGGCGGCGATGGCAGGCGTTCCGGCGGCGGCCACGTTCATGAGCGCCGCTTCCCCCGGTGTCATCGCCGTCTTCTCGCCGAACCGGTACTACGGGAGCCAGGAAGAATACCTGGGTGCGCTCGCCGATGCGATGCGGGAGGAATACGAGGCGATCCACCGCGCGGGCTTCGTGCTGCAGCTGGATTGCCCCGATCTGGCCATGACCGCCCCCGGTGCCGGCTCGCTGGAGAACTTCCGCAGGCAGATGGAACTCGGGGTGGAGGCGCTCAACCACGCGCTGGCGAACATCCCCGCCGGGGCCGCGCGCATCCACATTTGCTGGGGCAACGGGGAGATGCCGCGGACCACGGATGTCGAGCTCAAGGACATCATCGACATCATCTTGAAGGCCAAGCCGGCCGGCATGATGCTGATGGCGTCGAACGGCCGCCACGCACATGAGTGGATGGTCTTCCGGGACACGAAGCTGCCGGAAGGCAAGTACGTGATTCCCGGGGTCCTCGACTCCACCACGAACATCGTCGAGCATCCTGAGGTAGTCGCGGACCGGCTGATTCGTTATGCGGGGGTCGTGGGCCGGGAAAACGTGATGGCGGGCACGGATTGCGGGTTCGGGACCATCGCCGGAATGGACGTCGTGGTCCCCAGCGTCACGTGGGCGAAGTTCCGGTCTCAAGCGGCGGGAGCCAAGATCGCCTCAGCGCATCTCTGGGGCACCGCGGCCTGACCGGCGGACGGCGTATCAACGGCGCGCATGGCGTGCTCCGCGGGCGCTGCCGCACCAGCAGCTACGGAGAACCGGTCCCCGGCGTGACGAGGTCGTGGTCGAAGGCGAAGACCACGGCGGCGGCCCGGTCGCGCAGCTGCAGCTTGGTGAACACGTGGTTGATGTGTGTCTTGACGGTTCCCTCACCGACGAAGAGCTCGGCGGCGATCTCGGCGTTCGTCTTGCCCTGGCCGATGAGCGCGAGTACCTCGCGCTCGCGGGCGGTCAGGGCATCGAGACCGGCGTCCCGCCCGGCCGGCGGCGGCGTCGCCGACCGGTAGATCGCCAGCACCCGGCCGGTTACGGCCGGGTCGAGCCAGGCACCGCCGTCCGCGACCACGCGCACGGCCCGGTGCAGGTCCTCGGCGGGCACGCCTTTGAGCACGAAGCCTGACGCGCCGGCCCGCAGGATGCCGGCCAGCACCTCGTCGTCGTCGAACGTGGTGAGGGCGAGCACGGGCGGGCTGCCGTCGCGGCCGCGCAGCTCGCGGGTCGCCTGCACGCCGTCGACCACGGGCATCCGCACGTCCATCAGCACCACGTCGGGCGCGAGAGAATCGACCGCCGCGGCCACCTCGCTGCCGTCGGCGCATTCACCGACGATGTCGAAGCCGAGCCGGGCCAGCAGGATGCCGCGCAGGCCGGCCCGCACCAGCTCCTGATCGTCGACCAGCAGCACCCGGATCATGTCGCGTCCGCCCGCTGCCGGCTGACGCCGAGCGGGAGCGTGGCGCGCACCAGCCAGCCCTGGCCGCCGGGCCCCGCCCGGCAGTTGCCGCCCAGCGACTCGGCCCGTTCACGCATGCTGAGCACGCCCAGCCCGGTGCCGGTTCCCGGCTCGCCCGCGCTGTCCACGGCCAGTTCCACGGCGTCCGCGCCGACGCTCAGGCGCACCGTCGTCGGCGAACCGGGCGCATGCTTGATCGCGTTCGTCAATGCCTCCTGCAGGATGCGGTAAACGGCCAGGCCGGTGGTGGCGGGCAGCCGGCCGGTGTCGCCCTCGACCGCGAGGGTGATGTCGGCACCCGCGGACCGGAACCGCTCCACCAGCGCGGGCAGGTCGTCCGCGCCGGGCAGCGGCGCCGTGCGGCCCGGGTCATCCCCGCCGTGCAGCATCCCGACCGCCAGCCGCACCTCGGCCAGGCTCTCCTGGCCCAGCCGCTCGGCCTCGGCCAGCGCACGCGTCGCGTCGGCCGGGTCGTGCTCGAGCGCCAGCCGCGCACCGGTGACGTGCAGCAGGGAGACCGTCAGGGTGTGCGCGATCACGTCGTGCAGTTCGCGGGCGATACGGTTGCGTTCCTCCGCCCGCGCCCGCTCCGCCAGCCCCGCCTGGGCCGCCCGCAGCTGCGAGACCAGGTCACGCTCGTGCCGGATCAGCAGGCCGCCGAGGACGGTGAGCGTGATGCCCGCCATCCACGCGCCCCAGCCCGGGTCGGGCTGGACCCACAGCCATTCGACGGCGAACAGTGCCAGCGCGCCGGCCCAGTACACCAGGCCGTCGCGGCGTCCCCCGATCAGCACGCACCAGGCGCCGAGCAGGCACACCGCGAACCAGCCGACGTTCCAGGATGAGCCGTGCCCGAGGACGGCGATCCCGCCCGTCGCCACCGCGGCGTACAGCAGCACCGGCCGCCGCCGCTGGACCAGCAGGGCGCCCGCGCCGACGGCGACAACCGCCGCGGCGCCCGCAGCGACCGCGTTGGGCGCGGCGGCGCCGTTGAGGTTCAGCTGGCCGAGCCCGAGCGCGACGGCGACGAACAGGGCGAACACGGCGAGCGCCGCCCATCTGGCCCATCCCGCCGGGAACTCAGCGGGCGGGGCGAGCCTCGTGCTGCCGGTCATGTCTCGGATGCTACGGCCGGCGCGGCGCGGCCGGCCATCCGCGGCCCGCAGGGTCACAGGACCGTCCGGCGGGCGGCCAGGGCGGTGAACGCCACCGCCAATGCCGCCACCGCCGCCAGCGACCCGGTAGCCGGCCCCAGGCCCAGCCACGGCTCGCGCACCGCGTTGGTCAGCAGGGTCAGCGGGAGTGGGCCGGCGATATGCCGCACCGCGGAGCCCATCACCTGCGGCGGCGGACCGCCGGCGCCGAGCAGGAACGACGGGAAGAAGATCAGCAGCCCGACGGCCTGGGCGGACCGGGCCGACGGCAGCAGCGAGCCGAGCAGCACCCCGAGGCTCACGAAGGCCACCGCGCCCAGCGGCAGCGCGGCCGCCACCCGCCACCAGTCCTGTACGGCGGGGATGCCGTACACCGGCACGGCCACGATCAGCAGCAGCCCACAGGCGACGGTGACCGTCACGAGCCCGATGATGAGCTCGGCGATGGCAAACGACCAGCGCGGGAAGCCGGCGGCGGCAAAGCGCCGCAGCACACCGCGCTCCCGGTAGGACGCCAGGTGGACCGGCAGCATCACCAGCCCCGTCGCGGCGATGACAACAGTGAGGTAGGAGGCCACGTACCAGTGCGCGGGATTGACGCCGTCGAACGCGGGGGTCGGGGCGGTACCGAACGCACCGCCGATGATCAGCATGGTCACGATCGGGAACGCGAACACGAACGTGAGTACGAGCGGATCGCGCATCATCAGCCTCAGCTCCGCCCGGACGAGCCGTCCCACCGCGGTGCTCACCGCCGTCCTCCAATCAGTTCGCTGCGTGCCGGAACGGGTGCCTCCGCGGCCGGCCCGGGCTCGAGCAGGCTCAGCAGGGCGTCGTCGAGGTTGGGAACGTGGACGCTCAGGTCGTCCGGCACCGATCCCCAGAGCACCAGCGTCGCGCCGACGTGCGCGATGATGCGCCGGTCGCCGTGCACCGTGATCCGTGCGCCTGCCCGCTCCACGTCGCGCACGCCGTTGAGCTGGCGAAGCTGGTCCAGCAGCGGCGCTGGCGGGCCCGGCAGGCTGAACCGGACCGTCGCCCTGCGGGCGTGCCGGTCCACCAGCTCCGCCGGTGTCCCGGCGTCGAGCACACGGCCCGAACCCACCACGACGATCCGGCCGCAGAGCGCCTCGGCCTCGTCCATCTCGTGCGTCACCAGCAGCACCGTCGTGCCGTCCTGGTGCAGTTGCCGCACGGCGGCCCACACGTTGCGGCGGGCGGCCGGGTCCAGGCCCTGGGTCAGCTCGTCGAGGATCACCAGGCGCGGGCTGTTGAGCAGCGCGAGCACGAGGAACAACCGCTGGCGCTCCCCTCCGCTCAGAGATGAGAACACCGATCGGCGGCGCCCGGCCAGCCCGAACCGCTCCAGCAGTTCGCCGCCATCGCGGGCCCGGGAGGTGGCGAACAGGGCCAGCGCCTCCGACACGCGCAGCCGGTCCGGCAGCGCCGAGTCCTGCAGCTGGCTGCCGACCAGCGGCCGCAGGTGCTCGGCCTGCGTGACGGGGTCATAGCCGAGAACGCTCAGCACCCCCGCGTCCGGCCTGCGCAGCCCCTGGATGCACTCGACCGTCGTTGTCTTCCCCGCGCCGTTGGCGCCGACGAGGCCGACGATCTCACCCGCGCGGACGTCGAGGTCCAGGCCATGCACGACCACTCTGGCCCCGTACGTCTTGCGCAGGCCTCGTACGGTCACCACATCACGTTCCGTCATGTCCTTAATCCTTGTGACGTCAGAGCGCCCGCGCATCGCCCCGTGGGTAGAACCGGCCCTCTGACCCTGGGTAGAGAACGCTGGCTGGGCGGCACCGAACTCGCGGCCAGCAGTGCAGGCGAGGGCAGTGCAGGCGAGGGCAGTGCAGGCGAGGGCAGTGCAGGCGAGGCACGGAGCACGCGAGGAGCGGAGCAGGCTCCGGGAGGCTGAATCGGCCCACGCCTTACGGCAGGGGCCGCGACGGGGACGGCCGGATGCGCCGGAACTGCGTGACGGCAGCCGACAGGGTGAACAGCGCGGCCCCGTACGGGCCGGCCACCCACACCGGCCAGGGATAGGCCAGGTGGCCGGTGGTGCCGCTGACCAGGGCCCAGACAACCAGATTGATCGAAACGGCGGCCAGCCAGATCGTCCACAGCACTTTCAGCGCCGTCGGCAGATCGGCGAGGACGCCGCACCGGGTGACGCGGGCCGGCGGCGCAACGGCGCGCCGCCCCGGCTCCTGCCTGGCCGCCGAGGCCGCCATTGGCAGGTCGGCATGCAGCGGGGCGAGGTCGCCGTAGGTCACCGCCTGGTAGGCACGCCCCATGCGGTCCACGTACTCTTCCATCTTCAGGCGGCCGTCCTCCACCGCGCTGCGCAGCCGGTCCACGACCTCCTGCCGGTCACGGTCCGAGGCCCGCATCTGGTGCCGATCGTCCATCTCGCACGCCTCCGCCCGATATCGGGGTACTGGCCCGCATCCATCGTTGCGATGCGGGCACATGCGCGCATCAACCCCCGGGTAGATCCGGCCCTCGTACTGCAGGTAGAGAGCAACCGGGCCCCGGACCGCGCAGGCTGGCCGCCCGCTCCCTGCCAGGCGTCGCGCGGCTACCGCGGCGCGTCGTCCCGGATGGTGTGCGGGGACGTGAGCCCGGCGCCGGTGTTGAGCACGACCACCTCGTCAGCCTCGGACAGCCATCCGGACTCGCGTAGCTGGCGGACTGCCGTGATGCAGGCCGCCCCTTCTGGGCAGATGAAGGCGCCTTCCAGCCGGGCGACCTGCCGCTGGTCCGCGAGCAGCGCCTCGTCGTCCACGGCGAGGGCGATCCCGTCGGTCGCATACAGGGCGTCCAGCACGAGGAAATCCCCGAGGGCCTTGGGGACCGTGAGGCCGAAGGCGACCGTCCGGGCATGGGGCCATGGCTCGCTGCGGCTGGCCCCGCTGGCGAACGCCTTCACGATGGGGGCGCAGCCGGCCGCCTGGACGGCCACCAGCCTCGGCAGCTGCCGGCCGGTCCAGCCGAGCTCGCGCAGTTCCAGCAGCGCCTTGTAGATGCCGATGATCCCCACCCCGCCGCCGGTGGGGTACACGATGACGTTGGGCAGCCGCCAGCCGAGCTGCTCAGCGATCTCGAAGCCCATGGTCTTCTTTCCCTCGACCCGGTAGGGCTCCTTCAGCGTGGACACGTCCTGGTATCCGCCGCGGGCCGTCACAGCCGCCGCGACCAGCCTGCCCGCATCCGCGATGTCCCCGTCGGCTGCCCGCAGCTCGGCGCCCGCGGCCGTGCACTCGGCGCGGGTGATCGCCGGCGCGCCGGCGGCCATGACGATGAGGCTGGGTATCCCGGCCCGGGCCGCGTAGGCCGCCCACGCGGCCCCCGCGTTTCCATTGCTCGACATGGCGATGCCGCTGACGCCGAGCTCGACGGCGCGGGACACGCCCACGCTGGCGCCACGTGCCTTGAAGGTCCCGGTGGGGAGGAGGCCCTCGTCCTTCATCAAGAGCCGGGGCACCCCCAGCGCCCTGCCCAGCCGCCGCATGGCCAGCAGCGGCGTCATGCCCTCGCCCAGGCTCACCACGCCCCCAGCGCCGGAGACCGGCAGCAGCTCGTGATAGCGCCACAGGTTCGCCGTGCGGAGCGCGATCTCGTCGCGATCAACGTGCGCGGCGACCCGCTCGATGTCGTACCGCGCGAGCATCGGCGAGCCACACGCGCAGGTGCCCTGCACCTGGGTGGCGTCATGACGGGCGCCGCACTGCGCGCATGCCAGATGGGAGAGGGCCGAATATGACCTCGACACCAGCGTTCCTCCTGCGCTCGGCTGACTCCCCGGTATAAGCCATGCCCGGTGCTGCCATGGCCGGATCCCGCTGTTCCGCAGACGCGGCCGGGGTAGGTCCAGGCCCACCCGGGAACTAGGTGCCGCCCCATGGCGCTGCGGGCGTGCCAGGTCCACGATTGGCGCTATGGGTATCCTCGTGAAGCTCTTGTGGATCAAGCTCTGGTGGAGGATGCTCCGCAGGCTGCTGCGTTGCATGGGCTGGGGCGCTGTGCTGGTGCCGGTGGCCGCGGTGGGCATGGCAGTGTTCGGCGTGAGCCTGTGGACGATCGCGGCGGTGGCGCTCGCGGTGGTCGTGGCCGTCCGGCGGCCGGCCGAGGCGGCCGCCCTGGTGCCGGTCACGATGCTCTGCATGGGGATCAGCGCGCTGATGGTGGCCGCGGCCATGCCGGGATTCTCCGGCGGCTGGGCTCAGGCCAGCGTGCTCGTCGCGCGGCCGGTGACCATCATGATGCGCTTGTCCGGCGCGGTGCCTGTGCAGCCCGGCAACGAGACCGCGATCAAGGGAGCCACGCCGGGCGAGGCTGCCGCGCAGCGCAAGGCTGCCGGGCACGGCGAGGTTGCCGGGCAGGGCATGACGGCCGGGTGGGCCTATCTGGTCCTGCCGGGAAACCTGGCCCGGCCCGCCGTCATCGACGCGCCGCCGGCCGGCATAGCCGGGCAGGATTCGTGGCGCCTGCTCAAGGGAGGTCCGCCCGCCACCATCGTCCACCGGAACCCCGGCCCGGCGGGCCCGGTACTGCGCCCCGGTCCCATCAAGAAGCGTTTCGTGCCTGCTGATCGTGGCCCATGGCGGGGCCGGCTCCTTGTTCCGCTGGGTCTGCTGCTGCTGACGCTCGGGCTGTGGCTCTTCCCCCGTACGCTGGCCCGCCTGCGTGCCCGGGCGGACATACTGGCGCCGGATCTGCAGGCATGGATGCTGGCCAACCGCTGGGCTGTCCTCCTGGTTCCGGTGGCCCTGATCGGCCTGACGGTGTTCGGCGTGCGACCGTGGACGGTGGCGGCCGTCCTTGCCGCCCTCATCGTCGTGGCCCGGTGGCCGAGGATAGCCGCGGACCTGGTGCCGATCGCGCTGGCCGCCTTCGCGGTCCGCGGGTTCATGATCGCAGCGAGCTGGGCGTCGCTGGCGGGGGGCTCTGGGCCGGCGGTGATGTTCGGCGCCGTCCCCGTCGACAGCCGATCGGCGGCGTTGCTGGCCGGGGCCGAGGCAAGCGCATTCCTGGCGTTCGGCGCGTGGCTGGTCCCGCGGACGATCGGCGC
>WNGD01001458.1_pt1 | contig 29237 bp, 24 predicted proteins | sample 5400671 | NCBI WGS metagenome assembly WNGD01 (sample SAMN13153369, study PRJNA577476) | soil metagenome | isolation source: 40 cm soil or saprolite under grassland replicate 2 | place: USA:California | collected 2016-06-15
CACTGGATGCACGTGACGTGCACGCCGACTCTCACTCACTATCACGTGGATAAGAGTCGAGGTCAGAGAGCACTCTCCGCCATCGGGATCTTGGCGCATTTCAGCGGGATCTCGATTGCTCGCATTCGCGGCTATTTGTCGACGCTGTGCAAACAAGGTATGCCTTTGTTGTCGTCTTTGCAAGCCACTCTTTGTGGTCATCCTGTCCTTCCCTCTCTCTAGCGGACCTAGGCAGTAACGATTCTTCATGAAAATGCTGGTAAAGTGACATCAATAACGTAGAACGGGCGTAACAATATGATTGAGTATGAGCAAATGACTTTATACACTCCCTGGAAGGATGTGGACATCCCAAAACCCACCAGGCTCCCCTCCCTTCTCAAATGGGCCGGAGGCAAAGAGCAAGAACTTAAATACATCCTACCCTTAATTCCATCCTTCAACAACTACTATGAACCTTTCGTTGGTGGTGGAGCCGTCTTTTTTGCCATCCCATCTTCCCAAAAATTTATCAACGACAAATCTCCTGAACTATTCACTTTCTATAGAATGGTTGCCGAACAAAATCCCGCCTTCTTCTCCGTTTTAGATGCCCTTCTCCATAGCTGGCAATGCATCAGCAACATTGTAGATCGTAGAGCTGTAGACCTTATTCACTTATATACGGCCTATTCCAGGGATGAATACTCAGTTGCACAAATGCAGAACCAGCTTATTACCTTTATCTCATCTCACACCGAGGAATTTCACCAATTATGTGCTACCCTTCTTGACAACACTACTGAGTATTTTATACAAGAGATTCGCCGCAACCTGTTCAGCAAAACCCGGCGCATGAAGGAGATCGAACATAAAAAAGGCCAGTTGCCTGAAGTTGATATCGTAGCGAATATAGAAAGTGCCTTAAAAAGTGCCTTCTATATGCATCTTCGCCATCTCTATAATAAAATAGATGCCTATAACATACCACCTGAACTGGCATCAGCAATCTTTTTCTTTGTGCGCGAAAACGCCTATGCCTCCATGTTCCGTTATAACAGTCGCGGCGAATTCAATGTTCCCTACGGAGGCATATCTTACAATCGCAAAGACCTGGCACGTAAGATCGCCTATATGCGCTCACCTGCTGTGCGCCTCCACTTCGAGCATACGGTGATCGAGAATATGGATTTTGAAGCTTTTCTCTGCAAACACGTTGCGCAGGCCAATGATTTCATCTTCTTAGACCCGCCCTACGATAGCGAATTTAGTACTTACGCCCAAAATAAGTTTGGCAAACACGATCAAGAACGCCTGGCTGATTATCTATCAGATCACTGCCAGGCGCAATTCATGCTGGTCATTAAAAACACGCCCACCATCCTCAACCTGTATGCTCACAAGGGATTAACCATCAGAGCCTTTGATAAGAAATATTTGGTTAGCTTTCAAGATCGCAATAATAGAGATGCAGAACACCTGATCATCACCAACTATTAATGTAAGAAGTAATAGAAGCACAACCTCAGTATGCCTTTTTCATCCCACCACTTACAAAAAATAAGGTAATCACCTGATATTGTCAAGTCGATTACATTTGCTATAGTATGAGGAGGAACATATTGGAATTCTTAGATTTATGCCTGTCTATCTTAGAGGAAACGCTGCTAATGCAGGATGTTGCCCCTTTGCACATACAAGAAGCTGAAGAGCTTGTGTCTATTGCCGATGCCTGCCTCGGGGGACTCAGTGGTCGCTCGGCTCTATTGATTGGGCCGGAAGAGCAGCGACAACCCTACCGGTATTTGCTGCAACGAGCTGCTATGAAACAGATTTATCAGGAAGATACACCTCGTCATGCTTCTGCAACTATCCCATATGTCCAACTTTTGATCAGTATACCGCCACCCTCATTGCCCGTGCCGGTGATAACTGCGGCTACCATTGCTCAAGGATGTATTGGTCGGCGTACTCCCTTGCTCATCTTTGATTTATCGCAAGCCGAGCCCTCTGTCGAAGAACTGGCTGGACTCCTCCCCGCTGTCTGTCTCTACACACCTGAAGACTTGCACTATATTTTTGCCAAATTTCGACCAGGACTTTGCCCGTTATAATAATTTTTGGTAACGCAGCCTTTCAAAGAAGGCGTTGCAAAAAACAGTAGACAAGATGCAAAAACAACCCCATTTATGGTAAACTACAGAGGATAGATTTTCTCCGTGCAGATAGATGTAACGGAGTTTATAGGAGTTGCACGCTCCTATGTCGACGTGTGAGTATCCTCACCTTCGCAATAAAACTTTCTATGGATAGAGTATATTAGAGGAACTGATGGAAGTTATTAAAATCTCACCACGTGGCTATTGCTACGGCGTAGTTGATGCATTGCAAATAGTTCGTAAAACTGCTAAAGATCCTACTGTACCACGGCCTATCTATATTATTGGGCAGATCGTCCACAATCGCCATGCCATTACTGAACTCAGCAATCTCGGTGTGATTACCCTCGATGGCCCCGATCGTGCTAGCATCCTGGAACAAGTCACCGAGGGTACGGTTATCTTTACCGCTCATGGCGTCTCACCCCTTGTCAAACAACGCGCACGCGAGCGTGGCCTCTATTGTATTGACGCCACCTGTCCCGATGTGACTGTTACTCATGATCTCGTGCATGATCTCGTCAGCAAGGGCTACTACATTCTCTATATTGGCAAAAAGGGCCATCCTGAACCGGAAGGCGTGCTGGGCGAAGTGCCGGGCCATATCAGTCTGGTCGAAAGTGAAGCTGACGTCGAGGCCCTGGCACTTACGCCTGAGCAGACAAAGAAACTGGCCGTCTCTACCCAAACCACATTGTCTCAGTGGGATACCCGCCGCGTCATTGCCTACATCAAGACGCGTTATCCGCACGCCGAGGTGCATATAGATATTTGTGCCGCCACCCAGACGCGCCAGGAAGCGGTGGCAGACCAGGCCAAGGGAGCTGACCTTACTATCGTCGTTGGCGACCCGCGCAGCAACAATACTAATCGCCTCGTGCAGGTATCTCAGGAACTGGCCGGGGTACCGGCAGTACGTATTGAAGACCTTTCTCAACTGAACACCGACTGGCTCAAAGGCAAAAAGCGCGTCGCTGTTACCGCCGGTGCCTCAACGCCAAGTCAGTTAACACGTGAGGTGATCCACTACCTCGAACAATATTCGGCTGAATAACTGTGCTCAGGGCGACCACCAGGGTCGCCCCTACATTTAGCATTCCAGGGGATCCTCGTGGTCACCCTGGAATTCTTGAAACAGAACATCATGAAAACATTTCGACAAGAATTAGTACTTTGTACGCCTCAACAACTTGAGGAAGTATATCGTCTCTGGGGTATGCGTGGGCTGACTGACACCCGCTCCTCCTCGCGTCAGGATATCCTGTTCCAACGTATTAAAGACCCTATCGCAGCCCGTTTTGTCTGGGAATATCTTTCCGAGAATGAGCGCGACATCTTATATCAACTGTTGCATCACTCTGCCCGCGGTGGCACACGACGCGACGTAATCCAGCAGAAAGCGCAGATTTCGCCGGCGCAACTGGCAGTAGCTATTGCCAACCTTGAACACTATCTTCTCATTCAGGAGCAAACGACGACTGTGCGTGTACAGCCGACGGCTGTGCGTAGCACCAAAAATAAGGTCGTCTCCATAAGTGAGCAGGTCATCTTGCTGGCCGCCTATCCAGAAAATGCCGATGCCCTCTACACTGCCGGAAAGGAGTTTTTCTCACCCAAGTCTGATCGCTCCCAGATGACGCTCGATAAAATCATGAACCAGTTTTATTATGGCAATCTGGACCTCGTTGCCACTCACTACAACCTGCCCAACGTTGCTCAACGCCCTGCATACCTTCGATGAATACGCTATTGCTTTCGACACGTTCTCCGGGCAACAGCGCGTACTTTTTATACCCTCGAATATCTATAACAATCTGCGCCAGGCAGCTCTCCATCCAATCCAGGCAGAAGTACCTTTGGCCTTTGTCCCTCTCGCTTCTCCGCCTGAAGTCATACATGCTGGCCATACCTCTGCCATCTATGATCTGGCGATTATTCTCGGTGCTGTCTACCAGCAAAATATCGAACCAACCCAGGCAGGTACTGTTCCCAAACGTATCGCCAACAAGATGATCCTGCCACTCCTGCATGGCAAGCCGCGCTACCGCTTCATGGGTGACAATAATGAATATCTCGAGATGATCTTTCAAATAGCTAAGGAACTCGGCCTGATCCAGCTCTCCAAAAACACAATGGATGGCATGAAACAACGCTACGAGCCCGGCGCACAGTTAGAACAGTGGGCACAATTGCACCTTGAGGAGCAGGCCCGCAAACTGGTGCAGTGTTGGACGAAAAGCTTTCACTGGCTGGATATCAATGGCGCAAACTTTCACCAGTGGGACCCCTACTACTGGAATCCGATTGTGGCCCGTGCTTCGCTAGTTGAACACCTCAAAGATTGTATAGCAGGGCAATGGTACAGCGTCGCTTCGCTGCTACAAAAAATCTGGGATAAGGACCCCTTTGAGCTACGCCCCCCCCATTATAGCCAGCGTAGCGCCAATCGTCGTACCACTGCAGCTATGCGAGCTAAGTGGAATAGCTGCGAAGGTGAAGTCTACACGGGGATGCTAGCATCTACGCTCTATGAGTTTGGTCTGGTGACTCTCGGCTACCAGCAAGCCTCACAACCCGAAGCTGGCAAACCTGTCAATCCTGAGTTCTTCATGCTCACCGATGTAGGGGCTGCCGTTCTCTCGACTAAAGAGAAGCTTCCTTCCACAATGACATCTGGCTCTCAAGGACTGATCGTGCAGCCCAATTTTGAACTGCTCTTGCTGCAACCCGATATACCTACGTTGTACAGCATCTTACCATTTGCTCAGGTGAATCAAGTTGAAATGGTCAGTCGCCTGACGATGACCAAGGCTTCGCTGTTGCGCGGCGTCGAAGCTGGTTATGATATAGAGGAGATATTGGAAATCCTCGCCGAACGCAGCCAGAAAGAGATACCACAAAATGTCGCCTATACCCTGCGTGATTGGGTAAAGCTCTACAAAGACATCAAAATCTCCCAAGTCCTGCTGCTCGAAGTCTCCAGCGAAGCCGCGGCTGACGAACTTTCTTCGTCCAGCAAGTTTAAAGAGTTTAACCTGCGTAAAATCGCTCCCCGTATGCTTCTAGTTAGTAACGATGTTAATGTGCAAACATTGAGGAATAACCTCAATAAAGAAGGTGTCATCGTACGTATAAACGGTGAAATCTTCACCCGTCAAAACCGCTATGCGTATTCCGGCTATTGATAAAAGGTGTTTTGATGCTGGGCCGTTTGGCAGTCGGCGACTGCCAAACGGCCCAGCATCAAAACACCTTTTGCGAACCACCGCGAGTGGTGAGGAGTCCTAAAGAGTTACCATCTTTTTACTTTTGGCATGCCTCAATAATCTGCAATGCCTGCTCACGTGCATCCAGCGAAATAAGCGTCAGCACTTGCTGGAAGATGACATGGCGCATCAGGCTACGTCGAAACTCCTGCTCATCCATTTCTCCCCTTCCTGCTGTCTCCTGCCCACCGCCTATACGTTGTTCGAGCTTACGCAGCTTCAACACAAAAAAGGCTAAGCGGAGCAACTCAAAGCGGCGTATCTGCTCCATCGTTTCTAAAAGGCCATTCTCTGGGAACAAGTTGTTATATAACCTATTTAAATCGGACATCTGTCGCTCGCTGTTTCTGCTTATGCTAGGAACCATAGTCTATTCTCCTAATCGAAACGATGCATAGTTGTTGTGGGAAGAAAGTGGGAACGCAACACATTGATACGTGCTGCTTGCAGTCCCTACATTTGGTCCCTTTAGGGCAGTCCATCCATACAGTCACATTTCTCTCTACATCTGCAATTCTACCAGCTAGAAGCTGAGTCTGTGTGGAGAACAAGTAAGGGATCGGTTAAGAAACAAGCGAACGTCGTTGAGATTCTGTAACATATTGTTGTGATTCTGTAACATGTGCGAGGGACATGGCAGCGCGGGGCATGGCAGCGCGGGACATGGCAGCGCGGGACATGGCAGGGGCAAGCCCTGCCACTACTATACTACGGCTTCGCCAGCCGACGGATTCGTATATAGTAGTGGCAGGGCTTGCCCCTGCCATGGAAAGCTTGCTCTTGCTCCTGCCAGGGGCAGCATGCTCTAAGTACATAGAAATATATCCACCCAAAATGGCTATATTCCATCCCTTTTTTTATGCTAGAGGATTTCGCTCGTTGGAAAAAAGTGGAACCTATCATGGTTCAGCATGAACAACATATTTTGAGGGAGGAATTTAGAGCGTATGAAAAAGACCCTATTTTACGCTGGTATTGCCGCTGCTATTCTTTGCATCATTCTAGGTATCTACTACCTGATTCCAGGAATCTACCACTTCGTGGGTTATAGTAACCATCGTGCCGTTACGATGACTGCTCATAAGCTCTACGCCGGTGCATTTTTTGTACTGGCCGTGATTGGTGCTGCTATCGCCTTTTTCACGCGTCCCAACCAAGTCAGACAAGCATAAACTGCCACAAACAGGTACAGGTCGGTTGCCTGTGCAGCCGATCCGTATCTGTCAGCGGTCTTATTGTGGCCCCATGAGGGTGTGGCGAATAAGCATGAGGTGTGTTAGTGGACCGAGGCCACCAGGAACAGGAGTCACAAAAGAAGCTACCTCTTGTACATCGGCTTGCTGCACATCCCCCACTACCTTACCATCAAGCGCATTAATGCCGGCATCGAATACAATTGCCCCCGGCTTTATCATATCCGCCGTGATCAGAGCTGGGCGTCCCGCGCTCACCACGAGAATATCAGCCGTACGTGTGATACTCGCCAAATTCGGCGTATATGAATGGCAGATGGTCACCGTTGCATCTTGTTGCATTAAGACCAGGGCTGCGGGCTTACCGCCAATATTACTTCGTCCAACAATTACCACGTGCCGACCGGCTACGTTAATCTTGGCATCCTGCACTACCGCTAAAATGGTATCAGCCGTTGAAGGAATGAAGCTGGGGAAGCCCAGCAGCAAGTTACCAGCGTTGCGTGAGCCAAGCCCATCAACATCCTTTTCTGGCCGCAGCACATCGGTCACAATACGCTGGCGGATATGTGCTGGCAAGGGCAACAACAGCACTACACCATCAGTGGTCGCATCATCATTGAGCGTAGCCACTTCGTTGCGTAACTTTTCCTCGGTAATCTCGAATGGATATGCCCGTATTACACAGTCTACACCAATCATCTGGCAAGAACGTGCCAGCTGTCGGCTATAGACCGCGGCAGCCGCATCATGTCCCGCCACCAACTGGGCCAAGCGCACCGGACGCTGATGTTGCTCACGAAACTTTTCTGCCTCCTCACGTAACGCTTCCGTCATACGCTTCACAAGAGGTTTGCTATCATAAATAACTGCTGGCATTTAGGCGTACCTTTCAAGTAGATCGCGTCTGATCATAGCTTCTCGCTGAGTATGGACTCTGCTCTTTCTCTTGTCAAGGCTAGTCACCCCCATGACGACCGCAAGGGTCGTCACTACTATATACGGCGGGCACAGCGGGCATGAGACGTAGTATAGTAGTGACGACCCTTGCGGTCGTCATGTGGCGGGGCGGTCGTCATGTGGCGGGGCGGTCGTCATGTGGCGGTCGTCATGTGGCGGGGCGGTAGCCATACTGTCGTTTCTCGCCTCGTGTGGACTTTTCAATCGCCCTGCCGTAAGTCTCTTTCCCTTGCCCTCTCGTCTATTATCCGCTATACTATCTTTAGCTTTTCCGCTTGCTCTGTCTAGTAACCACTGATGCTGGCTCATAAAGAGAGAGCAGCAACGAGCACCGCCGGTCACAAGCAAAGACGTCTATAGTAAGCTCTATTTTTCTGCAAGAAAAGGAGTACGATCATGGCTGACAATAAGATCTCTGATTCTGCCTCGACACTGCTCACATCCTTTCATGAGGCAAACGAAGCTGTGGTAAAGCACATGGTAGGGGCCCAGGAGCGTAATCGGAAAATAGCGGAAAGCTTCTTTATCGAAGGGATGGGAGTACTCACCGCTAACCAGAAAGCAGTCGAGGATATGGTAGCCGCGCAAGAGCGTAGCGTCCAGTATACCCAACGCTTTTTCACAGAAGGCATGGAGGTTCTCAAGGCCAATCAGGCTGCCGCGCAGAGTCTACAAGCTGCGCAAGAGCACAACATGCAGTATGTCCAGCGCTTCTTTACGCAAGGGATCGAGGCACTCAAGAGCCAGACGGATAGTATGCGTGCGTTGATGCAGGATCTGGAGCAGCAGTTAAACAAGCAGCGCGAAGCACTTCAAACGCTAACACGAGCACCGATGGAAATGACCCTTGATATTCTCTATGCCCCGCTCGCTGCCTATCAGAAAGCACTGGATGCTGCAGAGACCGTTACCCGAGAGAGCTTCAAGCAGGTTCAGCAGATGACGGATCAGATGTGGCAAGCAGCCCCGCCTCCCGATGAGCCGCATGGTAAGTAAATCCACATGTAGCCATTTTGTACTATTTATACCACAAAGAGAGGATTTCCATGGCCGCAGACTGTTCATTTGATATAGTTTCACAGTTTGATGAACAAGAGCTCGTCAATGCCCTTGACCAGACACGTAGAGAGGTGCAGACCCGTTATGACTTGAAGGACACCAAAACCGAGATCGCACGCAGCCAGGATGCTATCACCATCTTGACCGATAGTTCGCTCACCCTTAAAAATGTGCGCGACATCCTGGAATCGAAAGCGATACGGCGTCAGCTCTCACTCAAAATTTTTAAGCCTGGCAAGGAAGAGAATGCTGCTGGTGGCAAAGTACGCCAGATCATCCAATTACAGCAGGGGCTCTCGCCGGAGCTTGCCAAAGAAATGAGCAAGTACATCCGCGAGAACTTCCCTAAAGTGCGACCCCAGATTCAAGGAGACGCTATCCGCGTCACTGCCAAAAGCCGTGACGAACTTCAGGCTGTAATTTCTCTGCTCAAACAGAAAGACTATCCCGTCGCACTCCAATTCATTAACTACAGGGGGTAATTCTGCTCTCAGGATATAAGGTACTTTAGTACCAAAAAGTGAGTCCTGGCAGAGTTTTGTAGTAACCTAGTTCTAACCGGACTGGTTGGTCCTGTTGGTGCGATACGTTGCACCTCTCTAATATGGATTCAATCGACTATATGAGAAAGTGAACCTTTCATGCCTGGGAACCGACAAGTTTTTAGTACGGCCATGAATACCGCCGATCGTTATCGCTGGGATAGTCAATGGGAACAGGCAGCCCAGGAATACCAGCGAGCGTTGGCGGAGTTCCCAGATGATGCTATGGCGCGTGGTGGGCTGGGTTTTTGCTATATGCAGACCAAGCAGTGGCAGAAAGCACTGAATGAGTACGAATATACTCTAAAGCGTGACCCTAGCAACGTTATTGCTTTAAGTAAAACAGCTGAACTCTACGGGATACTTAACCGGCGCGATGATGCCTATAATGCATATCTTCATCTCGCAGATTTGTACTCACAGGCAGGTCAGGGAGCGCGTGCCGAAGCCGCCTGGCAAAAAGCCGTCCAGCTCTCTCCTGGCGATCCTGAGCCTCATGAACGTCTCGCCGCATATTATTTTGGGAAAAAAGATATCGCTTTTATGATCCAGGAGCGTCTGGCCGCCGCTCAGGGATATTTACAACGTAATGATTCCGCATCTGCGCGTACACAATGTGAAGAGGTGCTACGTGCAGACGCACATAATATACAGGCGCAACAGATGCTCGCCATGATCAAAGGACAATCAGCATCTGGCCCCCTTCCACAAGGAGCGGGTGCAACGTTTTCATCGGCAACGGGTACATCGTCTGGCCCGTTGACCTATACAGGAAACCCGGCGGTTTCAATGGGTAATATAAGCGGAGGTAATACAAGCGTCATGAACATGGGCAACTTTGGTGGAGGAGGGAATAATTCTGGACCGTCTCTTGCCACAACAGGCATGGTTGGCGGAGGTATGAACCCTAATTCACATAAACGAGTTACTGCCAGTCAGGTCACAGGTATTTTGAGGCAAGCTCAAACATATCAAACCCAGGGGCGTTTTAATGATGCTATCGACCTCTGTGAACAGATTCTCGAAAGTGGCTTTGATCGACCTGATGCACGCTACTTCCTAGGTTGGCTCTATCAAGAACAGCAGCGTTGGGACGAGGCGATTTCTCAATTCCAAATGCTGCTCAACGATCCTGACTATGCTCTTTCCTGTTATTACGCACTCGGTCAGTGTTACCGGGCGAAGGGGGATCTGCGTACCGCTACCATCCACTTTGATGAAGCCGTTGATCGCGTCAACCTCGATGCTCTGACCCCCGAAGAATCTGATCAACTTGTGCAGCTCTGCCAGGAAGCAGCAGAAGCGCATCGCGCCATGGGTGAAATGGAGCCAGCTCTTACCGTCTACAATGCCTTGCTGGGGTTCTTACAGAGCCGTGGCTGGAACGCTCAAATAGCTCAGGTGGAGTTTATGTTGCAGCAGATGCAAAATGCTCCCGCCTCGGATCGGCCTTTTACACCATCACCTCAACAACAACCACAACAACAGATGGGATATCCCCAGCAACCGTCAGCACAGGACGCTGCTACCATGGCCCCCAACATGGGCAATATGCTTGCTGGGACTCCTGGCAATCCAGCTGTACCACCGGCTTCAGCACAATTGCCTGCCTCGCCCCAAATGCCGATCCCTGGCGCCAACAACACTGTTGGCGAACTACCCGACTGGCTAACTGGCATTTTGAGCGATGCCGATAAGACACAACTTGCTAATAAGTCAGCTGCTGTTCCTGCACCCGCTCCATCACCAGCAGTTCCTACTGCTGTCTCGCCAGCCATTGACGAACAGCCGACAACCGAACACGTCGTTCCACCTTTGCCAGCTAGCAGCAATGGAGCCACTGCCTCAACAGAAACGGCGGCTCTGCATCCTGTTCAGCCAGCAAGTCCTCCAGCAAATACAGCGTCAGCAGCGGCTCCTGCTGCACAACCACTTTCGTCCTCATGGCTTACCGAAGATGCTAAACCCGCTAATACTACGCGCATCATCCCGCCAGAACCTGAACAGACTCAGCCTGAGCAACCACAACCATCGGCGAAACAGCCCGAGCCTCAAGTGCAGGCACCTGCGGCTCCAGTGGCACCAGTACCTCCCGCACGTGTAGCAGAGGTTGCCCCTGCCGCACCCGAGCCTGTTGATAAAATGCTTCCACCACCGACAGTGATCGCTACGCCTTCATCATCAATTTTGGAGCAGCTTAGCCCCGTCTTACCAAGCTCACCGACCAGGACAACGGCCCGTGATGCAGAAGACCTACTCAGCCAGATAGCTGGTTCCAGTCACAAGGATGAGGCACTCAAACAGGTGGCTGAGGCCGTGTTATCTAGTACCGCCTCTCTGCCTGAAAACATTCGCTTGCAGGTTGTGCAATCCATGCAGGATATCCAGAAGTATATCAACCATGGTCTGCTCACTCCGGCAACTGAAGAATGTCTGCGCGTTATCGATATGGCTCCCCAGTATTTGGATGTTCATCAGATATTGTGTGAGATTTATGTTCGCCAGGGAAGAGTTGAGCAAGCTATCACTAAATATGCCATCCTTGTTGATACCTACATTGTCAATGGTCGTCACGATGACGCTATTGCCACCTATCGACGCATTCTGCAGCTGGAACCCAATAATCTAACCTATCGTATGCGCCTGATTAATCTGCTCTCCTCACAAGGCAACAAAGAAGACCTGCTGCGTGAGCGCACTCTGGCTGCCGAGTCGTATTTGCGCCTCGGCTACATGGATCGTGCTCTCACCGAGCTTGAACAAGCTTTGCAGGAGAGTCCGACCAGCGTCTCCACCCGTTTGAACTATGCCCTGGCTTTACAGAAATTGGGGCGCACCCAGCAGGCTGTCGCAGAGTACCAGCGTGTGCTCCAGGTCGATCCGCGCAATATTTCCGCGTTGGTGCGCTGGCACATTGCCATGATCACCAGCCTTGGTACCAGCCGCGCTACTACGCTGGAAGTGCTTACTCGTATTCGCTGGCAACTGCGCGGCGAGGGACAGCGCAACTACGACACGGTGCTGCGTGAATACAATCAGGCTAGCGAGACCTATCCCAATAACGCCGATGTCTACTTCGCTTTGGGACAGGTACACCAGCAGGCTGGCTACTTCGATAGGGCCATTGATGTCTATACGCTGGCGATGCGTGATAGTACCATCGAGGTGCTGGCTCGCGTCAGTGCTGCCCAATGTTTGCTCTCGCAGGGCAAGCCAGAAGCGGCAATTAGCCAGTTAGAGCACGCACTGCAGATGGTGCGGAGAGCTATTCCAGGAACCACCATCGACCCCACTATCTGGGCGGCACGCCCACGCGAAGAGGGCGAAGAGCATCAAGCCCCCGAAGTAGAAATCTCCATGCTGCTTGCTAAAGCCTACGGACGCATCGGCAAGCAGGAACAAATGCAAGCTCTTCTACGCCAGATCAAACAGAGTACAACCTACCAGGACGAAGTGGCCTCGGCTCTGGCCGAGATTTCCGCTCGTCAGGGAGATGTTGAGAATGCCTTGCAGGAGTACTCCGACCTTGTGCGTCACTATCGTCGCAAGCGACAGACCGAAAATGCCCTCAGCGTTCTTAACGAAATGGTGCATATGGCTCCTGAAGACCCACGTGCCCATGATGAACTGGCCAATATTTACGTTAGCCGCGGCTTGCTGGATGAGGGTATCGCCGAACTGCGTCTGCTGATGGACATTTACCAGCGTCGCAATCAGCGGGAGCAAGCCGGTCAGGCTTTGGAGCGCATCGGTAACATTTACGCTGAGATGGGTAATCCCGAAGAAGCTCTCATCAATCTGCGTCGCGCCGCCGAACTTGCCCCGCAATCTCTGGAGCTTTTGCGCGAAGTCGTCGGTTTTTGCTTGCAGTTGGGTCGCTCCTCCGAAGCAGCCCAGTACCAGGTGACCATCGCCCGTCACTACTTCGACACCCATCAGGTCAAAGAATCCGTGGCCGCTTTGCAACAACTGATCACCATTGACCGCAACAACTACGAAGCCTACGATCTACTCGGCCAGACCTACCAATCTGTCGGTGAGTACGAACAAGCCAGCCGTGTCTACCGCAACCTCGCCAAAGTCAATCCCGACAATGCCCTCGCTCGCGAGAGGCTAGCAACCTTGCACGAGTTGCGGACAAAGTAGTTTCGTGAAGCGAGTGATCCCAGGAGGGCCACCGCCCCCATGATGACCGCAAGGGCCATCACTACTATATACGAATGCATCGGCCTGTGGAGGCGTCGTGTAGAGTAGTGATGACCCTTGCGGTCATCATGAAGAAGAGGGTTTTACTTGGGAAGCATGATGACCGCAAGGGTCATCACTACTCTACACGCCTGAGTCGGCCTGCGGAGGCGTCGTGTATAGTAGTGATGACCCTTGCGGTCATCATGGGGCCGAGGGGCGTTCAGAGATGACTTTTCGTGCATATTTTAGGAACGTTTGCCTGTAGATGTTGGTGTCGGTGTCACCTGACCGTTCAACTTGGCTTTCTCTTCTTTAAGCTTGTTCTGCACGCCGCGCAAGTAGGATTGTGCGCCATCTAAGTCTGAAGCGGTGATGCTTTGTATTTCTTTGGGAACTTCATGAACTTGCTTAATCCAGGTCTCAAGGACTGTCTGAAGGGCGGCCATTGTGTCACTGTCCTGGTTAAATTTTGCAAGGAAGCCACGTGCATTTTTGAGTGCAAGCAAGGTAGCATTCAGGAAATCACCGGTAACGGTAGCAGCGAGCGTAACCAGAGGCGAGACAAAGGCATCATAAGCTAGACGTGTCAATTTAGCAGCACCGATGGCAGCATCAAGTGAGTAGCCTTCCAGATTGTCCAACGTGGTAATAAAGTCTTTGCGTACTTCGTTGGCACCGGCAGCCAATCCCTTGTTATACGCATCTTCCAACTGATGCTCGATATTTGTGCCAACATCATTGAGTGCCTGCGGAATGCGTGGTGCAGCCTCATAAGCAGCTATACCCCCGGCGGCAGCTAGCCCAAGTCCTATTAACAGCTTGCGACGACTCAATCCCTGTTTTTTGGATTTACGTCGTGCCGGTGGTGTATACTCTTCCTCCTCAGCTATGTCCTCCTCATAAATGGGTGCTGCCTCACGGCGGTAGTTGCGCGAGTACCTGCGTGGAGGCGCGGCATAATGTGGGGCAGGTAGCCCCTGAGCAGGGCTGAGTCGTTGGTCGCGCGGATCCACATAACCAGCATCTGGGTCTACATCGTCCATCTCGTTCCACTCATCAGTCTCGCTTTCACCCTCTTCGCCTGTCTCAATGAAGGGTTGTGGCGGTAGCATACGATTATTACGGGTACGATAGTGAGTGCCGTACTCGACATTCTCCTCTGGCTCGACATATTGCTCGTCGTACATATCTTGTTCGGTGTCGGTCTGGGCAGCAGAGGATGCCTGTTGTTCGTCTTCGTACTCTTCCGGATTGTGTTCATGTAGAGGCGCAGAAGCAGAACGAGACTTATTGGCGATAATACTTTGGCGGATGAGTTGGCGTGTGCGGCGCGGGTCGGGACGAGATTGGGCAAACTGAATCGTTGTTCGGTTAGGAGGTGCGCCTGTCTGGGAACTTCTGGAGCGACCACTTTGACTCATCCCCCCCCGGTTACTCCGTAAGGGATCATAATCATACTGTCGCCCAGGACTACGTCTGTATGTTCGCCTCTCAAAACTATCTCGATCCTTTGTCATGTGTGCAGCCCTCACTAAACTTACAGAACAAGTACATCGAGAGTTTACGGCTTTTTACTGAGTCTACCTGATTTTTCTCTCAATGTCTAGTTCTTCGTATTAAAAATGTGTGAAAATGGGAAAATGGATTTCTTGCGATACCTTCATAAGTTTCCTGATATCAGAAAGGCGTTGACCATAATGTTACTATGAAGTCTTGTTGAGAAAGCAGGCCAAAAATCTTGCAGTGTACCTGCGAACACACCGTATTCAAGTACTGCTAGTATAGCACAATGAGCATGCCACTTCTACCTCACCTGTGATGAAGGGTGCGTTTCATTTTTTTGCGGAGTATGCGATGTGGTGGGCATGATGACCGCAAGGGTCATCACTACTATACTTCGGCTTCGCAGGCCGAGGCAGGCGTGTAGAGTAGTGATGACCCTTGCGGTCATCATGGCCAGCGCAAAAATATGACGCTCACCTCTGACGAAGCCAGGTTTTTGCTCCTTTATTGAGAGAATGTTCTGTATGCACTCTTTGCGCGTGAACATACTTTACAGGCTGACGTACTTGGCCCTAAATGTTTTCACTTAGTGTACCACATACACTGATATAAGGCAAGCATAAAGCTTATAGGAGTACCATAGACAACCCCTACTTCTTCCCATGTTATGCTATAATGGTTTGCAAATTATCTGATTGCATTCAGGGCAAGTGAGGGAGAATTAGGAACATGTCCGATCACATAAGGGAACCAGAGGCTGCTATGCCCATTGTGGCATGCATTACTGTAGGAGATTTTCAGGAAAACTGCTATCTCTATGCCTGCCCACATACACGGGAGGCGGTCATTATTGATCCCGGAGATGAGGCAGAGAAAATCCTGCATAGCATACGCGAACTAGAATTGCTTCCTAAGTATATCTTAAATACCCATGGGCATATCGATCATATTGGAGCTATTGACGCCATAAGTGCTATATATCCGGTACCCCTGGCCATCCATCCAGATGATGTTGCCTTATATACTGATGAATCTGTAGCAAAGATGTATGGGCGTCCGTCACCATTGGTACACAGAAAACCGGACATCCTCTTACAAGAAGGGGATCAGCTGACCTTCGGTACGTTGACTCTCAGGGTACTCCACACACCCGGCCATACACGCGGCGGTGTCTGCTTCGTCAGCGAACCGTATTGTGTCTTTAGCGGAGATACGCTTTTTTATCGGAGTATTGGGCGGACAGACTTTGTGGGAGGGAATTATGAACAGATAGTAACATCTATTCGCACTAAACTGTATACCCTCGATGATGATCTCGTTGTCTTTCCAGGGCATGGCATCCCTACAACGATTGTCGAAGAGAAATTTGAAAATGAATTTGTTCGCTTAGAGGAGTGAGTTACTGTGGCTATTATTACGGTTATTGGTACTGGCTATGTAGGATTGGTGACAGGGACATGTCTGGCCGATATGGGCAACTCGGTCACCTGTGTAGATATTGTTCCAGAGAAAATTGAGCGGCTCAAGCAAGGCATTCTCCCTATCTATGAGCCAGGGCTGGAAGAACTGGTGGAACGCAATGTACAGGCAGAGCGCTTGCATTTTACTACCAGCTATAAAGAAGGCCTTGATAATTGTGAGTTTATTTTTATTGCTGTCAATACCCCTACTGGTAGTAGCCAGGGGGGAGCTGACATGCGCTATGTCGAGAATGCGGCCCGCAGTATCGCTCAGGAGCTTGACCACTACGCCGTCATTATTAACAAGAGTACCGTTCCTGTTGGCAGTGGCGATGTGGTGACGCGCATCATTCGTACCAATCTGGCTCGCCCTAACGTCCCCTTCGGCGTGGTCTCAAATCCAGAGTTCTTACGTGAAGGTTCAGCGGTACAGGACTTCCAAAATCCCGACCGCGTTGTTCTCGGTTCGTCCGATCCACAGGCAGCCCAAAAGGTCGCGACTCTCTATTTACCCCTCCGTGCGCCCATTGTGATTACCGACATCTACACGGCTGAAATGATCAAATACGCTTCCAACGCTTTCTTAGCTACGAAAATTTCGTTTATCAACGAAATCGCCCAAATTTGCGAACGCTTAGGCGCTGATGTCAAAGAGGTGGCCGTGGGAATGGGCTACGATAAGCGTATCGGACGAGCTTTCCTGGATGCCGGGCTGGGTTACGGGGGCAGCTGCTTCGAGGCTGATGAGACGGTTTTCACGCTGAATAGTCCGAATGTAGCGACTGAACACTTCGATACCCTCTTTGCTAAAAGCGGCACCCCATTTCAAGGTGACGTCGTAGAACTGGTGCAGCCCCGCGAGCAACGTGTGCTTGCTTTTGATCTAGAGGCGGGACAGCCTATTCTCGACAACGTAAAAGCCCTCACCCGACGACCATACAAAGGCGCGATGGTGAAGATCAACACCAGCATGGGGCGTACCTTGCGTGTGACTGCCGACCATCCTGTCGTTCTGTACAAGGATCAGCAGTTTGCCATTCTGCCTGCCGCAACGGTTGTACCAGGTGATCGACTAATGGCCTTGTGCGAATTGCCCACTGTTGAACAGGCCACCCATCTCAACTTGATCGAACTGCTCCAGGGTACCGACCTGGAGGCCGACGTCTATGTGAAGCCCACTGATAACACGTTCAGTGAGCAATATGAGCAATTTGCGGCTGCCATTCCACAAGAGATGCTCAAGTACCCACACGAGATCAAACGTCATAACCGCATGTCGCTGCGCCTGTTCCGCTACCTGAGCGAGTCACATGTACTCAATGTTCCTGCTGAGAAGCTGCAATTGTATACCGCCAAAGGCGCGGCAACGATGATCAACGCCTTGCTTCCGGTCGACGCTGATATGCTGCGGCTGTGTGGCTATTATCTTGCGGAAGGCTATCTTTCTCGCGATCATGGGCGTGCCGATGCAGTACGGGAGCGTGTGGATTTCTGTTTCCACGAGCAAGAGGCTGAATATATCGCCGATGTACAGCGCATTTTGCGCCATTGGGGACTCAAGTTTATTGAGCGACATGCCACCCATGCCCTGACCACTGTTGTCTCTTCGCGCATCTTCTCCTGGCTACTACGTGATATTCTCCGTTGTGGTATCCGTTCAGAAGATAAAGCCTTGCCTCGCCTGGTATTCAATGTAGCACCTGAGCTACGCCGGGAGTTAATCCGAGGTGCGTTCAGCGGGGATGGTGCGGTCACAACCGTGCAAAATGGTCGGAATCTCATGCTAGAATATGCGACCGTCAGCAAAGTACTGGCAGATGGTATGACCCTGTTACTGCAAACAATAGGTGTCATCCCCTCTATTCGCACGCGTTGGATGAACAAATCGAAGCAAGAGGCCTATATCCTGCGGGTGAGTGGCTACGAACAAATCGCTCTGTTGAAAGATGCCTTTGGCGACAAACGTCATGTACACATTGAAAGTTTACTAGCGAGCTATCAACGCCATATTCAGCCTCATGGCTATGAGCGGCACGGCAGCTTTGCAACGCTTACGGTCCGTGAGGTTGAGCATGAAGATGTGGAAACAACCGTGTATAGCATGGAGACTAGCACGGGAACGCTAATTGCCTCGTCTGGGCTGATCAGCCATAATTGCTTTCCCAAGGATGTGCGTGCATTGGCCCATATGGCCGACGACGCTGGCCTGCACCCTCAGATGCTCAATGCCGTCATGGAAATTAACCATGACCAGCGTCGCCTGGTGGTAACGAAACTGACGTCTATTCTCGGCTCGCTGCGTGGTTGCACCATTGGTATTCTCGGCTTGGCCTTTAAGCCCAACACCGATGATATGCGCGAAGCCCCTTCCGTAGACATTATTCGCTGGATGACCAATCAGGGCGCGGATGTACGCGTCTATGATCCCGTGGCGGCCCATACAGCTCGTGAGGCATTTAAGCGTGAAGGTATACACGAGGATGTCATCTTCTTCTGTCAAAGTGCCTACGAAGTGGCCGAAGGAGTAGATGCGCTGGTCATCGTTACCGAATGGAACGAGTTCAAATCGCTCAACATGCCGCAGATTCGCCATGCTATGCGCCGTCCCATAGTGATCGATGGCCGCAATGTCTACGAGGCAGCAGAGATGAATCGCCTTGGTTTCATCTATCGTGGTATGGGCCGTGGTACGGGTCCAGCTCCCTCAGTACTGCCGCCTGGAGATAGCACGAGTATGCCGCATATGTTCGCCCCGGCCTCGTATGAGCCGGAAGGAAAGTAAGGAAATACATGGAAGAAGACCTGCCACTCTTGTTCACACCATTGGTACGTCAACCGGGTGTAGCACTACCCGATTGGCTTTTTGGCCCAAAGGGGGTGGCAGGTCTCCCGGCTCCCTTACACCCACCCCAGGGAGTCAACATCGCCGTTGGTATCGACATCATTGAGGTGAGCCGTATACGCAAGGTGTTTGAGAAGCACGGCGAACGCTTCCTGCAACGTGTCTACACTGAACGCGAGGTTTGGCAGTGCCGGGGCAAAGCTACGCGCCTGGCAGGTCGTTTCGCCGCCAAAGAAGCCATCAGTAAAGCTCTGGGAACCGGACTACACGGCGTCGCCTGGCGGGAAATGGAGATTGTGCAACTCCGTAGTGGCCGACCCACCGTCACCCTGCACGGCAATGCCAAACAGCGAGCCGAACTGCTTGGCCTGAGTGCCTTCGACGTCAGTATCGCCGATCTCGCCGAGTTTTCTATCGCCGTTGCGGTAGCAGTACAAACATCGTTACCATCTTCGTAAGAAGTGCGATAAGTAAATTTTCTTCTTGTATATTACTGCTTGCTTCTTGCTTCTGTAAAAAGTTCTTGTCGTTGTCGTCCTTGCTCTTGCTTTCGCCAAGCTAGATATTGTTGTTGCTGCTGCAAGGCCTCTATGCGTTGCTGCGAGGCTAACTGTTGCTGTCGCATTTCTGCCACCTGCTCTCGCCATTCTGCTATCTGCTCTCGCCATTCTGCCACCTGCTCTCGCCATTCTGCCACTGGCTGGCCCACTTTGCCTATGGGTACACGTATGTTGGGATTGGGCCGACGTGAAGTGCCGAGAGCTTTCGCTTCCTCCAGAAGGACTTGCGCATTCTCCTGCTTCTCCAACACCCACAGAAACGTCTTAACAACATGAGGATCATGTTGGCTCCCTGCATGCCGTTGTAATTCTGTTTTTGCCTCAACGAGGGTGAGCGGCTCCCGACGATAGGGTCTGGGTGAGATCATAGCATCGTAGGCGTCCACCACCGAGAGAATGCGGGCACTCATCGGAATAGCCTCTTTCGCTATCCTGGTGGGATAGCCGCGCCCATCCCACCGTTCGTGATGCGTCTCCACGATATGGGCAAGCTGTCCAAAAACTCCCCCAACTTGCTCGAGTATCTGGCAACCGATCTCAGGGTGCTGGCGCATAATAGTCCACTCCTCAGCGGTCAGTGGACCTGGTTTGTGCAGGATAGCCTCAGGAATGCCGATTTTGCCGATATCGTGCAGGAGGGCCGCTAGGCGGAGCAGGTGAATCTCTTCTTCCGGGCGTTTCAGCTCGCGGGCCGTCGCCTCGATGAGTTGGACGAGCCGCTGCGCATGGGCGGCGGTCCCACTATCATGTACTGAGGCTGCGGCAGTCAGGGCCAGCACCGCCATGTACTCCTTGTCATCATACATGGACTGCGGAGATGCCTTCTCGACGTCTGCGAGATAGACACGGTTGCGTCCAGTGTATTTCGCCCGATACATGCTACGGTCAGCGGCCTCGAGCAAGGTTTCGGCTGACACGCCATGCAGGGGATAGATCGCCAGGCCAATACTTACGGTGGTGGAGATCGGCACAGCAGACGATGCATTGTCAGGCTGCCAGGAACAGGAGTGTGAACCAATGATTGAGCACACGTATTCTGCCGTCTGGGTTGCTGCTTGCACGTCCACCCCAGGCAGCAGGATGAGAAATTCTTCCCCGCCATAGCGTCCCACAAAATCTTCCGGGCGTAACGCCGTGCGCAACCGATGGGCGACCTCGCGCAGCAGCGCATCTCCTGCCCGATGGCCCCAGGTATCATTCACGCGCTTGAAGTGATCCAGGTCCACGAACAGCAGTGCACAGGAACTCGGCGTTTGCTGGCAGCCAGCTACCGCTTCATCTAGCCTGCTCATCACGGCCTGATGATTCGGCAGGCCGGTCATGGCGTCGGTGAGAGCCACCTGCATCAGAGTCCAGTAGAGTTGGTCTCGCTCGACCAGGAGCGCCTGGTGTTGCTGCACTAAGACTTCCTGCTCGTTGTAACTCGCCTGAAGTTGTTCTCGCAGCGCAACCTTACACGAAGCGGGCTGAGACTGCTTCTCCAGCTTGGAACTGCTCAATTTTTGCCTCCTGTGTGTCACCAGTGCAGCACGAGAAGTCTCGTTTGACACACTGGTTTGCAGCAAACGCTTCTCCTCTGAGTCGTGTTGGAACGGCCCGCTGACAGATTGTCTCTTTGCCAAGGTCTCTAATTGGAAGTTCATGTGCGCCTAGATAAGCAAGGAGTCTAACTCTCCCACACGGCTCGGCCTATCCCCAACAATTAAGTGTACCATAAGTTCAACTATTTTTCAACCAGCAGCGGGAATTAGCTGAAATTATGATATAACGGTTATATTAAGTAGAAAGGCCTAAAAGCCGAGCACAGAAGCTATTCTACTTGACAATAACTGCGGGATGAGTGGTCCCTATCATCGACAAAGCTCATCTTTATACCGCTTTTTAGAGTGCTATAGGCCGCTGAAACTGCATCCAAAAAGCAGTTTCGGCCTGTTCAGTAGCTTCTCCGAGCTTAAAAATGTGCCTTCGGCCTTATATCATAATTTCAGGAACCTTGCCTAAGCAACAAAACATCCAGATATATGCTAGAGAAGGGAGGAGTGGAGAGGGCAAATGCAAGTGTTAAGTCTCGCATTGAGGGTTCCAGCTCCCATCACAGTATGGGGTGTCCGTTTCAACAATTTGAAAGGTGTAGAGAGGACCTGTAAGAGGTAATAGCCGAACAATCTGAACCCTTCGTTGCGTCGGAGTTCTCCGTGACGCCAGGTTCCCAGGGCTTGTATAAAGGTGACGATAGCACGATACAGGTAAAAATGGCCTAACTCCAACCAGAAGAGTTTGACCAGGCACAAGAGTTCGCCGCGTGGAAAGTGCTTGTTCCGAGCTTCTTCTCTTGCAGCAAGGACATATTCATGTGCCCTTGCGTAATTCCCTTCCTTACTGTAGAGCGCGGCCCAGGCAAGGCTCACCTGCAGGCGTCCTGAGCTAGCAAATTGAATGGCATCGAAAATTTCCTGGCTCACAAGCAGGTGATCGCGGGCCTGCTCTACTAACGAGGCCGAAATGAGCAACTCGCCCAGTCGCAAATGGTAGAAGGCAAGACGTGCGCGAGGCTCCTGGGCAAACATTTGTAGATATCGGGACGCTTCAACATAGTAACGCATCGCTTCCTGCACGTCTCCTTCTCCTTCGGCGATACGGCCCAGGTAGTGATGGATCGTATCCATGGAACTCACCCAAATATCATGGTTTTCTGCTTCAGCCCCCCTGTCAGCGTCCAATAATGCTTTTGCCTGCAACAGGCAACTTTTTGCCAGCTGGTATTTGAATAGTGGAGTGTAGTTCATCCCAAAAAAGGTCAGTAACTTGGGCTTATACTTTTGAAGATGGCTGTGGCGCTGGATCAGTTGCTCACATTCCTGGCAGACTTGAAGCGCCTTCTGATAGTGACTTACTTCTGTGTAGTAAACGGCGCAAGAGAGGAGCACTTTCAGCAGCTTCTCTACATTACCTGAAACTTCAGCATAGCGCTTTGCTTCCATGAGCGCCTGCTCACGCTCGGCGCTCTCCAGTTGATTGAGGCGCAGCAGGTCCGCCTTTGCCTGGTAGAGTTCGATGGGCGAAAACCCCGCCTGGCGGTAAACGCGAATGGCCTTGTCCATGAACGCTTTGCTGAATGCGTAGCCCACTCCAGCGTTTTCCACAAAACGGGTAATGACCGAGATGAAATTGATGAGGAGCTGTTGATCAACCAGTTCCGGTGTGTTTAAAGCTCCGTAGAGCGCATGGAGTGATTGTGCTATATCTTCCTGGGAAGGAGATTGAGAGGTACGCAGACGGTCGTAGTAATCACGCAACACTCTTTCAAAGGCGTTACGCCTGTCCTTCGCCTGACGAAAGCCTGCTTTAGTGGCATGGATGCTTTGAAGTTTTTGTTCGATAGTAGTGTCGTCGATCGATAACATCGGTTTCCCTGTCAAGTATATGCTAACCCTCAGTTTTCACAAACAAATTTCCACAAGAGGCTATGAATGGAATAGAGGGAATTCAGCTTCGAAGTGCGAATCAATGACAGGTCGCAAGCAACCCGCAACGTATTTCGAAACATCTCCTCATCTTCTATACCGCTATAGGTGCGTAGTGCTTCATAACTTACACTATCTCCAGCGCCGAGTGGACAAAAGGCATTCAGGATCCAGTGCGATGCGTCCTTGCCGCAGTATTGTTCAAGGACCGAGAGAGATTCTGCATAGAGATAGTCAATAATATTCCCCCCAAGATGTTGATTGACCGCCTGTAACTCCGCGAGAACGAGCGGAAACGGCAGGTGGCTAATAAAGAGACGAGTGACGAAGAGCTTGATTAAGAGGGGGTTGCCCTCGGTAACCTCTACGATGGGTCGAAGTTCGTCATCACTTGCCCCTTCGATAAGATCACTACCAAGGGAGCGGATAAAGCGTAAAGCTGGTTCGGGCTCAAGCCCTTTGACGCGTCGCTCGACAAGGTACTGCACTTTCCCCAGTAAAGCATGGCGGGTCGTGAGGAGTATCTTGTGGGGATTGACAAGAGCATTGCTGCCCAGGTACTGAATTGAAACTCTCTCTCGCTAATTCTGCTTGCGTGAAATCCTCGATACGCCGTAAGTGTTCTTTAAGCACCTTTCCAAATGGACTGTCTGGCTTCTCATCCTCACGGCGTGGGCGACCACCATATGTCATAGTCCTCACCTAGAGTTGTTAATAACTCTATTAACAAATTTGACTAATGTCATTGACAGCTTTCTCAGCTATGCTCACATCGGAAGGCGCAATCTTCCCTTCCACATAGTAGTTTAACACAGGAGAGATCATTATGGAAAAAGAAAAAGTCGTCGTCTTTCTGGACTACGCGAACATCAACCGGGCGGCCACAGAGAAACGCTGTGGCCTGGACTATCAGCACTTGCTTCACTATATGGGTGAGGAGCGTTTTCTCATCGAAGCTTATTGTTACGTGCCAATCAATCCACGGCGTGAACATCGCTCGGACAGAGAGATAGAGGAGCTGTGGCGTTCCGGCTATATTGTCAATACCAAAGTGGGCAATATTGCCGGTGAAACGTACAAGTGCAACTTTGATGTTGAAATCACCATGGATGTCCTGAAGGCTGTGTACCAGGTGAAACCTGACATTATTGTCCTGGCTACCGGTGACTCCGATTTTATCCCACTTATTCAAGAAGTGAGGAAAGCTGGTGTGCGTGTCGAGGTGGCAGCTTTTAAAGAGACAGCCGGGATCGACATCATGCTCAAGGCTTCGGGTTTTATAGACCTGGCTGTGTACTATGAACACTATCTCGCCGCTCAAAATGGTGAGCAGGGTGAGGAGAGCGTGGAAGAACGGTACAAAAATCTCATCCAATCACAAAATGGTGAGCAGGACGAGGAGAGTATGGAAGACCAGTATCAAGACCTCGTCCAATCACAAACGAGCGATTTGGATGAGGATGAGACACAAACGAGCGATCTGGATGAGGATGAGATGCAATTACCTGAAGATCAGGTGGACAATGAGACAGATACTCCTGCACGTGACGCCGTAGATCTCCAACTCGACGTAAACATCAGCGTTACGAAAGGCAACGACATCATTGTTCCGGCAATTCACACCACAGATGATCAGGATTTAGAAGCTACCATCGACTAGCAAGAAGGAGGATTTACTCATGGCTATCATTAACGGCAGACGCATTCAAGTTCCACCCACCGGCATTACCGGCCAGAATCTGATCCAACAGGTCAATCCCAGTCCCGGTCGGCGACCAGTCATTCAACAAGGAGCGGCTTTCCAATCTATTCGGCCAAACTATACCTATAAGCCGACGGAGCTGTTTGATAAACACGGCAATCCCGTCAAGATCACCACTATCCCTGATCGGACGAAGGGCGTAACTTATGGGGGATACCGCACCTTTCTTTCAAAACAGATCATCACGGAGCAGGTCTACGATATAGCCGAGAAGCTGTTTAAGAAAGGCGTGTCGTTCGATGAAGAGAACGCCGATTGGATGATCGCCAATTCATATGTCTTGCCTCCCATATGGCATAGTATTGCCAGAACAACCGATCTGATGGTGGTCTTTCCTACTGAGTATCCAGAGCTGCCCCCTGTCGGTTTCTACCTCAAGGAGGATATACCCCTCTCCGTCAATGGTCACCTGTATCAGACCGCCTATCATGAGGCATGTAGCGATCCCTTGACGCAGGGATGGAAGTGGTACTGCGTCTATATTAATGCTGGAGCCTGGCAACCGGCTCCAGTCATACGCCCTGGAGATTGGAGGAAAGGGGATAGCCTCTGGACGTACTTTACCCTGATCAGTGAAGTTTTATCGGGGACAGACGAATGAGCACAAATTTTCGCTACCACATCAAGTTTAAACAGGGTGATCTTGAACACCTGCGGGCAAGGGTACTCGAAGACCTTTCACGGGAACATTTTGCTGTTCTGCTGGGCAAAACGCAGAAGATCGATGGCAACACCATTATCAATGTCATCGATCTCCTGTTCCTCGATCGGTCAGACTACTCTCAGCAGAGTGTGGCCTTTTTACGGATCAAAAAGGACTTCATCCACAAGGCCTTAGTTGAGCTGACCAACAGGTACGATGTCGATACCATTATCGATGTCCATACGCATCCGTTTACCCAGGGGAGAGTCGCGTTCTCGGCCACCGATGATGGAGATGAAGAAAGCTTCTCTCTGTTTCTGAAGGAAAAGTTTGAAGGTCTTCACTATGCCAGTATTGTCTTTTCGCAAAACCGGTACTCAGCCAGAGTATGGACCTTCAGTGGCGGCTCTCCCGTGGCCAGGAGTGCGCTCATAAAAACTCAAACGAGCCCGGAGAACATCCTGAGTTCTGACTTTCGTGAATACACGGATGCGCAATATGAAAAAACGGCGGTCATAGGAGGAGAGGGCTTTTTCAATCGCAGTGCGGCAGTCCTTGGCCTGGATGTGATGCGAAAAATTATGCATGATCAGGTCATCTCCATCGTCGGTGTCGGCGGTTTGGGCTCAATTGTCGCAGAGCATCTCATCCACATGGGCTTTCATGAGATCAATCTCATCGATCCTGATGTGCTGGAAATGTCGAACCTGAACCGCGTTGTGGGAGCATACTACGAGGATGCTCAACAGAAGCGCTATAAAGTTGATGTGGTCAAGAGACACCTCACCAGAATCAATCCCCACGCTACTGTCCAGGCGTACAAAAAGGACGTTCACGACCGGGAGATGGAACGAGTGTTGGCTCTCTCTGATTGGATGATTGTGGCCACCGATAATCATTCAAGCAGACTGCGGGCGCAGGAGCTATCGGTACAGTACTTTGTTCCCCTGATATCTGTCGGGGTAAACATCAGCGTGAAAGAGAACAAAATTGATGACATGAGCGGCGAAGTGATTACGGCCAGAGTGGGAGACTACTTGTGTCTAAACTGCCTCCATCGGATCAATCCGATTAAGGTAGCAAGTGAAAGGCATCCAGATCAGACTATTCGAGACGAATTGGTGAAGAGGGGATATGTGACCGGTAAGGATATCAAAGAGCCTGCGGTAAAGACGCTCAACACGTACCTGGCAACTATGGCAGTCGAGGTGCTGGTCAATCAGTATACCGATTTGAGGAGGCATGTGCCTATCCTGGTCTACGAAAACAACGGACATATGAGCATTTACGAGGATAGAGAGAGTGTGCAGATGAGGAACAAGCAGTGCTTTCTCTGCAACGTCTGATGGTTGCCTTCCATCTTTCGACGTGAAACGCGACCAGTGATTGTAGGGGCGCAATTCATCGCGCCCAAGAGGCATTAACCTAAGAAACGGCTGAACGAGGAGATCGGCCAGGGCCTCGCGTAGGGGCGGGGGCATCCTGTCTGGGAGACAGGTATAGTGTTGGGTGGAGTGGGGGCCCTTGTGGCCGCCCGCTGGGGGAAGGATAACAAACCGGCGAATCTATGAGGGCCAGAGCGGGCGGCCACAAGGGCCCTCCCCCCACATCCACGCCGCCCCCGCCCCTACGCGGTATCCCAACGATTTCGTTAGCTTGATGCCTCTTGGGCGCAATGAATTGCACCCCTACAATTTCTCATATATGTTGAAAGCGAGTCAGACAAGTCAGATGAAGGATAGGAAACCACTCGGAACCCAGCGTCCACAGCAGACGCCCAATCCTGCGAACCAGACTCGGAACAGCTTGCCCTGGAGCTCATTGGAGCAGCAGGTGGTGCGTATGCAAAAGCAGATCTCGCAAGCCTGTCAGCGTGGTGACAAACAGGCAGTTCATAGCTTGCAACAGCAGTTGATGGAAGCGGAAGCGGCCCGACTGCTGGCCGTGCGCCGGGTTACCGAGGAGAACCAGGGCAGGCATACAGCGGGAGTCGATGGCGTCAAATCGCTCACTGCTCAAGAGCGGCTGGCGATGGCATCTGCCATTCATCCCAGGAACTGGAACTCCCAGCCCTCCATGCCGGTGCGACGCGTGTGGGTCCCCAAGCCAGGCACAATAGAACGGCGTCCGCTGGCCATTCTGCCCATGATCGACCGCTGTAAGCAGGCACTGGTGAAACTGGCACTTGAACCAGAATGGGAGGTGCAATTTGAAGCTCATAGTTACGGCTTTCGTCCCGGTCGGAGTACCCATGATGCGATAGCAGCCATTCTGGTGGCAATTGAACGTCATCCCACCTTTGTGTTCGACGCCGATATTGAAGGGGCGTTCGAATTCATTAACCAAGCCGTGGTGCTGGATAAGCTGCAGACTTATCCAGCACTGCGGCAAGCCATTCACGCCTGGCTTACTGCGGGGGTAGTGGATGGTGGCATCTACTCCCCGAGCGAAACGGGGATAGCTCAGGGAGGGGTACTCTCGCCGCTGCTCATGAATATCGCACTGCATGGGATGGAAGCGGTAGTTACCGAGGGCTTCGCCAATAGTCATGCCAGGGATCAACCATTACTGGTGCGCTACGCAGATGACTTCTTGATTTTGCACACTGATCTCAAAGAACTGCAACAGGCGGTCAGGCGCGTCAAGCACTGGTTAGCCACAATGGGATTACACCTGCATGCTCACAAGACACGCATCACGCATACGCTGACGCCCTATCAAGGACAGGTTGGCTTTGATTTCCTGGGGTTCAGTATTCGCCAGGAGGTGGTAGCGGAAACGCCTGCGAGTAGGAGTGAGCAGCATTTTCCAGGCGGCCAGGAGGGATCACCGGGCAGCCACAAAGGTCGCTCCTACAGTGATACGAATCGGATCGAGAAGCTCATCCGTAGTCAAATGGGCGAGTACGAGAGTTTACCTGTTCTACAGACAGAGTCTCCCTACTATGATACGAATCGCATCGAGAAGCTCGTCCGTAGTAGCGGGACCCTGTCTGGGGGACAGGTACATCCACGTGCTCGCTCGACTGACTCACCCAGGGTCAAGACTCTCATCGGTCCTAGCCAGGAAGCGAGCAAGCGCCATCTGACTGTTATTGATCAACGATTGCGGCAGTTGCAAACCGCTCCGCAAGAGCGGGTCATCGCGGAACTCAATCCGCTGGTTGTGGGATGGTCAGCCTACTATAACGGAGTCGTCCCGGCAGCAACCATGAGCCGCTACGATGAGCTGGTGGAGCAGAGGCTCATCAATTGGGCAAGCAAGCGCCATCCCGGCCAAGCCCGCGACTGGCTCCTGGCCCGCTACTGGCATTCAGTCGGAAAGCAGAAAAAGGTTTTTGCAACTCATGACGGGGTTCAGTTGCGCGCATATCGACAAGCGAGCATCTTGAAAGGATAGAGAGGATGGCGAGAGCCTGACCCCCACCAGGGAGGTATTTGGAATGGAGGTAGTGAATCGCGTAGGGGCGGGGGCGGACGTGGGGTTGGGTGGGGGCCCTTGTGGCCGCCCGTGGTGGAGGGTGGAAATGCAGCCCTCATCAGCCACGGCGGGCGGCCACAAGGGCCCTCCCCCCACATCTACCCCACACCCGCCCCTACGCGAAACCCAACCGTTTCGTGAGGTTGAGGCGTATTGGATGGCGAGAGCCTGACCCTC